>Ga0209726_10003744_pt1 | contig 20269 bp, 7 predicted proteins | sample Subgrocontami54m_FD_187453 | JGI IMG/M metagenome (GOLD analysis project Ga0209726, IMG submission 187453) | Subsurface groundwater microbial communities from S. Glens Falls, New York, USA - GMW46 contaminated, 5.4 m (SPAdes) (version 3) | ecosystem: Environmental > Aquatic > Deep subsurface >... | reverse complement strand
CTCCTGACGCCCTTACGGGCGTCATCCACCGCGCCCTGACGGGCGCGACTCCAGCAAGGCGTTTCCCCAATCGGATACCTTGTTTCGTTACAGAGCCTTACACGCGCTTAAAGTGCAGCGCAAGGCAAAACGCAGGTTTACACTGGGAGTCCCCACGATGCTCGTCGCCTTCGGGAAGATCGCAGCGGGAGTACACCATGACCAATCGCCCGTCCGCGGTTCGCTCCGTGTTCGTCGTCGCCGCGATCTGTGCGTGCGCCGTGTTCGTCCTGCACGGCTTCGCCGACCCCCCGCCCCCAGAGGATCCGCTGGGCGATCTGCGCGCGCGCACGGAGGGGTTGTCCGATGCCGATCTGAACGCGGGGTACGCGTCGGACCCGGGGATGGCCGTGATCCTCGCGGAGCGCCTCGCGCGGCGGGACCTGCGCGCGGAGATCGGCCGCATCGCCGAGCTGTTCGAGACCGCGGACCGCGGGCTGGGCGGCTCTCCGTGGCTTCGGGTCGAGGCTGCGCTCCTCGGCGCGCGTCTGCTCGCCTTCGACGAGGCGCGGGCCCCCGGGGCGGTCGCGCATCTGCGCGCCGCGCTGGAGGAGCCTTCGCTGCCGTCGTCCGCCCGCGCCCACGCCCTGTTCGGACTCGGGTTCCTCGTACCCGACGCCCGGGAGCAGCTCCGGCTCTTCCTCGAAGTGGAGGAGAACCACCCCGAGAGCGCGTACGCCCCGCTGGCCGCCGCCGAGGCGACGGGCCGGGCCTGGGATCTACATCTGCGAAAGCTCATCTTCGAGATCGAGCAGGGCCTGTCCGCGCAGCCCGACGGCGGGCGGGAGGCCCGGACGTTGCTGGCGTCGCGTCTGGTCGACCGCGTGCGCGAAGAGGGTGTGGCGGACGGGTTTCGCGATCTGCCGGGGAAGGTCCAACACCGCCTGTCCGGGGTCCAGCATGCCGGAACCGCCCGCGGCATGCTGATCCGTCTGTCCCCCCCGCGCCTCGTCGAGGAGGACGGCTCTGACGAGGTGCACGACGGCGAGCAGGACGCGCCGGAGATCGTCGCGCGCTGGACGGGGGATGCGCCGGTCGCGCTCCTCGAGGACCGTCCGCCCGCCCGGTACCTCGCACTGGCCGTGGCGGACGGAGGGTACGAGACCCAACTCTACGAAATCACGTCGACCGCCGTGGAAGCACGAGTCGGCCCCGACGGACTGGTCCTCCATGCCTGCGACGCCCGCACCGGCGCGCCCCGGGCCGGGGCCCGGTTCCTGGGCGGTTGGTCCCGCCATGGGCTTGCCGGCGAGCGTTCGATCTGGACGCCGTTCACGGTCGATGCGGACGCCGACGGGCTCGTGCGGATGCCGCTCGATCCCCCGCTGAGCCCCGGCGAGTGGCTCGATGTGGCGGCGCGGGCGTGCCACCCGGAGGGGGGAGCCGCTCTGAACGCCGAGCTGTACGGAGCGGACCGCTCCATCGACGGCGTGCGCGTCGCGCTGTTCGCCGCCAGGCCCATGGTCCGGCCGGGAGACACCATCGACTTCCGCCTGGTCGCTCGCGAGCCCTCGACCCGGGGCGCGATGACGGTGCCTGCGGGCGCCCGCTTCAGCGTGAGCTTGGAGGATGGAGACGGGGAGGTCTTCCACCAGGAAGTCCTCGTCGTATCCGAGTTCGGCACAGCGACCGCCCGCGCGACCGTGCCGGACTCCGCCGCGCTGGGGCCCGTGAGCGCTCACGTCGAGTGCCAGGAGCCGGGCCGGCGCGTCCGCGATCCGCAGTGGTCGGAGTGGGACGGCGAGATGAAGACCTTCTCCCAGTTCCTCTGCCGCATCGAGGAGTATCGTCTCCCCGAGGTGACGGTGAGCGTGGAGACCGACCGCCCCTGGTATGTCGCCCCCGGTGCCGCGCGGGTGACCGTGCGCGTGGAGGCGGCCGAAGGGGGCCCGGTCGCGGGGTTCGAAGGCTCTCTGCGCCTCGCGGCCCGCCAGGAGTCGTGGAGCGAGCCGGACCCGCTGGCCGAGCTGCCCTTCCTCCTCCCGCCGACCGAGGACGATGACTTCGACTCGGAGAACGAGGAGGTGAGCCTCCGCATCCCGGAGGCCGCCTGCCACTTCGTCACGGACGCGGAGGGGCGCGCGGTGCTCGACCTCCCGCTTCGGCGGGTGCGGGGCGCCGAATTGGTGCTCGTGCGGATGGAGGCGGAGGGGGCCGACCCGCAGGGGCGGAACGCAAAGGGCTCCGCTTCGTTCCGACTGGTGCGGAACCCCGCGCGGATGCGGCTCTCTCTGGACTGGGATTGGACCGCGCCGCGGATTGTCGGGCGGGCGATCCTGGTCGACCCGCTGGACCGACCCGTGGCGGCGCCGGTGTGCGTGACGGTGCGCACGTGGGACGGCCAGGAAGTCGCGCGACGCGACCTGCCCGCGGGCGGCGGGGCGCTGTCGATCGAAGACCTGCCGGGCGGATCGTACCGCGTGGAGGCTCGTGCCGAGGTGGCCGGCCAGGTGGTGAGCGCGAGCGACTGGGCGTGGGTCCAGGGACGCGGGGCGGAGATGCGCTCCGAGCAGATGACGCTCCAGGGCGATCGCGAGGTCTATCGGCCGGGGGAGACGCTGACCGCGCGAGCCATCGTGCCCGCGGGGGTGCGGGGCGTGCTGGCGACGCTGGAGAACGACCGCGTGGTCGCGGTGCGCTTCTTCCCGGTGGCCGATGGTGCGGCGGAGATCGCCATCCCGCTGCCGCCGGAGGCCGCGCCGAACGTGCGCCTGGTGGTGAGCACCTGGAAGGACGGGATGTACCAGGAAGGCTCGCTGGACCGGTTCGTGGACGCCGTCGGCGCCCCGCTCGTGGTCGAGGTGCTCGCCGATCCGGCCACCGCGCCCCCGGGGGCGGAGACGGCCTGGACGGTACGCGTCCGCGACTCAGCCGGTCAGCCGGTCGACGCCGAGGTCGCCCTCGCGGTCGTGGACGCGCGCGTGTACGCCTTGCAGGAGGACCCGGCGCCGGCGCTGCCCCGCCGGTTCGCCTCGCTGCCCAAGCGGTATCGCGTGATCCACGCCCGGTCGGAGTTCTCCGTGGAAGACCTGTCGGACGAATCGAGCGTGGGCGCCACCGCGTGCTTCTCCGTGGAGGAGTCAGAGGAGGGCGCGATGCCCGGGTACGAGCCCGTAGTCCGCAAGGAGTTCCACGACCTCGCCGGTTGGTTCCCCTCTCTGCGCACCGGGCCCGGCGGCGAGGTGACCGTGCGGGTGCGGTTCTCCGACTCGTTGACGCCCTGGCGCGCGACGGCGCGCGCGTTTGCGGCCAACGGGGCGACGGGAGAGGCGCGCGGCGCGGCGCGCACGCTCCTGCCGGTGACCCTGCGCCTGGATGCGCCCTCCCTGCTGCACCGGGGAGACGAGGTCGAGGTCGGCGTGCTGGTCCGCAACCACGGGGATGTCGCCCGTGCGGGGACCGTGTCGCTCGAGATCGAGGGCCTGGCGGTGGCGGACGAGACAGCGCCGCGCCAGGTCGACCTGCCCGCGGGCGGATCGGTCGTTTGCCGCTGGCGGGTGACCGCGGACCAGGACGTGGCGACGGCGCGCCTCCGCGCGATTGCACGGCTCGGCGATGCCGGGGACGCGGTGGAGAAGAACCTGCCGGTGCTGTCGGCCCTGACGCGCGTGCCGATCACGGCCGCGCTGCGAGTGGACGGGGCTGGTCGCGCGACCTGGAAATCCCCCGAGCCTCGCGATCCCGGGTACATGCACCTCGAGCTGAGCGCGGCCCCCGAGGAACTCGAGCGCCTGCTGGCGCCGCTCGACGAACTGCTCCACTACCCCTACGGCTGCGTCGAGCAGACCATGTCCGGTTTCCTGCCCGCGGTCGTCGTGCGCGCGACGCTCGATGGCCTCGGCATCCGCCCGCCATCCCTGTCGCTCGAGACGGCCGCGGTGAGCCAGGCGGGCGTGGGCCGGCTGATGGGCTTCCAGCACGAAGACGGCGGCTGGGGGTGGTGGACCGGGGACCAGACCGATCCGTTCATGACGGCCTACGTGGTCCACGGCCTGCTGCTGGCGAAGTCCCACGGCGTGCTGGTCGACGACGCGGGCCTCACGCGCGGCGTCGATTGCCTCGCCGAACTCGCACGCTCACCGGAGGACCCGGAGACGCGGGCCTTCGCCCGGTGGGTCCTCGTCGTCGCGGGGCGGAAGCCGGAGGGAGCGGAGTCGCGACCGGGGCCGGGCTCCTCCGCCGTCGAGATCGCGTACACGCTCCGTGCGGCGCATCGCGCCGGCGACGCGACCGAGGTCGCCCGGCTGGGCCGGCTGCTCGTCGCCTCGGCCGATTCGTCCGAGGAGGGAAAGCTCCGATGGGCTGGGAACAAGGGCTTCTTCGGCATGTCCGCCGTCGCGACGTCCGTGGTCGTGGAGGCGCTGCTCGAGGCCGGGATCGAGGCGCCCGCCGTGCAGTCCGGCCTGCGCTGGCTCGCCGCAAACCGGCTGGGCGCGGGGTACGGGTCGACCATCGCGAACGCCTTCGCCACGCTCGCCTGCGCGCGCGATCTCGCCGCGCGGGGCGGCCGATTCACCTCGACGGATGTCAGGGTGCGCGTGGGCGGGAAGGACGTGCCGCCCCAGGCCGGCGAGCCGGGCGACCCCGTGACCCGCTGGGGCTTCGCGGCGCCGAGCGCGCTCGAACTGGAAATCCAGAACGCGGGACAAGCCCCGATGAGCCTCTGGGTGCGCGGCGAGGACTGGGTCAGTGACGAGCACCTGACGACGGCCGGCAGTGGCGTCGAGTGGAGTCGCGGACTGTGGCGCCTGCTGCCGGGGGGCGAGCCGGAGCGGGACAATGCCTGGGCCGAGGTCGGCGAGGCCGAGCCGGTGGCGGTCGGACCCGTGTACGAGATCCGCTACCGGATCGGCTGCTCGATCGAGTACCTGGCCGTGGACGACCCGCGTCCCGCCGGGATGGTCCCGGTGCGAGCCGTCAGCGGATTCGATGCGCGGTCCGGAGCCTACGTGGAGTGGCACGAACGGGAGACGACGACGTTCGTGCGCCACTACGATTCAGCGGCACTGGTGCGACTGCCGGTGCGGTTCGACACCCCCGGCCGGGTCCTGTGGCCGGCGGCGCGGGCGTTCGCCATGTACGACGAGTCACTGCAGGCGTTCGCCCCCTCGCGCGTGTTGGTGGTGGCGCCGGAGGCCCCGCCCGGCTCGTCGGGAGCCCGGGTGCCGGAATTGGCGGCGTCGCACGCGATCTGGGAGGCGTCGCAGGAAATCGACGAGAGGGCCTGGTCCGCGTGGCGGCGAATCGCGCTCGACCTGACGGACTCGGAGCGCTCGGAGTTGCGCACGTTGGCGCGCGCGGTCCGGCACGACCGGGAGGAGTGGAGCGGGTGCGGGGCGGCGGTCGTCGACGGGCTTCTGCGCGTTGCGCGGGCGGACGACCCGCGCGACGTCGACCTGCTGCTCGATCTGGACGAGGGAGACAACGGGTCGACGGCGCTTGCGAACATGGAGACCTGGTTTCCCTTCGAAACCGAGCTTGCGCGCGCAGCGGTGCAGCGAAGGTCGGAGCGGGCCTGGGAGATTCTCGGGCAGATCCTCCCGGAGACCAGGGAGCCGCAGGCGGTCCTGGATGCCATGGAGGAGGTGGGGACCCCACTTCGCGCCCGCAGCCTGGGCGAGTTTGTCGGGTGGTTCGTCGAGGGCTTCCAGGGCGACTTGTACTGGAGTCCGTGGGTCGAACCCGTCGACGGGGAGCCGCAGGACGAGGAGCGGCTGAGGGCGCTGCTCGCCGAGTGGTTGGAACTGCGTCGCGCCGCGGGCGCCCCCTTCGGGGCGGAGGCCGTGGGCGTATGCGAGTGGGCCTATGGCAAGGCGTCGGAGCGCCCTGGCAACGCGGAGTGGGAGGCCTTCCGCCTTGCCGCCGTCGAGGCGGCCGCTGACTGCGAGGACAGGGAACAGCTCTTCGATCGGTCCAGGGAGTGGGGCCGGGGTCCGCTGCACGTCGCACTCGCAAGGCGCGCGGTCGCGAAAGGCGACCACGAGCTGTGGGCCCGCCTGGTCGAGGAGTGGGCAGACCATGGGGCGAGTCCCCGTGCCGCCTTCGAGGCCCTGGCCGGAGCGGAGGGCCGGACGTCGGACGCCGCCCTGGATGTGTTCGTCACCCACTGGTTCGCATCGGATCCCCCTGGTACCTGGGGCAGCCCGGACGAGTGGCGGGCCGACGTGAATCGGCTGGTCGTGCTGGTCTCGGAGTGGAACGGCGCGCGCAAGGCCGAGGGAGCCTCTCCGACCGGCGCCCGGCTTGCCGCGTTCCTCTGGCTGGGAGACGCGATCGCGCGCGCGAAGGCGGACGGCGGCACGGTCGAGCCCACGTGGCAGCGCCTGCGAGAGGACCTGCGCGCGGAATTTGCGTCAGTCGATCCCGTGGCGGCGGCGGGCGCAGAGGCCTTCGAGGACCTGTGGCCCGATGCCGTATGGGACGATCCGACCTTGGCAGCGTGGATCGGCGAGCGCTGGCTCGAGCTGGCGCCGGGGGCGCCCGATCTGGTCTTGTCCCGCTTGCGTCGGGAGAGCGGGCCCTCGGATCGCGATGGGGTGATTCCGCGCGTGTCGGGGCTGCCGCCCGGCTCGCGCGCTGCGTTGCTGGGCCTGGGGCTCCTGGGCGACAGGGAGGGGGCGCGGCCGTGGATCGACGCCTTCGCCGCCGACCCGGCCCCGGAGATTCGCGCACGCCTCGAGGCGTGCCTGCTGACCCACGTGGACGACGAGTCCTGGGACGACGTGTTCGCGACGCGCCCGGACGTGATCGTCGGCCACCTGGCCGACCCCTCCGCGTGCACGCTCGCGGTTGCGGCCCGGCTTGGCCTCGAGGCCGCGCTCCCCGCGCTCCGGGAGATCGCGGACCGGGATCCGGGATTCCTCGTTGCGAGGGCCTCGTCCCTGTGCCGCTGGGGCAGTCCGGCCACACACGACGCGGTGGAGGCCGCGCTGAAGGCCGTCGGCAAGGACGTCGACGATGCGACGCGCATGGCGCTCGCCCGCGCCCTCGAGCTCACCGGTCCGATGCGGGACGCGGCCGCGTTGTTTGAAGCGGCTGGCCGGCTGCGGACGATGGAGGGGCAGGACCTGCGTCGTTGGGAGGAGGATCTGAAGAACCTCGGTCGCAGGGGAGAAGTGGAACTCGTGCGGTCGGCGATCGCCGACGCGCGCGACCCGCAGGTAGCCCTCCTCCTTGCGCTCGGCGCGGCGCGGCGACACGATGCGCGCCTGCAGGCCGCGTGGCGTGCGGACCTGGATGGTGAGGGGGTCCGACGCGACCTCGCGTTCCTGGCCCTCGCTCACGACGGCTCCCGCGAGGGCGCGGAGATCCTGGTCGACTGGCTGGCGACGGAGGCCGGCCGGCAGCTCCTCGTCCGCCCCGACACCGTCGGGGTCGAGCTGCCGGACGACGGGTCGATCCACGCGGGCTTCCTCGGGGAGGTGGTGGCCGTCGTGGTGGAGGTCGAGTCGGAGAAGAACGCGGCGAGTGCCCTGCTCCAGTCGACGTTGCCGCGCCTCCCCGCCATGCTCCCCCCTGCTGCGGCCTGGAGGCTGATCTCCGGGGCAGACCCCAGGGCGTTCCCTGTCCTCCTGGTCCGGTGGATCGAGTGCTTCGCGCCGGATGCGGAGACGACGGGGACGGCGATCCCGGGGATGGTCGCGTTGGCGACGCGCATCCTCGGGCCGGCGCGGTTCGTCAACGAGCCGGCCGCCGCCGCATTGCAGTTCCTCGAGCGACAGGAGCGCGCCACGGTGCTTCAGCGCCTGGCGCAGACCGGCGACCGCGAGTTTGTCGCGTGCGCCCGCCTGTTCGCGGGCGCGGGCGACGCGAAGGACACCTCGCGCCTGGAGCGGCTCGCGGCCGGCGGCGACCCCGTGCTGGCGAGGCACGCGCGCGCGGCGCTCGAATGGGGAAAGACGATCCGGGAGTGGGCGGGGCCGGTCCCGCTCGACCTGTCGACACTGCCGAATCCGTTCGCCGTTCCGTCGGAGGCGGTCGTGGTCGACGCCATTCGGCACCGGTTTGGCGAGGACCCATTCGCGCCGCTCATGGCGCGGTGAAGGACGCCTTCCTACTTCTCGACGTTTTCCAGCAGGATGCGGTTCTTCCAGGTTGTGTGTCCCTGGAGCGGGCCCCAGCCCCCCTCGCTCGCCCGATCCTGGCCAACGTAGACGCCATGGACGAAGGCCGCCTCCCCCTCCTGCACGGCGATCTCGGCCCACAGGTGGCGGGTCACCCGATGCCGCAGGGCCGTCTGTGTCGTGTCGGTCCACTCCACGACACTCTCCTCCGCCCATCCCTTGGAAGGCAGCGTGGTCCGCAGGATCTTCGCGTCCGGGAAGGCCTTCGCGACAACTTCCGCGGCGAACTGGCGCAGCGCCGCCGCGTCGTCGCCCGGGTACTGGTCCCCGTCCATCCGCTTGCTCGCGAGGTTCTTCTCCTCCCGTGCGGCGTCTTCCTTTCGGAGGACCTCCAGGCGCCCTCGCAGCACCTCGATTCGCGGGTCCTCGGGCGCGACCTCCGCGACCCAGGCCACTGTCGCCTCGAGCTCCGTCCGCTGCTCGGGCGTCATCGAGGGCGGCAGCCTGGTCGGGTCGTCCTTCGCCCACTTCTCGCTCCAGCGGAGCCAGTTCTCCTCCTCCAGGGTCAGCCTCGACTCGGCCTCCCCGATGAGGAGATCCTGTCTTCGCTTCGCCTTCTCGGGATACTCGGCGACCAGGCGTTCGACCTGTTCGGCAAGCCGGTCGACATCAGCGCTCGTCCCCGCGGCGAACTCGGTAGCGCGATACGCCTCGATGAGCTGACGGGCGCGATCGAACGCCGCGCGCGGGGCGTCCTCGGCAATCAGGTTCATCGGGCTGGCCATGTCGGCGAAGGGGGAGAGCTTCCCCAGCCACTCGGCGGAGTCCTTCGCTTGCGCCGCCTCCGCCGCGGAGTCGGCCCCCTCGCGCGCTTGCCTCTTCTCGTCGAACGAGGTCGCGAGCGCATCGAGGCGGTCGCGGACGGTAGCGATCTCCGGATGTCCCATGTCGATCTGGGAGCAGTAGTTCTGCTCGACCTCGTCGAGGAGCTGACGGACCTGACCGAAAAGGCTCTGGATGCTCTCGCCGCCGCTCTCGAGGCGCTCCTCCGCGCGGTCCAGGAGCCGCGAGGCGTCGGCAAGGCGCTTCGTCACGGCAGAGGGCAACTTCGCTCCGTCGTCTCCGCCGGCGGGCGGTTTCGTCGCGTCGGGTCCCGCCTCGCCGGCCAGCGCCGCGTCGACCTTGGCCTGGGTCGCATCGATCCTAGACTTGGCGGCCACGATCTCGGGGTGGTCCTCCTGGAACTTTCCCTGGTACTGCTTGAAGATGTCGTCCATCCCCTTCTGCGCGGCCTCCAGGTTTCGCTGGGCGGCCTTCGCGCCCCCCTGGTCGAGCGCCTTCTGCGCCCGATCGAGCTGCGCGTTGACGTCCTTCAGTCGGTTCGCGACGCCGCCCGGGAGCTTGTCCTGCGCGAACCCGTCGGGTCCGGCGAGTGCGAGGAAAAGCGCGGTCACGCCTGCGACACGAAGGAGATTCCGGGAAGCGGGGTGCGACGACATGGGCCACCCTCCTGAGGGGCGGGCGGGGGAAGGCAATATACGTGCAGAGCGGGACGGCTGTCAAAGGGACGCGCAGCGCAGCGCCCCTTCGAGGGGGCAGCCCGGTCGGTCAATACTGCGCCTTCATGAAGGCGATGACGCGGCCGAGGACGCCACGCCAGGCCCCCTCGATGTTCGGCGTGAACCGCGGGTCGGTCTCCTTGACGGCCTGGATCAGGCTGTCGAGCCAGAGGTCGTAGAGCCCCGGCGGGATGTCCTTTTCCGCTCTCGAGTGGCTCTTCGCGATCCTGGCGAGTTCCGCCTTCGCCTCTTCGCCCGGATTGTGGATCCAGCCCGCCTCCAGGAGGGACTTCTTGATCGCGCGCAGTTGGCGCGGGAAGTCCGTGTGCTCGAACTTCCTGCGCACCTCATCCGACGAGGCCAGGAAGAGCTCGTAGAATCGCGGCAGGAACTTCGGCCGCTCCAGGCATCGCTGGAGGCTCTCGACGTAGGTCTCGATCAGGGCGGATTCCGCGGCGTCCATACCACCAGACCTCGACGGAGTAGGAAAGGCCCGCCCGCATGGCCGGCTCGTCACCCGCCGCAGACTACGCGGTCGATCGGCGTGCGTCGAGAAGAAGCTGCGCGGAGCGGGCGGACATCGCTCGGGAGGTGGAACACCGGCGGCTACTGCCCCGCGCGGCGGATGAGCTCCTCCCACCGCGGATCGGTGTGAAGGGCCTGGAGGTCCCGGTCGCCCTCGAACTGGGCCACGTTCCCGCCGCCGAGCGAGCACACTCGCCCCAGCAGCTCGAACGCGCGGTCTCGCTGGGAGGCCCCCTCCGCCGAGGCGCTCGCAATTGAGGCGAAACAGGCCAGGTTGTAGTAGGAGTTCAGGAGCATCCGTTTGACGACCGGGTCGCCGATCGTCGCCGGTTGATCGGCCTCGAATCCCTGCACGGCGGTCTCGTAGGCAGCCCGTGCTCCGTCGAGGTCCCTCTTCGCCAGGAGCGCCTCCGCCTCCCCGAGCTTCCTCAGCCACTCGGGCGCATCTGCGGCGGAGGCCCTCTGCGCGCGGCGCACCCCCTCCAGGCGCCTCGTCGCCCAGGAGGGATCGGCGGACCGCCGCTCCGCCTGTTCGTACTCCGCGATCGCCTCGTCCAGCCGCCCCATGGCCTCCAGCACCCCGCCCCGGACGCCGTTCGCCTCCCCCGACGACGGGTCGAGCGCCAGGGCTCGATCGCACGCCGCAATCGCGTTCTCGAACTCCGCCCGTCCGTCCGCACCCCCGTTCCGACGCCACACCCCGAGCATCCACCAGGCGCGGGCCTCCATGAACGGCGGGTCGAACTCCCGCGGCGCGAGCTTCGCCTCCGCGCGCATGTCCTCGATCGACTTCTCGAAGTCCGCGGCAGGGTCCTCTCCGTGCGTTCGCTTCCATTCACCAAGCGCCTGACGGACCGACCCTCGCGCGTACGCCGCGTTCGGACACCCGGCGCTGGCCTCGAGGACCCGGGTGAAGGCCTCGATCGCGCTGCCGTACGCCTGCCTCGGGTCCTGATTCGTTCGCGCCTGCCAGTTTCCCAGTGCCCACCAGGCGTTCCCCTCGTCCTCCCAGACCACTGCGTTCCCGGGTTGAATCGCGATCGCCTTCCCGTACGCCTCGATCGCCTTGCGGAACTGGCCGCTCGGGTCCTCCTTCTGCCCCCCCATCCAGTCGCCCCACGCGCGGTGGACCGTGCCCGCGTTCGTCAGGGCCTGCACGAAGCCGGCCCGCAGGCCGAGGGCGCGCTCGCACTCCTCCAAGGCCGCGCGGAAGTCGTCGGACGGGTCTTCCCCGCGCCCCGCCTTCCAGCCCCCGCGCCGCTTGAGGACCACGGCCCGGTTGTTCATCGCGTCCGCGTTCTGCGGGTTGATGGAGAGGGCGACCTTGTATGCCTCGAGGGCCCTCTCGAATTCGCTGGTGGGGTCCTGGCCCGCCGCCTCGACCCAATCGCCCAGCTCCTTGTGGACCGCGCCGATGTTGTTCGCGGCCGCGAGGAGTCCGGGGTTGAGCGAGAGCGCCTTCGTGTGGTCGGCGAGCGCGGCCCTGTACTCCGCGATCGGGTCGTGTCGCTGCCGCGCCCTCCAGTCCCCCCGCACGTGATGAAGCGTGCCCCGCGTCACGATCGCCTCGACCAGGTCGGGAGTGAGCCCGAGCGCGCGGTCGCACGCCGCTATCCCCTTCTCCAGCGGCTCGCCGGGGTCCTCCCCCCTCCCCGCCCGCCACTCGGCGAGGTCGAGGTACACGAGGGCCAGGTTGTTCCCCGCAGTCGATTCCAGCGGGCCCATGGCCAGGGCTGCCCTCCCTGCCTGCAGCGCCCGGTCCCAGTCGGGGCACGGGTCCTGGCCCGTGGCCTCCCTCCACTCCCCGAGCTGCCGATGCACGCTGAGCCGGCCGAACTCCACGGAGAAGGACCCGGTGGAGAGCGAGGCGGCCTTGTCCAGCGCGGACAGCGCCTTCGCGTAGGCGTCGCCCGGGTCCTGGCCGTGTTGCTGCCGCCATTCGCCCCGCACCCGCCACGACTCGGCGAGGAGGACCCAGGCGGCCCCCGCGGTCGGGTCCAGGCGCGTAGCCTCCTCGGCGGCCGCCTCGGCGGTCTTCGCGGCCTCCTCGGGGTCCCGACCGCGTCGAAGCGCAGCGTCCGCCTCGCACCGCCACACGAGCGCCTCGTGCCTCGAGAGCATGGGGTCTTGCGCCCCGATCTCGTCGAGCTCGGCAATGGTCGCAAGCGCCCGCCGTCTCCACTCGAGGCCGTCCCGGCCGGAGGCCTCCTCGGACAATGAGAGGCTCCACTGGCACATCGCGAGGCCGCGGAGGAAGGGAAGGAAGCCACGATCGGCGCGATGTCCCCTCTCGTGCCACCGGATCGCCTCGCGCCAATCGCCCGACTTCGTAGCGAGGTCCGCGAGCCCCAGGTAGGCCTCGGTCAGATACCGATCGGCCTCCACGGCGCGCTCCAGGTCCGCCTTCGCCTCGTCCAGGCGTCCCTCGAGCAGCGCGAGCATCCCGCGGGCCGCGGCCGAACGGGGGCCGAGGGTGCGGCCGTTGTCGAAGGCGAGCGCCTCCTGGAGGCTGCCCGTCGCCCTTTGTTTGGCGTCGACGACGTCCGGGCAGGCCCGCTCCACCGAGAGGTCGTCCTGGGGCGCGGGCGCGGACCCCTCCGCCGCCAGTCCCGCCGACAGCGCGAGGACGAGCTCCTGGCGGCCTTCCTCCAGGGCCCGATGGTACTCCTGGGTCCAGAGGACGCCGTGCTCGTAGAGCGCGAGCGGTAGCAGGGCCCGGGTCCCCTCCGGCGCGTTCTCGGCCCGCGCGCGGCGGAGGGCCTCCTGCTGGGAGGCCTCCGCCTCGTCCTCGTGGCCCAGCGCGCGCTCCAGCCGCCCCTTGGTGTACCAGGGCTCCGCGCGGTCCGGGGCACGCGAGGCGAGCTCCCGCACCGGCTCGTCCAGCTCGTGCGCGTACGCCTCGCACCCCGCAAGGTCGCCCGCCGCCCGTCGCGCGAGCGCCGCGTCCACGACGGCCCGCCCGCGCAGGGCCAGGTCCTGCAGGTAGCCGTCCACGCGCTCGCGCTCGAGCCGCGCCGCCTTCCACTGCAGGCCGGACACGACGATCGCCGACAGGACCAGCCCCGCGACGAGTGAGCTCACCAGCGGGCTCCTCCGCACGCGGCGGACCACGCGCTCCATCGTCCCCACCGGCCGCGCGCGGATGGGGTCCCCCGCGAGCCACGCCCCGAGGTCGGCGGCGAGGTCGCCGAGCGTGGCGTACCGCCGCGTGGGCTCCTTCTCCAGCGACTTCAAGCAGACGGTCTGCAAGTCCATCGGCACGCAGGCGCGGAGGCGAATCGGCGGCACGGGGTCGTCGTTGACGACCGCGGAGAGGATGTCCCAGGCGTTCTCGCCGTCGAACGGCGGACGGCCCGCGAGGACCTCGTAGAGCATGACGCCGACGGAGAACTGGTCGGACGCTGGACCGACGACGTCGCGCTCCCCGCAGGCCTGCTCGGGGCTCATGTAGTGAGGCGTGCCCATGATTGCGCCCGTCACGGTGAGACGTGCGCTGGGGTCCCCGGGCACCTTGGAGGCGGTCACCTCGCGCGCGAGGCCGAAGTCGGTGACGTGGGGCCGGCCGTCGCGGTCGACGAGGACGTTGCCGGGCTTCACGTCGCGGTGGATGACGCCCTCCCGGTGGGCGTGGTGGAGCGCCTCGGCGACCTGCTGGATCCACGAGACCGACTGGCGCAAGGTCTCCGAGGTCGAGAACGCCTCCCCCAGCGTGCGCCCCTGGATGAATTCGGCGGTGAGGAAGTGCTGTCCGTCGTGCACGCCGACGTCGTACATCGCGACGATGCCGGGGTGGCGCAGCTTCGCCGCGAGGCGCGCCTCGCGCTGGAAGCGCTCGAGGAGCTCGGGGTCGAGCCCCTCCTGGTCGCGGATCATCTTCAGCGCGACGATGCGGCGGAGCTCGGTGTCCCACGCGCGCCAGACGATCCCCATCGCGCCGCGGCCGAGCTCGCTCAGGAGCTTGTAGCGGCCGAAGGGCTTCCCGTCCTCTTCCCAGGGCTCGATGCGCTCGCCGACGACGGGGCCAGGGTCGTCCGCCTGCAGGCCGGGCGTGGTCGGCGCGAGGCCCGCGATCGCGGGGCGCCGCGCGGTGGGAGGCAGGTTCGCGCAGGGGTCAGGCGTGCCTGTGGCGGAGGACACGTCCACTCCATCGTCAGGGTGGTTTCGGTCGGATCGCCCGGGGCGGCCCGTGACGGGGAGTATACAGGGCCGGGTGACCCGTGGACAGATCCCAGGCAGACCCCCGAGGGCGCTCCGCGCCCGCGCCCGCGCCCGCGAAACGTTGCGCCGCGCCCGTCCCCCGAGCCCGTGCCCGAGGTAGATGGCGTCGGGCATTAGCGGATATCGGGATCGGGCTTCGGGTCACGGCCTTGCGGGCGCGGGCGCGGGCGCGGAGCGCCCACCCGAGCTCGCCCGCGTGGGGCGCGGAGCAGCCGTGATGGCTTGGCGGCGCGGCTTCCCCGGGGAACTCCTGACAGTCCCCAGCCCTACTTGGGCTCGAGGAAGTCGGGCAGGTAGTCGTCCTCGCTCGACGGGGCTGCGGGAGGCTCCTCCTTCGCGCGGCGCAGCGCGACGTAGGACCCGTCCGAGATCCGGTCCTCCCTGCCCGGGCCCGCCAGGACCTCGATCGCCGTGCGGGTCAGGAGCCGCTTCTGCGTCACGTTCACGCCGTGGCAGCGCGTCTGGCACAGGCCGCATCCCACGCAGAGGTCGGGGAGGACCACCGGCGCCGAGAAGCCGCTCCCCTCGATCGGCTGCCCCTCCTCGTCCACCTCCACGCCGACGCGGCGGAATTCGATCGCCTTGTACCCCGCCGCGTTGCACTCGTCGACACACATCCGGCACGCCTCGCGGCCCGCCCAGGGAAGGCAGGTCTTCTTGTTCACCATGGCGAGGCCCATGTGCGCCGACGACTTCTCCAGGAGCGTGAGGGGACGGATCGCCCCCGTCGGGCAGACCTGGCCGCAGTTGTTGCAGTTCGGGTCGCAGCCCGACCAATTCGGCTGCGCGACCGGGGTCCACAGCCCCTCGATCCCCTGCGCGAACCCCTGCGGCTGCAGCACGTCGTTCGGGCAGGCGCGGAAGCACTCGCCGCACCGGATGCAGAGCTCCAGGAACTGCTTCTCCGGCACGCTGCCCGGCGGGCGGAGGGGCGTGACGGCGGGCTTCCAGAGCCGGGCGCCCCAGGCCTCCTTCGCCGCGGCGGCGAAGGTCAGCCCCGCGGCGACGGCCGAGAGGAACCCACGCCGCGTCACGGGCAGCTCCGGGCCGGTCGTCGCCAGCTTCAACGCGCTGCCGTCCCATCGGTCGACGAACTTGATCGCCTTGGTCGGGCAGACCCCGCCGCAGGTTTGGCAGAGCGTGCACTCGAGCGTCCGCGTCGTGAAATCAGGCTTGATCGCGTCGAACGGACAGACCTCGACGCACTTTCCGCAATCGATGCAGCTCGTCTCGACCTTCCGCTCCGTCGCGCGGAGCGCGTTCATCGCGGAGAACATCGCCCCCGAGGGGCAGACGTAGCGGCACCAGAAGCGCGGCCTCCACAGCCCCATCGCGAGCACCGCGACGAAGAGCACGAGGGAGACGACGTGCCCCGCGTTCATCGGCGGGACCTGGTACCAGCCGCGCGTCAGGCCGGTCTGGAGGGGGCCCAGCGTGAACTGCAGCCCCCTGGTCACGACCGGGATCGCCGCGACGAATCCGCTGACGAGGACCCCCGCCATCGAGGCGACGATCGTCCCCGCCAGCGCGTACCACTTCAGGCGGATCCACCAGCCGTCCCCCTTCACGCGGAAGCGGGTGACGCGCTTCCCGACAATCCAGTCGAACAGGTCGATCAGCGTCCCGAGCGGGCAGATGTAGCCGCAGAAGCCGCGCGGGACGAGGAAGCCGATGCCGAGCATCACGCCGGCGAACGCCAGGGACCAGACCCAGGTCCGCCCCGCGATCGCCGTGGAGAGGCTCACCAGCGGGTCGATGGCCAGGAACAGCTCCGCATCGACGATCTCGCGCGCCTCGCGCGAGCGGGCATACTCGGGGGAGCCGTACGGCCACGCCACCCAGAAGAGGAGGACGAGATAGAAGAGGAAGAAGCCCGCCTGGACCAATCGACGCCACGGGGCGAAGAGCCACGAGGGGCCGATCCGCTTGAGCAGGCGACGGAGGGCGCCGGGCCGCGGGCGGAACGGCAGGAAGTGGTCGAGGCGGAGTCTCATTTCTTCCGCGGCACGCCTTGCGAGAGCGCCTTCGCGGTCGCGTTGATGATCGCCTCCGACGTGATCGTCGCACCGCTCGTCGTCTCGATCCCCTTCACCGTCTGCTTTGCGAGGATCAGCGCGGGCGTCTCCGTGAGCGACCCGTAGAACTGCTTCTCCTGGTGCTTCGTGATCTTCACGGAGGCGATCCTCCCTCCGCCGACCGTGACCTCGACCTCGAGCGGGAACTCGTACCCCATGCTGTCCGCCTTGTACTTCCCCGCGCGGACCCGCTTGAGGTCGAGCGCGTCGAAGAGCCTCACGGCCTCCAGGCTCGCCTTTGCGCGGGCTTGGTTCCGGGGGAGGTCGCGGTCCCCTCCGGGCATCGCCAGCACCTTGTCGTAGAAGGCGATCGCCTCGTCGTACCTCCCCGCCAGCCGGCACGCCTCCCCCGCCGCCAGGTACCCCGCGTCGTCGGGGCGCTCCCCCGCGAGGCCGAGCGCCTTCTCCGTCTCGCCCATGTCCGCCCACAGCTTGACCACCGTGCAATTGCGCGTCTGGTCCGGGCCGATCTTCTCGAGGAGCTCGACGGCCATCTCCTTGCAGCCCATCTCCCAATAGCAGTTGGCGATCTCCGCGGTGTCCGTCGTTCCCGCCTTCCGCCACCAGAACACCGCCCGCGCCGGGTCCTGGAGCAGGATGTGGTAGGAGCGGCCCATCATGTCCATGACCCGGTTGAGCGTGTCGGGGTTGTCCTTATTAACGGTGAGGAGATGATGGAGGAATCGGACGCCCTCCTGCCACTTCGCCGGGTTCTCGTTGATGACGCTCCACATGTACTGGCCGACGTTCTTGTTGGCGTCCCACGGCCCGCCGGGCTTGGGCGGGAAGGAGAGGTCGAGCGTCTTGGGGTAGTTCACCTTGACGGACTTCCACCAGTCCGGCGCCGCCTTGCCGGCCTTTTCGATCAGCGCCTCCACCTCCTGCGGCGTCCGCACCGGGCGGTTCGCGGGGGACTTCGCCTTCTGCGCTGTCGCGGGCAGCGCGGCGAGCAGGATCGCCGCGAGCAGCAGGCTATGCGTCCGCATGAGGGAACCCTCCGGTCGCCTTCACGGAGCCGTCCTTGCCGACGAAGAGCGCCTCGGCGTCGTTTGCGGCGAGCAGGGCCGAGGCCTTGTCGGGGCCGAGGACGAAGAGCGCCGTGGAGAGCGCGTCCGCGAGCATCCCGCTCGGCGCGAGGACCGAGACGCTCGAGAAGTGCTGGGGAGAACTGCCGGTGCGGGGGTCGAAGATGTGGTTCTGAGCCCGGTCGGGAGAGAAGCTCGTCTCGTAGTCGCCCGAGGTCGCCAGGCAGCGCCCCTCCAGCCGGACGGCGTCCACGAAGGCCCCCGGCACGCGGGGGTGCTGGATGCCGACCTTGCGCGGCCGCCCGAAGGCGCCCTCCTCGCCCGTGTCGACGAGCGCGTCCTCGACGCCGTGGGCGCGCAGCGCCGCGATCGCGCGGTCGGCGGCGAACCCCTGGGCAATCCCGTTCAGCGTGACGGCCATTCCCGGTTCGAGCGAGGTCCGCTCGGGTGATATGCGGAGCCCGCGCCAGCCGACGCGTGCGCGCGCGGCCTCGATCTCCGTGGCCGAGGTGATGCGTCCCTCCCGCTTCGCGGCGGCGTACGCCTCCCAGAGCGGCTGCACGGTCACGTCGAAGGCGCCCTCGGTGGCGAGCGAGAACGCCTGCGCGCAGGCGAGCACCTGGAAGAGTGCGGGATCGGGATCGAGGAGGACGCCGTCGCGATTGAGCCGGCAGAGCTGGCTCCCGGGGCGGTAGAGGCTCATGACGGCCTCCACGTGCTCCAGCTCCGCGAACGCGGCGTCGAGGGCGCGTTCCGCCTGGCCGGGGTCGGGGTGGAAGGCGGTCATCGACACCGTGGTGCCGAGGGCGCGACCCTCGCGGCGGGCTTCCGAGGGAGGGCGCCAGCCCAAGACGCATCCCACGGCGCCGGCGCCGCCGAGGGCAAGGAGGAAGCGACGTCGCGTGAGCATCTTCGCGGCCTCGAACGGGGAGTTCGCGGATTGTAGACGCCCCAGGTCCGAGCGGGCAACACCGGAGTCGGGGGGGAGGCGCTCGGTCCGTCGCGGCGGAGGAGCGGTACTGGGAGGCGCTTGGAACGACAGGAGTCGGCGCGTCGGACGAAATTGCACGAGTGGACCACGGACCGCGCCTGGGAATGAGACGGACTCCCTCCTGGTCCTCCTGCGGAATCGAGCCCCGCCACCTGACTTCGGCCGACGAGCGAAATCCGTCGCCAGGCGCCGCCGGGGCCGGCGTTCCCCGGCCGGATCGCATACTGCTTGACGCACCCCGAATCATCCGTATGATCTTCCGTCTTCGGAGGGTGCTGGGTGTCTCGTCTGGGTGTACGAGCCTCCAAATCAGGGACAAGCTGCCGCCCGGTGGGCGGTCTGCGATCCAATTCCCCTCGCCCGTTCTCGGACTTCCCCCCCCTCCAAATCCTCCACCCTCCGACGTCGCTTCCGTGCCTCAACTTGCCCGGCAAGCGGGACATATGCTCACTCGAACGGTTCTGACCCTCCCGGGAGGTCTACGTGAAATCGAGGCTCCTCTCCCCCATCGCCGTGCTCGTGCTTGGCATCGGTATCGTCGCGCCACAGCTTGCGTGCGCCGACGACAAGGCCCCCTCGTCCTCCGACAAGAAGGTGGAGGTGAAGGGCGAGTCCGCGTCAGGGACGCAGACCCCGGTGGTGGCCCAGAAGCCGCCCCAGCCGCCGAAGCCGCCGGTGGCCCAGCCGCCGAAAGCCTCGCAGCCCGTTGCCGCGGCGATGCCCGTCGCGCAGCCCGCGAAGGCGCCGGGCGAGAACGGCGCGAAGCCCGCAACGCCCGCCCCGACCTCCTCGAAGGTCAAGGTCGCGAAGTTCAACTTCACGGGGAATTCGGTCATCTCGACGGGCGAGCTGGAGGCGATGGTCGCCGCGCACGTCGGGAAGGAGTACGACCTGGGCGAGCTGCGCAAGGTCGCCGACTCCGTGACGGAGGCCTACCGCGCCCGCGGCTACACCGTGGCGAAGGCGTACGTCCCCGCCCAGGAAGTGAAGGGCGGCGTGATCGAGATCACGGTCCTCGAGGGGAAGCTCGGGCAGATCGTGGTCGTGGGGAACGAGAACTACACCGCCGAGTTCATCGCGGCGCGGCTGCAGTCGGCCGCCCCGGATGGCGTGCTGAACCAGGCGTCCCTGGAGCGGGCCCTTCTACTACTTAATGAGTACCCCGATCTGAAAGTGACTGCGACGCTGGTCCAGGGCAAGGCCCCGGGCACGGTCGACCTGAACGCGACGGCCGAGGACAAGAGCTTCCCGCTGTCATTCATGCTCGACTACAACAACTTCGGCAGCGAGGGGACGGGGAAGAGCCGCATCGGCGCGCAGATCGACTGGTCGAACGCCTTCATGGACGGCGCGGCGATGTCGGTCCGCGGCGTGATCGGCGACGGGTTCGACAACTACGACTACTTCCGCGGGTCGTACATCCTGCCGATCTCCGACGCCGGGACGAAGCTCGGCATCTTCGGCTACGTGGGGACGTTCGAGGTCGACAAGTTCTTCAGCGAGCTGAACATCGAGGGCGAGTCGTACGGCGGCGGGTTCTACGTGACGCACCCGATCATCAAGGAGCGCACGCTGTCCCTCTCCGGCGACCTGGGGTTCGAGCTGAAGAACACCGAGACGACGATGCTGGACGAGGTGAACAGCAACGACCGGATCCGGACGGCCCACCTGGGGCTGAACTTCGACAACATCTGCCTGGACGGGCACAACTACGCGACGCTGTACACCTACCGTGGGCTCGGGACGTTCCTGGACGGGATGGACGACGAGGACG
>Ga0209726_10003742_pt1 | contig 20273 bp, 17 predicted proteins | sample Subgrocontami54m_FD_187453 | JGI IMG/M metagenome (GOLD analysis project Ga0209726, IMG submission 187453) | Subsurface groundwater microbial communities from S. Glens Falls, New York, USA - GMW46 contaminated, 5.4 m (SPAdes) (version 3) | ecosystem: Environmental > Aquatic > Deep subsurface >... | reverse complement strand
TCGATCCTGGTTTCGGCTACGAAGGCGCGGGCGGCCGCGGCGCGCGCGCCGTGCTGGAAGTGCGCTCGCGCGAGGTGCCGTTTATTCTGGAGCACGGGCAGATCGTGGGCCGGCTGGTTTACGAGAAGATGCTCGGGCGCCCGTCAAAACTTTACGGCGAAGGCATTGGCTCAAATTATCAGGCGCAGAGCCTGAAGCTGAGCAAGCATTTCAAGGGGTAAGCAAGGCAACTTGCCGCGCGCGTGCCGGCTTCGCTATCCTTGCCATACGCGGGCGTAGTTCAATGGTAGAACGGCAGCTTCCCAAGCTGCATACGAGGGTTCGATTCCCTTCGCCCGCTCCAGCCTCCTGAAACATCGAATCTTTTCCATAAGCTAAGACTTTGACGAGGGCTGCCATTCCGCCGCGAAAGCGCAACATCGAATCCGCTTGCCTGTGGTTTTTGCCCTACACAGCGCGATTCCCGAGAATAAAAGAGAATAGATTTTGCTGTCCTCAGCGCGTGCTTGAGGGGACGGGTTGCTGGCCGTTGAGAGCGGTTTAAAACTAGGAAAATTTAATTTCGCGACCCAACCACTGCTGAGCGGCTTCAATAGTGTCCATGAACTGACGGAATTTAATAATGCGGATGCCGCGGAATTCTAGGAAATCTACCACCATTAGGTTTAGCTCACGGTTTGTCGCTTTAGCCCGAACATGCATGTTAACGACAACAACTGTATCCGTGCCTTCGGCGGAGATGAGCAACGGCGTGTAACTCAAAAAATCATAGTCTTCCCGAGATTGCTTCCAGGCAGCGAGCAGCGCAATCTTTCCTTTGCCAGGCGCAAAACATGGAAAAGCAAGAGTCGGGGCATTGCTGGAGAATTCGATTTCGTCGTGGACCACCTCATCAAGTAAGTATTGAAAGCGGCCTTCGAGATACGCGATGTAGATTTCACGTATGCTTTCACGAAAATCAGTATGCATGGTAAGCCCTCCCACGAACGCCCACAGGGCTCTCACACGCGAAGCATTCGAGCTTAAGTTCGTAGACCCCCGTACCACACAGTACCACCAAGCGAAGGAGAATAACTCCTCTAACCCTTTGACCAATAAGGTGGTCCAAACTCCTTCCCAAGCTGCATACGAGGGTTCGATTCCCTTCGCCCGCTCCAAGCTGCCGCCCCTATCCAAAGGTACTTTCGACGCGGCAAGAGGCCGGCAGGGTGGCTAAAAACCCATGTTTTATATGGATTCTAGCCGGATCAATCCCTGGTATTTAAATTAAATTAAGGTTACCGTGGCGGCCCCGCGGCGCAATATCAACCGATCTACGGGGATGGGATCGGCAGTCATGCGTATGAAATTGCGGCACTTCATTGGGGGCTTCACGCTCTGGGCAGCGACGCCGCTGCTGATAGCGACGTCGGCGTTTGCGCAAACTCCGCAGCAGCGGAACGCGTGCTTAGGTGCGGAATTCGTCCCGGGGGCGGACGCCGCCGGGTCTGCTCAGCAGCTTAGTGCATGTACCGCCGCGATTGAGGGTGGCAACGAAAAGCCGCCGGCTCTTTCCATTGCCTATATGAATCGCGGAAAAATCTACCGCGAAAGAGGCGATCACGACAGCGCCATCGCGGAGTTCAACCAAGCGATACAACAAGACTCAAAGAATGCTCTTGCGTTTTTCAATCGCGGCCTGAGTTACCGCGCCAAGAGCGATATTGATCGCGCGATTAACGACTTCAGCCAAGTGGTCCGGCTCGACGCAGGGAATAGCCCCGCATTCTACCAGCGGGGCCTCAGCTACCGTGCCAAAAATGATATAGACCGTGCCATCCAGGATTTCGACCAAGCGATCCGGCTTGATCCCAAGAATGCCGCCATCTTCAACAGCCGGGGCCACGCCTACTACGATAAGCGTGAGTATGACCTTGCCACCCAGGATCTGAACCAGGCGATCGACATCGAGCCGAGCCACGCGGTCGCTTTTAATATCCGCGGTCTCGCTTACGCCAGCAAGGGTGACGCCGGCCGTGCGATCGCGGATTTCGACCAGGCCATCAAACTCAATTCTGCCTACGACGTGGCGTATTTCAACCGTGGCCTGGCTTATCACAATAAGGGTGAATTCGACCGCGCCATCCAAGACTACGATCAGGCGATCAAGATCAACCCCAACTACGACACAGCCTACTACAATCGGGGCCTCATCTACCGCGACAAGCGCGACTTCGAGCGCGCGATCCAGGACTTCGATGAGGCACTTAAGGTCAACCCTTCTTATGTGTTGGCCTTCTACAATCGCGGCCTTGCTTATCATGACAAGCGCGAGTTCGATCGCGCCATCGCGGACTTCGACCAAGCGGTCCGGCTCAATCCGAAGAATGAACTCGCCTTCAACAGCCGCGGCTTTGCGTATCGGAGCAAGGGCGATGCGGAGCGCGCCATTCAGGATCTCGACCAGGCGATCAAGCTCAACCCGAGCTATGCGCTCGCCTACCGCAACCGGGGCATCACATACTACGACAAGCGTGATTTTGATCGCGCCATTCAAGACCTGAGCCAGACCATCCAGCTCAAGTCCGATGACATCCTCGCGCTCAACGATCGCGGCGTTGCCTATGGTGCCAAAGGCGATAAGGAGCGCGCCATCCAGGATCTTGACCAAGTCCTGCGCGTCGATCCGCAGAACGTCGTGGCCTTCAACAACCGGGGCTTCACCTATCGCAACAAGGGTGATTACGATCATGCGATCCAGGACTATGATCAAGCGGTCAAGATCAATCCGGGCTATGCCTTAGCGTTCTACAACCGTGGCAGCGCCTACTATGAGAAGCTTGACTATGATCGCGCGCTTCAGAACTTCAATCAGGCGATCAAGCTCAACCCTGACTATGCCTCCGCCTTTCATGATCGGGGCATGGTCTACTATGACAAGTATGATTTTGAGCGCGCCATCGCGGACTTCGACCAGGTCGTCAAACTGCATGCTAATTACGTCGTCGCGTCCAGCACACGTACTGCTGGTGCTGACCAACAGGGCGGCTACCAACGCTCGGTTGTTGACCTGAGTCAGCCGTTCACGGTCAGCCCGAGTTACGCGCTCGCCTTCAATGACCGGGGCATCGCGTTCGCGTCAAAAGGCGATACTGAGCAGGCGATCAAGGATTTCGACCAGGCGATCAAGCTCAATCCAGCCTTTGCCGTTGCCTTTCACAACCGCGGTAACGCCTATTATGAAAGGCGCGATCTTGATCGTGCCATCCAGGATTTCGATCAGGCGATCAAGCTCAATCCGCGTGAGGCGCTGGCGTTCTATGATCGCGGCGTGACCTACTACGACAGGCGCGACTATGACCGCGCGATTGCGGATTTCGACCAGACGCTCAAGATTGATCCCAAGAATGCTTTGGCATTCTACAACCGCGGCATCTCTTACTACAGAAAGCTCGATTTCGATCGTGCTATCCAGGATCTAGACCGCGCCATCGCACTCGATTCTAAGATCGCACTCGCCTTCCAGAATCGCGGTAACGCCTACGCGCGCAAACGGGACTATGACCGGGCGATCAGTGACCTCGACCAGGCGATCAAGCTCAACGCCAATTATGCCGTCGCCTTTAACGACCGCGGACTAGCTCTTGGCGCCAAGGGTGACCTCGACCGCTCTCTCAAGGACTTTGACCAGGCGCTCAAGCTCAATGCCAATTATGCCGCGGCCTTCAGCAACCGGGGCATTGCCTACGCCGCCAAGGGTCAGATTGATCAGACGATCCAAGACTTCGATCAGGCGATCAAGCTCAACCCGAACTATGCGTTTGCGTTCTACAATCGTGGCAACGCTTACTACGATAAACGCGTCTTCGATCGCGCGATCGCCGACTACAATCAGGCGATTAAGCTAAATCCAAACGACAGCATCGCCTATCACAACCGCGGCCTTGTTTATCGGGCCAAGGACGAGATTGACCGCGCCATCCAGGATTTCGACCAGGCGATCGCGCTTAATTCCACCTACGACATCATCTTCTATAATCGCGGTAATGCCTATTACCACAAGCGGGACTTCGATCGCGCGATTGCGGACCTAACACAGGCGATCAAGCTCAACCTTGACTATGACATCGCCTATCACAATCGCGGCTTGGCCTACCGGGCTAAGGGCGACTTCGACCGCGCGATTGCAGACTTTGCCCAGGCGATCAAGCTCGATCCAAAGGACGCGTACGCATTTAACAACCGCGGCTTGGCCTACCGCAGCAAAGGCGAGATCGATCGCGCCATCCAGGATTTCGACCAAGCGATTAAGCGCAATCCCAACCACGCCCTCGCTTACTATAACCGGGCCATTGCCTACGGCATGAAGGGTGAGACCGACCGCGCGATTGCAGACTTTGACCAAGCGATCAAGCTCGATCCAAAGGACGCAAATGCATTTAACAACCGCGGCTTTGCCTATCGCAACAAGCACGAGACCATTCGCGCGCTCGCTGATTATGATCAGGCGATCAAGGCCGATCCTTCCCATTCCATCGCGTTCTTCAACCGCGGTAATCTGTTGTACGAGCAGCGCGACTTCGATCGCGCGGTACAAGATTACGACCAAGCGATTAAGCTAGACTCGAGTTATGCCGTGGCTTTTAACAACCGGGGTCTGGCCTTCTATGAGAAGCGCGACGCTGTGCATGCCATCGATGATTTTAATGAGGCGATACGACTCGATCCGAAAAATGCGCTGCCGTACAACAATCGCGGCTTCGCTTATCGCAACAGGGGCGAAATTGATCTCGCCATTCAAGATTATACCCAAGCGATCAAGCTTAAACCGGACTTTGCGCTGGCCTTCTACAATCGCGGTATCGCCTACTATGATCAGAGGAACTACGATCAAGCGTCGCTAGACCTGAACCAGGCAATCAAACTTAATTCCAATTTTGCCGCGGCCTCCTATGATCGCGGCATCACCTACTATGACCAACGTGCATACGACCCATTGATTCCATATAGCGATCAGGCGATCACGGTCCTTCCCAAATATCCGATCGTCTTTAGCATCCTGGGTGCTACTGCCGAGAGCAAGCGCGAGGACGAGCGCTCGATTCGAGAGATCAATCAGGCGATCAAACCCAATACTGCGCCGGCCATTGCGTTGTACAACCAGGCCAATGCTTTCCTCGGCACTCAGAACTACGATCCCGCCATCAAACTCTATGATCAGGCGATCGGACAGCAGCCAAGTAATGCCGACGCATGGAGCGGCCGCTGCAAAGCGCGCGCCATCATTGGGCAGCTCGATGCTGCCTTGGCGGACTGCAACCAGGCGCTTCAGCTCAGACCGGACAGCAGCTCGGCTTTGGATAGCCGCGGCCTGACCTACCTGAAATTGGGTCAGATCGACCATGCCGTCAGCGATTACGATGCTGCGCTGAGGCTCAATCCGAAATTGCCCGCTTCGCTGTTCGGACGTGGAGTGGCCAAGCTGTGGCAGGACGATGGTACAGGCAACGCCGACATTGAGGCAGCGAAGGCGATCAAACCAAACATCGTAGAAGTGTTTGCAAGCAGCGGCGTGACCGCGGAAGCCAGACCTCCCAATTTAAAGGGACTGGAGACCAGCTTGATCCGCCGCTCAGCCTTGCCGGTTCCGGACGGGCGTGAAACGCTTGTCTCGCCTGCTGAATTGCCACAAACGCAGTAACGGCTATTTGGTCTCCGCCGGAGCGTGCAGTACCCTTTGAAACTTGGTGGTGTTTGTGATGCGCGGTTCGGTCATTCAGCCGCCACAAACAACCTCTTTAACCTTACCCGGGCCGGCGGCGGCATTAACGCCCTCTGTAAAAAGTTCCATCGCGACAAAAAATTTCTGCGACTGTGCCTGCGCGGCCATAGGCCAATGCGCCGCAAAGGTCTAAAAAGACTCAAAGCCAAAACAAAAAACGGCTAACAGGGGGTAGGGAGTATGAGGGGACTTTCCGCTCTAATCGTGGCTATTGTCACGATTGCTGGCCTGTCATCGGCTTCGGCTGAATTTCGCATCGCCGAGGATCGCGGCGGCCAGATCGGCTCTTATCTGCAACAATACGCCCAACTCCGGGAATCTGGCGAACGGGTCGTCATTGACGGCGCCTGCCTTTCGGCCTGCACCCTTGTGCTGGGAACGGTTCCGCCCGAACGGATCTGCGTTACCTCACGCGCCAATCTCGGGTTCCATGCGGCCTGGGACCTGTCGCCTGGCGGACGGCCTGTCTATAGCCCTGAAGGCACCAAGCTCCTGTGGGACTTCTATCCTGACCAGATCCGCGACTGGATCACGCGCAGGGGTGGTCTCACCCCGACCATGATCTTTCTGCGCGGGCCTCAGTTGAGATCCATGTATGCAAAGTGCCCGCAACCGGGCACCGAGCGGTTTGCCGACACTCCCAAGACGCGGGCCGCGAAGAAAACGATCACCGGCCGGTCATTGTTCGCAGCCAGTGCAGGGGCTATGTGAAGGCTGGTCCGGCCCCGCAAGGGCTTTCCTTTTCGACGTGAAGCGTTCCGGTGTGGGGTTACCCATGCCTGTTCTTGCTTCCCTGGAACGCCTCGGAGCCGCTCAGGAGCGCTGCCGCATGCGGACCGCCGCTTTCAATCAAGCAGGGCGCCTGTCGCGACCGGCGACGGCTGCCGCCATTATTATGGGCTTTATGCTGGTAGCCACGCTCGCGCTCTGGGCTTATTACGGCACCACGGTGTTTTACGAGACGATCCTCGCCGGGCTTGCCGCCTGTTTTTGAGCATCGAAGGAATGAAGTCACGATGACGGCACAGACGTCCCGCCTGATTCTCATCGTCTGCGCTTTTGTGGCCGGTCTTTTGCTGTGCCTCAGCGTGATTGTGCTGGTGGGGCAGCGCGGCAGCGTGCCGTTGCCGCAAACGGCTACAGTGGGCGGCCCTTTCAGTCTCGTGGATCAGAACGGGAAAACAGTCACCGACCAGGACATGAAGGGGCGTCCGTTTCTTGTATTCTTCGGCTTCACTCATTGTCCGGACGTTTGCCCGACCACGCTGTTCGATATTTCCGAAGTGTTTCGCCGCCTGGGCCCGGGTGTGGACAAGGCCGCGGCGCTTTTCATCACCGTCGATCCGGAGCGCGACACACCGGCCCTGCTGAAGGATTACTTGTCCAACTTCGATCCGCACTTGCGCGGGCTGACGGGCAGCAAGCAGGCGATAGATCAGGTGGTCAAGGCCTACCGCGCCTATGCCAAGAAAGTTGATAGCCCCGATGGCGGCTACACCATGGATCACACGGCATTTGTATATTTGATGGATAAGGACGGGCGCTTCGTCGCGCCTTTCAACCTTAAACGGCCGCCGGAAGAGTCGGCTGCAGAGCTGCGGCGATATCTCTAGGCTGGTCGCGCCGGGGCCGCTTGGGAAAAACCGGCGTTAGCCGCTTCTCGCGTGCGAGCCGGGAGGTGCGAGCAAGCCCATGCTCGGTCTTTTCCCAGCGGTAGGGATCGCGCAGCAACTGATAGAGCGCGCGCCAGGCGGCGAGCGACAACAACAACCAGTGCAGCGGGATCAGCACCAGCACCCATGCCGTGCCGGCGAGGCCGCGGCGCGCAAGCCCGAGCCAGGCGACGAAGGCGGCGACGGCGAAGCCCATGACCAAAGCTGTGCCGTGCAAGCCCGCCAGGAGCGCATTCGCCCAGCCTTCGCCCGCCGGACCTTGCATCGTGAATTCCCATATCGCGCCTGTGAGAAAGACGGGATAGACAAGCGCCGCAAGCACATTGCCGCCGACCACGAGCTGAAAGGTCATGAACCCGCCGAAGCCTAAATCGGCCAAGAGCCGGCGCGGCGAACGCATATGCACGAGCCAAGTCTTCATCCAGCCTTTGAACCAGCGCGTGCGCTGCCGCAGCCACGGCATGAAATGCGCCGGCGCTTCCTCGTAAGTCGTGGATGCGATGACAGTGGTGCGATGGGAAAACCGGCTGAGCCGCATGCCGAGGTCGGCATCCTCGGTGACGTTGTAGGGATCCCAGGCGCCGAGCTTGCGCAGCACCGCGGTACGGAAATGATTGGACGAGCCGCCAAGAGGGAGCGGCATTTCCAGCGCCGCAAGACCGGGCAGGAAGACGTCGAACTGTCCGGCATATTCAGCCGTGAAAAAGCGCGCGAGCCAACTATCGGCGGTATTGTCAATGGTCAAACGCGCCTGCACGCAGGCAAGATCGGCCTCGGCCAGGAACATATTGAGCGCGCGGCGAAGCTGATCGGGTTCCGGCCGGTCTTCCGCGTCGTAGATGACAGTAAGGGCGCCCCGCGCAAAGGGTAACGCGGCATTGAGAGCCTTGGGCTTGGTGCGCGGGCCTGCATTAGGGGCGACGATGACTTCGAACGGCGACCCGAGATGCAAACGCTCGATGGCGTCTCTCGTTTCCGTGTCATCAGGCTCTATCACGAGCTTGATGTCGAGCTTCTCGGGCGGGTAGTCGATCTGCCGCAGGCAGGCGATCAATTGCTCCACCGACGCGGCTTCGCGGTAAAGGGCAGCGATGATGGTGTAAATCGGCAGCCGGTCCTCGCTGACGCGCGGAAAGCGCCGTGGCTCCGGATGCTTGACCAAGCTGCCGAACAGCCGCAGCACGATCCAGGCGATGAACACCATCGCCAGCAGTACCTCCAGAGTGGAATAAGCTTGGACTGGCGCCAGTGCGGCGGCCGCAAGCGCGCATCCGGCGAGCGAGAAAGATTTCAACCAAGCCGAACCCCGCGGCCGCGGTGCCGCCGAAAGATCGGGATGCGACAATCGCAGCCCCTCTGCGGCGTGTTGTGCGAGCCATTTGTTGTCATGCTTGACGACGAACTGTTGCAGCCGCTGAGAAGACGTGAAGCGAAAGCAGCGTGCCAGATCGTTGCCGGAAGAAAATAGGCCGGCCAGGCGCCGTGCCGCGGTTCCGCGCGGGGCAACTACCACCACAAGGCCGCCGTCAACCAGAAGGGGCAGCATGCCTACGGCGGCGGCTTCGATCAATCTTTCGTCGGTAAACGGACACGCCGCCCGCGGCACATTCGTCAACGGCTCGAACATGACGCCGCAGGCCGCGGCGAGAGCCTGGGCGTAGTCTTCCTCCGCAATCAGGCCGGACGCGACGAGCACGCGGTCTGCGCCGATGCCCAGTTGCCCGGCGCGAAGCTCCGCCGCGGCTAGTATGCTGCCGGAGAATCTTTCTGAGATGCAGCCGAGTTCCAGGCAGGGGGATGCCGGTGAGCCTGGAAAATCCTCCCTGCGCTCTTCCGGCACGTGCGGAACGATGGAAAGGGCGTCGAGCGTCGAGACCCACGGGTTTCCACCTGCGCGGTCGGCGACCGCAGCGCCAATACTCCCGTCTTCCATCCCCGGCCCCCCAGGCCGATGCAGCACGCTGGCAGGCCAGGTCCGCTACGCCACTCTACGCTTACGAGACGTTGATTTTCGTTCACTGGTCGCGTCGTATTCCGCCTGCCTGATCGCGGCATCGAGCAGGGTCTGGAGCTGCTTGAGTTTCTGATCGCGAGCCATTCTCGCCAGCCCCGCCAAGATTTCCGCGATGCATGCCGCAATCTCCGCCTTCGTGCGATCGCCGTTGATGCCGTCGGAGATCTTCAGCTTGTTTTGATCCCGTACCATTGGATTGCTCCGAAGTGTAATTTGAGCACCATGCTGTTGAGCCCTCTGATCTTTTTCTCTAATTCCGAGTCGCCGACTTTCCCGCTCAGACACGCTGTGAACCCTCAATAACTTGATAGGCCTCAAAGACAGCCCTCGGTGCGGTCAGCGGCCTTCCGCGTCTGGGGAATTAGAGCTTTTTGCTGCGGAAAATCCGCAACTTGCGTCGAATATTGAATAATACCAAGGTGCGCGCTACTGTAGGTTCTTACAGCCCCGATGGCCGACGGTTTGTAGATACGCATCAGGGCGCCACGAGCTTTCCCCGCAAAAGCGGCACCACCAGCACCGCGAGCCATTGCGAGAAGCCCATGACCTCAACGACGTTTGACTATGCCAAGGAGGCTTTCGACTTCATCGAAGATCTTGATCGCCTTGGCACGACGGATGAGGTGATTAACAAGATGGAAAGCGCGCTCACGCTGTTCGGGTTTGAAAATTTCATTCTCACAGGCATTCCAAACCCGCAGCAGCGATTTGAGCAAATGGTGTTGTTGCGGAAATGGCCGTCCGGCTGGTTTGAAATTTATGCGGGTCAAGAGTATGTGCGTGTGGACCCGGTCATACGGCTTTGCAAACAGACCGTGAATCCTTTCGAGTGGTCCGAAGCGCCGTACAATCGGGAAATCGAGACGAAGGCGCATGAGGTAATGACGCGCGCAACCGAATTTCGAATGGCGCGTGGCTTTTGCCTGCCTATCCACGGTTTGACCGGATACGAGGCCTGCATTTCGATGAGTGGCACTCACCTTGACCTGACGCCCCGTACCAAGCCTGCCATTCATTTAATGGCTCTCTATGCTTTCGATCGCGTGCGGCAGCTCGTTTTGCCAACTCAACAAATGAAAAATCCTCTTTCGGCTCGCGAGCGAGAAGTCCTCCAATGGTCGGCGATTGGCAAGACGGCATCCGAGGTCGCGGAGATCATGGAAATTACGGAACGGACGGTAACCTTCCATTTGGAGCGCGCACGTGAGAAGCTAAGCGCGCAATCCAAAATTCATGCATGCGTGAAGGCGCTGCAAAACCGCCTCATTGATCTGTAACTTCTTACAGTATTATCCGTTTTTCATGGTGGGCAGAGTCTCCCGATCATTATCGGGAGGTTTCTGCAATGACCAAGATTCATGTTGTCACTGGACAAAACAAACATCTATATGAGGACATCCTCGAAGACAGCTTTCGGCTCCGCCATGAAATTTTTGTGCAGGAACGCGGTTGGAAAACCTTAAGCCGGGCTGACGGGCGCGATGTCGATGCGTACGACAACGAGGAAGCTATCTACCTTCTGGCGCTTGATGACGGAAAAATTGTAGGTGGACAGCGGCTGTTTCCAACGACACGGCCGCACATGCTCAGCGAGGTCTTTCCCTACCTCGCCTCGACAAAAGGCATCCCTTCGGGTCCCGACATATTTGAATGGACAAGATATTTCGTCATCAGGCAGCGAAGAACCGGAAGGACCGATTGCCGGCTGCTTGCGGCTATCCAGGAATTCGCGCTGGAGCAGGGAATCTCGCAGCTTACGGCCGTCGTAGAGATGTGGTGGTTGCCGCGCTTCCAAGAGGCGGGGTTCAAAGCACGCCCCCTTGGCCTTCCGCAATTGGTTGAAAACGCCTGGACCGTCGCTGTCCAGATCGATGTCAGTCTCGATACTTTGCTCCATGTGTTGAAATTAGGAGGAATTCACGGATCTGTTCTGGAGTGGCAGAAAGCTTCACGTCCTGGTGAGGGCCACCATCGGCCCCGGTTCATGAAAGGGTGATTCCTTCTCTTCTTGGCAAAGAGCCCAACATTGCAAGGGGCGAGTCAGGAAGGCAGAAAAATTCTTTCGTAGAAATAAGTGTTTCCCGCTGGACCGGCAATTGGACGGCTATCAGCCATTCGCCTTCGATAAACTCCGGCAGTCCGAGCGGGCGGACTTCCCAGCCCATTTCGTGGAAACGCGGCAGCCACCACATCTCCATTAGCGCGGTGAGCGAGGTGATGCCCTGAGACAGGCAGAATTCCAGAATACCGCAATAGATATTGCCAGCGATCGGCCCGCCAGTGCGGCCTTCGCCACACTCTTTGGCCACATGGACCCGCGTCCATTCGTAAATGTCATGCGCGCGAGGAAGGCCGCGGACATTAGCGAGATAGGGAAAGACCTCGCTGAGCAGGTGTGGCTTCAATGTGGGAATGAGCCGCGAGCCGCCAACGACCTTGTTACCCTCCATCGCAAGGATATACAGCGCATCGTCGTTGTCGAATTGGTCGCGTTGCAGACCATCCGGTCCGGCGGGCTTCATCCATTTACGTTCGCCGACATAAACATCGTGACGTATGCGATAGTGCTGGAGGAGAACATCGGCATATTTTCGCCGGTTCTCAGCATGCAAGACAAGAATCACCGGCGCCTCCGTTGAGGACCAAAAGACCCGGTGGAATTTATAAAATGTCCTGCAGGCGACCTACTGTCAGAACTGACAGTTGACCCGATGCGCTAGATGTTGATCTCGCCGGCGCGGATGGCGTTGACGACCGCTTGTGTGCGGTTGGCGGCGTTGAGTTTCCGCTGCGCCCGGGCTACGAGGAAGTTCACCGTCCTCTCGGTAATGCCCATGATCACCGCCATTTCCCCGGACGACTTGCCGGCCGCCGCCCACGTCATCGCTTCGCGCTCGCGCGGCGACAAGACGATATGGCGTGTTTCTTTGTTTCCCGACAGCAGGGACATGATGCGGGCATGGGCAAACAGGCTCAAAAGATGAATCGCCTTTTTCGCGCTCGGTTCGAAATCGGGGCGCTCTCCCGCCATGGTGACGCAGGCATGCACGCTTTGGGTGCGCGCCACGGGAACCAGGAAGCCGCGCTTTAAACCGAAGTCTTGAGCGACCCGAATGACTTCCGCCGCGCGCTTGGATGGAAGCGGAGCGTCCGACCATTCAAAAGGGCCTACTGTCGACCGGCAATGCGCCGCGACCGGATCATCCAGATAATAATTCTCGCGAACATAGTGGGAGGTCCAATCCTGCGACCAACCGTTCAGCAGGATAAAAGGCTCCAGCCGCTGCGGCGGCTCGGGCACGCCGGTGACGAGGAAGGAAGAATAGCCAAAAGATTTAAGGGCGATCGCAAGCTTGTCCAGCACCGTGGCCGGCGCCGCGCAGGTTTCGAACGCATCGATGAGATCGAATGCCCGCCGCGCATATGCGTTGGACGATGTCGTCGACACAGCAGCCAAGCTCCACCTTTCACCAACAATATGAGCAAAATAGCCTAACCAAGAAAGGACATGATGACTGAGCGACGCTGGCGCGTCTTCACAATTCGTCTATAAGCGCTCTGAAATGTCTGAGCCGATCCCTGTGCAGCAATTCTCCTTTATCGCATACGGCGGCGACACCCGCCTTACCTTTATTAAGGCTCTGATATTATTTGTATTTTTTGAATTTTTACAGGCTGGTGTCCTGCCGCTTCCGGCTTCGGCGGCACCCGGCGAAAGCTCGGCCGTAAGCGGTGTCATGGTGCCGGGCTTCTGGGACCCGCGCCGGCGTCCGGAGCGTCCGGATCTCTCCCGGCTCACGGTCATCCGTTTTCTCACCGAGATCGATTATCCGCCCTTCGATTATGCCGGGGCCGACGGCAACCCGGCCGGCTTCAATGTCGATCTCGCGCGCATGATCTGCGAGGAGATCAAGGTGCAATGCACGATCCAGATGCGCCGTTTCGACACCCTGCTGGACGCCGTTTCGGACAACCGCGGCGACGCGGTGATCGCCTCCATCGCTGCCACGCCCGAGACGCGGCGGCGGGTCGATTTCAGCGATCCCTATTATCGCACGCCGGCGCGTTTCGTTTCACGCCGCGACACGGCCATCGAGGAGCTGAAGCCGGAGAAGCTTGAGGGCAAGAAGGTCGCGGTGGTCGCCGGTACCGCGCACGAAGCGTATTTGAAGGCGCTGTTCACGGAGGTGGAGCTGAAGCCCTATCCCACCGTGGAAGCCGCCCGGCAGGCATTGCAGAAAGGCGAAGTGGACCTCTTGTTCGGCGACGGCATCTCACTCGCTTTCTGGCTCAATGGCACCGACTCCGACAACTGCTGTGTCTTCCGCGGCGGGCCTTTCATCGAGAGCCGTTACTTCGGCGAGGGTGTCGGCATTGCCGTGCGGCGGGGCAACGATCTCATGCGGCAGGCATTCAATTGGGCGCTTTTTCGCCTATGGGAAAAGGGCCGTTTCACCGACCTCTGGCTGCGTTATTTCCCCATCAGCCCGTTCTAATTTTTTCGTCATTCCGGGGACGGCCGAAGGCCGGAGCCCGGAATCCAGACTGAAACTCAGGATTTGCATCTGGCTTCCAGGTTCGCGGGTGGAGCCTGTCATCGGGCCGCGCTTTGCGCGGACCCGTTGGCCCGCGCCCCGGAATGACCAAGGATTACTTCGCGTTGACGGTTCCGGTCACGCTACCTACTGTCCGCGCCGGAGAGCATGATGTCTGTCAGCGAAACCGCCGCGAGCCTGCGCGAAGTTGCCGAGAACTCGAATGCCTGGCCATTCGAGGAGGCGAAGAAGCTCGTCGCGCGGCTCAAGCGCAGCCCGAAAGATACCGTGATCTTCGAGACCGGCTACGGCCCCTCGGGCCTGCCGCATATCGGCACCTTCGGCGAGGTGGCGCGCACCACCATGGTGCGCCACGCCTTCCGCATCCTTACGGACGACAAGATCAAGACGCGGCTGATCGCCTTCTCCGACGACATGGACGGCTTGCGCAAGGTGCCGGACAATGTCCCCAACAAGGAGATGCTCACCGCTCATCTCGGCAAGCCGCTGACCAGCATTCCCGATCCGTTCTCGAACGAATATCCGTCGTTCGGTGCGGCCAATAATGCGCGGCTGCGCCGCTTTCTCGATCAGTTCGGCTTTGACTACGAATTCGCCAGTTCGACCGACTATTACGCCGCCGGCCGCTTCGACGCGACGCTGATGAAAATGCTCGCGGTTTACGATGCGGTGATGGAAATCATCTTGCCGACGCTTGGGCCGGAGCGCCGCGCGACCTATTCGCCGTTCCTGCCGATTTCGCCCAGCAGTGGAAAGGTGCTGCAGGTGCCGATGATCGCGCGCAATGCCAAGCGCGGCACGATCACCTATGAAGATCCCGACACCGGCGAGCGGGTCGAGACGCCTGTCACGGGCGGCCGGGTCAAGTGCCAATGGAAGGCCGACTGGGCGATGCGCTGGGTGGCGCTCGGCATTGATTACGAAATGGCGGGTAAGGATCTGATCGATTCCGTGAAGCTGTCCGGCGAAATCTGCAAGGTGCTCGGCGCGCCGCCGCCGGAAGGATTCAATTACGAGCTGTTCCTCGATGAAAAGGGACAGAAGATTTCCAAGTCCAAGGGCAACGGGCTGACCATCGACGAATGGCTGCGCTATGCCAGCCCGGAAAGCTTGTCGCTGTTCATGTATCGCGAGCCGAAGGCGGCGAAGCGGCTTTACTTCGACGTTATCCCGCGCACCGTGGACGAGTATCAGCAGCATCTCGAAGGGTATGAGCGGCAGGACTTGAAGCAGCGCCTCGGCAATCCAGTCTGGCATATCCATGCGGGCAATCCGCCCAAGCCGGAGATGCCGGTCAGCTTCCAGATGCTACTCACGCTGGTCTCGTCATCCAACGCGGAAAACGCCGAGACTCTGTGGGGCTTCATCGGCCGCTATCGTCCCGGCGTGACGGCCAAGACGCATCCGAAGCTCGACGCGATGGTCGGCTATGCCATCCACTATTTCCGCGACTTCGTGCTGCCGGCGAAAAAATTCCGTGAGCCGGCGGAGACCGAGCGCGCCGCTCTCACGGACCTGCGCGACGCGCTTGCGCAGTTGCCGCCCGGCGCGACAGCGGAGCAGATTCAGGATGTGGTTTATGAAATCGGCCGGCGCGAGCCCTTCCTCGACAAGACCGGCAAGATCAAGACCAAGGACGGCAAGCCCGGTGTCGCGCTCGACTGGTTCAACATGCTCTATCAGGTGCTGCTCGGCCAGGAGAAAGGGCCGCGCTTCGGCTCCTTCGTCGCCGTCTATGGCGTGAAGAGCACCATAGACATGATCGACGGCGCGCTGGCGAGGAGTGCTTAGCGTCATTCCGGGACGCGCCGAAGGCGTGGGCCCGGAATCCAGATGCATAGTCGGTGCTCGTTACTGGATTCCGGGTTCGCGCGCTTCGCTCGCGCCCCGGAATGACAGTGTGCTACTGGCTTGCCCAGACAATGCGGGCGATCCACACGAGATCGCTCACCGGGATTGTCCGATCGGGATGCTCGGAATTGATCGATTTCAATTCCACGCTCTTGCTGCTGCGCCGCTTCAACTCCTTCACCATTACTTCGCCGTTCTTGGTTTTGGCGACGACGCGGTCGCCGCGGCGAATGGGAGCGGCAGGCGATACAATGATGACATCGCCGTCGCGGTAGGCAGGCATCATGGAGTCGCCGGAAATCTCCAGCGCATAGGCGTGCTCGTCATTCACCGCGGGGAAAGCGATCTCGTCCCAGCCCTTGCCGACGGGAAATCCGCCGTCATCGAAGAACCCGCCGCTTCCGGCCTCAGCAAAGCCAAGCAGCGGCACCGCCTGGGCGGCTGCGGCTCCGCTGTCGGTAATCAGGTTGACGAAGGTTTCAACGGTCGTCCCCGTGGCGGCCAGCGCCTTGGCGACCGATTCCGTAGACGGCCAACGCGGCCGGCCGTCGGGCGTAATGCGCTTGGAGCGGTTGAACGTAGTGGGGTCGAGGCCGGCGCGCTTGGCAAGCGCGGAAGCGGAAAGCCCTGCGCGCGCCGCGAGGCGGTCCAGCGCGTTCCAGATTTGAGCATGGGTCAACATGGGCGGCACAGGTGCTGAGATTATTGTCGGATATATAGGAATTATAGCCTGAAAGGCCATCCGTCCAGCGATTTTTGCTGGTATTTGGCTACTGGTCGCCGCCATTGCTGTGGTGCCGTGGTGCCTTGCTCAGCCGCATGAGCAGCCAGAGCGGCACCACAACGGCCGCGCCGAGCAGGAAATAGCGCCACAACCAGCGCACCAGATCGAAGCCCATAGCCCAGATGCGGCCAAGCAGCGTTTGTAAACTTTGAACGATGTTCCATGGATCGAAACCGGCGACGTGAAGGACGACGCCGACCAGGATGGACAGCAGCACCAGCCGCGTCACCACTGCGAGCGGTGGACCGCCAAGAAATCGACTGACATTTTCGTTGGTCACCAAGGCCTCCACATTTCACGCCAGCTTACCATAATCGTCCCCGCAGGGGCGGCTTTATGTCTTTACGGCGAAACGCTGCCTACCGGACTAAGAAACTTCAATCTCTCCGGAACACGACGCTGGCAAACCAGCCGGTGAGCAGTGCGAGCATCGCGGTCACGAGCCCATATAACAGGCCGTAATCGCGCGCAGCGTCGGCGACGAATTGCTCGAAGCCTACCTTGATAATCTCCAGCGCCGATGTTGACCCTGCAATCACCGCGCCGTCGGCAAACAGCTTCACGTCCACGTCGTAAAGGCCGAAGGGCACATTCGAAGGCAAAGGAATATCCGCGCGGAACAGCGTAGGTGTGAAGAATGTCACGCCATTGTCTCTCTCAATGTAAAGTCCGTGCTCTTTCTTCAGACGCAGAAATGCCATGCGGAAGGGATCCTCCTGCGGAGCATCGGTGACAACCGGGCCGGTTTTTTGCGGCAGGACGGTATTGGCGAGGCCGATTTGCAGCCGGCGTTGCAGGTCGGCATTGACGATGGTGTCGATCGGTTTGTTCGAGATCGCGGCGAGATAATTCGGCACGTTGACGAAAGTGCGCGATTCCACATTCACCCAGATGCCGAGCACGCGTTCCTTGCGCCGTGTTCTTTCGCTTTCGCGTGGCCCCGTCACCGTAACCAAGACGTCATAGCTCCGGCGCGGCAATGATGCTGCCTGGTCGCGCTCGATGCTTCCGAACAGCACCACTTCGGTTCCGGTAAAGCTCGACGTCACCAGCACACGATGATGCGAAAGCGACAGGATAAGGCGCTCCGCAGCGGCGGTCTCGCTGGCCATCATGCAGCAGATCATGGCCATCACGGCGAAGCCCCTCGCCGTCATGGCGTGCCCTCGACGATACGCAGAGAATAAAGGTCGTCCGGATGAAGCGCGAGCTGGAAGGCAAAGCGCAGCCCGACCATGAGCACGAGCAGACCGAGCAGCAGCCGGAGCCATTCGCCGGTCAATTTCTGGCCGGCCCGTGCGCCGAATTGCGCGCCGATCACTCCACCTACCATCAGGATCAACGCCAGTACCACATCGACCAGGTGATTGGTCACCGAATGCATCACCGTGGCGGAGGCCATGGTCACCATCGTCAGCACCATGGATGTGCCGATCACAGTCGCGGTGGGGACGCGCAATAGATAAATCAGCATAGGCACCAGCAGGAAGCCGCCGCCGATTCCCATGATCGCGCCGATGAATCCCATGAGGAAACCGATCACCCAGACCGGAATGGCGGACACGTAGATCATCGACCGTTTGAAGCGAAACTTGAACGGCAGGCCGTGAAACCAGATGTGGCTGCCCGACCGGCGTAGAACCACCGGCTTGCCCGCGCGCGCGCGCACGATTGAGCGCACACTTTCCGACACCATCAAGGCGCCGACGATGCTGAGCAAGGTCAGGTAGGACAGCGCAATCATCAAATCGAGCTGGTCGAGCGCCCGCAGCGTGGTGAACAGCCAGACGCCGGCGGCAGTGCCGATCACGCCGCCGGCCAGCAGCATCAGCGCAAGTGAAAGGTCGATGGCCTTGCGCCGCCAATAAGAGATTGCGCCAGAACACGACGACGCGGCGATGTGGCTGGCGACGCTCGCCACCGCCACGCCGGGCGTCACGCCGATGAAGATCAATAGCGGCGTCATTAGGAATCCGCCGCCAATGCCGAACATGCCGGAAATAAATCCGACCGCCAGCCCCATCGCGAGGATGAGGAAGACGTTGACGGGCAGGTCGGCAATCGGAAGGTAGATTTGCACGAAAGAAAACTGCCGGTTCAGCGAAGCCCGGTGTCCTGGATGGCAGCGCGACGGGCGCGCAAGCCACCAGCGAACCGGGACAAAGAATCATTCCGGATTTCGCAGAGCTTTGAGCGGCAGCATGGCCGTCTCACAGGCCCGCGAAACTCGATACCGTGAGCTTGTACGCCAAGTTTTGAGCGACCGTAAGGCCGAAGTGGAAAAACTATCTCCCGCATAGCGGGGCGGTAGCTCATCGGCTGCCAAGCCTCATGGGGCCGGAAGCCCGGGACTTCGAGCGCAAGGCGGGTGAGGCAGGATCGGAGGATGCTGCATCCCATCCGCCGGAAGGCGGCTCTGCAACCGTTGCGGCGTCTGGCTGCGGTTGCGGCACAAAGTCCCGTACCGCCCGCTTGGCCTCGGACAAAGATTTAACATCGAGATGCTTGGCCACATCGTCGCGCTTGAGCGCCGCGTCCTGGTCGCCCTGGGCCGCGGCGATCGCGAACCACTTGTAGGACTCCGCTAGGTTGCGATCAACGCCGATACCGCGTGCATAGAGAATGGCGAGGTTATATTGGCTGTCCGAAATACCGTGATCGGATGCCAGGCGGAACCATTGGGCAGCCGTGCGGTAGTCGGGCTTCACGGCGGCGCCTTCGGCATAAAGAACCGCAAGGTTGTGCATCGCCTTGGCATTGCCCTGCTCGGCGGCGGACTTGTAGAGGCGGCGCGCGGTTTCGACATCCTTCTTCACGCCGGTTCCTTTTTCATAGAGGCCAGCCAGCCGGAATTGCGCCAGGGCGACGCCCTGCTTTGCCGCGCGTTCCAGCCAGCGCGCCGCTTCGGCGGCATTGGCTGCGACGCCCCGGCCTTCCGCATAGCGGATGCCGACTTCGTATTGCGCCACGGCGTTTCCGGCCGCGGCTGCCGTGCGTAGCGCCGGTCCACCGATGCCCGCGGGGAGTTGGTCCCTATTCCCCAGCGCGCGGCCGCCGGAAAGGGACGGCAAGGTCAGATTCGGCGGCAAGGACATCGACGGCTGCGGCTGCTTTTGCAGCGAGCCGGTGATTTCGGAGAATGACTCGTCGGTAGCAGTATTTTCCGCGCCGGTCTCCGGAGCGGTTTTTGCAGCTTCGGCGGAAACCGGGCTCTGGGTGTCGCGGGGTGATTGGTTCGCTTGCGTTTGTGACGGTTGCGGCGTGCTGCCGGTGATGTCTTGAGACTGGATCAGGTTAGCGCCGATGCGTAAGGATGCGCCAATCAACAGGATCACGCCTGCGCCCACGAACAGCGAGCGAACCCGCTGCGTCAATGTTTTGTTCGGAGCTTCCTCGGGCTCGTCCTGATGCGCGGCGGCAGCGCGCAGATCGGCCGGTGAAGGGTCGGCCGCGGCAGCCTGCGCCGCCCGGCGCGCGGCGGCGATGAAATTCGACTTGCCGCCAGGGTCGGGAATGACTGGGGGCTTGGCCGACTCCAGGGCCGCTTGCGAAGCGGCGATGCGATCCGCCGGTGAGGCGGAGAGACGCCCGCGTCCCGCGCCGGAGCCCGGCTCGAGCGGCTGGTCCGGCGGCA
>Ga0209726_10003733_pt1 | contig 20295 bp, 20 predicted proteins | sample Subgrocontami54m_FD_187453 | JGI IMG/M metagenome (GOLD analysis project Ga0209726, IMG submission 187453) | Subsurface groundwater microbial communities from S. Glens Falls, New York, USA - GMW46 contaminated, 5.4 m (SPAdes) (version 3) | ecosystem: Environmental > Aquatic > Deep subsurface >... | reverse complement strand
CGCAGGGGAGCAAGATTATCGCATCAAATACAGAAAATGTGATGAAGAGCATACAGGAGATAAATGCTGTCTCGTCCCGTCAGGAAAGTGAGAGCCAGAGGATATCCGCCACTGTTATAGAGACAACCACCAGCGCAACCAAAAGCATGGAAAATGCGCGAATGCTGGAAGATATGGCTTCCATGCTCAAAAAAGAGATGGATAAGCTTAAGCAGGGATTGGAGAAGTTTAAGCTTGGGGATTCAGACAGAGAGGTATAAAAAAATGGCGGCCTTGCTGTTGCTGGTTCAATTTTGTAAATTGAACCGGAAATTTAGGGAGCAATAATGAATATAGAATGTCCGGGATGCAAGGCGCCTAATACATTTAATCCAACCGGTATAACTCAAGCCGGTGAAAGGATTATATGTAATAGCTGCAAAAGGCCATTCCTTATAAAATCCAGACCGTCTGCAGAAGAGCAAACAAGGGACAAGGTGCTGGTTGCCAATGCCAACCCACATTTTTGTTCTGCCATTAAAGATTTTCTCTCCGGCCGCGGTTTTGAGGTTATCCTTGCCAAGGACGGCATAGAGGCGTTGCAGTTTTTAGAAATAAATATGCCCCCCCATATAGTCCTTGTAGATGTCGCCCTCTCAGGGATGTACGGCTTTGAGATATGCGATTTTATAAAGAATAATGAAAGGCTGAAGCATATTAAGGTCATTCTTCTTGCCTCTATTTATGACAAGACCAGATATAAGAGGATGCCAACATCAATCTACGGCGCGGATGATTATATAGAGATGCATCACATACCTGACGATCTTGTGCCCAAGATAAATAAGCTTTTGGGCAGGGATGAGAATATTGTGAGGTCTCCTTTAAAGGCCCATGCGATGGAGTTTGAGGCTGTTGTGATTTATGAAGAAAGGCTTTCTGAGAAGATAAAGGATATAGCAACTCAAGATATTAAGGTCAAAATGCCGGAGAAAGGCGGCAAAGACAGCGCCCATGAAGAGGCCAAACGTCTGGCAAGGATTATTATGTCAGATATAATCCTCTATAATCAGGAGGCTGTAGAGAGCGGCCTGAGAAACGGCAATCTCCTGGAACTCCTGAAAGCTGATATAAGGGAAGGCCAGGCCTATTATGCCAAGAGGGTGCCTGCTGATGTGCGCAAGGGCACAGCTTATCTGAAAAATGCCTTTGAAGAGCTTATAGCAAAAATGAGGAAAGAGATTGGCGTGTGATGCAATGTTGATAAACGAATTAATAGAAAGATTGGACAGCCCGGATGAAGAGATAAGGAGACAGGTGCTCGAGGGGCTCCTTGATATTGCATTTGAGCCGGGGATATTGCCGCTTCTTAAGAAGGCTATGGGAGATATAAGTTGGAGGGTTAGAAAGGACGCTGTTAATGCGGCTCTTTCATTTCAGGGAAACGCCGCAGCAGTTTCTTCCATAGCGCCTCTTATGATAGATATCCTGCATTCTGAAGATAACGCAGGTTTAAGAAACTCTGCTGTAGAGTGTTTGACAAGGCTTGGCAGAGATGCTGTTCCATGTCTTATTCAAAATTTAAATGACAGAGACCATGATGTCAGAAAATTTATTATGGATGTCCTTGGAGATATAGGAGGCGATATAGGGACAAATAAAGGCGATGATATAGCAGGGATTATTGCGGACGCCATGATAACGGCCGCACAGGACCCTGACGAAAATGTCAGGCTTTCTGCGATAGAGGGGCTGGGAAAGATAGGGAGTTATAAAGCTGTTCAGACTCTTCTGGATATATTGGAAAAAGGGGACATGGCGCTGAAGTTTACAACCCTTGAGGCGCTGGGAAATATCGGCAGGCCTATTCCCATGAGCGGGGTATACAATACCTTAAAGGAAAGGCTTTTGAAAAGGGCAGCCTATGACCTTATCGGCAAGGTGGGCGGGATAGAGGCCGTGCCTTATCTTATAGACGGTTTAAAAGAAAACTCCCAATCAACCAGAGAGGCTGCTATTGTGGCCGTAAAAAGGCTTGCCGCATCCAGCGGTTTGTCAAAACAGCAACTCTGCAAGCATCTCTCGCAAGTACCATCTTCTGTTATTGAAAAGATTGCCGCTTCGCTGGAAAGCCATGACCTGAATGTAAGAAAAGGGGCTGTTTTTATTCTCGGATTAACCGGGAAGATAGAGGCTGTCAGGCCTTTGATCAGGTCCCTGTGTTTTGATGAAACAGCCGGTGAGGCAAAAGAGGCTTTAATAGAATTGGGCGGCGAGGGATTAGATGTAATTATAGATACCTATCCTCTTCAGGAAGAAAAGGTCAGGGCATTATTGTGCGATATACTCGGAGAGATTGGAAACAGGAAGGCAGAGAATATACTTGTTCTTGCCATAAAAGATGATTATGGCCATGTGCGCAGCAGCGCTGCCGCGGCCATTGGAAAGATTGATCCTGAAAAGGCAGCGATAGAGATTATATGCCTGCTTCAGGATGAATTTGATGATGTCCGAAACGCCGCAGTAGACGCCCTTTGCCTCCTTGCCAGAGGTTCGTATAAAGCTATCCTTTCCAGAATTTTGCCCCTGCTTTCAGCAGATAACCCTTATGTAAGAGAGAAGGCAATTATTGTGCTTGGTAGGATTGGCGGGATAGAAGATGTTGAAAGTATAAGGTTGGCCATAAAGGATGACAGCTCTCTTGTGAGAAAGGCCGCTGTTCATGCCCTTGGGGAAAGAGGAGAGGGGCGGTATGTTCAGGATATTATCCTTGCCCTTGCCGATGAAGACAGAGAGGTAAGGCTTGCTGCTGCCAGGGTACTTGGCAGTATAAGGTCAAAGGAGGCGGCAGAACCTCTGCTCCTTCTGCTTTCGGATGAGGATATATGGGTAAAGGCGGTTGCTGTGGAAAGTCTTGGCAAGATAGGGACGGAAAATGTGGTTAAGGCTGTCAAGGGGCTCGTGGATGATGAAAATGGGATGGTTGTTTGCGCAGCCCTTGAAGCAATGGCCATGATTGCCCTTCAGGGGCATCAAACTATAGAAGAGATAAAACCGTGGGTGATGAAATGTCTTTCACACGATGATACAGAAGTGGTTAAAGTTGCTGCTCAGATCCTTGGAAGGCTTGATAAGAAAGGTTCTGCAACTGAAATACTATCTTTACTGGAACACACAGACTGGGATGTCCGGGCTCAGGTTGTGGATATCCTCTCTGACATAAAAGATAATTTTATAAGAAACTGCCTTGAAACGCATCTCAAGGTGGAAACAGATGACCTTGTTAAACAAAAAATAGCGGAGGCGCTGAAAGTGTAGGGTGGGGGGCATTGCCCACCGTCACCAGTCACCAGACTTGTGACTTGCAACTTGTAACTGAATATGCTCATTATTGAACCCGACATACTTATGAATGAGGAGGAGTTTCGCCTCATAAGGGATTATATATACGATCATTGCGGCCTCTCTTTTGACGTCTCTTCTAAATTTTTGCTGGAAAAAAGGCTTTCCAATAGGATCAGGTTTCACAGGCTTAAGGATTTCAAGGAGTATTACAGGTTCTTGAGATACGACCCGAAGGCAAGCGAAGAACTATCTGCCGCAATAGATATACTTACTACAAACGAAACCTATTTTTTCCGAGAGACGCACCAGCTTAAGGCGTTTAGCGAAGAGATACTTCCTGAAATAAAGAATAGAAAGGGAGATACCTCTAAAGCAAAGACTCTGTCAATATGGAGCGCAGGCTGTTCAACAGGGGAGGAGCCGTATACGATTGCTATGCTTATCCTTGAAACCGGCCAGTTTAAAGGCTGGAATATTGAGATATTTGGAAATGATATAAGCCAGAGGGTATTGCAGGTGGCAAGGAGAGGGGTTTACACCAAATACTCTTTCAGATGTTCAGAGCAAATGTTTATAGATAAATATTTTGAGCCCACACCTGATGGAAAACATAAGGTAAATGATGAAATAAAAAATATGGTAAGGTTTGGTTATCTTAACCTTATTGACAGAAGCAGAATGAGTCTCTTAAAGAATATGGATGTAATTTTTTGCAGAAATGTATTGATATATTTTGACGCCGAATCCAAGAAAAAAGTTATACATAATTTTTATGATAAATTAGAGGAGGGCGGCTACCTTCTCCTTGGGCACGCTGAATCCATGATGAATATATCTACCGCATACACCTTACAGCATTTAAAGAATGATATGGTATACAGGAAGCCGTTTAAGGGGGTTAAAAACGCCGAATTTCTGGCAGTAAGCAGGTAAATTATGGATATGGTAAAGGTTCTGATAATAGATGATTCTGCATTCAACCGCCGCACATTAACTAAACTCCTTGAATCAGTTCCGGGGGTAGAGGTGGCGGGGACCGCAACTAACGGGAGCGAAGGGCTAAAGCAGGCAATGAGGCTTAAGCCGGACCTGATTACCCTTGATCTGGAGATGCCTGTTATGGATGGTTTTACATTTTTGCGCATACTTATGAAGATTGCCCCGGTTCCTGTTATAGTTATAAGCAGCAAGGATGAGGATATTGATGTGTTCAAGGCGATGGAACTGGGCGCTGTGGATTTTATACCAAAACCCACCCACACGCCCTCTATGACTTTATTTAATATTAAAGATGAGCTTATCCGAAAGGTTAAGATGCTTCCTCATCTCAAGATGGAAAAGATCGCCAGGGGTATTTCAAGGCCTTTAGAAGATATTCAGACAGATGTTAAAAATTTATCCCCGAAGGCTTTAATCGGGGAAGAGGTTCCCATTCAGCGCGGCAACCTCCCCCTGTCCCCATCCATGAGGGGAATAAAGGGGGATGTTGCAGTCAGCGGGTTTGATGTTATAGCCATTGGTTCATCCACTGGGGGGCCGCCTGCGCTTTCCCAAATACTGCCTCTCCTTCCGGAGGGGTTTCCTGTCTGCGTGGTTGTATCGCAGCATATGCCTCCTGGGTTTACCAAACCATTTGCAGAGAGATTAAACAAGATATGTAAAATGAAGGTAAAAGAGGCGGCAAATGAAGAGGTGGTAAAGACAGGAGAGATACTGATTGCTCCGGGAGGGCGTCATCTTTCCTTTAAAAGAAGCAAAACAGGGGAGGTTGTAACCAATCTTTTAGAGAGGAAAGAAGCAGATAAGTATGTGCCTTCTGTGGATATTATGTTTTCGTCAGCCTCATTAATTTGGGGTGAACGGACCATGGGGATTGTGCTTACAGGTATGGGGTATGACGGCAAGGAAGGGGTGGTGAGGATAAAAGAAAAGGGCGGTTATGTTATAGCCGAGTCAGAGGAGACATCTATTGTATTCGGCATGCCGGAATCCGCTATTGCAACAGGCGCGGTGGATGAGGTTGCCCCTCTCTATGACATCGGGCCTAAAATAGTGAAAGGATGCGCAACAGGGTTGTTAAAAAGGGCTTGATATGGGATAATGTAATATGTTAGATTATGAAGAAACAGGCGCAGGCGTATTTAAGGGGACAATAGATGAGTGATGAAAAAAATATATTTTCGAGGGCAGAAGAGTTTATGCAGCTCTTTAAAAAAGGGGCTGATTTTACACAAGAGCTTTTGAAAGAGAACGAGCGCCTTAGATTTAAAGTAGTGCAGCTTGAGGAAGAAAACAGGCTTACAAAGGTGTCAGGCGCCGGCGGCAGTGACAAACTTGCAGCCGAGCTTAACAAAAAACTGCAATCCCTTAAAGAGGAGATGCACAAGCTCACGGAACGTCACAGGGCTGTTGAGGCTGAAAACAAGGACTTTGCTAATAGGTACCTGGAGATAGAGTATGAGAATAATAACCTTGCCAACCTCTATGTTGCCAGTTTTCAACTGCACTCCACGTTGGATTTTAAAGAGGTTTTGCAGATTATTCTGGAGATTGTAATAAACCTTATAGGCGCTGAAACATTTGGGGTTCTTCTGTTGGATGAAAAAACCAATGAGCTTACCGCAGTGGCTACCGAGGGTGTTGACAGGGAAGAAATCCCTTTAATAAAGATCGGAACAGGCATCATCGGCAATGTTGCAAAGAGCGGGGAGAACTACTTTGTTGACGAGATAAAGCCATTTGGCAAATTTGACCCTCAATTGCCTATTGTATGCATACCATTAAAGATAAAAGAGCATGTAATAGGCGTGATAGCCATATATAAACTTTTACAGCAAAAGCCGAAGTTTACAGAGCTGGATTATGAGCTGTTTACTTTATTGGCCGGCCATGCTGCCACAGCTATATTTAGCTCAAAGCTCTATTCCGAGTCCGAGAGAAAACTTTCCACAATACAGGGATTTATCAATCTTCTTACTAAATAAATTATGGCTTACAGGATACTGATAATTGACGATTCACCAACCATGAGGCAGCTTTTGACCTTTGCTGTAAAGAGGTTAAGCGGCGTAGAGACTGTCGATGCAGCGGATGGGGTGGATGGTTATAAGAAGCTTACAAGTGGTAAGTTTGACCTTGTGTTGGCTGATATAAACATGCCTGTTATGGACGGTCTTAAATTAGTAAGCATCATCAGGGGCAACCCTGATTATAAGGATATCCCTATAGTAATGGTTACAACAGAGGGCGGAAAGGAAGATAGAGAAAAGGCCCTTTCCCTTGGAGCAAATGCCTATATAACCAAACCAATTCAGGCCCCCAATGTATTATCTGTGGTAAAAGAACTGCTTAAAATAACATGAAAAGATCAGAGGTCAGAGGTCAGAAGTCAGAAGTCAGAAGTCAGAGATTACAGGTTACAAGTTACAAGTCACAAGTCACAAGTTTGGTGACTGGTGACTGGTGTCTGGTGACGGTATTTTTACTGTTCACTGTTCTTTCCGGCTGCGCCGCTACACAAGAGGAGATAGCTAAAAATAATGACCCTGCCTTATTGTATAAAGAAGGCGCGGCCCTCTATAATGACGGCGATTATAATGAGGCAATAGATAAGTTTAAGAAGGTTATGGAAGGCTATCCGTTAAGCCCCTTTGCCGTGGATGCGGAACTTCTTCTGGCAGACGCGTATTACAGCAGCGCCCAATACAGCGATGCAGCCTCTTACTATGTCAATTTTATCAGCCTGCACCCAAATCATCCAAAGACTGCTTATGCCCTGTTTCAAAAGGGCATGAGTTATTTCAGGGAGGTATCCACAATAGACAGGGACCAAGCCAGCACACAGAAGGCCCTTCTGGCATTCAACGACATCATTTCACTGTATTCGTCAAGCATATATGCAGATAAGGCAAAGGAGATGGCTGTCTTTTTAAAAAGACGATTGGCAGATAGGGAGTTTTACATAGGGAATTTTTATTTTAAAGATAAGAAATATAAAGGCGCATTGGCCAGGTTTGCGGAAATTTTAAAAAAATATCCTGACACCGGCCTCTCGGACAAGGTCCTATATTATATTGGCAAATCGTATATAGAATTAGGCGAGAAAGATCTTGCAAGGGATGCTTTTTCTACGCTTATTGCAAATTTTCCGCACAGCTCGTTTATCGGGGACGCAAAAAGCTGGTTAGAGAATAATGACACAAATTCCTAATTCCTAATAGTTAATGGAGGCTGGATGGATGAAAAGAACCTGGCAGGAATCATATGAATTGGGGAAAAAGGCCTTTGATGAAAAGAACTATAATGAGGCTCAAGATTATCTGGAAGATGTCTTAAAAGAGAAGGATAGTTTTGCTGATGTCTACAACATGCTCGGTTTTATTTATTATACAGCCGGCAGGCAGGCTGATGCCATAGAATGTTTTAAAAAGGCGCTTAAAATTAATCCGAATTACACCGAGGTATCCTTAAATCTATCTGTGGCATATAATGAAATGGGGGAGCTTGATAAGGCGCGGGAGATTTACGCTAAGGCGAAAGATGCGGGGGCAGGAGGTTCTACTTCATATCTGGATCCATATGCCAAAGGCAAGCTTGCAAATATGCATGCAGAGATAGGGGTTATATATCAGGATCTCGGCTTTTACAAAGAGGCTGTTGATGAATATAAGAAGGCTATTGCCTTAAGGCCGACCTTTGTAGATATAAAAAATAAATTAGGTGTTGCATACAGGGATATGCGGGATTACAGTAAATCCGTAAAAGAACTGGAAGAGGCGATAAACATAAACCCTGAATACATCCCTGCAAGGATAAATCTGGGAATTACCTATTATACAATGGGGTACATAGAGAAGGCTAAGGCAGAATGGATGAAGGTTCTTCATAAAAACCCGAACGATAAAAAGGCCCAGATGTATATGAATCTTACAACAGAGAAAAAGTAGGGGGCGGGTTTGAAACCAGCCCCCTACTTGAAACTTTATTCTTCCACTGCCTTTGTCAGTTTCTTTACCTTTTCATCAAGGCCATTGACCCTTTTTTCAAGTTTTATTAAATCTTCCCTGCTGGCTATATTAACCTTTGCCAGATAATCTTTAATGCCTTTTTTGATATTCTCCTCTACTACCTTTTTCCCCTTGTCCGCCCTGGTCAAGAGGTCTTTTAATAAATTTTTACCCTCTTTTTCACTGACCTCGCCCTTTGTTTCTAATTCTTTTACCAGTTCCTTAAGTTTTTCTTCAGTTAAACTCATGATTCCAATGCCCATAATCGCCGCCCTCTTAAAGATATCTGTGGCCATGATTGCCTCCTGTTGTTTTTAGTTTTGAGTCTTTTCAACTATTGCATATATCTTTTCCATTGCCGCCTTTAATCCTGCCGGATTGTCTCCGCCTGCTTGCGCCATATCAGGTTTGCCGCCGCCTTTTCCGCCGATGGCAGGCGCAAGTTCCTTGATAATGCTGCCGGCGTTGAATCTGCCGGATAAATCCTTTGTTATCGCCGCAAGTATAAATGCCTTGCCGTTTGTCTTGCTGCCCAAGACGACAATGCCTGAATTTATTTTTGCGCGCAATAGATCCGCCAGCTGCCGCAAGTCATCCGGTCTTTCGGCTTCCACTTCATAACAAACCACCTTTATCCCTTTTACTGTTTTTACCTGTTCAAGGATAGAAAGTGCGTCGCCGCTTTTAAGCTTTGCCTTGAGGTTTTCCATCTCTTTTTCCAGAGTCTTGTGCTGCAAAATGAGTTTATTTATCTTTTCAGGCACATCCCTTGGCGAGGCCTTTAATATTAAGGATGCCTCTTTAATCACATCTCTTTCTTCTTCCACAGCCTTCAGCGCTGCTGTTCCTGCCACGGCCTCTATCCTTCTTACCCCTGCCGCAACAGAGGAATCGCTTAATATCCTGACCAACCCGATATCACCTGTTCTTTTAACATGGATGCCGCCGCAGAGCTCCCTGCTGAATCCTTCCACGCTTGTCATTTTCACAGTATCTCCGTATTTTTCATCGAAAAAGGCCAGAGCGCCTTTGGCTACTGCATCTTTGTATGAAAGGGTATCTGTATTCACCTCAAGATTTTCCATTATCTTTTCATTTACCATATGTTCTATCTTATAAAGTTCTTTTTCAGATATGGCAGAAAAATGGCTGAAGTCAAACCTGATCCGTGTTGGACCCACAAGAGAGCCTGCCTGCCGCACATGCTCGCCAAGGATATTGCGAAGGGCAGCATGGAGAAGGTGTGCGGCTGTGTGGTGCCGGCTTGTTGCCTTTCTTACATTTAAATCAGGGATTAACTCAACTGTGCCGCCGGTTGAAACACTGCCTTCTTTTACTGTAGAGTGATGGACAATTAAATCCGGCAAAGGTTTTTTTGTATCAACCACAGTCAGTTCAAAGCCTTTTCCGATAATAGAGCCTATATCGCCAACCTGTCCGCCTGATTCGCCGTAAAACGGAGTTTGCTCTGTTATGACTTCTATATTGTCGCCCTGAGACGCCTTGTCAACAATATTTCCATCCTTTATAAGACAGAGAATTTTTGACGATGTTACATCCGTATAGTATCCGACGAAATTGGTTTTGATGCCGGAGTTTACGAGTTTGCCGTAAATCTCATGTGTCTTTATCTCACCTGAGCCTTTCCATGCCCCTCTTGCCTTAAACCGTTGTTCTTCCATTTCCGTGTTAAAGCCCTCCTCATCCACTGTAAAGCCCTGCGTCCTGATTATGTCAGAAGTCAAATCAAGAGGAAATCCGTATGTGTCGTAGAGTTTAAACGCAACATTACCGGGGATTACCCTTTTATTCTTTTGTTTTAATGTCTTTATTTCTTCATCTAATATATTTAATCCCCTTTCAAGGGTTTCAAGAAAGCGGGATTCTTCGCCTTCAGTTACCTTTATAATAGAGTCTCTGGCTGCAATTATTTCAGGATACGCCGCCCCCAGACACTCTATTACCTTGCCGCATACCTTGTATAAGAACGGCTCATTTATGCCAAGGAGTTTTCCATATCTGGATGCCCTTCTTAAAATCCTCCTTAAGACATAACCTCTTCCTTCATTTCCCGGCAGGATACCGTCTGTTATAAGAAATGTCACTGCGCGGCTGTGATCCGCAATGGCCTTGATGGATATATCATTTGTTTCCAGTTCGTCATAGCTTTTTCCTGAAACTTCTTCTATAAAATTGATAATAGGCGCAAACAGGTCGCTTTCGTAGTTGCTTTGCTTGCCTTGCATTATTGCGGCGAGCCTTTCAAGCCCCATGCCGGTATCAATGCTCGGTTTTGGCAGTGGTGAGAGTTTTCCTTTTAAGTTTTTATTATGCTGCATAAACACCAGATTCCAGATTTCAAGAAACCGGTCGCAGTCGCACCCCACAGCACAGGTTGACCTGCCGCAGCCAATATCCTTGCCCTGGTCAATGATAATCTCTGAACACGGCCCGCACGGCCCGACATCTCCCATTGCCCAGAAGTTGTCCTTTTCTCCCATCCTGACAATGCGCTCTTTTGATATGCCTGTATTTTCCACCCATATTCCTGCTGCCTCATTATCCTCCTGAAATACGGTAACCCAGAGATCCTTTGGGTCAAAACCAATCTCTTTTGTTATAAACTCCCATGCAAATGTTATTGCCTCTTCTTTGAAATAATCCCCGAATGAAAAATTCCCTAGCATTTCAAAAAATGTATGATGCCTTGCAGTTCTGCCCACATTTTCCAGGTCATTATGCTTGCCGCCTGCCCTCATGCATTTCTGGACAGAGACCGCCCTTTTATAATCCCTTTTTTCCTCGCCAAGGAATACGCCCTTGAATTGAACCATACCCGCGTTGGTAAATAATAATGTGGGATCCCCTTTTGGCACAAGAGACGAGGACGGAACTATGGTATGCCCATTTTTTTTGAAATATTCCAGAAAAGTTTTTCTTATTTCATTTGCCTTCATAATCAGTCTTCTGTCCCATTATAACGTTCCTTCAATATATCATATATTACATCTGCTGGAAATCCCTTTGCATGAAGGTGTCTATATGCGCCAGCCTTTTGTCTCAGTTTTTCCAGCCCACCGCTTTCCGGCGTCTGCCCCTTGTTTTTAAGCCATTTAAGAAGGGCGAGTTTCGCTGTATCTAATTCATTTGTCCCTAAATCATCTATTGTCCGTTTGATTATCTCTTCTGATATGCCTTTTTGTTTGAGGCCGTGGATTATCCTGTTTTTCCCCCACAACCTTGATTTTATTTTTGAGCCTGCCCACTGGTTTGCAAATGCCTCATCGCTCAGATAACCAAGCTCTGTAAGATACTGTAAGGTTTCCTTAATTGAATCATCTTTAATGTTTTTTTCTTTGAGTCTTGATTCAACCTCACTGATACTCCTTGGTGCGCGGGACAGATACTTTAAGGCGATTGCCTTGGCATAGTTAATATCTTTTTTCCGGCTCATACAGAATATGCAAGTTTAAAACCTTTCTACCTCCATCTTCGGCTCTTCCTTTTTACCCTGAGCTTCCTTGGGTTTTTCAAAATCCTTCCACCCTTCATCGCTAGTGGCGGTTACACCCTTAACCCTCAGGGCGAAGTCGTCAGGGTTGCTTGCCTGCCCCAGCGCCTCTTCGTAAGAGATGAATCCATTATTAAGTAGTCCCATTATGGATTGGTCGAATGTCTGCATCCCGTATGTTGTATAGCCTTTGGCAATAGCGTCTGAAATCTCTTTGGTCTTTTCCCTGTCCTCTATACACTCTCTTATCCTGGCTGTGGATACCATTACCTCAACTGCCGGCACCCTTCCCTTGCCGTCCTTTGTCGGGATAAGCCTCTGGGATAGAATCCCTTTTATAACGCCTGCAAGCTGTATCCTTATCTGTTTCTGCTGATATGGCGGGAACACGGCAACTATGCGGTTTATGGTTTCCATAGCGTCTATTGTGTGGAGCGTGGAGAAAACCAGATGTCCTGTTTCTGCGGCAGTAAGCGCTATTTCAACGGTTTCCATATCCCGCATCTCTCCAACCATTATGATATCAGGGTCCTGCCTGAGCGCGCCCCTCAAAGCCTCTGCAAAGCTTCTGGTGTCAACGCCAATCTCTCTTTGGTTTATTATAGATTTTTTGTCCCTGTGCAGAAATTCAATCGGGTCTTCTATTGTTATGATATTATATGTGCTGTGGTTGTTGATATAGTCTATCATGGAGGCTATTGTTGTGGACTTCCCGCTTCCTGTAACACCGGTTACAAGAACCAGCCCCCTTGCCTCGCTGACTATCTTCTCAAGCACCTTTGGGAGGTGAAGCTCATCAATAGAATTAATAACCATGGGTATAACCCTGAGAACTATTCCGGTTGAGCCCCTCTGCTGGAATATATTTATCCTGAATCTTCCAAGGCCCGGCACACTATAAGATGTGTCAAGCTGATGGGTTGTTTGAAATGTTTCTTTTTGCGGGTCATTCATAAGTCTCATAGCTATCTTATTTACTTCGTCGGGTGTAAGCCTCTCCTGATTTTTTACAGGCGCCAGTGTTCCGTATATTCTTAATATCGGGGGGAGGCCTGCCTTGAGATGCACATCAGACGCCTTTTCCTTGACCGCAGCATTTAAAACATCATGCAGTTCCATGTCTCTTTAAGCCTCCTTTCTTCCCCTTATCATATTAGAAAGCTTTGCCTTTTCCTCTGCCTTTATGGGCTGGGTTTCCTTTTTAACCATGTCCCCGAGATTTTTAATCGGGGAAGTGTTTATTCCAAAGTGCTGAAATATCCTCTGCTCTACGGTGGAGGCTGTATCTCCGTGTTCCTTAAGATAGAGCCTGGCAGCCTCCCGTCCCTGACCTATCCTCTCACCGTTGTAGGAATACCATGCGCCGCTTTTTTCCACGATAGCAGCCTGAACACCGAGGTCAATCAGATCGCCTTCTTTTGAAATACCCTCGTTATACAGGATATCCAGTTCCGCCTCTTTAAACGGCGGCGCCAGTTTGTTTTTTACCACCTTTACCCTTGTCCTGTTTCCGATAACATCTTCCCCTTGTTTAATGGCCCCTATTCTTCTTATATCCATTCTTACAGACGCATAGAATTTCAGCGCATTGCCGCCTGTGGTAGTTTCAGGATTCCCAAACATGATGCCTATCTTATGTCTTATCTGATTTATAAATATCATGCAGGTTTTTGACTTGCTTATGGTTGCTGTGAGTTTTCTGAGCGCCTGGCTCATAAGCCTTGCCTGAAGTCCCATATGGGCGTCCCCCATCTCGCCTTCAAGTTCAGCCCGCGGCACAAGGGCTGCCACTGAATCTATAACCAGAACATCCACTGCGCCGCTCCGTATCAGCACCTCCGCAATCTCTAATGCTTGTTCGCCTGTATCGGGTTGTGATAAGAGCAGTTCGTCAACCTTTACGCCGAGTTTTTTGGCGTATCCCGTATCCAGCGCATGTTCAGCGTCTATGAATGCGGCTGTTCCACCTTTTTTCTGCGCCTCGGCTATAATATGCAGTGTGAGAGTGGTTTTTCCGGAAGATTCCGGGCCGAATATCTCAACAACTCTGCCCCTTGGAACGCCGCCGATGCCGAGGGCTATGTCAATTGCAGGCGAGCCTGTGGAGATTGCAGGTATATCGGCTGCTACAGCGCCCTCTTTGCCAAGCCGCATAATAGAGCCTTTGCCAAATTGTTTTTCAATCTGGCCTATTGCCAGGTCAATTGCCCTTTCCTTATCTGTTGATGTCATAAAGCCTCCTTTTCTACAAGTAAGGAGTATGCAGTAAGGAGTAAGCAGTAACTGCCTACTGCTTAGCGCTTACTCCTTCTGAAGTCTGTATTCTTTTATGCGTAAGCTCAATCTTCTCTAACTTTATATGAACCGCCCCTTCAGGTGTCAGTCTGCTCTGGAAAAGACAGATGCCATCTACCATATATTGCCCAAGTGTTATATCTTTGAATCTTTCAATCCGTTCCTTTAACCCTTTTTTATCTTTGAGAAACTTTATCCTCCCAAGGGTAAGATGCGGTTTAAAAGGCCGCTCCTCCTTTGCAAAGCCGATGGCTGATAGAGCATCCTCTATATTGTCATAAAGCGCAGCCAGGTTTACATTACTTTCTTCTATGCCAACCCACAATACCCGTGGATTATCTATTATCGGAAAGCCTCCAACTCCCTTGACAGATATATCAAAGCTGTGGCTTTTAGCAGCTGCGCCTTCCAACAACCCTGCTATACTATCTATTTTATCGGCCTCTATATCGCCAAGAAATTTTATTGTAAGGTGGATATTTTCCGGTTTTACCCAGGTTACCCTATTAGTTCCGTCTTTTAATTCATCCTGAATTTTTTTTAGACCATCAATTATCTTTGCCGGCAGCTCTATGGCAATGAATGCCCTTATATTTTTATCTTTTTCCATCGCACTCTTTCAATAAAAATTCCTTCAACATCATTAGCGCCTTGTTTGACGCAGCGAGTTTTATGGCCTGCCTTTTCCCTTTAAATAAAAACCTCCGGCTTTTTTCATTTTTTTTGTTTGATATGGCTATAAATACCGTTCCCACAGGTTTTAGCTTGGTTCCCCCTGCTGGACCTGCAATGCCTGTTACTGATAGGCCAATATCGCAGCCTAATTTTTTTTTGCCCCCCCGCGCCATCGCTATTGCGGTTTCTTTACTCACAGCGCCGAACTTTTTTAATGTTTCTTCAGATACGGCTAATACCTGTTCTTTTATGTCATTGTTGTATGCAATCACTCCGCCTCTGAAATATTTGGAGCTTCCGGATATATTTGTTATTTTATGACACACAAGGCCGCCGGTGCATGATTCTCCTACAGCAAGGGTAAGTCCGAATTTTCTCATAAGGCGGCCTATTGTTTCTGCGGCTGTTTCTTTTCTCTTCATATTAACAGGAGGAGGCGGAATGCAATATTACTGTATATGCCGGCCGCAACATCATCCAATACTATTCCAAAACCGCTTTCCATTTTCCTGTCTATCACATTAATAGGGAAGGGTTTAAATATATCAAAAATCCTGAACAAGAGGAATACAATAATTATATTAAACAATGTCAATGGTATCAGAAACATGGCAGTCATAAAGCCTACAACTTCATCACATACTATCTGCCCCGGGTCTTTTTGGGCGAAATATTTGCTTGCAATGCTTGCCGCCCATATTGCAGTTAAAAAACTTGTGAGATAGGCTACTGCGTATATTGCCGGGTCTAACTGCGATAAAAAGAAACATATAATTACCCCGGGGAGGGTTCCAAGCGTTCCCGGCGCATAAGGAGAATAACCCACATACATCCCTGTTGCAATAAATAATGCAAATTTTTTTAAAATATAAACCTCCGCATGCTTACATTTGCAAGTATACCGGCGCCGATCATTGCTGTCAGAAGAAAAGAGCCGCCGTAACTTATAAATGGAAGAGGGACTCCTACAACCGGGAGCATCCCTGTTACCATGCCTATATTTATTGCTATATGCCATAAAAGCATGGATGATACGCCGAATGCGAGGAATGCCCCAAGCCTGTCCTTTGCGTTTTGCGCTATGTTTAATCCCCAGAGTATCAGAATGAAATACAGGGTCAGGACTATAAAGGAACCGGCAAACCCCCATTCTTCAGATAGCACTGAGAAGATAAAGTCTGTATGGTGTTCAGGGAGGAATCTTAACTGTCCCTGGGTTCCGTGTGTAAATCCGTTTCCTATGAATCTCCCTGAGCCGATGGCAATCTTTGACTGGAGTACGTGATAACCTGTGCCCAGAGGGTCCAGAGTGGGATCCCAGAAACTCATTAAACGCGCCTTCTGGTAGCCTTTTAAAAAATGCCATCCAAGGGGTACGAGCGTTAAAGATACTGCTGCAATGCCTATAAGCGTTTTAAGATGCACCTTTGCAAATATGACCATAGAGGCAAAAATGAAGAATACAATAATAGCTGTTCCCATGTCCGGTTGTTTGGCAATAAAGATAAACGGAATTAAAATAAGAATGGAAGGCAGTATTAATCCCTTTATAGACAGCCCTTTGGCAGGGATCCTCGCTGTGCTAAAATATTTAGACAAGATGATTATTATAGCAATCTTTGCAAATTCTGACGGTTGAAATGAAACAATACCTATATCGAGCCATCGTGTAGCGCCTGCTGTGGTGCGGCCGAAAAGGAATGTCGCAATTAAAAGAATAGTGGATAAGCCGTAGATTGGATATGCAAGCCTTTCCAGATGTATGTAGTTGATAAAGGTAATAATGAACATGGAACCAAGGCCGATTGCGAGCCATATCAACTGTTTTTCATACAGGCTGCTGTTGTTATCCATTAAGGTGGAGCTGTAAATATTTATAATGCCTATAATAGACAAGGATATAACTAAAAAAAATATAATCCAGTCAAAATGAACCAGTAATCTTCTGTCAATCATTGATATCCGGCTCCTCTGCTATCTCATTTTGTGTTGCGTTTATCTCAGACGCTTTTACTTCCGGCTCCAGCCCCGTATTAACTACGGGTTTGCCCACTGACTTCTTAAGATACGCCCTGATAACCTCACGGGCAACAGGAGCGGCTGCCTCTGCGCCAAAGCCGCCGTGTTCTACAATGACTGCCACGGCTATCTGAGGGTTTTCTGCCGGCGCATAACCTACAAACCACGCATGGTCCCTCTGTTCATAAGGAGTGTCTTTTGGTTTTTTTCTGGGGGTGTTCTCTTTAAGCCTTATTACCTGGGCAGTTCCTGTTTTACCTGCGACTTCTACCCCCGGTAGTCTTGCTGTCCATCCAGTCCCTCCATTTTCATTTACCACCCCTTTTAACCCATCCTGGAGTATCTTCATATTTACAGGTGATACAGGAACCCTTCCTATTTCCTGTGGCGCGAATCTCCCTATAACCTCTCCTGTCCGTGTTTCAGCTCTATCTACCAGTTGAGGCAGGAACAACCTGCCGCCATTTGCAATGGCAGCATATGCATTCATCATCTGAAGCGGTGTGGTTGTAAGATAACCCTGACCCACTGATATTGATATTGTTTCACCCTCATACCACTTTGCGCCGAATGTATCCTTTTTCCATTTGATGGATGGCACCAGCCCTGATTTTTCATTTGTGAGGTGAATGCCCGTCTTTCTGCCAAGTCCGAAACCCTTTGCATAATATGCAAGACGGTCTATTCCTGTTTTTAATCCAACCTGATAAAAGAAGGTGTCTGATGATTCCACAATTGCCCTGTGGATGTCTATAATGCCGTGTCCGCTCGCTTTCCAGTCCCTGAACTCCCTGTTGCCGAACCAGAATGATCCGCCTGCATATATCTTTGTTGAAGGGGTAATTATATTATCTTCAAGCGCTGCCGCGGCGGTTATGAGTTTAAATGTAGATGCCGGAGGGTATTGGCCCTGGGTGAATTTAGTTTCTATAACGCGAAAGGGGTTTGCAATAAGGCTGCTCCACTGTTCCTTTTTAATACCGGCTGCAAAGAGGTTTGGGTCAAAGGAGGGGGCGCTTACTGCGGCAAGTATTTTGCCGTTTTGAGGATCCATCGCTATTACTGCCCCGACCTTGTCTTTCATTGCCATGTTTGCCGCTAATTGTGTATCTATATCTATTGTGAGGTATACATTATATCCCTGTGTCGGGGTTATCTTTTTTAGAAGCTTTATCTCCCTTCCCATGGCATCTGCTTCTATCTGCCTGCCGCCGCTTATACCGCGCAGATATTTTTCCAATTGATATTCTATTCCGTACTTGCCGATAAAATCCCCTGGCGCATAATTGGCCTTTTTTAATTTTTTCAACTGCTGTTCATCTATCTCGCCAAGATACCCGACAATATGAGAAACAGCGTCTCCAAAAGGATATACCCGCCTTGGTTCTATATCCAGCAGAATGCCGGGCATATCAAGCCTGAAGGCCTCAATCCTCGCTATTTCTTCCCATGTCAGGTCATACTTTAGTTTTATTGCCTGAAATGACGGCCTGGCATTTGCCTGGCTTATCCTTGATTCAATATCCTCCTCTGTAATATTAACAATAGCCGGGAGAACCTTTTTTATCTTTGCCCAATCTTTTACATCCTCAGGGATTATTGCGAGATGGAAGGAAGGCCTGTTCTCTACTATTATCTTTCCTGTCCTGTCCATGATTAGTCCGCGCGGCGCTATTGTTCTGACAAGCCTTATCCGGTTATTTTCTGATAATTCCCTGAAATCTTTTCCTTTGAATATCTGCAGGAACCATAGTCTTGTAATGAGCAGAAAAAATATGAATATGGCAATGCCGGTTGCAATCCAAATCCTTGCCTTCAGATCTCCTGGTTCATTTTGCCCCAAATAAGCATTCACTCCGTTAAACCTCCCATTCACAGAGGGGCAGACACAGAGGTCTGCCCCTACTATACTTCTATTTTATCCACTCTATTGTAATGCGTGATTTTGGTTTTCTTTTCCACCTTTTTTAGCAGAGTGAATATAAAAGGGCTTATTATGCCTGTAGAAATTGCTGCGGGAAAGATAATATAGAATGGGATATCCTGGTTTAAGAACCTGAAAACAAGATATGTCAATATTCCTTTTAATATGCTCATAAAGATTGTCCCTCCTATCTTTATGAGCATGCTGTTTAAATTTAAGAGCCTTGCCAGCATGGATGTAACGGCAAACACAACTACAAGCGTAAATGATGAGGCGCCAATTACCCCTGCTGAAAACACATCAGTGAGATAACCAAGACTGAAGGCTGTCAGCGCCCCTAAAGTGGAACGGTTGCTAAACCCGAGATAAAAAACCATTATGAGGATAACGTCCGGAATCAGGAGTGATGGGAAAAAGAGGATAAGCAGGGTATTCTCTATTACCAGAAAGAGCAGGGCAAAGACAAGATAAACAATAAAATTCTTCATTGTATCAGGCTAAGAGAGGATGCAAGGTTATCATGTCCTGCAATAATGAGAACATCTTCCAGTCTTTTGAGGTCTGCGCTTGGTTTGACCTCCACATCCATGAAAAAATTATCCTCTCCCTTTTCTACACGGACCACCTCCCCTACGGCCATGCCTTTTGGAAATATGCCGCCGAGACCGGATGATATTAATATATCTCCCACCTGTATGTCATCCTCATGTCGTACATATTTTAATATCAGCCTGTCAGCGCCATTGCCCCCAGTTATACCTTTGACCCTGCTTCTCTGTACGATTACATCAATAGTGCATCGCGGGTCTGTAACAAGGATGGCCTTTGAGGTTGTTGACTGTGCATCTATTATTCTGCCGGCAATACCCAGCGGAGTCACGATGACCATATCCCGCCCGATTCCATCGGAGACGCCTTTATTTATAGTTATAGTTTTTATCCATCCTGAGCTTTCAATCCCTATGACAGAAGCGGCCCCTGCTGTCGGCGCTGCCTCCTGTTTAAAGGCCAGCATTTCTTTTAATCTGTTATTCAGGAGCATGGCCTCTTTTAATTGATTATTATCCTTCCTAAGTTTCTCTATATCGTTTTTCAGCAGGGTATTTTCCATATTTACATTTATAAGATATATATAGGACGCCCATATTGTTTTGATTTTCTTTATTGCAGAAGAGATGCCATATTGGACAGGTGAGGTTACAAGAGAGATGATTTTGCCGGTGATGATGGTTCCGCCTATGCCTTTGGTATTGGTGGAGGCTATATGAAGCGCCAAAAGACACAGTAGAGTAGAAGTTATAATGAGCCGATGTTTCTTTACAAAACTTACCATAAGTTTCAAGATGCAAGTAAAATCTGCATCTTAATTTTACCCCTCACCTTAATCCCCTCCCCTCAGGGGAGAGGGTAGGGTGAGGGGTGGGTTTAAGATGGCAGAGACACCTCTCTTAAGAGTTTCATCTCATCCAGCGCCTTACCGGCGCCGCGGACAACGCATGTCAGAGGGTCATCTGCAATGGTTACAGGCAGTTGTATCTCTT
>Ga0209726_10003728_pt1 | contig 20311 bp, 17 predicted proteins | sample Subgrocontami54m_FD_187453 | JGI IMG/M metagenome (GOLD analysis project Ga0209726, IMG submission 187453) | Subsurface groundwater microbial communities from S. Glens Falls, New York, USA - GMW46 contaminated, 5.4 m (SPAdes) (version 3) | ecosystem: Environmental > Aquatic > Deep subsurface >... | reverse complement strand
CTATGACTGGTGGCCGGTTTTACCGGACCCCGTTTCCCCACCGCAACCGGGGCCGCTTCTTGTCCACAACTCCCTCACCCGTACACCTCGTCGGGCTGGGGCGGAGCCCCGTTAGCCATTGCCTGAGGTGCAGCCCCGATTGCGTCGGACCATCCTGGTCGGCGCGGCGGCGGCGGTCGTCCTGTGGACGCAGCTCAGCGCGTCGATCGGGCTGCAGGGCGGGCCGGAGCTAACTTCATATCGCGACTTCGGCTCGCTGTGGGCATCCGGGCAAGCGGCGAATGACGGGCTCGATCCGTACGATCCGAGCCCGATGACTTTTCGGGTGCGGACGCCGACGGGCGAGCAGGTGGCGGTGAACCTGAACCCGCCGCTCAGCGTCCTGTTCCTCCAGGCGACGGCATGGTTCGATCCGAGCTTCATGTTCCGGTTCTGGCAGCTCGGGTCCGCGCTCACCTATGTGGCGATCGTGCTGCTCCTGACGCGGCTCTTTCCGAGTCCAGACGGCTGGCTGCGCGCGCTGCTCATGCTCCTCTGGCAGCCGTTCTGGTCGACGCTGGAGCTCGGGCAGATCTACATCGCGCTCATGGTCCCGACAACCGCGGCGCTCCTGCTCATCGACCGGCATCCGACCGCCGCGGGGCTCTGTATCGGACTGCTCGCCGCGCTCAAGCCGCCGTTTCTTCTGTGGCCGTTGCTCCTGCTCGGCGCGCGTCAATGGCGGCCGGCGCTGGTTGCGATTGGGGCGAGCGTCGGGCTCTCGGCGGTCCCGGCCATCCTCGGCCATCTTGCCTGGTACGAGCAGTGGGTTGAAGCGAGCCGCGATACCGCCCGGACGCTGCTGCTGACGGACAACCTTTCCTGGCTCAGCGTGCTCGTCCGCTTCGGGGTGCCAGCCAACATCGGGCTCGCGCTCATCGGTGTGGCGCTTCTTTTGCTGCTCGTCTTCGTAGCGCGTCAGCGGATGCCCGCGCGCCAGGTGTCGGCGATCGCGCTCGTGGCCGCGATCCTGGCGAGCCCAGTTGCCTGGGTCGCCTACGTGGTGCTGCTGGTTCCGATCTTCCTCACGCGACGTTATTGGCCCGAGCCACTGCTCGTCGCGAGCCTGCTCTTCGCGGTTCCCGGCGCCCTGCTCTGGTGGTCGATCGGGTCGGGCTTTGTCGTCTACGAGCTGGCGCTCCTGCTCTGTCTGGTTGGGCTCCTGTTCGACGGACCCCGGACCGCGCCGGAGCACAGCTCGGTCGGCGGGCGGATGGCGATACGGCGCGCCGCCGATCTTGCCCGCGAGTACCGCTAGGCCGCTATTCCCCCCGGCAACCGGGCGCGCTACCATAGGGCCGGACCCCAGCCATGAGCCGTTGCGCAGCCGCCCGCTGGGCGGGGGGCGGGGGAGGGAAACGGTGTTCGACCCACGTCGCCTCGGGTTTTGTGGACTCGTGATCGTGATCACCGCGACGGCATGTGCGGCGCCGGCGCAGCAGCCGCGACAGGCTCCGTCGGGCGACGTCTCAGTTCCGGCCGCCAGTAGCGGACCGAAGCGGATCACGGTCGCGATCAACGGCAACCTGCGCGCCTTCTATTCAAAGATCGACCAGGCGGGCTCGGGCAGCACGCCTGGGAACGACGAGGTCGAGGAGGTCGTGAACGCCGGCCTCACCCACGTCGACGAGCGCAACGTTCGGCAGCCGCTGCTGGCTGAGTCAGTGCCCTCCCTCGAGAACGGTCTCTGGAAGGTCATGCCCGACGGCCGAATGGAGATGACCTGGCGCATCAAGCCGGGCGCGGTCTGGCACGACGGCACGCCGTTCACCACGGACGATCTGCTCTTCACGGGCACGCTGATCAAAGATGCTGAGCTCGCCGTGCTGCGCGACATCCCGCTCGAGAACATCGAGTCGATGCAGGTAACCGAGGCTCGGACGATCGCTTCATCCTCGGCCGGCCGAAGATCGACGAGCTGGAGCTGCGCTTCATCCCCGACCGTAACACGATGGTGGCGAACGTCCTCTCCGGCTCCGTGCAGCTCACGATGGGCCGCGGCCTCGGGATCGACGAGGGCGTGCAGATCCGGGACCAATGGCGCGAAGGCACGGTCGACGTCGGCCCCCTGCGGTCGTGGATCGCGATCTACCCGCAATTCATCAACCCGAACCCGCCGATCATGCTCGACCTGTCGTTTCGCCGGGCGTTGTTGCAGGGCATCGATCGCGCACAGCTCGTCGAGGAGTTGGGGCTCGGATTGACGGCCGTGGCTGACGCCATCGTGAGTCCGCGCGACGCGGAATACTCGCGGATCGAATCGCGCATCGTGAAGTACAGCTACGATACGCGCGCGGCGACGAGCGGGCTCGAGGTGCTCGGCTTCGCCCGTGGGCAAGATGGTATGTTCCGCGACACGTCGGGCCAGCCGCTGACGATTCCGACGCAGACGAGCCAGGGCGCGGCGCTCCAGGAGAAGGCGGCGCTCGCGGTCGCGGACTACTGGCAGCGCCTTGGCATCAAGGTCGACCAGGACATCATCCCGACGCAGGCCCGCACCGACCGCCCCCGCCGGGCGGGTCGGCCCGGCTTCGAGATCTAGAAGCAGCAGGCGGGCACGACCGCATTGGTCCGGTATACCAGCGCCGAAGTGGCCCTGCCGGAGAACAACTTCAGCGGCAACAATCGCGCACGCTATGCCAACTCTGCCTTCGACGCGATGCCGGAGGCGTACTTCTCGACGATCGTGCGCGCCGACCGCGACCGTATCCTGGGCGACATCGTCCACCAGATGACCGATCAGGCTCACGCGATGGGTGTACTCTGGGATGCGGACCCGGTGCTGCGCAGCTCGCGGCTCGACGGGGTGCGGGCGATTACGGTGCCGGGCCCGATGGTGTCCTGGAACGCGCACGAATGGACTCTGAAGTAGCCATTGCAGGCCAGCGGGGCCGCGATCAATGTAGAGGAGCATGACATGGTGCAGGCGGTGAGTCCGGCACAGCTTTCCGAGCGGTTGAAGCGGATCTCGATCGACTTCCAGCCCGCGTACGACCTGTACATCCACTCGCTGGGGATCCCAGTCTACACGGGCTACTATATCGAGGACGTGCGGACGCTCGAGCTCGGCTGGTGGGCCGAGCGAGGGTGCCGCGTCGCGATACTGAAACTGGCCGGCAATGAGAACGTCACCGAGGCGCGGGTCTCCGAGATCGAGCCGGGCTCTACGACGCCGGCGCATCGCTTCGCGCTGGACGAGGCGATCTACGTCGCCGCGGGCCGCGGCCTGGCGCGCGTGTGGACCACCGACGAGAGGGACGCGAAGACGTTCGAGTTCCAGCCGAAGAGCCTCTTCATGATCCCGCGCAACGCCAATTACGAGCTCAGCAACGTGTCGGGGGTCAGCCCGCTGCGGCTGCTCCACTACAACTACCTGCCGATGGCCATGAACTGCCTGCCGGACCCGGAGGCGTTCTTCAACAGCCCCGGCAGCGGCATCGACGTCGTCGCGGCGCTGGGTCCCGACGCCTATTCCGAGGCGCGTGTCATGTCGCCGGCCGAGGAAGGCAGCGGGCCCGCGCTCAGCGTCGGTATGGCGTACTGGGTGGGTAACTTCTTCCCGGACATGGGCGCCTGGGATCACCTCACGCCGCTCAAGGCGCGCGGCGCCGGCGGCCACGTCGTGTGGATCCGCTTCCCGGGCTCGCCGGTGAACGCCCACATGTCGGTCTTCCCGGCGCTCACCTACAAGAAGGGCCATCGCCACGGGCCTGGCACGGTCATCATCATTCCGTCGGGTGAGGGCTTTTCCTACATGTGGCCCGAGGGATCGGAGAAGCAGTACATCCCGTGGCACGAGGGCAGCGTGTTCGTTCCGCCGAACCGCTGGTACCACCAGCACTTCAACGTCGGCGGCGCGCCCGGCCGCTACCTCGCCTTCCACGGTGTGCGCGGCTTCACGAGCGAGCGCGTTTCCGACCGCGCCCGGGACCAGATCGAGTATCCCGAGGAGGACCCGATCGTCCGCCAGACGTTTACGATGGAGCTCGAGAAGCGCGGCCTCAAGAGCAAGATGCCCGACATGGCCTACCAGGACCCCAACTACCAGTGGGACTACAACGAGTAGGGGTTGGGTTCTGGGGGTTGGGGGTTGGGGTTAGGGGTAGGGCCACGCCCTCACCCGGCCTCGCACGCTGGCGCGTGCCACGGCCGGCCTCTCCCAGAGGGAGAGGCGGACGCGGATTTGTCCCCTCTCCCTCTGGGAGAGGGTTAGGGTGAGGGCGGAACCCACTATTCCGCGGGCACGGGCGTTGGGATCGGCAGATCCTCGACGATGATCAAGGGGCTGCCGCCGACGAGGTAGAGGGTGGGGTCGCGGGGGTCTGAGTTGTTGCGCGAGGGCTCCAGACTCAGCAAGTAGCCGCCGTCGCGCGGGGTGAGTATCGAGGCCCGGCCGTACTTGTCGACGAGCTGGGCGCTCGTGCCCTGAGCCGGCAGGACTACCTGGCTCGGCTGGGGCGAGGCGTTCCAGATGACCGTGACGCGCTGGGTGCCCTGCTCGGTGGGGCGCTGCAGCAGCACCTTGTTGACCGCCGCGGGCCAGGGCCACTGGTAGCGGTTGGCGTTCGACGCCAGGAGCGTGGTGATCTCAGCCTCGGTCGGTGGGAGCTGGCCTCCCTCCCACGTGTAGACGGCACTGCGCGCGCCTTGAAAAAAGCGGACCGCGGTTTGATAGGCCAGGTACGACGGGCGGACCGTGCCATCGTTGCGGGTCAGGCCCCAGTATTCGTCCTCGTTCTCTGGGAACTCATCCTGCATCTTGTAGGTGCTGTAGCGCGCAACCCCCGCCGCGCGGGCGAGCGCCATACTCTGGATGATGTAAGAGGCCTGTTCGTCGAGCGTCGCACGGAACGGGCCCTCGCCATTCTGGACCCGCGGATCGTTCTTGATGGAGACGTTGCTCTCGTCAATCCAGATCGGCTTATCGATGCCTCGCTCGCGCATGAGCCGGCGAAAGACGGTCGGCTGAGTGAAGCTGTTCAGCGGATTACCGTAGGCGTGCACATCGGCGATGTCGAAGTACCAGTTGTTCTGGACCACCGCGGGATCGCGGGCCAGCGCCTCGAGCACCTGCTGGAAATACTGGGGGCGATTGTTCTCCTTGTCCCAGAAGTAGGTGAGTCCGGCCATCATAATTTTCGCGTCTGGATTCACCGACTTGGCGGCGAGGTAGCCGGTCTTGAGAAGCTGAGCATACTCCGCCGGCGTGCCAGCGAAGGTGCGGAAGTCGTCGCCGCTAAAAAGATCGGGCTCGTTGTAGATCACCCAGGTGTCGACCCGTCCCCGGTAGTGGGAGACGAGCCGCCTGACGTACGCGGCCCAGACGTTCTGCGGGTCGTCGATGGGGCGATCGAGGCCGCGCGGGACGCTGCGGGCGCCGAAGCGCGGGTCGCGCGCCGCCCAGGCGGGCGTATACAGCGTAACGCCCACGACCTCGATGCCGGCCGCGCGCTGCGCATCGATCTGCACGTCTGAGAAGTAGCCCTGCCGGAACTGGCCGGGCCCCTCGGGCTGGATCTCTTCCCAGGGGAAGATGATCCGCTGCCACTTTACGCCGGCGTCCAACGCCAATTGGGGCGCCGTGATCGCATTCACCGCGCCGAACCACGGATCGGCATTCGGGACGCGCGGTTGCGGTTGGGGCGCCGCGGGCACCGGGTCCTGCGCCGCGGCGGGCAGCATGCCACTGCCCACGACGGCCAGTGCCAGCCCAAATAGGACTCGGAAGAGGATTGGCGAACAATGGAGTGGCATGCTGCCTATCTTAGCGCCATCACGACGCATAGCTGAAACAGACGCGGCGAACGGCGTAGACTGGAGCTATCCCCCGAGGAGGCGCGTATGTTCGTCGACTCCCACGTCCATCCCCTCGCCGATGATCCTGCGCGGTACCCGCTTGCCGCGAGCGTTGACAGCGCGGAGGCGTGGTACGCTGGCACGCACTTCACCGCGGAGGCGTGTCTCGGAGCCGCGGATCAGGCAGGGGTGGATCGCGTGGTTCTGGTCAGCTCGTTCACCGCGTATGGCAACGACAACAGCTACGCGGCGGACGCGGCGTCGCGGTATCCGGAGCGCTTCATCGGCGTGTGCCGCATCGACGGCACGGCAGCGGACGCGCCGGCGGTCCTTCGCCATTGGATCGAGGAGCGCGGGATGCGCGGGGTGCGGCTGGGCGTCGCCGATGCCCGGGTCGACCCAACCTGCGAGCTGGCGCGCGATCTGGGCGTTCCCGTCGCGTTCCAGGTGGCGCGCAGTGAGATCGGCCAGGTCCGGCGCGTCGCAGAGCGCTACCCGGACCTCAGGGTGATCCTCGACCATCTGGCCCATCCGGACATCGCCGGCGGCCCGCCCTACGCGGCGGCGCATGAGTTCTTCGCCCTCGCGGAGTGCCCGAACCTGTTCTGCAAGCTTTCGAGCCTGAACATCCGAGAGTCAGACGCCCAGGCGCCGCCGCGCGCCTTCTTCGGGGCGCTCGTCGAGCGGTTCGGGCCCGAGCGGCTGCTGTGGGGCTCGGACTTCCCCCACAGCCAGGGAACCGGCCCCGCGGCCTACGCCGAGCTTGTCGACCTGGCGCGCGAGACGCTCGGTTTCCTGACCGCGGGCGAGCGGGAGCAAATCTTTGGCGGCACCGCGCTCCGCCTCTACCCGGCGCTCAACTCTGGAGGGTAACCAGGGCGGGCGCTATTTCCACTCCCACATCGTGGTTTTTGTGTTCCCGTCGCCGTCGACCTCGTGCTCGCCGAGGACGAGCACGTCCTTGAGTCGTGACAGCTTACCGGTGGCGCCAGCCTGGAATGCGATCGAGAACCGGACCGACATGGCCATGCCCTGACCCGTGGGCTTGGCGACCCCGTGGCCGTTCCAGATCGCTCCCTCGCCGTCGTTCGTGCTCAGCATGCCCCGGCCCTCGCCGTAGATATTGCCAGGGACTCGCTCGAAGATTGTGTACGTGCCGATGTCCGTCGCGTCGACGCCGAACACCTTGCCCGTTTGCTGGACCGTGATTTCCATCTTGATGTAGCGGTAGTCATCGCCCGGCAGGACCCGGGTTCCGATGACCTTCCCCGACAGCTCGCCAATCTTGTCGCCCAGCATCCTCTCGCCTCCTGTCGATCTCGGCATGCCATCGAGGCTCTGCCCCGGCGATTGTAGCCCCGGTAGCGCCCTCCGGGGTGGTGGCCGCTCTTGACGGTGGGTTGGGGGCGAGAGTTGAATTCAGGCACGATTCCCGCGGGTGCCAGAGAGCGGGCGCCGCAATTCACCGTGACCCTCGATGAGGGAAGGGAGCGCAACCGGCCCATGCCGTTCATGAAGCGTGGCGACGTATCGATCTACTACGAGGAATACGGGTCTGGCTTCCCAGTGCTGTTGTTCGCGCCGGGCTCTTTGACCTCGACGATCGCGGCCTGGCGGGACCTCGCCGCATTCGATCCCACGGCCGTGCTATCAGATGAGTTTCGGATCATCGCGATGGACCAGCGGAACGCGGGGCAGTCCTGGGCGCCGATCGGCCCCGACGACGGGTGGAGCCAGTACACCGAGGACCACATCGCGCTGCTGGACCATCTCGGGATCGAGCGGGCGCATCTGCTCGGCCAGTGCATCGGCGGGCCGTTCTCGATGGCGCTGATCCAGGCGCAGCCCGACCGGGTCTCCGCCGCGGCGATCGTTCAGCCGAGCGGGCGCATCGGCCCGTACACGGGCCGATCGATCGGCTTCAACCAGTGGAAGGACGCGCTCCAGGGGCATCCCGAGGCGACAGATGAGGCGCTCGACCGCATGCGCCTCAACCTCTACACGCCGGATCTGGTGCACACCGTGACGCGCGACTTCGTCCGGGGTTGCCAGACGCCCTTGCTCATCCTGGCGGGCAACGACCAGGTGCATCCATTAGCGGTATCCGAGGAGTTGGCGGGTCTCGCACCGAACGCCGAGCTGATCCGGGAGTGGCGCACCGACGAGCTGCTGCCCGCTGCCATCAAGCGCATCCGCGAATTTCTGCGCGCGCACGTTCCATCACAAGCCGCCACGCGCTAATCGAGGGAAACATGATCATCGACGCGCACGCCCACAATCTGTCCGGCCCCTCCCTCAACGCGTACTACACGCAGCTTCTCGCCAATGGCGGCACTCACGGCAGGGAGCCGCACAAGGTCTCTGATGACGAGGTCGATGCCGGGCTGAACCGGCCGGTCTTCGGGGAAAGTCGCTGATCGAGCAGGTCCGCGAGGTTGGTACGGACGTACAGCTCCTCTCGCCGCGGCCGATCAGCATGGGCCACAGCGTCAAGCCCGAGAAGATCGTCCACTGCTAGCGAGCCGCTGCTCGCCGCGACGCGTCGTTATCTCGACTCACGCTCTTTTTGTGCAATTCGTTACACTACGCCGTTCGAGCTAGCCACGATACTAAAGCGAGCTAGCTCTTCGTCGACGGCGGAGTCATGACCAGCGACCCCTACCTTCGTCCGGTCTTCACGGCGCGGCAGCGCATGCAGTTTCACTGCTTGATTGTCGTGTGGCTCGCCACGCTCGCCATTTTTTGGGCCTGGTGGCTGAACCCCACCCACGTCGTCGAGCTGAGCACGTATCTCATCAGCAGCATTGTCGTTGCCTGGTGGCTTTTCCTGCCCGGGTACTTCTTTTTCTTCCTTGCCCGGATGTACCAGCCCCGGCCTGATTTGCCGATCCCGGCGAGCCTTCGCGTCGCGATGATCGTCACCAAAGCGCCGTCCGAACCATGGGCTGTCGTTCAGGGCACGCTCCTCGCGATGCTGGCGCAGCCGAGGCCGCACGATACCTGGCTCGCAGATGAGGATCCGACACCCGAGACCTTCGGCTGGTGCGCGGAGCGCGGCGTCCGGGTCTCGACGCGGCGGGGCATCTCCGCCTATCACCGGCCAACCTGGCCGCGGCGCACGCGGAGCAAAGAGGGCAACCTGGCGTACTTCTACGACACGAATGGCTACGCCGCCTACGACGTCGTTGTCCAACTCGACGCCGACCACCGGCCGGCCTTCGGCTACCTGGACGCGATGTTGCGCCCTTTCGCCGACCCGGGCGTGGGCTACGTGACGGCTCCCAGCGTGTGCGACGGCAATACTGCCCGGAGCTGGGCCGCGCGGGCTCGCCTATACGTCGAGGCAACCCTGCACGGGTCGCTCCAGGCCGGATACAACCACGGCTGGGCGCCGCTCTGCATCGGCTCCCACTACGCGATCCGTACGGCCGCCCTCCGCGAGATCGGCGGCCTCGGGCCCGAGTTGGCAGAGGACCATTCGACCACCCTGCTCCTCAACGCGGCGGGATGGCATGGCGTCCACGCGATGGACGCGGAGGCGCACGGCGACGGGCCACTCACGTTTGCGGACTGCATGACCCAGGAGTTCCAGTGGGCGCGCAGTTTGGGCGCGATCCTATTCACGGTCACGCCGGGATGTTGGCGCCGTCTGTCACCCCGCCTGCGGGCGCAGTTTCTGTTCACTCAGCTCTGGTATCCGCTCTTCGGCATGATGATGCTGCTGGCGTATCTGGTTCCGCTTTTCGCCTTGGCGACCCACCATGCATGGGTGAACGTCAGTTACCCGGTGTTCTTGCTGCTGGGCTTGTTGTGCAGCGCGAGCGCGTTGCTCATTGTTGGCTGGGTCCGCTCGTGCGGCTGGATGCGTCCACCGGAGACCCCTCTCATCTCATGGGAAGCGATCGCGTACCAGATGGCTCGGTGGCCATGGGTCCTCCTGGGCTCACTCACGTCGGTACTCGACGTCCTGGCGCGAAAACCGTTCGCGTTTCGCGTGACGCCAAAGGGAGCAAAGACGTCACCCGCGCTACCAATCCGGGTCCTCGCGCCGTACCTGGTGCTGATCGCACTCTCGGGGGCTGGCGCCATTGCTGTTAATGAGGCGGGCGAGGCCGTCGGCTACTACTACTTCGCGATCCTGAACAGCGTCGTGTATGCCGCGGTCGCGGCCCTGATCATTGCGATGCATGGCCACGAAACGGCACGTGATTAAACCAGTGCTTGGTCTATTCGCGGCGCGATTCCGTCCGGCGCATGTGCTCATGATTCTCGCGGTGTTCGCCCTACCGGTCATGGCCCTCGTGGTCCGCGGCGGCGCTGCACTGCGGGGCGTGACCCAGGATCTTCCTGTTCCTGGTGCATCGGCATCCAACGCTGCCCCGTCCGCCGGGCCAGGTTGCGGACCGGACACGTGTCTACAGGGCGGGTGGGCCGGCGCCAACCTGGGCGTCTACGATCCGGAAGGCGCGTTCGCCGCGTCACCCCAGGTCGCCATCGACCATCTCTACCTGCATTGGGAGGGCGATGAGTCAGGGACACTCGCGGAGGCGCTGGAGGCGATCACCGCCCAGGAGCGCTGGCCGATGCTTACGCTCGAGCCCTGGCCAGATCGCGCCGACGGCCAGGACGCGCTCCTTCGCGACGTCGCGGCCGGCGCGTACGACGCGAGGATCGTCGGTATCTGCACGACCCTCGCGGCGTTCGATCGGCCGGTACTGCTTCGTTGGGGCCATGAGATGGAGCTCGAGACCGGGCGCTATCCGTGGTCGAACCGCGACCCGGGCGAGTACGTCGCCGCGTACCGGCACGTTGTGGACCGCTGCCGATCCGTCGCGAGCACGATCTTCTACGTCTGGTCGCCGGCGGGGAACGCCGGTCTCGACCGCTATTGGCCTGGCCGCGAGTATGTGGACTACGTCGGGCTATCGATCTTCAGCTACCCCGCCTGGGACGTCGCGAACTTCGGCCGGGTTCGCGGATTCGACGAGAATTTCGCAGAGAAATACGCGCGAGTTGCCGGCTTCGATCGCCCCGTGCTGATTGCCGAGCTCGGCGTCACGGGCGAGCCCGCCTACCAGCTCTCCTGGATCAAGGAGGCATGGCTGGGGCTGCCGCGGTACCCGCTGGTGCGGACGGTCGTGTACTTCAACGCGGTCGATACCGAGCTGGCTTGGGGCGCCGGTTACGAGACGCCCGATTGGCGGATCGACCCGCGCGTTTTCGAATAGCGCCTGATCGCCGCGGCAGCATACGATCGCACCTGATCTCACAGGTGGAGGCGCCGGATGCCGCGCATGACCGGAAACCGCTACTTTGCCGAGGCGATGCAGGCCTACGGCGTTAGCCATCTCTTCTTCGTCCCGACGATGATGCTGCCGGCGATGGCCGAGATGGAGGACATGGGCATCCGGCGCGTCGTGACGCATGGCGAGAAGGCGGCGGCGTACATGGCGGACGGGTACGCCCGGGCCTCGCACCGGCCCGGCATCTGCCTGGCCCAGAACATCGGCTCCACAAACCTCGCGGCTGGCCTACGCGACGCCTTAATGGCGTGCTCGCCGGTCATCGCGCTGACGGGCGGCACCGATCCGAGGCTCCGCTACCGCCACTTCTATCAGGAGGCCGAGGACTTCACCGCCTGGGATGGCGTTACAAAGGCGAACCTGCACGTAGAGTCCGTCGATCGCTTCCCGGCGCTGCTGCGCCAGGCCTTCCGCACCGCGACGACCGGCGCGCCGGGTCCCGTGCATCTCGACATGCGCGGCAACCACGGCCAGGTGCTGGAGCAAGAGGCCGAGCTGGACGGCGTGTTCGAGGAGCGCTTCGGGGCGTATCCGCCCTTCCGCCCGGAGCCCGAGCCGGAGGCGATACGCGCCGCGGCGGCTGCCCTTGCACAGGCAGAGCGCCCGATTGTCGTGGCGGGCGGCGGGGTCGTGGCCTCGGGCGCGGGCGCCGAGCTCGTGCGTCTGGCTGAGCTGCTCAACATCCCGGTCGCGACGGCGATGAACGCGAAAGGGATCATGCCCGACGACCATCCGCTCAACGTCGGCGTTCCCGGCACCTACTCGCGCTGGTGCGCCAACCGGGCGATCGCGGAGGCCGATCTCGTGTTCTTCGTTGGTAGCCACACCGGGAGTCAGGTCACCTTCAACTGGCAGCTCGTCGCCCCCGGCGCGAACGTCATCCAGCTCGACATCGACCCCGAGGAGCTCGGCCGCAACTACCCCAACCGCGTCTCCATCCTGGGCGATGCGAAGGTCTCGCTGCTGCGCCTGCTGGCCGAGGCGAAGCCGGTCGCGCGGCAGACGTGGGTGGAAAGGGTGCAGAGCCTGGTGCGCGACTTCTGGACCGAGTCCGAGCCCCAGCGCAGTTCCGATGCCGTGCCGATCCGGCCGGAGCGCATCTGCAAGGAGATCTCCGAGTGGCTGCCCGAGAACGGCGTTGTCATCTCGGACACCGGCCACTCGGGCCTTTGGACGGGCCAGATGATTCGCCTGAACCGCCCCGGCCAGCGTTACATCCGCTGCGCCGGCTCGCTCGGCTGGGCGTTTCCCGCCACGCTCGGCGTCAAGACGGCGCTCCCCGACGCGGCGGTCGTCGGTTTCTGCGGCGACGGCGGTTTCTACTACCACCTCGCGGAGCTGGAGACGGCGCTCCGCTTCGGCATCAACGCGATCATGGCAGTCAACAACAATTTTGCGCTGAACCAGGAGAAGCAGCTCTTCGACTCGGCGTACGGCGGCGAGCAACGCGGTCGCGCCGAAGAGATGTGGATCTTCCGGCGCGAGGCCAACCTCGCGAAAGTCGCTGAAGACCTCGGCTGCCTCGGCATCCGCGTCGAGCGCCCGGCCGACATCCGCCCGGCCCTCGACCGCGCCCTCGCCTCAGGGCGTCCTGCTGTGGTCGAGGTCCTGAGCGACGTCACGGCCATGGCCAAGCGCGCCTGGTCCCCAACCGCGGCCGCCGCACACTAACCTATCGCACGTCCCACTCGTGGGCGTTCCAGGTGGTGGTCTGGTTCTGGCCGCGGAGGGGATTGACGTTGCGGAGGCGGTTGCCGGTCATAGAGCCGACGACGTCGTAAAAGGCGGGCATGACGACGACCTGATCGGAGAGGTGGCGGACGATGCCGCGGCCGGCCTCCATGCGCTGATCCATCGGGATTGTGACCAGGTAGCGGTTGATGAAGCCGTCCAGCTCAGCGTTCTGGTAGCTCGGGTAATTCTGGCCGGCATAGCGGTTGTCCGACGTGCGGGCCTCGGAGCTGAGGAACGTCTTGAACGCCTCGGCGCTGTTGTTGCCTCGTGACGTATCGAAGCCGGGAAACGTCGCTCGGTACTCGCGATCGCTCTGGCGGCCGGGCGTGATGGTGTGATGCTCCACGGCGATGCCGATTCGCTGCCAGTCAGAGACGGTCGCCAGCACGGTCTTCTGGAGAACGTCGATGACGGTCGCGCGCATCTCGACGCTGATGCGCTGGCCGCTGCTGTCGCGGTACATGCCGTCCGCGCCCCGGCTGAGCCCCATGCCATCCAGGATCTGAGTCGAGCGACGCGGGTCGTACTCATACTTCACAACGGCGGGATCGAGCGCCTCGAACTCGCGATCGCTCGGGATCATGATGCTGTGGGCCACTCCGCCCAGTCCCATCATCAGCGTGTCGGCGAGCTGCTGGCGATCCATTCCGTGGTAGACCGCGCGGCGGAAGCGCACGTCCGAGACGATCGCGGGCGTTGGATTCAGCAACTGAGGCCAGATTTTGATCGCCCCGCCGGGACCCAGATCGACCTTGCCCTCCTGCCAGCGATCCCGAACCTGGAGCATTTGCTCAAACGAGAGGCCGCGCCCGATTGGCAGCTCGACGGCGCCAGCCAGGATGTTCGCGACGAGCGTCGTCGGATCCGAGATGAACTTGATCTCGATCTCGTCGACCTTGGGACGGCCGAGCACGTAGCGGTCGTACGCCTCGACGTTAGCGTGGCTGCCCTGGACCCATTCCTTGAGCTTGAAGGGGCCCGCGCCGACATATGCCTCATTCCAGTATGGAAGGTTGATGAAATTGCCTTTGTTCTCGAGGTAAGCCTGCTCCAATATGTGACGCGGGAGCGGAACCGGCTGAAAATTGCCGACGCCGGAGAACATCGCGTCGGCCTCGATGAACGGTCGACTCCACTTGACCAGGACGGTGCGCGCGTCCAGCGCTTCCACAGACTCGATCGATTCGTACGCGATCTGTCCGAACAAACCGAGGTCGCGATCTTGCGCAATTCGGGAAGTGAACACAACGTCTTCCGCCGTGAAGGCCGTGCCGTCATGCCAGGCCGCGCCCGCGCGGATCGCCCACGTCGTCTCCATCCGGCCGTCAGGGAACACCTTCCAGAGCCCGTTCTCTACGCTTGGTACCGCCTCCGCAAGCTGGGGCCGGATGTTCCCGGTGCCGTCTTCGACGCCAAGCCCGGCGTGGATGAGCTGCTCCAGCTCGCGGGCGCCGGGCAGTGTGCCGCCAGAGGCCCGGTTGAGCTGGGACCGTGCTGACGGAAGATCCGCCATCACGGCGACCAGAATCCGCTTGGGACCGGAGGCGCGGGTTGACGTCTGGCTATTTCCGGACGTTGCTTCTCGGGGCTGGGTGGCTGGCGCGCAGGCGGCGAGCAACACGGTGAGGACAATCCACAGCGCAATGGTCCGCTTCACTTGACGCTCCCACGCGGATCACCGCAAATACGTCCTGACTGGTGAATACACGGGCCGCGTCGGCGCTGTCAACAACATCACGGTGGCTCTGGCGGGAGCCGCGATGTTCCGCTCTAAAGCGATTGAGGGTCACGCTGCAGCAGGTCCCAGAGATGACCCTCGTAGGACATGATCGTGCCGAGTGCTTGACCTACGTGGTGGCGGCCTGATTCGCCGCTTTTACTTTGGGTCGGTGCCCCGGACGAATCAGTCGGAATCGCGATGCACGGACTCGGGGGAGAAGGCGGCGGGCACATACCGAGTTGTACTCGGCACTCGGCGGGCTAAGGCCAAGGCGGAGCCCGGTCGGTGAGGGTCTGGAGCTATGCCGCGGGGGCAACGGCCTCTAGCTGAGCGTAGAGAGCGTCGAATTCGAACGGCTTTTTGACCCAGCCGATCGCGTGAAGCTCCTCCGCCCAGTGTTCGGGATGGGCATCCCCGGTGAGCACGAAGATGGGGATATCGATATGCTTCTCCCGGAGCTGCTGCGCCACCCATTTCCCATCATGGACCACCATGTGAACGTCGAGGATTATCAAATCAGGACGTTCATGGATGGCGAGCTCAACCACCTGGCGCCCGTCAGCGGTGGTGATCACTCGGTAACCACGGACCTCGAGACCCATCCGCAGCATTTCGCGGAGGTTCGGATCATCGTCGGCGATCAATACGAGTGGGGCGGCCATGGTGATCTCCAAACTACCTTCGTGCTGCTACTCATCAGTTAGTTCCATCGTAGCACGTCACCCGTTCCGGTGCTGGGGCTCGGCGAGCGTACGGTCTAACCAGGTGAAGGCTAACACCGCGCGAGCCGGGCGATAATGCCAGATCGATCCTCGCAGAGACAGTGGTTCGGGGAAGCCCGGCTCGCGCGGAGGTGCAATTGCTCACGCCCTATTCGTTGATCACACGCGCGCTCTCAGCGCTGCTCGTCATCCTCGCGCTGGCGGCCTGTGCGAGTCCGCAGCGGGGGTCCCAGTCGAGCGGCAGCCAAACCTCGGAGGCGGCTCCCGGCAGCGTTGCACCGAAGACGCTTACCGTGCTGATGAACGACGAACCCAAGAAGCTTGGCCCGATCGGCCCGGGCGGTGGCTCCCTGCAGTCGAGCGCGACCACCCCCTTGTTCCACGAAGGGTTCCTGGCCGTGATCGACGACGCCGGCAACCTCGTGCCCAGGCTCACGACGTCGATTCCCGCGATCGAGACCGGCGATTGGCGGGTCTTGCCGAGCGGCGAAATGGAGACCACCTGGAAGCTTCGCCCGGGTGCGTTCTGGCACGACGGGACTCCGTTCACCGCGCATGACGTCGTCTTTACCTGGCAGGTCTGGCAGGACCCGCAGGTTCAGCTCACCCGCGACGTGCTCAGCGACTACGTGGACTCCGCCGAGGCGCTGGACGACACCACCGTGCTCCTCCATTGGAAGAGCACCTTTGGCTTCATCAGCGGTGTGGCGACCCACTCGCTGCTGCCGCGTCACCTGCTCGAAGCCGCCTTTCAAAGCGGTGATCGCGAGCAGTTCAACAACCACCGCTGGAACACGGTCGACTACGTCGGCCTCGGCCCGTTCCGGCTCAAGGATTGGAGCCTCGGCAGCTTCCTGACGCTCGAGGCTTTCGATCGGTACTTCCTCGGCAAGCCAAAGCTGCAAACGATCGTCGCGCGCTTCGTGACCGACCCCAACGTGCTCGCGACCGTGATGCTGGCCGGGCAGGCGGACATGAATATCCCGTGGGGCGCAACCGCGGACTCGGTGACCCCCGTCGAAGGTCGGTGGAAGGAGAGCAAGGAGGGCACGGTCTTCATCTACCCAGGGCCGAGCCTCCGGTTCATGACGTACCAGGCGCGCGACGAGTATCAACGACAGCCGGCGCTGAAGCAGGCGGCGGTGCGCCAGGCGTTGAACTACGCGCTGGACCGTGAGGCGATCGTGGACCTGCTCTATCACGATCGGAGCCTGCTCGCGGATAGCTGGTACGTCCAGGGGGACCCCCGCCGGGCCCAGTTCGCCGACGTCATCACGACGTACGGTTACGATCCTCGCCGGGCCGCGCAGCTTCTCGAGCAGCAGGGCTGGCGGGCCATCGATGGCACCCTCGTGAACGGCTCGGGCGAGCGGTTCGAGACGACGCTAACCGGCACCAGCGAGTCAGGCCAGGCCGTCGCGGCGTTCTCCGCCTACTGGCGCCAGATCGGCGTTGGCATGATCGAGGAGATCCTGACGCCGGCGCAGACACAAGACCGCGAGTGGCGGGCGAAATACTCGGGCTTCGAGTACACCGCGAACGTGCCGGTGCGCGGCTTTCTCAGTGGTCGCGTTGCTATCAGCCAGATCCCTGGGTCCGAGAACCGGTGGACGGGGAGCAACCGCAACGGTCTCGTCGTGCCGGAGCTCGATCGGCTGATGAAGCAGTTCGACGCAACGATCGACGCGGGCGAGCGGACGCGCGTGGAGCGCGATATGATCCGGCTCGCGACGGGTGACGCGCACTTCACGTTCCTCTTCATGTATCCCCACCAGTGGATGGTGCGAAGCAGCGTCACGGGTATCGTTCCCTCGAAAGTCGCCTCGACCCTCGACGATTGGCCGAAGGTCACGTGGAACGTCCATGAGTGGGACCTTCGGGGCTAGGCTAGAGGGCCATCGCCGCTTTCCAGCGACCGTTGAGTGCCTCGGGGAGCAGCTCCACCAGCCCCTCGTAGTCGCGCGAGCGCATCTCGTCGAGCGATTCGGCGAGGAAGGTCTTGATCAGCCCGTGGTTCGGGTCGCGAATGACCCCCATCGGATCCTGACCCGCCTCCACTTTCGCGATCTCGCGCTGCAACATCTCGCGCCAGATCAGAATGCCGCGGTCAGTGGTCGCGAGCCGCTCGATCTCCCGATTGGCGACCGGGCCCTGCGTCTCCCAGGCCATGTGGTCCTGGCCCAGGGTCAGGTCCATCCGGAAATGCGTGTGCGGATGAAGCGCAGTTGCGGGCGTCTTGAACGAATCAACATAGCGCACCGCCGGCACGTCGTCGCCTTCGGCGTCGGCAAGCTCGCGCGGGATGAAGCGCACGAAGTAGATCTGGGTGTGGGTGTCGTCGATGGGAACTCGGGTCTGCGAGACGTTGGCGACCCGCAGGGTGTTGGGGAAGATGACCGGGTGCTGATCGATCCGCCCGTCGCGGTAGGTCCGCTTCTTTACGATGCCGTACGGCGCTTCATAGAACTCAAAGGTCTGCACGCTGTCCGTGAATCCGCGGGTGCTGTTATCCGCGCTCCGCCCATTGGAGTCCTGGTGCAGGATCTGGAGATGGGCGGGATCGACGGAGTTCTCCATCGCCTGGAGCCAGTTGCAATCCAGGCGCGGGTAGACGTCGATCTTCGTGACCCCGTTGGGGTCGGCCCAGACGTCGTACTTCGGAATGACCGGGGCGGGGAGCGGGCCGAGATACGCCCAGTACAGGCCGATGAATTCCTGCACCGGATATGCATGCACCTTGACGGTTAAATGGAATTTGCTCCCAGCCGGCTCAGCCGGGCACTCGAGGCAGTCTCCCCTGGTGTCGTACAGCCAGCCGTGATAGGCGCACGAGATGCCGCGTTCCTCGACTCGGCCATACAGTAGCGAGGCGCCGCGATGCGCGCAGTGATCCTGGATGAGGCCCACATTGCCGCTCTTGTCTTTGAACAGGACGAGGTCTTCGCCCAGCACGCGCACGAACTTCGTCGGCTGCGCGTCGGTCAGCTCCTGGGCAACGGCCACCGGGTGCCAGTAGCGGCGCAACAGCTCGCCGCCCGGTGTGCCCGGTCCAACCCGCGTCATACGCTCGTTCTCAGCCTGGGTTAGCATGCTGCTCCTCCCTGGACACCGGCGCCTGGCCGGGCGTCTTGTCGCACCTGCGCAACTATAGCGCGTGGCCGGCGTTGTATCAGTGGTGAAGCTGGTTCATGGCACGGTTTCGCGAAGCGCACGAAGGTGCCGATCACGCGTGCCGTAGTAGCTGTTCCTCGCTGCCACAACGACTATGAGACAATGCACGGTCCCATGGGGAAGCGTGCGAACCCGGGTCTTCACCCAAGCGAGCCTTGCGAACCCACGAATTGCGATGGAGGCACGACGCGATGCGACAACGGCTACGTGTTCCGCTGCGGCTCCTGATCTCCGCGCTGGCGATCATGGGGCTCGCCCCGGTGGCCATGCCGGCCCAGGGCCAGCCAAGCAGCGGCACGGCTCAGATCTCGATTGACGGCCCAACGGAGGGCGCAACCCTGACGCAGGGATCACACGTCATCATCGGCGGCTGGGCGGCGGACCTCGCCGGCCCGGGCACAGGTGTGGCCGCGGTGCGGATCTACGTGGATGGCCCGATGGACGCGGGCGGCACACTGTTGGGCGACGCCAACTACGGCAGCCCGCGACAGGACGTGGCCGCCGCGCTCGGCACCTCTGCTGTTGCCAACTCGGGCTACGACTTCACCTGGACGGTCACCGGCCTCAGCGCCGGTGGACACGTGATCTACGTCTATGCGCGCTCGACCAGCGGCGCCTGGTCCTTCAAGACTGTCAGCGTGACGGCGCCAACCCCTCCGACGACCACGCCGGCACCCGCGGGCACGCCTGGCTCAGCATCGACGTCTCGGGGTCAGCCGAGCCTTCCCAATGATCTTCGCGGCGGGTATGACATGGGGATGCCCTGTCTGCCGCCGCGCGGTCCGGGTGGGCCGCCATGCCTCCCTCCCCCAGGCCAGGGCCAGTCCAGCTTTGGGCGCCCCAACTCAGGCAACATGCCGATCGTCCCCATCAAGTCGCCCGGCAGCCTGACCGCGACTGAAGTGACGTCGACCACCGTTCAGATGAGCTGGTCGATCGTCTCTGGCGCAACCGGCTACCGGGTCTTCATGGCGATCGCGGGCGAGAGCACGGCGCCATTCCCCGTAAGCGATAACTACGCGACTGGTGCGACGATATACAACCTCAACCCGGGCACCACGTACACGTTCCAGGTGGTGTCCATCGACACGGCGGGAAACCAGAGTCCGCCGTCACGCGCGATGACCGTGACAACCGACCCCCAGTAACCGCCGAGCCCTGGGCGGAAAAGAAGGGTTGATTCCTGAAGCGGGAGAGCTCCCGCTTCAGGAATCAACCAAGCCAGCGCTCGCTGCTCCACGTCGGCGCTCCGCACAAAGCGTGACGTTCTGCAACGTCCTCTGCACGATCTGGCGCCAGAATGACGCGGTGAATGGAATCACAATGCGTGTTCGGGCGGTCGCAGGCATGGAATACTAGTTTGAGACGGTCTGCGAGATTGTGCCGGCACGGCTCCGGTGCGAGCTCAACTGGATGATTGCCGTCCGATTGTTTCCCGGATGTGGCGCTTTCCGGGCAACAACGTACCACTGGAGGCAAACGCGATGAATCACCGACCCAGTAGTCCTTTGCTGCTGATCAGCCTCGCTGCGATTTTGGTTCTTGCGCTTCCCGCTATGCCTGCGCTGGCCCAGTCAACATCCGCCCCGACGACCGGCCGCGCGCAGGTCATGATCGATGCGCCAACCAGCGGCGCGACCATCCGAAATGGCACCCAGATCGACGTGGGTGGTTGGGCTGTTGACCGAAACGGTCCGGGCGCTGGCGTGGACGAGGTCCGCGTATTCCTGGACGGCCCGATGGATGGCAACGGGACGTTGCTTGGAACCGCCAACTATGGCGGCTCGCGACCCGACGTTGCCGAGGTCCTGGGGAGCTCGGCCTTC
>Ga0209726_10003727_pt1 | contig 20314 bp, 18 predicted proteins | sample Subgrocontami54m_FD_187453 | JGI IMG/M metagenome (GOLD analysis project Ga0209726, IMG submission 187453) | Subsurface groundwater microbial communities from S. Glens Falls, New York, USA - GMW46 contaminated, 5.4 m (SPAdes) (version 3) | ecosystem: Environmental > Aquatic > Deep subsurface >... | reverse complement strand
GTAAGAATCCAAGAAAAGCTTATCCAGTATAAATATCTAATAGATATCCTTATATAATACTATAAAAACATAGTAAGAATCCAAGAAAAGCCTATCCAGTATAAATATCTAATAGATATCCTTATATAATACTATAAAAACATAGTAAGAATCCAATAAAATTACAGTATTAATAAAACATTACTAAGAAGGTACCCTCAAATACTAACATATTATAATACAAATATAACCCATTAAATATATTTAATAGTAGTACTTATTCTTTTCATAGAATGAAATAGTAAAATTTTATAACTTAAACCAACAGTAATTCTAGAAAGAATCTTTAAAGTATCAATAGAGTCATTTATAATATCTATACCCATTCTTTCCTCATTTCTTATTTGATCTCTAACTTTATTAACTTTCTCTTTACTCTCAGTTAAGATCTGAACCTTAGTTTTTTTATCCTTATCTTGTTTTCTTTTAATCTGACCTATTCTAATAACCTTAGATTCAATAAATTTACCTATTTTTACCTTAGTATCATCCTTAGAAGTAATACTAATATATTTCACTAACTTAAATAAAGATAATTTAGTAGAGGGGAAAATCACCTATATAATTACTACAAATAATCTATAAGTCTCACATATACTACCTCAATATTTTTATTGGAGGAAATACCATCTATATAATTACTACAGGTTCTCCTTAGATCTCCTCCAATTTACCTTAAAGTTATTCAAAAAGATAAAAATAACCAATATAATTACTACGAACTCTCTACAGGTCAAGGTGACTCGTAACCTCGTTCCCCCTAATTAATCTTAAGATTATCCATGTAAGTAAAACTAATATATTTCATTAACTTAAATAAAGAGAATCTAGCGGAGGAGTAAATCATCTATAAAATTACTACGGGTTATCTATAAATCTCCCCTATATTACCTTAAAAATATCCATGTAAGTAAAACTCGTAAATCATCTATAAAATTACTACGGGTTATCTATAAATCTCCCCTATATTACCTTAAAAATATCCACGTAAGTAAAACTAATATATTTCATTAACTTAAATAAAGAGAATCTAGTAATACCTACTTATACAATTTTGTATGGAGGTGGAAATTCTCTATAAATATACTACAATTTTCCTGTAGATCTCCCACATTTTCTCTTAAAATCATCCTTATAAGTAAAACTAATATATTTCATCAACTTAAATAAAGACAATCTAGTAATACCTACTTAGACATATTAACATGTGGTGAAAATCATCTATAATTTTTCTATAGGTTACACATAATTTTATACTGGTTACACATAATTTTATACTGGTTACACATAATTTACTACGGATTACACATAATATTTTACGGGTTCCCTATATCATCCTTATAAGTAATACTAATATATTTCATTAACTTAAATAGAGATAATCTAGTGTGGGTAAAAACACTACGAATCACCTTAGTTTTTTTATCCTTATCTTGTTTTCTTTTAATCTGACCTATTCTTATAACCTTAGATTCAATAAATTTACTACGGGTTCCCTGTAGGTCACTCCTATTTTTACCTTAGTATCATCCTTAGAAGTAATACTAATATATTTCATTAACTTAAATAAAGATAATTTAGTAATATATACTTATAGCGGGAGAATTTTATAGTGTAATATACTACGGACTCCCCACCTCTCTACTACATTATCCTTAAAATCAATCTATTAAGAGAGAATAGACTAGAAAATAACTACGGATTCATATAATCTCCCCACTATATTACCTTAAAATCATCTCTAGAAGCAATCCTAATAAATTACATTAACTTAAATAAAGAGAATTTAGTAGGGGTAAAAATCATCTATAAATTACTACGGATTATCTCAATCTCCCCCTATATTACCTTAATATAATCCTTGTAAGTAAAACTAATATATCCCACTAATATAAAAAAAGAGAATCTAGTAATACCTACATAGACAAATTAATATGTGGTGAAAACTATCTATAAAATTACTGCGGGTTACACATGATTTACCCTAGTATCATCCTAACTAAAATAAAGATAATCTAGTAAGTAAGTTCAAGAGTAAGAATGCATAGAAACTAACAGTAACAAATAGCACTAATAATTATTTAATAATAGTAGTATATATAACAAGTTGTTCCATTCAAGTATGTTCTAGAGCAAGAATACCAACCATTTTCTCTAAAGAAGATTCTTGATTATTAGTAATATCTAATTCAACAAAAGAAGAGTTATTAATTTTATAAAGAGTTTTAACAGAAGAAATAACAATCTCAAAGAAATAAACAACACTAACAATAGTAATAACAGAACCAATAGTAGAAATAACATTTCAACCAATGAAGGCATCAGGTAATTCAAGATATCTTCTAGGTCCACCATTTAAACCAATAAAATGCATAAGGAAGAAAGTTAAGTTAACACCAATAAATTGAGTTCAGAATTGAACAATACCTTTAGAATCATCAATTCTATAACCAGTAACAATAGGATATCAATAGTAGAAACCACCAAAAGCACCAAAAACAGCACCTAAAGATAAAACATAATGGAAATGTCCAACAACATAATAAGTATCATGCATATTAATATCTAAAGAAGAGTTAGCTAAAACAATACCAGTTAAACCACCAATAGTAAATAAGAAAATAAAACCATAAATATATAAGTATTGTAGTTTATTAATGATTTTACCACCATAAATAGTACCTAATCAACTAAAGATTTTAATACCAGTAAGTACGGCAATAATCATAGTAGCAGCAGTAAAGTAAGCTCTAGTATCAACATCCATACCAACAGTATACATATGATGAGCTCAAACAATAAAACCTAAAACCCCAATAGAGATCATAGCATAAACCATACCTAAATAACCAAAAATATTTTCTTTATTAGAACCCGAGATAACAACCTCAGAAACAATACCAAAAGCAAGTAAAATTAAGATATAAACTTCAAGATGTCCAAAGAATCAGAATAAATGTTGGTATAAAACAGGATCACCACCACCAGCAGATTCATAGAAAGTAGTATTACCATTTCTATCAGTTAATAACATAGTAATACCTCCAGCGAAAACAGGTAAAGATAAGATTAATAAAATAGCAGTAATTAAAACAGATCAAACATATAAAGGTAAATTTTCCATTTTCATACCACCAGCTCTCATATTAATGATAGTAGTAATAAAATTAATAGCACCTAAGATAGAAGAAATACCAGCTAAATGTAAACTAAAGATAGCAACATCAACAGAACCAGTATTATGACCAATAGTAGAAGATAAAGGAAGATAAACAGTTCAACCAAGACCAGCTCCACCTTCAATAATAGCAGCACTTAAAATTAAGATTAAAGAACCAAGCATTAATCAGAAACTTAAGTTATTTAATCTAGGGAAAGCCATATCAACAGCTCCAATCATCATAAGAACCATTCAGTTACCAAAACCACCAATTAAAATAAGCATTAACATAAAGAAAATCATAATTAATCCATGTAAGGTAATAATACCATTATACATTTCATAATTACCTTTACCAATAGTTTCGATACCTGTAATTTCTAATCTAATCTGTGTGCTCATAGCAGTACCAATAATACCAGAAATCACTCCATAGATGATATATAATGTACCTATATCTTTATGATTGGTAGAGTACATTCATCTTGTCACAGGTATATTAAAGAAAAATATATAAATATAAATAATATAAGTAAATTCAAGTGTGAGATATAAGCTAATCTAACATTATAAGTAATAATTATAACATAGTGTATAAAATATAAGGTAACTATCTAATCGTACATTCATCTTGTCCCAGATATATTATGGTGAAATCTCAATGTAAAAAATAATAAGTATAATACAATGACAGAGAGTTAAACATATTATAATAAATATAAGACAAATTTAGTATATGATACACCATCCTATATGATGATAAACAGTTTCGATCTGTTATTCTGAGATCATGATTCTCATGTTCTACCAATTAAACTATATTATCAGAATAATAATAAAATATCTACAAATCTCTGGGTTAAACTAAGGTAATTCTTTTAATCATATCCTCATCATATAGATATTTATTTATATAATAACAAATCTCTGGGTTAAACTAAGGTAATCTTATAAGTTATATCCTCATTATATAAATTTTATTCAAATATACGTGGTCTCAGAGTAAAACTAAGGTAATCTTATAAGTTATATCCTCAATATATAGGTAATATATATATATATACAGAATCTCAAAGTAAAACTAAGACAATCTTATAAATCATACCCTCATCTATATGTAATTTCACTAATAGAGGTAATCTTATAAATTATATCCTCATTATATAGAGAAATCTAGACGCAAAGTAAAATTAAGGTAATCTTATAAATCATACCCTCATCTATACGGAATCTCATAGTAACCCTCATCTATACGGAATCTCATAGTAACCCTGATCTATACGAAATCTCATAGTAAAATTAAGGTAATCTTATAAATCATACCCTCATCTATATAAATAAACAAAGATATCTATCCGTGATCTCATACAAATCTAAAGTAAATTATTGTCTTTGTACAGTAATAATACCAGTTTTATTGTAACTAATATCAATAATCTTAAGAATTCTTAAATGATCTTTCTTCATCAAGACAGATTCTAACTTATTAATTCTATTACTTTTAAAAGAGTTAATAATAATTTTAATCTTTCTCTTTTTTAAACCTCTTAATCTACCTTTAATTTTAATTGAAGAAATTTTAAGACATTCCGAGATAATTTTCCTTAATTTAGTCTTAGAACTTAATTGATTAAATCTACAATTAATATCAACCTCTTTATTATGCTTTCTCTCAACATTTTTAGACCTTCTTATTAACTCTTTAATTTTAAATCTTTCTCTTCTCTCAATATTCTTAATAAATTTGAATGAATTATGATTAAAACCTTTACCTTTTTTACCGATAAAAGATTTAGAAGATCTTAATCTTAACTGATTAATAATTTTACCTCTCTCAGTAATACCAATTAATTTATTTTCCTTAATAATCTGGTAATCTCTATTTCTTAAGCCAAATTTAAGAACATTACCTCATTTAAAATTATTTCTTAAAAATATTCTAGATTGACTTAAGGAACCTTTATCTTTAGTCTTAGAAGTAATTCTTACCTGCTCACCTTTCTTTCTATTAATACTAATTAAAGAGCTTCAAATCATAACATATAGTAAAAACTAAGGTAATTAAGATATCACACTATGAGAATACTAGACAAAGTCATATCTCAAATAAAATGATATCTCAAATAAAGCCATATCTCACCTTTCATTCTATTAATACAAACTAAAGAGTTTCAAATCATAACATACAGTAAAAACTAAGGTAATTAAGATATCACACTACGAAAATACTAAATAAAGTGATATCTGAAATAAAGAGATATCTGAAATAAAGTCATATCTCAAACAAAGTCTCCTCAAAAGGATAAATAAACTTACTTAGTTTTAATGAATTCTCCAATTTTTCTACCAACTTGATCAGATGTAATTATAATTTGCTCAAATCTATTACCTAAATGAACATTATATTCCTGTTTTATCATAGATAGAACAATAGTTGCGTTTCTTCTAATATATTTCTTTCCATTTCTTACTTTAATTTCCCCAACAAAAGGTCCTTTAATTTTAGATCTCATAAAAGGATAGATAAATTAGAATAATATCACTAAAACAATTAGAACTAATCAATGATTTCTTTTTCCTTATAATAGATTTATAACAATTTGTTAAGTTCACCTCAAAGTAATAAGATCAAAATCAATAAAAGAAAAATCAATAAGAAATATAGAACATATGTAGTAAATACAAGGTGACTTGAAACCTCGTTCCTCAAAACAATAAAAGTAAAAATAAAACAAAAATAACATTTAAACAATAGGGATATAATACTATAATATACTATAGCTCATCACCTCTCCTCAAAATATTCCTAAGAAACATAAAGAAATTAACCAATAATATTTCTACCAGTAATAGAAATAGTACCCTTTTGTCTTAAAGTACTAATAATAATACCTAAACCAATACCAGTTTCAGTACCTCCAATACTTAAAATAATAATAGTAGCAATATCAGTCTTAATATCATCAATAAAAAGACTAATTTCAATCATAGATCACATACATCCAATTCACATTATCTCAATACACATAATCATTTTAATTCAATTTCATCTATTCTTAATAATACCAATAATACCAATAATAATAATTTTAATACCCATTAAACTACATCAAATATCTAATCTAAAGTAACTGCCGATAATCAGTGTCGAACTAATACTCTGATGTTTACAAAACATATGTTTTACCATTAAACTATATCGGCCCAAGTAAAGAGATCTCATAAAGATAAAGCAAGAACTACAAACGAAGTACAAGTAAAAGAGAAACATCATAAAACACTACGGGTTCCCTGTAGGTCACCCATAACCTAATACTCTGATGTTTACAAAACATATGTTTTACCATTAAACTATATCGGGCCAGAGAAGTGTCTAACATATCTATAGATAATATTTTTATGTAAGAAATATCAAGTAAATTTATAGTATTACTACAGAGAAGTGTCTAACATAACTATAGATAATATTTTTATATAGTTAATATCAAGGTAATTTAGAGTATTGCTACAGATAAATGTCTTAGATAATAACATTTTATAGTAAATATCAATACGATTTAAGGTACCACTACATGGAAGTGTCTAACATATCTATAGATAAGATTATTATGTATAAAATATCAAGTAAAATTATAGTAAAACTACATAGAAATGTCTAACATATCTATAGATAAGAATCCATTGTAGTAAATATCAAGAAAATATAGAGTATTACTACGAGACTCAACTATATCACACCGAAAGTAAAAGTAAATTAATCTTTAATAAGAGTATTCTTAATTCCATATCCATTCTTTCTACCTAAAACAAGAGAAACTTCAGATCTCCCTCTAATAATATTGAATCTCAAACCCAAAGTAAAAGGAAATTAATCTTTAATAAGAGTTTTCTTAACCCCATATTTAGATCTACCTTTCTTTCTACCTAAAACAAGAGAAACTTCATATTTCCCTCTAATAATCTTGAATTTCAAACCAAGTAAATCCTGAGTTTTGCCACCTCTAATTAAAACAATATTATGTTCTTGTATAGATTGATTCTCACCAAGTATATAAACATTATATTTTTTAATCTCATTATTAATCATCATTTTAATTTTAACGATCTTTCTTTGAGCAGAGTTAAGTTTCTTAAGTTTAATAGTTCTAACCTTAATAGCTACACCTTTCTTTTGGAGAGCATTTAACTTACCTAAGATAGACATTCTTTTAACTCTCTTCTTTAAGATAGTATTCTTTAATTGTGTTTCAGTTTTCACCGGAAATAATAATAAGTAAATATACTGATAACCAGGTGATACACACCATTTGTATAAATATAGAATACTACTTCCCTGTAGATCATACTACAGATAAATATATAGATTAACTATAATCAGGTTCCTTCATATTATTTGTATAAATATAGCTCTGTCTCACAATATTATCATAAAATAATCCTCAAGATAGTGCATTACTATAATACATATATCATTCATATCTAATCATTTACCATCCATCCTTTACCCCCTCATTCCTCACAGTAATCTAAGAGAAATCTCAGTTATCTACCTAGTAATCTAAGAGAAATACTATCCTCAAATCACATCTTCTGTTGGTTAATTCTATCATATTTACCCTTAATAATTAAATGAATTTGAGTTTTTCTAGCCTTAACCTTCTCAATTAACTGTAATTTCCTTAATTTCCTATTTCTTAAAAATATTCTAATCTGTAATCTAGTGATTTTCTTAATAGAAAGTTTATTTAGTCCAAATAAAGAACCACTAGCACTAATGAGAGAATCATTAAGACTAATTAGTATTAAAGTAGAAAGATTAGTCAGTACAAATAAAGGACCATCAATACTAGTCAATATATCACCATTAGAATTGATCAGTTCTAAAAGAATATTACTTAATAATATAAGTGATTTCCTAATAATTCTTTTTCTTTTAAAGACATTATCACACGTAGTATTATTACTAGTATTCATTACCTTAAGATTATCTAATAATTTCATAAATTTCTCATCAGATACAAAGGAGTCTAAATGTTTATCAGTAAATTTATTGATACATCTAGAGAATTTAATAAAAAAATCCACCATATCTAAGTGACCAATATAATCCAGATTTAATTTCAAACTTTTCTTTCTCAATTTCTCAATATAACAATCCATTTGTAGAGTAATACTCATACATAAGAGAGAAAATTGATTATTTCTAATAAAATCTATATAATTAATAAACTTGGATCTAACAGTTTGGTTATTAAAATAAACAATTTTCTTAATAACTCTCTTTAATCTTAAATTAACTTTCTTAATATTAAGAGAAACAGGAACATATAAAGAACTATTAATATATTTAATCTTAGATTTTTTCTTAAATTTAATCTTAATAATATTTCTAATGTTATCTTTAACCTTATTGATAAATAAAGTATAATTAAAAAATAGATATAATTTACCCAATTTCTTACCTAATCTAACTAACTTACAATTTTCTTTATTCATAATAATAATTTATTCGATTTTAATATAAAATTAAAAGACAATTTAAGATAGAAAACTCAATCATACTACGGGTTATCTAAAAGATCAAGATAATTGATAAAATCATAAAAAAGATATAGTAGTAAATACTCAATATCTCATATAAAAAATAATAAAATATAAAAATAAAGGGTGATAATAGGGTAATGCTCCCTAATCTACATATCCACAATATGTTGTGTATAACTTATTCACCATAATCACCAAGTTTAGCCAAAGATTACCAAGTAAAGTCTAAGTTAAGTCAAAGATTACCAAGTAAAGTCTACATAAAGACCAAAGTAGCCCCATAATCACCAAGTTAAGTCAAAGATGACTAAGTAAAGACTACATAATCACCACATAATCACCAAGTTAAGTCAAAGATGACTAAGTAAAGACTACATAATCACCAAAGTAGCCCTATAATCACCAAGTTAAGTCAAAGATGACTAAGTAAAGACTACATAATCACCAAAGTAGCCCCATAATCACCAAGTTAAGTCAAAGATGACTAAGTTAAACCAAAGTAATCTACCAAAGTAGCCCCATAATCACCAAGTTAAGTCAAAGATTACCAAGTAAAGTCAAAGTAATCTACCAAAGTAATCTACCAAAGTAGCCCCATAATCACCAAGTTAAGTCAAAAATGACTAAGTAAAGACTACATAATCACCAAAGTAGCCCCATAATCACCAAGTTAAGTCAAAGATGACTAAGTAAAGACTAAAGTAACCTACATAATCACCAAAGTAGCCCCATAATCACCAAGTTAAGTCAAAGATGACTAAGTAATCTACAGTTAAGCCAAAGTAGTCCCCATAATATGAAAGAATTCAATCTATCCTTATAAATATAAATAAGAATCCTAAATTACATCTAACATCTATCCTTATAAATATAGATTCAAATCCTACATCTATACAATTCTACACCTAATCTATTCAACATCTATTCTATTCTACATCTATCCTTATCCTTATTTTATCCTGGATTTTATATTAATAATATTGATATCAATCGTCAATCTATCCTTATACTTATCTTTGAAGGGGGTTTTACTTAGAATAATGTTATATCATTCATCAATCTATCCTATATTTTACCTCAATCTATCCTTATACTTATCTTTGATGCGGGTTTAACTTAGATAAACTGATATCAATCCTCAATCTATCCTCAATCTATCCTCAATCTATTCTCAATCTATTTTTAGATCTAACAAAATGTATCAAATTCTATAACTCAAATACAATCTAATACTTTTAAAATATCAATATTATCAGAAACTATAGGTCTTATACCTAATATAATCATACCAGTTAATATAATTACAGAAGGATAAAATTCATCTAATAATATAACAGAAGGATAAAACTCATCTAATATCTATATATTACTCCATCAATCCTTGATCTATTCTTGATCTATTTTTTACCTAACAAAATGTATCATTTATAGAGCTCAAATACTATCATATGCTTATAAAATATCAATAATATCTGAAACTATAGGTCTTATACCTAATAAAATCATACCAGCTAATAAAATAACAGAAGGATAAAATTCATTTTTACTTATATCTTGTAAAATAATATCTTTTCTAATTTCTCTACCATAAATGATTCTATTTAATATTCACATAGAATAAATAGCACTAATAACAATAGTTAAAGTAATAGTAATACCAATAATTTTAGAGTAAGAATAAATCAATATTAAAATCATAATCTCAGAAGTAAAATTTATAGTAGGAAGTATAGAAATATTTCCCATCATAGTTAAAGTAAAGATAATACTATAAATAAGCATAAATTTAGCCAATCCTCTAATCTCAAAAATTATTCTAGTATGAATTTGATCATAAATAGTACCAGCTAACATAAACATTAAAGTAGAAGTAATACCATGACCAATCATCATCATAATACCGGCTTTAATACCAATAGTAGTCATAGAGGAAATACCAATAATAACAATACCCATATGAGAGATAGAACTATAAGCAATTAATCTTTTAATATCAATCTGTCTAATAGTAATTAAACCAGAATAAATAATAGATATAACACTTAAAGTAATTAATAAAGGTTGTCAATAGTAAACACCTTCAAGAATAGTCATAATACATAATCTAATTAAACCATAACCACCAATTTTTAACATAATAGCAGCTAAAATAACAGAACCTTTAACAAGAGCTTCAACATGTGCTTGAAGTAATCAAATATGAACAGGAAAAATAAGAACTTTAACAGATAAAGAGATAATAAAACCTAAGATAATTAATCTTCCAATATTAGTATTAATAACATATTCTCTAGTTTCTACAATACTTAAAGTACCAGTTAAACTATAAATAGTAATAATACCAATTAACATCATAACACTACCAATAATAGTATACATAACTAAGTAAGTAGTAGCTTTAATTCTTTCTAATCTCTTACCTTTAATACCAATAATATAAATCATAAGTATCATACTTAATTCGTAGAAAATATAGAACTCAATATAGTTATTAGTCTCAAAAATTCTTAATAAAATTAATTCCAATAAGATAATAGTAATCATCTCCCAAATAGAAACTCTTTCAGTACCCATCATAAAAACCATTAGGAATATTATTATAGTCAATAATATCATTAACTTACTTAACTCATCATAATTTACAACCTCAATCATCTTAATTATCATAATAGCTATAGATAATACCATACCCTCCCTTCTATACTCCCTTATCATTACTTAATATTTTTCCATATCCAAATATATCATAGTAATATTAACACCATCCCTTCAATATTCCCTTATCATTTTTTATTATTTAACCATATTCTTAGATATCGCAGGAACATTAGCACACCTCTCTTCTATACTCCTCCTATCATTACTTAATATTTCTTAATATTCATATAAATCGTGGAAATATAACCTAGTAACCTATAAGTCCATCAATAATAACTTTATGATATTAGAAAGATTTGAACTTACTCCTTATCGTCATGAGCGATCTGCTCTACCATTGAGCTATAATACCGTAATATTAATATCAATATATAAAACCTCCTATATGATCTAAGGATGCTTCGAGATCTGCTCTACCATTGAGCTATAATACCGTAATATTAATATCAATATATAAAACCTCGGATATGATCTAAGGATGCTTCGCTATAATATCATAATATAAATATACAATATAAAATATATAAAGAAAACTTCACGATCTGCTCTACCATTGAGCTATAATACCATAGCATAATAATATATTATATAAGATATATAAAGAAAACTTCAAGATCTGCTCTACAATAATACTACGGGTTGTCTACAAGATATATAAATTCCATTAATTAAGTAAACGAAATGTACGAGTCTTGATCTCGTGTTCTATCAATTGACAATTGATTATTTTACCTCTAAACTAACACTTCAAGTATATATTCCTAAGAGAGGGTCCAATTAATTATTTTACTACGGGTGATAGAATATCTTATTTCCCTGTAGGAATAGGTGAAAACTACAATGGTTCACTATTCACCTTCTCCCCTCTAAACTAACACTTCAAGTATATATCTCTAATATCTATCTCCTTCTAGATTAACCTCCACCTCAACAAGTATAAACTACACAAATACTACGGAGTATGAGGGATAACTCAGGATACCTTCAATAATATCTTTCAATAATATCATATATATAAATATACAGGTTTCCTGAAGGAATATGTTCACTATTGACCTTCATCTCCTATTTCACCTCTCTTTTAATGAGTTTCGATCTCATAATCTTTTGATTAACATTCAACTGCTTCACCTTTAAGCTATAAAAGATAATCATAAATAGTTCATTAGAAGATTCGAACTTCTATTTTAGTCTTAGAAGGACTTTATTTTACCCTTAAATTAAATAAACACTACAGGTTTACTTAGTCTTAGAAGGAAGATCCGGGAGAAAATCCCTACTTTATTTTACCCTTAAATTAAATAAACACTACGTAAATCTTAGGAGAAAATCCCTACTTTATTTTACTACGGGTTCCCTATGGTCTCCCCCTTAAATTAAATAAACACTACGGGTTAGTATAGTCTTAGAAGGAATCTCAATAATTCACTACGAATGATAGAAAACTTAAATAAACACTACGTAAGTCTTAGAAGGAAGATATTCCTACCGATGAAAACTACAATGGTTCTACTATTCAGGTTCCTTCATACTACGGGTCCTAAATCATATTACGAGAATTTACCAATAATTCACTTAATGATAACAATATCCTTAATAGAAACATATCTTCTTTCCTTATTCAAATAAAATAAAATAATGATAATTTTAGGTAAATATCTTATTACTATAACTGATAAAATTTCTTCCACTGTCAAATGCATCAATATCATAATAACTAATCCTATAATCATTTAACCAACTATGGCTCAAATAATATTAAAATCATTCTTTAAGTTTACCTCTATTAAAGTTATTCTTAAAGTTTTCTTTAAGTTTAATCTATTATTGTCATTCTAAAGCTTTCTTCTCATATTCATATCTTATTCCAACTATTAAAATAATAATAAAAATCATAATAACTAAAATTTCTGTACTAGAAACAATATCAATAGTTTTACCAAAAGGTATAATAAAAGCAATTTCTATATCAAACATAATATACATAATACCCACAACATAGAATGATATTTCTATAGGTTCCCTAGCATCACCATTTAGATTTAAGCCACATTCATATGTACTTATTTTCTCTTTATCTCTTTTAAAACTTAATCTAGTAACAATTCTAGTAATCATATTAATTAATATAGTGATTATACTTACACTAATTATAATAGTTGTCATTTTATAATGAAAAGTTATAGAAAACGTACTACAATATAGTATACAATAATACCCTATATAGTATCCAATAATACCCTATATAGTATCCAATAATACTCTATATAGATTATCAGGAGAAAGAGACTTGAACTCTTAACCTTATCAACCCAATTGATAAACTCTACCTTGAGTTATCTCCTGTTTATTAACAAAAAAGAATAATTTTATATAAAAAGTAGGGAGGTGGTTCGAAAGAGACTTGAAATCAGATACCTTACGGAATCACTCTTAACCTTATCAACCCAATTGATAAACTCTACTACGGATTTCCAGTAGGTTCCCTTGAGTTATCTCCTGTTTAATAACAAAAAGGATATTATACTAATAATGACTTATCTTATGGAATCACTCTTAACCTTATCAACCCAATTGATAAATTCTACTACGGATTTCCAGTAGGTTCCCTTGAGTTAAAATTAAACTCTGTAATATCGTTATCTCCTGTTTAAAGGTTCGACTTGAAATCAGAAGAAGATCTAACCAAACTCATCTTAAGTGAGCATCTTTAAAACAATAAAAGAAAGTAAACTTAATTTATTTCTAACTTTATCAGCTAAAACCATCAATTTCTTAATATCTATAGAATGAGAATCATTGGAATGACTATTAACAATCTTAATCTCCATAAAAATATCTCCAGAATGAACTTTAGTAAATCATTCACTAATTTTACCAACACCTCTACCCATTCTAACCTCAGATAGTTTCTTAGTTCTACCATAATTAATACTTTTAGTTCAAATAATCTTAATAAGAATCTTCTTCTTCTTAGTTTCTCTAACAAATTCCTTTTTTACTGACTCAGTTTCTTTTTGAGATAAAAATCCAGTTTTATCTAATCTTATTCCAATATCACCATATTTAACTTTCTCTTCTAATAATTCTCCATTAAATTTTCTTCCCTGGTGCATTTTCCTAAATTTAATCTTTTTAAGTTCTTTCATTAGAAGAACAATCTTAACTAATTAATATCAAGTATAACAGTAGGTTAAATTTAAATTAATCTTCTCTATCTCCCTCCTTAATTAATTAAACAAAAAGAATGTATAAAACATAAGAGATAAATCCTGAATTTACTATAATCTAAAGCATAAAAAAAAACAGTAAATCTAATAGCGGAGATTATAGGATTTGAACCTATATTTCATGACTTCAAAACATGTATTCTACCATTATATTAAATCTCCAATAAATATATCCACTATATCTATTAAACTACTCAAATAGTAGATACGAATAAGATTAGTTTCGATCTAACTTCCTTTTGCTTTGAAGGCAAATATTCTTCCAATTGAATTTCTTATTCATATATAAAGAAAGAGTTATTAAGATCTATCAAATATTCTTCCAATTGAATTTCTTAATCAAATATAAAGAAAGAGCTAATAAGATCTATCAAATATTCTTCCAATTGAATTTCTTATTCAAATATAAAGAGTGAAAAGCAATAGAATTTCTTAATAAAATCAAACACTAATTATAGGTGACTCGTAACCTCGTTCCTCAATAAAAGAATATCTCTATATATAGGTATCGATCCTATTTCTATTACTCTTCAAATAATTATTCTACCAGTATACTAATATAGATTAACAAAAATCATCATGGAGTCTAAGAGTCTCGATCTCATATTTACTGCTTGCAAAACAATTACTCTACCATTAAGTTAAAACCCCAAAACATATCTAGGTGAAGATAGGGAAAAAACCCAATTACTCTACCATTAAGTTAAAACCCCAAAACATATCTAGGTGAAGATAGGGAAAAACCCAATTACTCTACCATTAAGTTAAAACCCCAAACATATCTAGGTGAAAATAAGTAAAAATCCAATAACTCTACCATTAAGTAAAGGAAAAAACCCAATTACTCTACCATTAAGTTAAAACCCCAATAAACAAGGTGAAAATAAGGTAAAACCCCCAATTACTCTACCATTAAGTTAAAACCCCAAACATATCTAAATAAAAATAAGGAAAAAACCCAATTACTCTATCATTAAGTTAAAACCCCAAACATATCTAAAACATATCTAAATGAAAATAAGGAAAAAACCCAATTACTCTACCATTAAGTTAAAACCCCAATAAAACAAAGTGTGCAGGGTTCCCTGTAGGAATAGGTTCACTATTCACCTTCTCCCCAAAATCTCTATCATAAATAAAAATATCATCTTAATCTCTAAAGACCATCAAGAACCTATCTGAATAAAGATCTAAATATTATCTACTACAAATAATTTCACTAAAATTGACGGGCTCACAAAGAAGGAGATCTATAATCTAAACATAGAAGTAAAGATACAAAAAATTCAAATAATATAACCCATACTTAAAGGTAAGAAACCTTCTCAAATCAACTTCATTAATTGATCAAATCTAAATCTAAGAACAGCAGCTCTAATTAACATAATAATGAAAATAACAAAAACTAATTTAATACCCATAAAAATCTCAGATTTGAAACCAAAAACATATCAACCACCTAAATAACAAATAACAATTATACTACTCATAATCATTAATTGTAAGGTTTCACCCATGAAATAGAAACCAAAAGTAATTCCAGTATATTCAACATTATAACCAGAAACAATTTCAGATTCACCTTCAAGTAAATCAAAAAGACTTCTAGAGGTTTCAGCTAAACCAGAAATAAACATAATTAACATACCAAGTCATAAACCAAAAATATTTCACATAAAGAATTGTTTATTACTAATATCAATAATATTCATAGTATTATTAATATAAACAATAGTAATAACAATAATACCAATAGTAACTTCATAACTAATCATTTGTCCAATAGATCTAATACTACCAATAATACTATATTTAGAATTACTACTTCATCCTCCCCCAATAATAGAGTAAACACCAATAGATCCAATAGAAATTCAAAATAAAATACTAATATTAGTGTCAAACATTCAACCAGTATTAGTAATAGGTATAAAACCTCAAATAATTAAACCAATTCCTAAACTCATCATAGCAGTAATTAAGTAAATATTATTATTAGTTTTAGAAGGTACAATATATTCTTTAATAATTAATTTAACTCCATCAACTAAAGGTTGTGCGATAACAATATTAAGGCCTCTTCTTCTATGAATAGCACCTAAGATTTTTCTTTCTCACAAAGTGATATAAGCCATACCAATTAAAATACTAATTCATCCCAAAACTTTCATTATCCCTCAAAATCCTAAAGATATAAGTAAAGATAAATACAAACATATGGAGGAATTTACAAGAATTGAACTTGTTAATATTAATTTGCAATTAACCACTTAACCGTTAAGTTAAAATTCCACTAACATTTAGAAAATTTCTTAAATCACTTATCACCCATGGCAATAATAGTAATAATATCATATTCTATTATAGGAAAATACAGTTAATTCAATAAAAAGGGAAATCAATACTGATTAGCACCGAAACTAAAGGTTAACTAGTCACACTAAAATAAGTTAACAATAAAAACCCTAGGAGAATAACAAACACAAAGTAGGTAAAAGAAGCGAATGATACTACTAAAAAGGACCCCCACAATAAAACTATGAATATTAGCTGTACTGATCAAGTATCGATCTCGATTTCAATAATTTACAATCATTTGCCTGACCACTTGGCTTTCAGTACTAATATTAGTAAAAACTAAAACTCTTAAAAAGTTAAATAGATTTAATAATTTCTTTAAATCTTTTCATATTAGGAATCTCCTTACCTTTAATCTTAAAACCTTTACCTTTATCTTTCTTAAATAAAGTATTATTAAAACCAATATCAATAATTCTCTCATCTCTTAAACCACCTTCTTTATATTTAATAAAGTTATTTAATAATCTCATTTTAACCATCTTAGTATTTATAATTTCTATATCAATTTCCTTATCTTTAGAATCTATTTTTACTTTCTTTCACTCAATAAGTCTAATTCTCCCAATATCTTTAGCAGAAATAATCTTAATAATACCATTACCTAAATTATTAATAATATTTGTTTTATTACCTACTTGTTTACCTAAATCTCTACTTTGGTAATTATGTAATATCATAAAATGGGGGGAATATGAAGGATAAAGTCATAAATCTCAAGCAATAATATAAATATATAATATATAGTGATAAAATGGGGGGAAATATGAAGGATAAAGTCTTAAATCTCAAGTAATAATATAAATATATAAAAATAGTGATAAAAGATGGACTCTAACCATCAATTTCTGTATTATCAACACAGTATTTTAAACAATTAAATTATTTTATCAGAAAATGAGCTATAAATAGATAAGGATAACCTTAAATATAACCTCATATAAATCATTAATAGTATTTAGTCCTATAACTATCAAGTATAAAACTCGGTAAAGTCCAAGAAAAACCAATTAAATTATTTTATCATAAAATGAGCTATAAATAGATAAGGATAACCTTAAATATAACCTCATATAAATCATTGATAGTATTTAGTCCTCTAACTATCAAATCCCAGGTAAGTAAGTAAAAGTCAAGGAAAACCAATTAAATTATTTTATCATAGAATGAGCTATAAATAGATAAGGATAACCTTATATAACCTCATATAAATCATTGATAGTATTTAGTCCTCTAACTATCAAGTATAAAACCTGGTAAAGTCCAAGAAAAACCAGGTGTGTAATGAGCACATACCTAGGGTCCTCCCAATTAAATTATTTTATCAAAGAAAGGGCTATAAATAGGTTAGGAATAACCTTTAATATAACCCGTATAAAGTCAAGATAATTTTAAAATCTCTAATCACCTATACCTTTTTAACATTTTTAGTAGTCTTACTATTAGTTGAAGTTCTTTGACCTCTAACAAGTAAACCTTTACTCATCATATAACCTCTTCTTGTATTCAATTTCATCCTTTTAACTAAAATAACTCTTTCATGTATTCTATAGTCATCCATAGATCAATACATTTGATCTCTATATCTAATAATTCTTCATTTTTGCTCTTCGGTATCACTTAATCTTCTAATTCCTACTCTATTACTTATCCTATCTCTTCTAAAATCTCCAATACCAAATTTCTTCACTCATTAATATAAAAAATATTAATATAAATACTTAGGATAAAAGTATAAATATAATTACTCTTAAATGAATAGGGATAAAATACTATATTTCTTCACTCATTAAGATATATATTTATCTTCAATAAGAATAAGGAAAAAAGCCCGTATTTCTTCACTTATTAATATAAGTATTCTACGAGTTTACAGTAGGGAAAGTGATCGAATATGAAGAAAACGAATCAACCCAATAAGAGATTAATCCAAAAATTATAATTTAGCAATTTTACTACGGGTTCCCTGTAGGAATAGGTTCACTATCTTCACCTTCTCCCCTCATTTAGTTTAACTTATTCTACCTTTTCTAGCTCTATCACTAATTAGATGAAAATTTAATATAAACATCATGACTAAAGTATACAGCTCAACTCTAGTACTACAACCCAGTAATTATAATTTAGCAATTTTACCTCATTTAGTTTTACTTATTCTACCTTTTCTAGTTCTACCACCATTTAGATGATCTACACTATTCATTCTCTCACCTTTAACTCTAAGTCTAATACCTTTATGTCTATTAGTACCAGCAGTAACATTAGAGATAAAAGGTTTAATATTACCTATACCAATTTTAACAATTTCCTTATTATTAAAGGATTTAATTTCACCAGAAGGTAATTTAACCTTATTATCATCCATCTTAATAACTTTACTACCTGAACTACAACCATATCCATTAATATCTCAAATAATTTCCCCATCTTTAATATGATGTAAAAGAACCATATCACCTTTAAAATATTTAGTATCAATTAACTGAAGAATTAGCTTAGAAATAACCTTTAAATATCTACCAGGAATAATATCTAAAGTTCTTTTTAAAAAATATTTCTTATTAGTTAAAAGATTACAAATCTGTAACATTCTTCATCCTTCTAATTTTTTTATCATAAAAATACCATCTAGAACAATATCCTCTCTAATATGAATAACTCTATCACCACTACCCCTATGTCTAACTGTAATTCTACCTTGAATATTTCTACCAGTTCCCCTTAATCTTTTAATCATAAAGTTTAAACAAAAACTCTTAATCTTTAATTTATTCCTTATAATATACTAGAATCTACCAGAAATGCTACCAATAACTACTGAGAAATATATAAGATTCCGGGTTTATTGTAGACACCTTATACTTATCCTCATTTTTATCCTCATATAAATCTCAAACAATATAAGTATTATATAAATTAATATAAAATGGAGACAAAAGATAAGAGATATAGTAAATTAACCTCAGATTATATCAATAATATACACATACTAAACAAACATGTATTACAATCACCTATAAACTATACCTATTAAACAGCATATAAAATTAAGAAGGCCATCATTAAGGCAAATAAAGCAATAGCTTCAACAACAGCAAAACCTAAAATAGTATATGTAAATAATTGTTGTTTTTGACCAAGATTTCTAGATGTACCAATAACTAATGCACCAAAAACTGTACCAATACCAACTCCAGACCCTGTAACTCCAATTGTAGCTAATCCAGCTCCAATAACTTTAGCACTTTCTAACATATTTTAACTAATTCTTTAGCCTATTTTAATAAAAATATTATTATATATTTAGTAAAACCCAGGATACACC
>Ga0209726_10003725_pt1 | contig 20333 bp, 12 predicted proteins | sample Subgrocontami54m_FD_187453 | JGI IMG/M metagenome (GOLD analysis project Ga0209726, IMG submission 187453) | Subsurface groundwater microbial communities from S. Glens Falls, New York, USA - GMW46 contaminated, 5.4 m (SPAdes) (version 3) | ecosystem: Environmental > Aquatic > Deep subsurface >... | reverse complement strand
CTTGACTACAAATGCGGTCAGGGCACGGGCAACTTTGCCAAGGAGCCAGCTCTCAATCTGGCGCAGGCCGAGCAGGCGTTGCGTAATGGTATTGCATTGGCGGGTGATGTCTGCCAGAGGGCCGACATTGCGGCTGTGGGCGAAATGGGCATCGGCAATACAACATCGGCGAGCGCACTGCTAAGTGCACTAACAGGTTGCCCGCCGAACGATGCGGCGGGCGCGGGCACTGGACTGGATTCGGTGAGAATCTCGCACAAGGCCGAGGTGATCGCCGGGGCGCTTCGGCTGCACGGAGCGGCCGTGGCGTCGAAGGACCCGATGGCGATTCTGTGCGCTTTCGGCGGATTTGAAATCGCAACGATGGCGGGCTTTCTCCTGGGGGCCGCCTCGCATCGGCTGCCCGTCATGGTCGATGGGTTCATCTGTTGCGCAGCGGTTCTCGTTGCCCGATCCTTCAATCCCTCCGTAATGAACTACCTGATTTTTTCACATCGGTCTGCCGAGGCCGCGCACGACAGAATGTTGGCAGATCTCCAAAGGAAACCGCTGTTGGATCTGGAGATGCGTCTTGGTGAAGGGACAGGAGCGGTGCTCGCAATCTCCCTACTCGAAAGCGCAGTGGCGCTCTATTCTCAGATGGCCACGTTCGAGCAAGTTGGGGTAAGCAGAGCATGACGACGCCAGAATTTGACATCGACTTTTGCCGCCAGCTTGATGATCTGCTGCACTGGCGGCGCGACGTGAGGCATTTTCGCCCCGATCCCGTATCCGCGGAGCTCGTGAGCTCCTTGCTCAAGAAGGCCATGCTGGCGCCGTCCGTGGGCTTCTCACAACCCTGGCGGTGGGTCATTGTCGAAAGCGAGGAGAAGAGAGAAGCTGTTCGGCAAGAGTTTGAGAAATGCAACATCGAAGCGCTGCAAGGGTACTCCGGGGAGATCGCAAGTCAGTATTCAAAACTCAAACTTTCCGGTCTGCAGGAAGCGCCTGTCCAGGTCGCAGTATTCCTGGATGGCCGCTCCGGTACCGGCAAGGGGCTAGGTCAGCAGACGATGCCAGAGACCCGAATCTGGTCCATTGTGATGGCGATCCACACTCTGTGGCTGGCCGCGCGCGCCGCCGGACTGGGATTAGGCTGGGTCTCCATTCTGAATCCGGGATCCATGCGGTCACTGATCGAGGTACCGCAAGATTGGTGCTTCGTGGCCTACCTGTGCATCGGCCGGCCAGAGGAAGAACACGAGAAACCATTACTGGAGCAGGTGGGTTGGGAGGCGAAGCTACCGTATGAAGAGGTTGTGTTTCGCCGGTAGCACACTAGCGGTGTTCTTTCCCATCCTTAATCCGCTTGTTGCTGCGCAGAAACATAGCTCCATTGCAGAATGCCAGAATCTTTCCCGGCTGCATAGAGGGTAGGTCTCCACTACAAGCGCTCCCGAAAATGTTTTATTGACGGCGAAGCCTTTATCTCGACAATCCGCCCTTTTTTACCCAAAAACTCTTCGCAGTCTGCGAAGGTTGGGATAACAAGGCTGACGCACTTTTATCACATCTAAAGAACAGCGCTTCCAGACGGCAGTTTTCCTGCAACTTCCGCTGTCGCTGGGTCCCATCAAATCAAAGCCTTCCAAGCTGTCCTGAACACACCACGCCGCAGGGTTCAAATCGCCCGCTACGCAGGCGCAGTCTGTCCCCGGCGGTGCGGCACTGGGCCCCAATGTTGCCGTTGGTGATCCCGACCATCACCCCTTTTCCCGGTTCTTCCGCCGCCCTCTCATCCGCTTGATGTCCCTGCCACGCAGAGGTAATGTCCTCATGAGATAGCTACCGTTAATGCCAATTAACGTGGCAGGCTTGGCTGTATCGCCTGGCACATGAGACCACACCGGAAGGTACGCTCACGATTCCACTTCTACGGATAGCCGACTACACGGCCAAGTGCTGTACTTCCCGGCCCGAGAATGCCGGTCAGCAGTTCGGAAATCGCCGATGCCAACTCGCCAATCCGGAACAAATCCAAGGGAGGACTCTGAGCCTTCATCTTCAGCTCCGCTGAAACCGCAAACCGAACGCTGTTCGACCCTGATTCTGCGCATGAGACCCAGGGATGGTCTCACCCGATCCACGTTCCCAGATCAAACTCCAGGCCGGTCTTGCGGCGGAGGTTGGCATTTGCCAGAGCGATGCCGACAGTAGTTAGCTGTATACCATCAATAGGGAGCCTGCCTTTTTCGTAGGCACGCCTGATCGCACCTAACCTTGGCTCAAGCTCGCACAGTTGCGCAAGAAAAGAGGTATCGCCGACATCACGCCACGCCGTATTTAGTCGAGCGTTCTTAGCGAATGCTTGTACGATGCGGTAGGACAGCTTCTTTCCTCCTAGGTCGGTCGAGATGCACCCTGTGTACTTCAGATGCATCAAATCGCCAGGATCGTCTGCCGTCGCCGGAATTACAGGGCCGATGAAACCGTTCAAGTAATGTCCCAGGTCACTCCAACTCTCGAACACCCGCCTGATGGGAGCATCGTGTACAAACACAAGTAGCAGCGATAGCGTATCGAGCTGAATCTCAGTCAGCTTCGATGCTACAGCAATGGCTTCATTCAACACGATGCGGGGGAGATCTTTGGCGGTAGCACGCTGAACAAGCAATTCGACCAGCACCTGCTCAAGGTCCTCACCGCCTGACCGTGCATATTCCCTTTGAGCCGTGAAGACTGCCGCTTGCATGTCGGGGTCTCGTGCAGCCAGCAAGCCTGCGGGGTTCCGTGCCGCCAACTCACCCAGGAATTTCTCTGTGACCTCCTTCGCACGCTGCTCTGCCGTCTCGCGAGCCACGGATTGAAGCCGGTAGAAGTTGGCTTCGAAGAGGGCCATGAACTCCTTTCTCACTTCGGGAACGGTCAGACCGTGGTGGTGGATCTCAACGGTTTGAGCCTGAATGTTGGTGGAGTGATCTCCGGTCTGCTGGCTCTGCTTGAGAGAATCGTTCATTGCAGTTTGCTAAATTCCGTATTCTGCATGTAGTGACGATCCGGTGGCGAATCACCGTCAAAGAAACACGGCTCTGGTATGCACCTTGACGACTTACTGTCCAGCCACCCGAACTCTACGCCTCTTAGGCTATTGGTAATCTGTGACTGGGTCTGGAAGTGCTCGCCCGCGAACTTCATTGCATAGTCCGCGATCTTGCCAAGCAGCAGAACGTCCGGCCGTGTGAGGAGGGAGAGACTGTAAATGAATGACAGACCACGTCCGGCGATGGTGGTCGCCAACTGAGAGGCCGAGCCTTCTCTGAGATAGTGATCCCTTTCCAAGCATGCGAACTGTAGCCGTGGCACGAGCGTCTTGGCCAACATCGGGCCGGGCTCAATACCAGATCTCCTCGTCATCGCTTGCGTTTGGGAGAGGAAGTCCTGGGTGAGTTCCTTCCTCTCGTGACTCACATTGTCTAGTTCCGCATACGAGACGTCAATCGTCATGGAGACGTGGATCGGCGTCGATCCGTCACCTGCCCTTTGGAATTGGCTATCGCTCATTCTTGCCTCCGCCAATTCTGATATTCCGGCCAGATTGGATATTGACGGAGTTGTTGCCGGAGCGCTGGCTCTGGTTGACAGATCTTCGCTTCTTACTGCCATCGTACTGAGGGGTCGTAGAGCTGAGGTCGTTAAGACCAGACGCGGACGCAGGTCCGGATTCTTCGGGAACAACACAGGCAACCTTCTCGGCTGCGAGACGAATCCCACGAGCGATGTCGGTGAACGCCTCGTCTCGGTCCGCCCACGTGGAAACGGCCAACCCATCTTTTGGGAGCGCCTGTAGCTTCCCAAACGGCAGCGCCTGCCAGTCGCAGGGCCGCAGGATGATCGGGACTACGCATGCGTCGCCGCTTCCGTGGCGCTCCAGCGCCCGCTTCATCTCGACTGCATAGCAGTAGTCAGAATGTATGAAATCGGCGCTGATGAGCAACAGAACTATCCCGCAGCGGTTGACGTGCCGGTCAATTTCGTGCTCCCATTCCGCTCCCGGCTTGATGCGGCGGTCGTGCCACTCCTGGATGAGCCCGGTTCGGCGCAGAGGGCTGAGGTGCTTGACGAGTTCGTTTTTCAGCAACTCGTCCGCGTGGGCGTACGCGATGAAAATCTCCAAAGGCATGGTGGCGTCTGGTTTCAGCATACGTCTTTTGACAGGCCGCGGCGAGGGATGTCGTCTCCGTTACACTCGTTTGAATCTCGCTCGCCGATCTCGCCGTGTGCTATCAACCAACTTGAGTGAGCACTTCGATCAATCGTTTTGCGAACGCACCCGAAAAACGGCGCGGTTGACGGTGTATCGGGCGTTTGATGTGTGGACCCACGTAGGGGTACCGAGCGAGATAGATCTGCTCGCTGGGTGCAGGTGTGATGTAGGCCATTGAGAGGGAGCGGAAATAGCCGAGCAAATCCAGCGCGGCGAATACGCGTTCGACAACCAACCTCAAGGCGCGGTTCGGGCAGTCAGCTTTGCTGAACGTATCCGCCGCGCCGGGGGGCAAGTCAGTCTTTTGAGGATTTGCCTGAGTTCGGCACGATATTGCTCTTACGGCACCGGATAGGTTCACCATTGGCAGCGCTCAGATCCGAGGGGAATGCCGGGTCTTTAGTGGGTAACGCCACCCACTCTCGAACAATGTGGGAGGTCTGTGGAGCAGCGTTCGATCTCTAATGGGAGGGTGTTCCCCCTCCCAAACCCTTCCCCCTCTCCGCGTGGCAGGGGAGCATGGCACTTAAGGCCCATGCCCCCAACCATTTCCAGCGTATGGCCGGTGCTCGCCCCGCCCCGACACGGCGAACAAACTACCCATTAAAACTACTACCGGCTGAAGCCGGTAGAATTAATTGCGACTGAAAGTCGCCTGAAGAGTCTGCGCTAGTGGTGCAAGCCGTTGCGCCACCAGTTGCCCATCGCTCGCCGGTTTGGTCGCTCGATTCGGATCAGATCGATGTTCGCAGTCCTTCCTACCAGTGTGCCCTAATTCGAGTGCATTCCAGCGCTCAAACAAAAGAGTACCTGCTGGAAGCTGACCGCCTAAAAAGGCGGTGGGTTTAGACCTGGCGATGGAATCTAAAAAGCCGGAAGAGCCGATCCGCGAAACCCCTGGGAACTCATACCGGCGGCAGGAGGCTCACCTGTTACCTATTTCCCAAGCCAATTGAACACCTCCGTCAATCGGAGCGCGAGAGCGTGCGGTTGCGTGATGACAACCAGCGTGAGTAGGAAGCACACTAAGGCGATCGCCAGCCTTACGTCGATTAGGTCTATTGTATCTTCAGCGATATTGATTGCACGCGAGCGCATCTCAGACGAATGAGAGCGAAGGGCTTTGGCTACGCTGGTCCCAAAGCGGTCTGCCTGGATCAGTACAGCCACCAAACGGCGAACATCGTCCACGGCGGTGCGGGCTGCCAGATTGCGCAGGGCTTCTGACCGTCGTTTGCCTGCTCGCATTTCGAAGACAACCAGGGCGAACTCGTCACTCATCTCCGGGTAGATTCTCTTAAATTCATGCGAAGCTTTGTCCACCGCCTGGTCCATCCCAAGGCCACTCTCAAGCGCGATCACAAGAAAGTCGCGCAAATCGGGGAGCGCGTGGCGGATCCGCGACTGACGGCGCAGGGAGAGCAGCCTCAGATATGCGTGTGGGAGGAAGAACCCGGCAATCGCCAACGCTATTACCGCCAGGCCGATGTAGAAGGGGGCTGTACGCGAACCGATCGCCGGCAACGCACCAAGCGCAGGAAGCGCCAGAGCAAGCACCACTTTCACGCCATAAAAAACAAATAGGGCGTCCGGTTTCCGGAATCCAGCCTGAATTAGCCGGCTGCTGGTGCGGGCGAGTTCCGCTGGCACGATCCCCAGTCTGTTTCCGATCATACGCAAAAACTTGACGACCGCTGGTTCCAACTCCGGTCGGGAGCGCGCTTCCAGGATGACCGGACCTCCCAACTGAGCTAACACCCGGTTCCGGCGAAATAGGTGTGCGATCAAACCGAACAGCAGGATTATGAAGCACAGGGCCGCCAGAGGCAATTGGACAGCACCAAAGTTCAGACGTCGCTCCACCTCGACGACGCGCGTCACAACCGCAAAACAAAAAATCGCGAAAAGCGCAGCGGCTAACGATCCTATGAATGCGTGCCGAAAGCCGCCAGAGGTCGACCATATTCGCCCGACCAACCTGTGGCCCGCCAGGATGATGCCAGCTACCAAGGCTCCGATTAGCAGCACCCTGCCGAGCGTTCTAAGCACGACCTCATCAATTAGGCTCCCAAACGGCGCAGTGCCGGAAGTAAGGAGCCCATGGAGCATGAAGACCGTGAGCAGCAGAATCACAAAAGGCACTATCAGATAACCCGGCTTGAGCGCCCGGCTCGCGGCGTAACGACCAGCCAACGTCATACAGGCGGCCAGGACTAGCATGGACCGGCCCATCCTGGTGTTGAGCAGGAAAGTGATTTCTTCGGGATTCAGCAGATAGGTAATCACGCCGACGCCGAAGGGAACCCAAGCGAGCAGTGCGCTCCACAAGCGTCCTCGAGCGATCGCTGTGCGCAATCGCGAGCGAAGGCGAGATCTTTCGCGATCCAGCGCATGCAGTCCTTGGAGAATCTCCGCCAGGTTGCCGCCGGTGCGCTTCTGCAGCAGCACGGCAGTCACGAAAAAGTGCACGTCGGGCAGCGGGATGCGCTTGGCCAGCCCCAGCAGGGCGAGGTCCAGCGGCAGGCCCAGGTTGTGCTCATCGAATGTGCGCCGGAACTCGCTCGACACCGGCTCGTCGAACTCCCGATGGATCATCTCCAGCGACACCGAGAAGGCGTAGCCGGCGCGCATCGACCGCGCCAGAAAGTCGAGCGTCTCCGGGAACTGCTCCTCGATCGTCGCCAGCCGCTTGGAGCGCTTGTGCCGCACAATGAAATACGGTATTCCTCCGAAGACTAGGGCTAGCACTATGGCGGTTAGCGGCCTGTTCATCAGGAACGGCGCCAGCGAACCCAGTCCCAATCCGGCAATGGCCATCAGTCCCATGGCGCCGATCAGACGCGACGGCGACCAGTTGAGGCCCGCCTGTTGGATCTGCTCGGCGGCGTGTTTGGAAAACTGCAGCGACGCCAGCACCTGCTTCATCCCGGTGGGAGAGGGCCAATTGTCCCTTTTAGGTGTGGCAGGCATAACCCCGTCAATTCCTATGGCTATTCAAGTGTTTCGATTGTACCTGATTGGCATTGGAGCCGGGACGTCGGAGCGAATGACTGGGCCGAGGGCTGTAGGGCCGAGACGTGGCTTTTGCGGTGCATCCGCCGCAATAACCTGATTCCATGTCATCGGAAGCTGCCTCCTTTGGGGAATTTGACGGGAAACGCGCATCCCGGAGACGTGATCCGAATCTGCTGGCTCCGTCGCTGAACCGCCCCCGGCCGTAGATAGCTTCCGATAATACGTGATAACGCGTCTCAGCCTACTCGTCTGGCTGTTTGCCGGTGAGCACCCTCCCCCTTCGCGTTGCGCTCACACTTGGGTTGTAGTTTCCGAGCCACCGACGACACTGCCGCAATCCGGGAGCGTAGCCGATACGCGCTATTGGCAACAAGGGCGAACCTTCCATCGCAACCAAGTGCTGCACTCACGCGTGAAGGCCACATCACTCGAACAGTGGCGCGAATAGATATCTCAACGGTGCCGGGTCATAGGACATGTTGCCTGCCTTGTCGTGCCAGCTTGGCCACGGAAGGGACGATAAATAGCTAGCGATAATGTTGGATATCGCCTCCGTGCGCTTTCCCGGTAGCAGGCAAATACCTTCACTCGCCACAGATCCGTGAGATCATGATGGCGGCGACAATGAGCGGAAGATTGCGGGATCACTCGTACGCAGCATTGTTGGCAGGCGCGCGGGAGGCATCTCCATCCGTTCGCTACGATCAGAAGGGCTATGCGCCACAGTGGGAAGACAACCTGCTGGGCTGTCTGCCGCTGGCGGACATAGCGAGGGATCTTTACGCCGGGGCAGGCCGGGAACTCGACGGCAAGCTGTGCGCGGCCCATTCCTCGGCGGCCCTGGTGGCGAACACGTTCGGCCCACGGCGTACGAACCTGCCGCGCTGCATGTGGGGGGGGAGTGACAGGCTTCCGCCCTTGCGCTTTGAGGTCATCTTTCCAACAGGGCTCGGCCGCATGCCGCCACACTTGGACCTGCTGGCCGATGGAGACTTACCCGTCGCAGTGGAATCAAAGTTCACCGAGTGGATGGAACGCAAGCCGCCGGTATTCTCTCCTTCGCACAAGCAACTTCGGCGGTCACAGGGCTACTCACCGTGGTTTGGGCAGGTGCGGCAAGGTGCGACTTTCCGGATGCGGCGCAAATCGCGAAGCACGCCTTGGGCTTGATGAACAGCCGGCCCAATATAGCCTTAGGGAAGCGCCGACAGCAGCGCCCGCCTTGGTTCACGCCTGTATCCGCCACATTCGAAAGTTTTTGTCTACAAGAGTGTTCCTTGCGATCCGATCGGTGACGGACCATACGTACCAGTTTCACTGAGAACCTGGAGTGGCTTGCTCATAAACGTGAGTATGCCAATGCTCACAATAAGGAGAGGATGGAGCCGGAAACTTGATACTCCAGGTGCTGAACAGGATACAATCCGAGGCATGACTCGCCGTGACACGCTTGCCCTGCTTGCCGCTCCGCTGGCCGTGCGCGGCGCGCCCGCGACCTTCGACGCCAACTTCGGCTCAGCGCTGGACGCCGCGGCCGCCATCGGCGCCCGCAAGATCTCATCGGTCGAGCTGACCCAGCACGTCTTCGGGCGGATCGGCAAGTTCCAGCCCAAGCTCAACGCCTTCACCTACCAGATGCGCGAGGAAGCGCTCGCCAGCGCGCGTCGCGCCGATGAGGCCGTCGCTCGCAAGGAGAAACGCGGACCGTTTGTTGGCGTGCCGGTGGTGGTGAAGGAGAGTTTCGGCGTCGCCGGAAGGCCCTGCACGTGGGGCGCTCCCGCGTTAAAAGACTCGCGCGCCCCCGCCAACTCTACCGTGGTCCAGCGCCTGCTCGACGCCGGGGCGGTGATCCTGGGCGCGACCAATGTCCCGCTCAACCTCATGGACGGGCAGAGCTACAACGCGATCTACGGCACTTCGAACAACCCGTGGGACGTTACCCGCACGCCGGGCGGCTCGTCGGGCGGTACGGCGGCGGCACTGGCGGCGGGGCTAGGGTTTCTGGGATTAGGCTCCGATATCGGCGGCAGCATTCGCGCGCCCGCGCACTGCTGCGGCATCTTCGGCCATAAGCCGACGCTCGACGTGGTGAGCTTGCGCGGGCATGCTCCCGGTGGCGTGTTGGAGGATCCGGGGTTTTCGACGCTACTGGCGGTCGCGGGTCCGATGGCCCGCACGGCGGAGGACCTGGAAGCGGCGCTGCGCGTGATCGGGGGGCCGGAAGCGCCCGACTCGGCCGCCTACTCCTGGCGGCTTCCGGCGCCGCGGCATGAGCGGCTGCGCGAGTTCCGCATTGGCTACATTCTCGACGATCCGATGATGCCTGTTTCTTCGGAGATCAAGCCGTCGTTGGAGTCCGCGGTTCGCGCGCTTGAAAAAGGCGGCGCGAAACTGCAGCCCGGCTGGCCGCCGGGTTTCTCTTTCGGCGAATTCTTCTCTACGTACCTGTTCATGCTGGCGGCTCTGGCGCCGCCCGAGGAGCAGGAGAGACAGCGCGCGGAGTTTGGCGCAGTCAAGGACCACCCACATGCGCCGGGATCGCTGGCCGATTTCACCTCCTGGCAGCGCCGCAACTTCCGGCGGCTCGCGTTTCGCGCCTCCTGGCAGCGGTATTTCCGAAACGTCGATGCATTCCTGCTGCCGGCGCTACCCGTGCCGGCGTTCCCCCACGATCACAGCGAACAAGTCCGCCGCACCCTGGCGACACCCGAGGGCCAACTGCCGTATATCCAGGCGCTGCTCAGTTACATGAGCGTGGCGATTCTCACGGGCTGCCCGGCGACAGTGGCGCCAGCGGGCAAGACCGCTAAGGGACTACCGGTTGGAATCCAGATCCTGGGGCCGTATCTCGAGGACGCGACGCCCATCCGCCTCGCGGGCCTGCTCGCCAAGGAGAACGGCGGCTTCACCCCGCCTCCGGGATATTGAGGATTTCAGCTTGACCAACACCCTCCAGTGCCCCGACGGGGTGGCTTGCAATGGTACTCTTCGGGAGCCTTTCCTCGGCGGCGCAGATCGAAACCGGCGAAATGATCCGAATCCTGCGCCGTATTCGTCGACCGTACCGCTGCCGGCCGCGATAGCTACCGATAATGACGCTTAACGGACTGTTTATGGACGCAAAGAAACCAACGTTCGCATGGCGATCACCGACAAGTCTATTCGAGAGACCGGGCTACCGTCCGGCGTGTTGGTAAACACTTGGCGACTACTCGTTATCGATCGCGGTAAATCCTGACGACTTGCCCAATCCGTGTGGCACATCAGTGAGGGTTTTCCGGTTAGATCACGCCTTTCGCCGTAATGCTGACTGGGAGGAATTCTTGACGGCGACAGTCGAGTAGGCCGTCGCCGAACCGAAACCTCGAAAGAAAAGGAGTCGGAGCGGGCCTTTCGGGACATGTCGCGAATTCCGCAGTGTAGGAGTGCCAGAGAAGGGCGACAATGAATATGTGCTTTCTTCGCATCGTGCAACAGGGAAATCACGCGTCTCCAGATTCGTGTTTGGGTTTTACCGCAGCGAAGAACACGGGGCGGAGGCGCTTCGCGAGGCCCGGAAGAGTGGGTTCCGGCGCTCGGCTGTAATCGATCGCGCGTTGGTCGGCGGTGTGAAGCATTTCCATGACGGACTCGGACCTCGTGAGCGGGGCGCATTCGGGGCAGCCATGGCACTGGCCTTCGCCGCGCTGGCCGTGATCGTGGACATTCCTCACTTGGCGGTGATCCCATCGGCGGTGTGCGGTTTCCTGATCATCTGGTTTGGCACGCTCTGGTTGGGAATTGGGCTTCGCAACAGAGTTCTTCGCGGCTATCGCGGCTTTGTTCTTCCCGGAGAGAGCCTCGTGGTCGTCGAAGCAACCGAAGATGAAGCGGCCGATGTCATCGCGGTACTGCGGCGCATCGCTCATCCATCCGTCTTCGCGATTCGTCCGGGGCCTGGCTTCACTGCCTCGCCCGAAATTGCCGGGCAACGGCGCGAACCGGCCACCATGGCCAGCTTGCCGGATTGCGCGGCGGAGTTGGCGACTTCACACGAACTCGAGTCGTCGAACCGATCGCGGCCGCTGCTGCCGATTTTGCGCGAGTGCGAGGTTGTCATCGAACGCGCGCGGGCCGATCTGGCCGAAGCCGCGCGGCTGGAATATGGCATCGCGCATGCAGCCGAGTGGCTCCTGGATAACGCATACCTCATTGGCTTAAACATTGCTGACATCCGGCACAACCTTCCTGACAATCACAACAAAATTCTACCGGTGCTAACGGACCGGAGCTGTCCGGTCCGGCTGCGCGTCTATCATCTCGCCACTGAATTGATCGATTGCACTGGCCACCGGCTTGCGGCGGAGAGCATCACCAACTTTCTCGACGCCTATCAGCATCAGTCTCCGTTGACCATCGCCGAGCTGTGGGTGTTCCCGGTGATGTTGCGCTTGGTGCTTCTCGAGCGGCTGCGGCGGCTGGCAGAGTTGGCGAGCCTGCGCCAGCACCAGAAGGAACTAGCCGACTTTTGGGCCGACCGCGTTCTGAACGCCGCCCATCGCACTCCCGAGCAGTTCGAGGAAATGGTCGCTGAACTCGATCGTCATGGCGGCGAGCTACCCCCCCATTTCATTGCACGCCTCGGCGAGCAACTGTACCAGGAAGAGTCCGTGCTTGTTCCGATCCAGAAATGGATTCAGGAAAAGACGGAACACCGCTTAGCCGATATCATCCGGGGCGAGCATGCCGAAGAAGCAAACGATCTGATATTGATCGCCAGCGCGATTGGGAGTCTGCGCCAGTTGTCCGAACTGCAATACCCGAAGATTGTCGAGGCAGTGAGCCGGATGGAGGCGATTCTGCGCCAGGACCCGGCAGGCATTCATGCCCGCAGCGATTTCGCCACGCGCGACCGTTGCCGCCGGATTGTCGAAGCAGTAGCGCGCCAGTCGAAGTTGTCCGAATGGGACGTGGCTCGGCTGGCGGTGGACCTCGCGCAACACGCTCCGCGCGGCAGCCGTGAGCAGTGCGTAGCTTACTACCTCCTTGATGAAGGATTGCCGGAACTTGAAGAGCGCCTGCGGCGCCGCATTCCCCAGCGTGAACTGTGGCTGCGTTTTCTGCACCGGCATCGGACGTTGTTGTACCTGGGCAGTCTCGCCGCACTCACCGCCGGACTTTCGGGTGCTTTTCGGGTTGCGGCGCACAGCGCGGGAGTGGCTTCGCAAGGGATGCTCCTGTTCCTGGGGATACTTGCACTCTTTCCGGCCAGCGAACTCGCCACTTACCTGCTGCAGATGTTCCTTACGTGGATTCTTCCCCCACGTGTCCTGCCGAAGATGTCGTTTGAGGAGGGAATACCGGAAGACTGCCGCACTCTTGCCGTTGTGCCGGTGATGCTGCTTACACCGGAATCGGTCCGCGGCGAGATCGAGAAGCTGGAAGTACGCTACTTCGCGAACCCGGGCGCGAATCTCTGGTTCTCACTCTTGTCGGACTTCACTGACGCCAAAGAGCGCGAGATGCCGGAGGACGACGGTCTGCTTGGGTTGGCAATGAAGAGCATAGAGCAGTTGAATTCACGTCACGGCGATAGCCGTTTCCTGCTCTTTCACAGACCGCGGGTGTGGTGCGAGACCGAAGGCCGCTGGATCGGCTGGGAACGGAAACGAGGGAAACTCGAGGAACTCAACAGTTTTCTGAATGGCGGGGAAAACGGGGAGTTCCTGCGCGTCGGGTCGCTGCCGGAGAGGATCCGGTACGTGATCACGCTCGATGCCGACACTCAACTCCCTCACGGCAGTGCGCAAAGGCTCGTCGAAACCATCGCACATCCCTTAAACCGCGTGGAGCTCACGGGGGACGAACGCGACCACGCTCGCGGTTACACCATCATTCAGCCGCGCGTGAGTATCACGCTCCCGTCGGCAACGGCCACACGTTTCACGAGGTTATTTACGGACGCGCGCGGGACGGACCCGTATTGTGAGGCGGTTTCCGACGTCTATCAAGACCTGTTCGGCGAAGCCATCTACCATGGAAAGGCCATTTACGATGTTCGCGCCTTTCACAAAATACTCAACGGGCGCTTCCCGCAGCAGAGGTTGCTCAGTCACGACCTTATCGAAGGAGCATACGTAGGCGTCGGATTGGCCACGGACGTGGAACTCTTCGAACAGTTCCCGTACGACTATACGAGCTACACCAAACGGGAACACCGATGGATCCGCGGCGATTGGCAGATCGCTTCCTGGATCTTGCCGCAAGTTCCGGCTGGAGAGCAGCCGGGCAGCGTTCGGAATCCGCTCACGCTGATCAATCGCTGGAAGATCTTCGACAATCTTCGGCGCAGCCTGTTGCCTGCGGCGGCATTGATGCTCTTAATTTGCAGCTGGAGCTTTCGCGCCGCTCCCGCGGCCGCCAGCGCATTAGTGGCACTGGTGCTCCTGGTTCCTCTGTTTATTCAGTTGCTGCGGCGGCTGGTGCAACGATTGCGAGGGGACGCGCTGGCCTGGCGCGAGGCCAACAGCGATTTGAATCAAGCGATCGCAATGGCTGCCTTTCTGCCACACCAGGCATATCTCACGCTTGATGCCATCGCTCGCGCGTGCTACCGGCTCCGGGTCAGCAAGCGCCACCTGCTGGAGTGGCAGACTGCGGAAATGTCGCACTTGGCGGCCCTGGCGCATCTCGATGCCTTCAGGGCGCAGTTCTTCCTCATCTCCGCCCTGGCAGCCGTATTTCTGTTGGCGCTGAGTATCCGCGGTATTTTTTGGGAACCGGCATGGACGCCGTTTCTTTTGCTTTGGGTCGCCGCCCCGGCGGTTCAATATTGGATCGGTTGGCAACGGCGCTCGGTGAGGAAGCTCGAGCGGGTCGAGATTGAGGATCAACGTTATCTGCGGCGCGTCGCGCGCGAGACCTGGCGCTACTTCGATGATCTTGTAGGCCCGAAGCACAACTGGCTTCCTCCGGACAACTCTCAGGAAGCGTTGCGCGTCGAGGTTGCCGATCGCACCTCGCCCACCAACATTGGAATGTGGCTGATGTCGGCGGTGTCAGCGTGCGATCTCGGGTTTCTGACTCCGGAGCAGATGGTCGACCGATGTACGGCCACAGTCGAAACGCTGGAGAGGATGGAGCGCTGCGACGGCCACATTCTCAACTGGTACAACACGCGGACTCTCGAGCCGCTACAGCCGAAATATGTATCCACAGTCGACAGCGGAAACCTTATCGCGAGCCTGTGGGTGCTTGCGCAGGCTGCTCAGGATCTTGAGGCGCAACCTCAACTGGAGGAGCGCGCGCTGCGGGGATTGGCTGGAACCTTGGCGGTTATTATGGAGCGTTTCCCACCGGAACATGCGACCGCAGTTCTTCTGGAGACGTTGCGAGGATTGTTCCAGGAAAACTCTTCCGGCATCGAAATCATGCAACGAATCCGGCTGGCTGCCGAGCCCCTGCGGAAGCTGACCGACTCGTTGCGTTGGAGCGTCTCGGACATCGAGGAGCGCGCTTACTGGTTTACCCGGCTGGAGCAGCAAATAGAGAGCTGGATCCAGTATTTCGATCGTTTTTTGCGATGGGCGGACGTTCTGTCGGCCCCTCCAGACGAGTTTCTGCAACCCTTGGGAGCGAGCGCGATACTGGCGCGCCGCGGGGTGCTGCGCGCCTTGCCGACCTGGGGCCAGTTGGCTGGCGGAGAAACCGGCCTGCTGAGCGAGATCCTGCAGGAGGCCAGGAACAAAGACGGGCTACCGGCGAACCTCACCGCCTGGATTGCAGACGTCAGAGCTGAGTACGAGAGGGCTCGTGGAGCGTCGGCGGATTTACTCGGCCGATCCAGACATCTCGGAGAAATGAGCGATGCTTTCGCTGACGACGTTGATATGCAGCTCCTGTACGACGCTCATCGGCGTCTGTTTGCCATCGGATACCAGGTAGGCGGCCCGCTGAACCTCACCGCTCACTACGATTTGCTGGCGAGCGAAGCGCGTCTTGCCAGTTTGGTGGCGATTGCCAAGGGTGACGTACCTGTGGCGCACTGGCTGGCGCTCGGACGGCCCTACACCTCGGCGAATGGCCAGGTTCTGCTTTCCTGGAGCGGCACGATGTTTGAGTACCTGATGCCGCTCCTGTTCACGCGCAGTTTCCGAAACTCCTTGCTGGAGAACGCTTGCGCCGCGGCGGTAGAACGCCAGATTGATTACGCAAAGGATCGCGGCGTGCCTTGGGGAATCTCGGAATCCGCATACAGCGCTCTCGATTCGCACAAGACTTACCAGTATCGAGCTTTCGGCGTTCCATCGCTAGGCCTGAAACGGGGGCTGGAGGCGGATCTGGTGGTAGCGCCCTATGCCACCGCGCTCGCTTTGCTGGTGAACCCGGCGGAATCGATCAAAAACCTCAAGCGTCTGGTGAAGGCCGGTATGTACGGCCGCATGGGGTTCTATGAGTCGCTGGACTACACGCGCCAGGAGGAACGGCGAGGCGGGAAGGGAGTAATCGTTTACGCATATATGGCTCACCACCAGGGAATGAGCCTCATGGCCCTGAACAACGTGCTCAACCGCGGCATCATGCGGCAGCGCTTCCATGCCGATCGCCGAATCAAAGCCGTGGAGCCGTTGCTGTTCGAGCGCATACCGCCTGTGCCTTCGATGCTCGTTCACCGCCCTTCGGATCAAGTCGCAATGCGGCTGCTCTCCGAGCCATCGGACCCTGAATACCGGGTGTTCGATGAAGACACTCCGATTCCCCGCGTTCAGCTGCTCGGCAATGGCCGATATGCGCTGATGATCACCAACACGGGCGCGGGCTACAGCCGGTGGGGCGAGTTCGACATCACACGCTGGCGTTCGGACACCACCCGTGACAATTGGGGAACCTTTTTTTATCTTCGCGATGAAGAAAGCAACACGCTTTGGTCCGTGACGCATCAGCCCTTAAACGTGAAAGACCCCCGCTACACGGCGACCTTCAGCGCCGACCGCGCCGAGTTCCGCCGCCGCAGGCTGGGTATCGAGAGTCATCTGGAAGTGACGGTGTCGCCGGAAGATGATGCGGAGATTCGCCGGATCACACTCGTCAATCATGGTTCGCGAGCGCGGACACTCGAGTTGACCAGCGCCGCTGAATTGAGCCTCGCGCCCCATGCCGCGGACCGTGTGCATCCGGCCTTTAACAAGCTGTTTATCCAGACCGAGGCGCGGGCCGATCTGCGCGCGTTACTCGCATGGCGCCGACTACGGTCTTCCGATGAATCGCCGATCTGGGTTGCACAGTTGATGGTTGAAAATCCAGAGAGCGAGAACTCGCCAGAGTACGGAACGGACCGCACGCGATTCCTTGGGCGGGGACGCACCTGGCGCAACCCGATCATGTCGCTGAACCAGACCGATGGCTACGTGCTTGATCCTATGTTCGCAATGAGACAGCACGTTTCGCTTGAACCGAGGCAGCAGGCGCAGATCACGCTGGTTACGGTCGCCGCGGGGTCGCGCGAGGACCTGATGCGTCTGATTGTCAAATACCGCGATTCCAATGTCTGCAGCCGCGCGTTCGAACTGGCCTGGACGCACGCGCAGCTCGAATACCGCTATCTCGGTATTCAGAGCGATGCGGCGATGCGTTTTTCCGAACTCGCCAGTCACCTCCTGTACCCGAACATCCGGTTCCGGGCGCCGGCGGAACGCCTGCGCCGGAATGTGCAAACACAGTCGAAGCTCTGGGCTCATGGCGTCTCCGGCGACTTGCCGCTTGCGGCGGTTTGGGTCGCCGATTCGCAAGGTCTTCCTCTGGTGCGCGAGTTGCTGGTTGCGCATACCTACTGGCGACTACGCGGCTTCAAAGCCGATCTGGTGATTCTCAACCGCGAGCCGGCAAGCTATGAGCAGCCTCTCCATCAGCAGTTGCTCCGCCTGGTGGAAGCGCACTCATTGCACACTGGGGCGCAGCAGCCCGGGGGCGTGTTCCTGCGTAAGGCGGATCAGATATCCGAAGAGGATCTGAATCTGATTCTCACCGTTGCGCAGGCGTCAATAGGCGCGGTGCGCGGAACGCTTGCGAAGCAGCTCAGCAGTCCTCCGGAGGGAAGTTTTCTGTCGCCGCCGTTGCAGATCAAGCGAGGTAAGGAACAACCCTCAAAGCCTTTGCCCTTCCTGGAGCTTCCCTACTTCAACGGTGTTGGGGGCTTTACGGCGGACGGGCGCGAGTATGCGATCTACCTCGGCCCGAAAGCTTTCACGCCGCTGCCGTGGATCAATGTGATGGCGAATCCGGTGTTCGGAGCCCTCGTGAGCGAAGCCGGTTCAGGATTCTGCTGGTACGGCAACAGCCAGTCGAACCGTTTGACACCTTGGAGTAACGATCCGGTTTCGGATCCTTCTGCCGAGGCCATCTATATTCGCGATGAAGACAGCGGAGTTTTTTGGACACCCACGCCGCTGCCGGTGCGCGAACTCGATGCGTATCGTGCCCGGCACGGGCAGGGATACACCGAAATCGAACACAACAGTCATGCGCTGGAACAAACGCTGATGACTTTTGTGCCGGTACACGCCGAGAGAGCCGATCCGGTTCGCATACAGCGTCTGAGGGTCAAGAATAGATCCTCGCAAACGCGGCGTCTGTCCGTGACCTCATATTCGGAGTTCGTGCTCGGCACCGATCGTGAGGTGACGCAGATGCACATTGCGCCCTCCTGGGATGAGAGTGCGAATGCGTTGTTTTCGCGCAATCCTTATCATTTGGATTATGGAAGGCGGGTCGCATTCGCGGCCATGACACCCGAGCCCTCTTCATACACCGGTGATCGCACCGTATTCCTGGGGCGCAATGGCTCGGTGGAAGCTCCAGCGGCTTTGCTTCTGGAGTCGCTTCCCAAGCGGACCGGTCCCGGGCTCGATCCATGCGGGGCACTGCAAACGAAATTCGAACTCGGCCCCGGGGAAGAAAAGACAGTGATTTATGTGTTTGGGCAGGCGGATGATGACGAACACGCCCGGCGTTTGATTGCGCAGTACCGTGATGCGGATCACGTTGAACGGTCGCTCGAAGAGACGCGGGAGTGGTGGGATGAGCTCCTGACCACAATTCAGGTCAAGACGCCGATTCTCTCGGTTGATTTCATGTTGAATCGCTGGCTGCTCTATCAATCGCTGAGCTGCCGCATTTGGGGACGTTCCGCTTTGTATCAATCGAGCGGAGCGTATGGCTTTCGAGACCAGTTGCAGGATGCGCTGGCTCTTGTCTACTCCGCGGCGCCGATTGCGCGCGAGGTGATTTTGCGTGCCGCTTCGCGACAGTTCACCGAAGGAGACGTGCAGCATTGGTGGCATCCTCCTTCGGGAGCAGGTGTTCGCACCCGGTGCTCGGACGATCTGTTGTGGCTTCCGTTCGCAGTGTGTCAATACATGGATGTCACCGGCGACGCCGGCATTCTCGATGCCGCTACAACGTTTCTCGAGGGACCGCAGCTAAAAGAGGAGGAGCGCGAAGTCTATTTTCAGCCGTCGTCCTCGATCGGCCAAGCGACCATATTCGAACACTGCCGCCGGGCTATTGAGAAGGGCACCACCTCTGGGCCGCATGGGTTGCCCCTGATTGGCACGTGCGACTGGAACGATGGTATGAGCAGCGTCGGCGATGAGGGGAAAGGCGAGAGCGTCTGGCTGGGGTGGTTTCTCGTGGACGTCTTGAAGAAGTTCGCCGAGGTATGCGCAGGCCGCGGCGAGCAGGAGTTAGCCTCTCGGTACCGCGAGCGCGCGGACCGCTTGAGCGCGACGGTGGAACGCACCGGTTGGGATGGTGAATGGTATCTGCGGGGCTTCTTCGACGACGGGACGCCGCTGGGCTCGCGACAGAATGAGGAAGCCCGCATCGATTCGCTGCCGCAGTCGTGGTCCGTGATCAGTGGCGCCGGCAACCCGGATCGGGCGGCAGTGGCGATGCGCTCGGTCGAAGAACATCTCATCCGTGAGAAAGAGAAGCTCGTACTCCTTTACACGCCGCCCTTCGACAAATCCAGCCCGCACCCCGGCTACATCATGGGGTATCCGCCGGGTGTGCGCGAGAATGGCGGCCAATACACACACGCCGCTTTATGGGTTGCAATGGCGTTTGCGCGCATGAGAGACGGCGATCGTGCCGTCAAAGTTCTGCAGATGCTGAATCCGATCGAGCATTCACGCACACCGGAGGATTGTGCGGCCTATCGAACGGAGCCTTACGCCGTGGCCGCCGATGTTTACTCATTGCAGAGTCAGTCTGGGCGCGGAGGTTGGACGTGGTACACGGGCTCGGCGGCCTGGATGTATCGGGTATGGCTGGAAGAAGTCCTGGGGTTCAAGCTGCGAGCCGGACGTCTGTCAATCGAGCCTGTGATTCCTGAGAACTGGCCAGGTTACGTCCTGACCTTCCGCTATCGACGAACTGAGTATCGGATCGAGGTGGAAAACGGAGGTGAACGGTCGAAACAGGAGATCCAGTTGGTCGACGACGGTGAGAGTCATGCGATTCATATTTATGCAGGCGCGCCGGCTTCGCGGACTCTCGTGGAGACCACCGACCCGCCAACGACGCGCGCTCCCCTTTGAATCAGACGCATTCCGGCTAACCGGCCACAAAACGCGGGCGGGCAGATTACATGGACAGTCTCCTGGCCGCACTCTGTTCCTCGGTTTCATTGTGCCGGAATGATGTCCAGCTCCGCTGTCCCTGTGGAAATCCTTCCGGGCTATCGTGAAAGCTATTCCGGGCTCGGGCGAAAACCGTTCGCATTCCCGCCGGAATCACCGTTCACGTTCAGCCCAAAAGGTCGAGCGGATTGAATCGATGATCCAATCTGTTTCTTCCCTTGATGCCCATCCTGGCCAGAGGTAGTGTCTTGATAGCTACCGTTAATACCCAATATCGAGGACCATATGAACGACCGGATGGTGATGGAAAAGATCGCGGAATGGCAGAGGCTGAAGGCACTGGTGCTGGACAGCGTCTCTTCCCCGATTACGCGCCGGTTAAAACAACTACCGGCTGAAAGCCGGTAGAATTGTGGGCGACTGAAAGTCGGTTTTGCGGCTGAAGCCGCCTGAAGAAT
>Ga0209726_10003718_pt1 | contig 20376 bp, 16 predicted proteins | sample Subgrocontami54m_FD_187453 | JGI IMG/M metagenome (GOLD analysis project Ga0209726, IMG submission 187453) | Subsurface groundwater microbial communities from S. Glens Falls, New York, USA - GMW46 contaminated, 5.4 m (SPAdes) (version 3) | ecosystem: Environmental > Aquatic > Deep subsurface >... | reverse complement strand
TCCCGAGCACCTCGATCCGGGCCGGGTCTCCCCAGCAGAAGTTGTCGAGGATCGCCAGCCTTCCCAAATCGCCGCCGACGGCCGTCACCTGCCGGACCACCTCGTCAATCGCGAGGGCCGCCATCCCGTAGGGATCCAGATCGCCGTATCGGAAATTGATCCCGTTGGCCAGCACCACCGCCCGCTCGGAATCGAGCCGGGGGCGGAAGACCGCCGCGTCGGCCGGGCCCAGCCCCACCGGCTTGATCACCGAGCCGCCCTGCACCTCATGGTCGTATTGCCGGATGATCCATTCCTTGCTGCAGGTGTCCCAGCGGCTGAGCAGTTTCAGCAGAGTTTGCGTCAGATCGGCCGGCTTGGGGAGGTCGGGCTCCGTGGAATCAGGCGCCGTCCACCGGGCCGGCCGGGGGGATTTCGGGAGCCCGTGATGCAGGAACTCCATCGCCAGCTCACCCACCTTCGTCCCCTGGTATTTAAGCTCCAGCCGGCCGTCGGAGGTGAACTCCCCGATGGAGACCGCCTCCACGCTGTGCCGCCGGAAAAGCTCCAGCAGTTTCGCTTGGTTTTCCGGCGGCACCGCCAGGACCACCCGCTCCTGAGACTCCGAGATCCAGATCTCCGCCGGGGTCAGCCCGGAATATTTAAGGGGGGCCTTCTCCAGCTCCACCCGGGCGCCGCACTTCTCCCCCATCTCGCCGACCGCGCTGGAGAGGCCTCCGGCGCCGCAGTCGGTCACCGCGGCGAACAGCCCCTGATCCCGTGCCTCCATGAGGGCATCGGTCAGCTTCTTCTCGGTCACCGGGTCGCCGATCTGCACCGCCGTGGAGGAGACCACCTCCGACTCGGTGGTGAGGGTGAGGGACGAGAAGGTGGCCCCGTGGATGCCGTCCCGGCCGGTCCGGCCGCCGGCCACCACCACGGCCATCCCCGGCTGCGCCTGTTTCTTCACCTTGTCCACCGGAAGCAACCCGACGTTGCCGCAGTAAACCAGGGGGTTGCCCACGAACCGCTCGTCGAACAGCACCGCGCCGTTGACTGTGGGGATCCCCATCTTGTTGCCGTAATCTTTAACGCCGGCCACCACTCCCTTGATGAGCCGCTTGGGGGCCAAGGCGCCGGGCGGCACCTTCTCCGCCGGGAAATCAGGCGGCGGGAAGCAAAAGACGTCGGTGGAGGCAACCGGCTTGGCCCCCAGGCCGGTGCCCAGGATGTCCCGGATCACGCCGCCGATGCCGGTGGAGGCGCCGCCGAAGGGTTCGAGGGCCGAAGGGTGGTTGTGCGTCTCAACCTTGAAGCAGAGGTGGTACTGGTCGTCGAATTGGATGACGCCGGAGTTGTCCTCGAAGACCGAGACGCACCAGGGCTTCTTAAGCTCCTCGGTGGCCCGGACGATCGTCTCGTTGAGCAGGTTCTGGAAAGTTTTCTTTACGGTCTTGCCGGCAATCTCCTCGGTGTAGACAATGGTACCCCGCAGCGTCTTATGCTTGCAGTGCTCCGACCAGGTCTGCGCGATGGTCTCCAGCTCGATCAGGGCCGGCTCCCGGTTCTCCTTCCGGAAGTAGGACTGCGCCGCCCGCATCTCCTCCAGGTTCAGGGAGAGCTGGTGGTCCAGCGAGATCCGCTGCAGCACCGTGTCGCTGGCGGCAGTCAAGTGGACCGTCTCGATCTCCATCGAGGCCTGCGCCGGAGGGGCGAAGAGTTTGGCCAGGGTCTCGGGGGTAACCACCTGCTGGATCGTGCCGTTGACCAGCAGCTTCTCAGTGAGCCGCGCCAGATGCTCGGGGCTGAGCGACCCCTCGATGCCATACTCCTTGGCGGTGTGGACCGTCCGGATCCCTTCGATGCCGAGATCGGAGGCCCCCTTCCGCACGGAGTCCTCCACCGGATCCCGCACACCCGGCCGGTAAGCCACCTCCACTTGGTACCAGGTACCGATTGCCCCTTTGGTACCTGGTACCGATTTTTCCAGGGAGTGCCACTCGCACTCCTCGGCCACGGGGTCGGTCAGCAACTCCTCGGCGATCTGCCGGAGCTCTTTCTCCGAGAGGTTGCCCCGCAGGTAGTAAATCCGGGAGATCCGGATCCGTTCGATCCCCCGCACCCCGAGGTCGGCCGCGTCGGCCTGCAGCCCCTTGGCCTCGGCGTCGAACAGCTCCTCCCTCAGCCGGACCGCGAACCGCCGGATGTTCTCCGTTTCAGTTTTCAATCTCCCAGTCATCCAATCACCCAGTTATCCAATCTCTACAGTCCCACTCTCTTAAAGATCGTCTTCACGTGCCTCAAGTGCCGCTTCAAGTCGAAGCAGCCCTTGAGCTCTTTTGCCGTCAGCAATTTCCGCACCTGAGGGTCGGCGCTCAAAAGGTGGAAGAACTCCCCCTTCCCGGCCCAGGCGGCCATGGCGCTCTTCTGCACGATCTTGTAAGCGGCCGGGCGGATGAGCCCCTTGCCCATCAGGGCCAGCAGCACCGATTCGGAGAAGATGAGGCCGCGGGTCAGATCCAGGTTGCGGCGCATCCGGTCCGGGTAAATCTTGAGCCCCTGCAGGATGCGGGCCATTTCGAGGATCATGTAATCCAGCGTGATCGTGGCGTCCGGCAGGATCACCCGCTCCGTCGAGGAGTGGGAGATGTCCCGCTCGTGCCAGAGAGGGATGTTTTCCAGCGAGGTCAACGCGTAGCCCCGCAGCAGCCGGGCCATCCCGGTGACCCGCTCGCAGGAGACCGGGTTGCGCTTGTGCGGCATCGCAGAGGAGCCGGTCTGCCCTTCCTCAAACGGCTCCTCCGCCTCCAGCACTTCGGTCCGCTGCAGGTGGCGGATCTCGGTCGCCATCCGTTCCAGCATCCCTCCCGCGATCGCCAGCCGGCAGAGCAGCACCGCGTAGCCGTCCCGCGGGACCACCTGCGTCGAAATCGGCGCCGGCGTGATCCCGAGTTTCCGGCAGATGTATTTCTCCACGAAGGGGTCGAGGTGAGCGAAGGTGCCGACGGCGCCGGAGACCTTTCCGACCGCCACGATGTCGCGGGCCAGCCGCAGCATCGCCCGCGCCCGGGTCAGCTCCGCGTAGAAGACCGCGAGTTTCAATCCCCAGGTGGTGGGCTCCGCGTGCACGCCGTGCGTGCGGCCGATGCAGACGGTCTCCCGATGCCTGCGGGCCAGCCGGCCGGTGAGGGAGCGCAGCTTCTCTAAATCTTCCAGCAGGAGGTCGCAGGATTCCTTCAGTTGAACGGCGGTGGCGGTGTCCAACACATCGCTGGAGGTGAGCCCCAAGTGGAGGTATCGCGCGTCGCCGCCGATGTGGGAAGCCAGCTCACCCAGGAAGGCGACCACATCGTGCTTGGTCTCTTTTTCCCGGCGGTCCACCTGAGCGGCGTCAAGTTTCGCGCGGCGGCGGATCCGGCGGACAGCGGCGGCGGGCACCCGGCCCAGTTTGCAAAGGGCCTCACACGCGAGGAGCTCCACTTCCAGCATCCGTTGGAAGCGCGCTTCCTGCGTCCAGATCCGGCCCATCCGTGGGGGGGTGTAGCGGGAAATCATCGGGGAAGGATTATTATATCAGATCAGGCCGTAGAAGACGCGGCCCGGTACCCGGACCCCCTTCGCGGCGGCCCGCTCCTTCAGCGCCCAATCCAGCTCGCTCAAGAGACGGCTGTGGATGTCGAATCCCGGCTCTCCCCAGACCCCCTCGGTCTCGACGGTCAGGTCAATCTCTCCGTGGGAGTCCGCCACGGCGTCGAGCACCCGCTGCCAGGGGACCTCCCCGCCGATCACGCCGCCCACCCGCAGGCCTTGGGTATGGCACCGCATGCCGGCTTTGATCCGGCCTTCCTTATACTCCCACCGGATCACCGGGCCGCCGGCCCCGCCCTCGAAGGTGAAGGGCTGCGGGGAGTCCTGATAAATCCCTCGGAAATCGGACAGCCGGTCGTGCCAGATCTCCACCTTCCCCTCCATCCGCTTGAGCGGGACGCCCGCCTGGGCCTGCCCGGAGATGGAGCCGACCGGCTTTCCTTCCTGGGTGACGAACCGTGCCTCCGCGTCGAGATGGATCGAGGGGTATTGCGCCGGCGAGGTCATCCAGAGGTCCACCCGCAGGTGGTCAATGATGTAGAGAGGGCCGTCCGACCGGACCTGGGGATCCAGCACCTCCATCCGGCCCTCCCGGATCTTTAAACCCACCGGAACCACCGGGAAATCCCGCGGGTTGACCTGGGAGAATTTTTGAGCCGCCTCCTGCCCCTCCTGGGTGGTCTGCCAGTTGGAGCCCATCGGGATGAAATCCACTTGGCTAAGGAGGGTGTCTCCCAGATCCGCGTCCAGGATGACGCGCGGGGAGTCCAGCGACAGCTCGACCGGCGTCGGCCGTATGAGAACGCCCCACCAGGGGATCTTCACGACGGCGGTCTGAATGCTGATCACCGGGGGCCGGCCGCCGCCGTTGGGGTGCGGCAGCTCGATCCCGTGAGCCGTCACCTGGAGGAACCCGCTCCAGTACGCCGGCTGCGCGACCCGCAGCGAGAGGCGATCGGTGAGGTAACCGGTGAGGAGCCCCGGGAGCCGGAACAGGGCGAAGAGGGCGAAGCCGAAAATAAGGAGGGCCAGCCCAGCCAAGATCAGCCGGACCCGCTTCCCCTTCACTAGTCCTCCACCCCCGGCGTGTCGGCGTAGAAGAACATCTGGTCCGGGATCTCGAGCCCCCGGGAGGCGGCCTTCTCCTTCATCATCCATTCCACTTCATCGAGCACGGTGTCGTGCGGGTTGAATTTCGGGTCGCTCAAATCCCCCTCGGCCGTGACGGTCCATTCGTAAATCCGGTTCTCATCCTCCACCGCCCGCATGATGTCGGCCCAGGAGACCCGCCCCACCTTCCCGTTCAGGTCCAGGTTCTGGACGAGGGTGTGGGCCGTGAGCTTCACATGGCTCCCATCGGTCAGCGCGAACTGCATCGTGAAATCAGCGATGCCCCCCTCGATGAAGATCGGGCGGGGGGCGTACTGGTACAGGTTCTTGAAATCCTGCAGCCGCTCGTGGCGCAGGCGGAAGCTGCCCTCCATCCCCTTCTTGCGGGGCTGGCAGCGGATCTCCACCTCCTGCTTGCCGATCAGATCCCCCGTCTCCGTGACGAAGTCGCCGCGGCTGACGAGCACAATCGTCGGCTCGACCCGTATCGCGGTCAGATCCAGCGTGAGGTTCACGTGATCGGCGATGAAGACCGGGTGCCCCTGGCGGATCTCCTCCTCGATCACGTCCACCCGCCCGTTGATCACCTTGATCCCGAACGGGACGAACGGGATCTTGCCCAGGGCCGGCCCTTTGCTGGAGGCGGTCTGTTCCCGATCCACGCCGAGGAAGGGCGTCAGCAGCCAGTCGTTCGGGTCGGCCTCCATGCCGCCGACCAGCAGGTCAATGTTCTCCGAGCCGATCAGGAGGTGCGGGCGAACCAAAGTCACCTTGGCCGGGATCGGGCGGGCCAGCAGCCCCCACCAGGGGATCTGCAGCGTGACCCGGTCCGCTTGCAGCAGGAAGGGGTTTGTCCCGGTGGAGTCCGGGATGGAGATGCTCTCCAACACCACGCCGAACGGAGGGCTCCAGCCGACGCGCGCCACCTGGGATCCGGGCGGCAGGTAGGTCTTGAACCGGCGGGTCACCTGCCAGGAGAGGAAGAGGCCGGCGATCGCGTTGAGCAGCAGCAAGCCGGCAACGCTGAAAGCAATCTTCCTTTTCAGGCTCATGGGGTCACCGCGCGGCCTTCCGCATCGGGCGGACGAGATAGCCGGAATGGGTGACGTAAACGCCCCACTGCCCGCCGGGCCGCGCGGGGACGTAAACAGAGTTTCCGTACACGGCGTCCACGAACGGCAGCCGGGCGCCCCAGCGATGCAGCCAGCGCCAGGGGGGATCACTGCCGCCGTTCAAGTCGTACGCGGCGCGGGGTTTATTCATCTCATCCTTCGCCGTTTCATATCGGGAGCTTAAACGGGTCAGCTTGTGCATGCTCTTGGCTCCGAGGAATGTCAGCCAGGGTTTCCATTTCAAGATATCTCCTCCGGCGGACCACTGGTCTCCCGACATCGGGAACTTCTCCCGGCGCCCGGCTGCCGGGCCTTGCATCTGGTTGACCTCGATCAGATACCGGTACGAAACCCCTTCCGGCGCCGCCTCGCACCGGACGACCGCCACCCGGTCCTCCTCTAAGAATACACGGAATGCCCGCAAACTGGCCCAAATTGAGAGCCCGGCCACTAAAACCAAAACCACTAGGATTCGATAGAGAATCTTCAAAACTCTGACCATGTCATCTCGAGCCACGAAGTGGCGAGAGATCTCGTTTTAGAACAAGATTTCTCGGCCTTCGGCCTCGAAATGACTCCTTTATTATCCACCCAAATACGCCCGTTTCACCGACGGGTCCTGGCGCAGCCGGTCGGCCGGCCCGTGCAGCGCGATGGAGCCGGTCTCCAGCACGTAGGCGGTCCGCGCCACCTGCAGCGCCTGGTAGGCGTTCTGCTCCACCAGCAACAGCGTGATCCCCATCTCGTGGATCTTTCGGATGAGATCAAACACCTCGCCGATCAGCTTCGGGGCCAGCCCAAGGGAGGGCTCGTCCAAGAGCAGCAGCGCCGGCTTCGCCATGAGGCCCCGCGCCAGGGCCAGCATCTGCTGCTCCCCGCCGGACAACGTGCCCGCCAACTGCAGCGAGCGCTTCTTGAGGACCGGGAAGAGCTTCAGCACCCACCCCATGTCCTTCTCTATCTCCGCCCGGTCGGTCCGCAGCGCCCCGCCGATCATCAGATTCTCCTTCACCGTCATCCGGGGGAAGAGGCGGCGCCCCTCCGGCACCTGCGTGATCCCCAGCGAGACCCGCCGCTCGGAGGGCAGCGGCCCGATCTCCTTGCCGCCAAACCGGATGCTCCCCTTCGATGCCGGGATGATCCCGGAGATCGCCATCAGCGCCGTGCTCTTGCCCGCCCCGTTGGCGCCGATCAAGGCCACAATCTCGCCTCGCCGGACCTCAAGGGAGATCCCCTTAAGCACCTCCACGGCGCCATAGCGGACATGAAGATCTTTGACGGAAAGGAGGGTTTCTGTAGCAGACCCACTTGCTGTCATTTCGAGGCGAAGCCGAGAAATCCAGCTTGAAAACGAGATTTCTTCTCGCTTCGCTCGTCGAAATGACCCACTACCATAAATTCGCTCATCTCGCCCCCAGGTAGGCCTCGATCACGTGGGGGTCCTCCTGCACCGCTTTCGGGACCCCCTCCGCGATCTTGGCGCCGTAGTCGAGCACCACCACCCAGTCGGAGACCGGCATCACCACCTTCATATCATGCTCGATCAGCAGGATCGTCAGCCCCTCCCGCCGGAGCTCCCGCAGGAACTCCATTAAGGATTCCTTTTCCTGGCGGGTGAGGCCGGCGGCCGGCTCGTCGAGCATCAGCAGCTCCGGGTCGGAGGCCAGCGCCCGGGCCAGCTCAACGCGGCGCTGCTGCCCGTAAGAGAGGGCGGTCGCGGGGCGGTCGGCCACCGCCGAGAGGCCGAGCCGCTCCAGCAGGCGGCTGGACCGCTCGAAAGCCCAGTGCTCCTCTTGCCGGGCCCGGCCGGCCCACGGCCAGACCGCCTCCAGCAGCCCCGCCTGCGTCCGCACGTGCGTGCCGGTCCGGACGTTCTCCATCACCGTCATGCCGGCGAAGAGCCGGATATTCTGGAAGGTGCGGGCAATCCCCATGCGGGCCACCTCATGAGGGACGGAGCCGGAGAGCAACTCCTCCTGCCCGCCGGAGAAAAGCCGGATCGCCCCCTCCTCCGGGCGGATCACGCCGCTAACGCAGTTGAAGAGTGTGGTCTTGCCCGCCCCGTTGGGGCCGATCAAGCTGACGATGCTGCCGCGGCGGACCTCGAAGCTCACTTGGGATAAGGCCACCACGCCGCCGAAGCGCTTGGTGACGCGGTCCACCCAGAGCAGCGTCTCGCTCAATTCAGACTCTCCTCTTGGTACCAGGTACCGATTGGCCGTTTGGTACCTGGTACCGATTTCCAAATAGCCCTTCCGGCCGGAGCCGCATCAGCGCCACCATCATCAGCCCGAAGAGCAGCATCCGGTAGGTGGAGAACTCCCGCAGCAGCTCCGGCGCGATGCTCAAGATCGCCGCGCCGCAGATGGCGCCGGCGATCGAGCCGAGGCCCCCGAGGATCACCATCGCCAGGATCATCACCGACTGGATGAAGTCGAAGCTGTCCGGCGTGATGGTCCCCTGCTTGGCGGCGAAGACGCAGCCGGCCAGCCCCGCGACCCAGCCGCCGAGGGCCAGCGCCAGCAGCTTCATCCGCAGCGGGTCCACGCCGAGGCACCCGGCCGCCAGCTCGTCTTCCTTAATAGCGAGCCAGGCCAGCCCCAGCCGGGAGCGGCGCAGCCGGGCGCAGGCCCATGCGGTGGCCGCCACGAGGATCACCAGCAGCCAGTAGTAGGGCCGCGCCTCCACGCCGAACCGGACCTGCCCCACGGCCGGGTGGGCGATCCCCATCAAGCCGTTCGGGCCGCCGGTCCAACTCTCCAGGTTGGTCGCCACCACCCGCGCGATCTCGCCGAATCCGAGCGTCACGATCGCCAGGTAATCGCCGCGGACGCGGATCGCCGGCAGGCCCAGCAGCACCGCCGAGCAACCCGCGATCAACCCGGCGGCCGGCAGCCCGGCCCAGAATGGCCAGCCGAGCCGCAGGTTGAGCAGCGCGTAGGCATACGCGCCAATCCCGAAGAAAGCGGCGTAGCCCAGGTGCAGCAGGCCGGCGTAGCCCACGATCAGGTTGAGCCCCAGCGCCAGCAGCGCGTAGAGGGCGGCGGTGGCCAGGATCTCGGTGTGGTAGGAGTTGGAGTCGAGAATGGGAAGAAGCATTAAGATGCCCGTCATTGCGAGTCCGCCTATGGCGGACGAAGCAATCCCCTTGCGTCCTCGAGGGAATTTCACGCTCTTTCGGCCAACCGCTCCCCGAGCAGCCCGTGCGGGCGGATCAGCAGGACCCCGATCAGCACCGCGAAGGCAAAGACGTTCTTCCACTGCGCGGAGATGTAGCCCGCACCCAGCCCTTCGAGCAGGCCCAGCAGCAGGCCGCCGAGCATGGCGCCCGGCAGGTTGCCGATCCCGCCCAGCACGGCCGCCGTGAAGGCCTTGAGGCCGACGAGATACCCGTCATGGAAATTGATCGTGGAGTAATAGCTCCCAAAGAGGACGCCCCCCACCCCGGCCAGCGCCGACCCGATCGCGAAGGTCATGGCGATCACCCGGTCCACCGGGATCCCCATGAGCCGCGCGGCCAGCGGGTCCTGAGCGACGGCCCGCATGCCGCGGCCGAACTTCGTGCCGTGGACCACCCACTGTAGCCCGGCCATCAGCAGAATACTGACGGCGAAGATCACCCCCTGCATCGGCGTGACGGAGACGGCCCCCTCCCCCATCCGCCGGGCCGGCAGCAGCTCCGGCACGTAGCGGTCCTGCGCGCCGTAGAAGAGCATCACGGCGTTCTGCAGGAAGAAGGAGACGCCGATCGCGGTGATCAGCACCGAGAGCTTCGGGGCTTTCCGGAGGGGGCGGTAGGCGACCCGCTCGATCAAAAGGCCCAGCAGGGCGCAGCCGACCGCCGCGGCGGCGATCACCATCACCAACCACGCCGCCCCGCCCGGGGCCGGGGCGGCCAGCCCGAAGACCAGCATCACCGACAGCCCGAGATAAGCCCCCACCATGAAGACCTCGCCGTGGGCAAAGTTGATCATCTGGAGGGTGCCGTAAACCATCGTGTAGCCGAGGGCGATCAGCGCGTAGACCGCGCCGATGGTGAGCCCATTGAGGAGCTGCTGGAGGAAAAGCTCCCCGTTCACCCTGAGCTTGTCCCCGCCAGAGGCGGGTCCGCCTCGGGCGGAGAAGGGTGAACGGCTTCGACGAACTCGAACTTGCCGCCGCGGACGGTGTAAATCCCGATCACGCGCAGCGAGGTGTCCCCCTTCGAGTCAAAGGTGTGGAGGCCCAGGATCCCGGAGTAGCTGCCCATCCCCTTCATGGCCGCGATCACCGCGGTCCGGTCTTTCTTGCCGGCCCGGCGGATCGCTTCAAGGGCGATCTGGGTGGACTCGTAGGCGTACCAAGAGTAGGCCCCCAAATGCCCATGCTTGGCCTCGAAGGCCTGCACGAAGCGCTGCGCCGTCGGCAGGGAGCGGATGTCCCCGCCCAGCGTGGTCAAGGACATCCCTTCCGCCGCTTCCGGCGTGGCCAGCTCGATCAGGGCCGGCTCAAACAGCCCGTCGCCGCCGAGGAATTTCGCGGACAGCCCCAGCTTGAGCTTCTGCTTGAGCAATAGCGCCGCCTCGGGGAACATCCCGGCGAAGTAGATCAGGTCCGGGTTCAACCCCTTGATCTTGGTGAGGACCGGCGTGAAGTCCTTCTCCCCCTGCGTGATCCCTTCGTGCCCCAGGATCTCCACCGGGAGCCCCTTCGCGGCGCCGAGGAACTCGTTCGCCAACCCCCGGCCATAGGTGGTCATATCATCCAGCACAAAGATCCGTTTGGCTCCCAACTTCTGGACCGCGTAGCGGACGCCGGCCGGCCCCTGCAGATCGTCGGTCGGGCAGATCCGGTAGAAGGTGTCAAATCCCTGGCGGGAAATCTCGGGGTTGGAGGAAACCGGGCAGAGGTGGAGCAGCCGGGCCTCGTAGTAGATCGCGGAGGCCGGCTTGGTGCAGCTGGAGTTTAAGTGGCCCACCACCGCCAGCACATCCCTGTCGGCCGCCAACCGCTTAGCCGCGGAGACCGCCTGCGCCGGACTGCGGTTATCATCCAGAGGGGCCAACTCCACCTTGTAGCCCGGGATGATCTCGCCGGCCGCCCTCGCCTCATCCAGCGCCAGCTGCGCCCCCTGCAGCATATCGGCGCCGTGGGCCGCCTGGTCGCCGGTCAGCGGCGCCACAAACCCAATCTTGATGACCGGCTCGCTCTTGCCGCATCCGGCAAGAAGGGTAAGAAGGATAAAAACACCCGCACGTCGAAGAGGGCTTCCCATCGCAATTGCCGTCTATCATACAACAAAATTACGCGAAGAAAGCGACGTAGTCTTCGCCTTGGATCGTCACGTGCTGCACGGAACCGTAGGAGAGTTTCAGGATGAGGTTTTGCAAGATCTCTTTGGGCTGCAAGAGGATCACTGCCAGGGCCTTGCGATATTCCTCCTTCGGGTCGTCCGGCCCGAAGAAAATCCGGGCCCACTCGGGGTCGATCACCAGAGTGACCGTGTGATCTTCCGGAAGCAGCTCGGGCAGATTTTTTTCAAATTGGGAATCCACCGCGATCACGAGGTTTTGAGACCCCGCGAGCTGCTCCATCATCCGGTCCAGAAAATCCCTGCCCTTCGGAATATCTTGCGGGATAAATTCCTGAACCAACTGCACCGCCCACTCCAAGGGCAGGATGGCCGTCGCGGGTCCGGAGACATATTCGTGGGCCAGCAGCCGGATGACCAGCCCCTCTTCCGTTTGAGCGCTCCGGGCCGCCGACCGCTGCACCAGCACGACGTGGGAATTCCCCTTCTTGCGGGCCTGCGCGGCCAATCGCTTGGCCTGCTTATCGTCCATCGCTTCCAAATCCGCCGTCGTCACCACCCGGACCTGCTCCGCCCCGGCGGCGAGGCTCAGCAGTCGCGCGGTCCGGCCGACGAACCCCTTCGTCTCCTCCGCGTTCAGGGCCACCTTCCCTTTTATGGTCCGCTGTTCCAGGTCAGAGAGAATGGCCGCGACTTGCGGGAGGTTTTCTTTCATCCGCGCCTTCCCTTCCTCGAAATCAATCCCACGCTCGCCCGTGAGCCACTCCCGCAGTCTCCTCTCCGGAAGAACGTCGTTTAAGGGCCTGATGCCGAACGATTGAGAGCTCAGGCGAAGATCGACATGCCACCAATACAGGGCTGAATCGAGCTGGGGACCCAAGACCTGCGCGATCTTCAATAGCATCGCCGGTTTGATCTGGCCCACTTGATGCGCCTCGGCCCCCTCGTTGCCGACCAGCCAGCCGGCGGGCAGGCCGGCAACACGGAAAACACGGTCCTTCTGCCACCCCTCCTGCATTTCTCCCGCCACAAACCCGAGGGCCATCGCTCCATGCGGGTCTTGCTCGCTGTCTGCCTTCTCAAATAATCTGTTCCCAAGAGCCTTGAACAGATCGTTGAAATCGATCCAACCGTGCAAAAGCTGTTCAACCAAAGCCCGCGTCCCGGGAGTGATCCTGAACGTCACCGGCATCCCGTCATCGAGGCGGTAAGAGTACGCGGTTTGGCTCCTGTCCAGCCACGGTCCAGCGTCCAAAGGAACCCGTGTCCCTATCCCGTTCCCAAAAATGGAAAATAGGCCGTAAGCATCCCTCGGGTCCAGCCTCCCCACTTCGTCGACCACGGCCTCCGGGATAACACGGCCTTTCAATCCTTGCGCCTTGAACCAAACCTCCTTTTCCTTTTCCCTCGCTTCCTGATCTTTGAGCTGTTCGTCTTTCTGAGTCCTTTCCTGCCGCCGGGCTTTAATTTCCTCCCGCAGCAAGAGTAGATGTCCCGTGATATTCGCAGTCTGACCAATGGGGCCACCGAACCCCTTGGCGCTGAACCGGTCCCGGATCAATAAGTCGTAATTGAAATCGACCGGGGACAGCTTGAGTTCCCGTTCGTGAACGGTCCTGTTGACCGAGTTCTTGAAATGGCGCCCTCCCGGGCTGTCCGGGAACCCACGCCACTGGCTGGAAACCGCCGAGCTTTCATGGTCCCAACTCATCCGGACATCGAGCGGGTTGTAGAGCTCCAGAGCGAGCAGCGCCAGCGAATAGGGGACCCCTTTCAGATCAAGGTGAGGGAACAGCTTTTCTCCCAACACTCCTTCCTCTGGCCTGGGAGGGGAAAGCAGTCCCGCTTCTTGGTCGGGCGTGAGCAGACGCAGGCGCACAAAGACCATCCCTTTGCTTCCCTTGTTCGCCGAGAAACGCCCGAGCCGCGCCTCGAACTGGGCGTTCACGCCATGAGACCGGAGGAAGAGGGCCAGAAGCTCCACGGCTTTGCCGGGGTCTTTGTCCAGCTCTTGAAGGGGAACCCACCGGAGACCGGCGGGGTTCAAACTGTCGAATGGCTCCGTGTCCGGCAGGAAGCCGACGGCGCTCACCTTGCGCAGATTGATCTCGTTGATCAGGCGCCCCACGATTTCCGTTTCGGCCGCCGTGAAGCGGAAAACCTCCTCCGACGGATCCATCCTGACTTGGGTCACTCCGCCCTTAAGGAACCCTTCCTCCGCCCCGGCGGCGATGGGACTCGGCTGCCCCTCTTTCAGGCGGGTTTCCAGGTCTTCCAATCCGGCGGCGTTGTTCTTGATTTCCAGGTTCCGCAGGGCAAAGGCGGGGCTGGGCAGGGCAAGCAGGATGCTTAGGAAAAGGGCCGGAATTCTGGGTAAAAGCTTGGCATTATTCATTTTGTCGGGTGGATACCTAAAGTGTGGCTCCGAAACAGGGGAAAATCAAGTAGCTATTTAGATTTTATTACTACTTACCGTGCCCGGGGCGCCCCCACCATCGGGCGGAGGTAATTGCCGGGTAGCAAGCTGTTCCCGGGCGATCCGGATCGCCTCGTGCAACTTATGCTCCAAAACCTTCCGAGGGGGTAATTCGGTCAGGTATTGAGCCACCCGGATGCCGCTCTTTTCGAGCTGCAACAGCTCAACATGCTCTGCCGACTTATCCGCGCACAGAATGAGCCCGATCGGGGGATTCTCCCCTATCCGTTTCTCGTGCTTCTCAAGCCACCGAAGATAAAGCTCCATCTGCCCCTTATCCGCGGCCTGAAAACGTTCGAGCTTTAAGTCAATGGCAACCAAGCAATGCAGCCGGCGATGGTAGAACAACAGATCCAGGTAGTAATCTTCATGGTCCACGGTGATGCGCTTCTGGCGGGTAAGAAAAGCGAAATCGATCCCCAATTCCACGAGAAACCGTTCCAGCTCCCGCAGGATGGCGGCTTCCACGTCCCGCTCGCTGTATGTATCCTTCAACCCAAGAAAATCCAATAGGTACGGGTCTCGGAACACCATGTCCGGCGTCAGGCGGTCTTCCTCGCGGAGTTTCTTGAGTTCCTGCTTGGCTAATTCCGCTGGTTTCCTGGAAATCCCGGTTCGCTCATAGAGCATGCTCCGAATCTTCGCCCGCAAGGTGCGGGTACTCCAACGCTCCAATCGACATATCTCTGCATAAAAATCTCGCTGGAGGGAATCGGGGAGGTAGATGATCTGGCGAAAATGACTCCAGCCCAATTGTCTACTCAGTGTGTAGACAATTTCTCGGTTGGGGAATGTCTCCGAAAAACGGATCATATGGAACAAATTGGCTCTGGTGAAACCTTCGCCATAATCACTCGCCAATTGGTTCGAGAGTGTCTCCACAATCTGGTGGCCGTACTCTGCCCGCTTCTCTTTCAGCATTTCTCGACGGATTCGATAGCCAATACTCCAATACAGCATGGTCAAGCCGGTATTGAGGACCTGCGCCACCTGTTTACGGGTGCTCTCGATCAAAGAGCGGATATCACCCAAAAGGTGATCCGTTGCGGCTGCAGGAGAGGACGCCCGAACCGCAGGAAGATTCCTCTGTTTTTGTCGTTTCATCTTCGGTTTCCCCTTAAGATATGCATACAAATGTCTATTATACACCAGCGGGGTCGGTTGGACAAAGCAGATTTTTGAGCAGGAACTCCGGGTTGCTTTACCGCTACCAGCGGGCGGGCTTGTAATCCTTCAGGAATTGGCCCCACACATGCCGGCCGGTCAGGAATCCCGAGAAGATCGGGTCGCAGATCCGGGCCGCGGCGTCGACGTAATCCAGCGGCGGATGGAAATCATGCGTCTCCCGTTTTCGCTCGGCCAGCTCCACGGGGTCCTCATCGGTGATCCACCCGGTGTCCACACTGTTCATGTGGATGCCGTCTTTGATGTAATCCTCGGCCGAGGTGCGGGTCATCATGTTGAGGGCCGCCTTGGCCATGTTCGTGTGGGGATGTTTGTCGGTCTTGCAGGCGCGGTAAAACTGCCCCTCCATCGCCGAGACGTTGACGATGTGCTTGTCCTGGGAGGGGTACCGCAGCATCAGCGGCTTCAGCCGCGCGTTGAGGATGAAGGGGGCCACCGCGTTGACCAAGTGCACCTCAAGCAGCTCCGTGGCCGACACGTCGGCCAGCGGCAGGCGCCAGCTGTTGATCTTCCGCAAGTCCACCTGCTGCAAGTCGGCGTCGAGCTGGCCGGCGGGAAAGAGCTGGCTGTCCCGCTTGCCTTCCCCGTCCAGCAGCGGCAGCTGCGAGAGCTGCGCGGAATCCTTCAACGGCTCCCGCGCCAGCGTCCTGCCCCGGTGGCGCAACGCCTCATGCCGCTCCAGCACCCGGCGAGCCGCCGGAGGCAGCGCGTCCAACGGCTGGGTCTCCGCTTCGATGAGATGCCGGTAGAAATCCGGAGGCCGGCGCACCGTCTGACAGGCGTTGTTCAGGATGAAATCGAGCCGGTCGTACACCGTCTTCAGATGGGCGGCGAGGATTTCGACGCTCGGCGTGTGGCGCAGGTCGATCCCGTACACCTCCAGGCGGCTCCCCCACTGCCCGAAATCCGGCTCCTTGGCGTAGCGGGCCACGGCGTCCCTCGGGAACCGGGTCAGCACGATGACCCGCGCCCCGGCCCGCAGCAGCATGATGGCGGCCTGGTACCCAATCTTCACGCGGGCCCCCGTGATCAGCGCGACACGCCCGGAGAGGTCGGCCGTCTGAAGGCGCTTCTGCCAGTTGAACTCCGCGCAAGCCGGACAGAGCAGATCGTAAAAGAAGTGGACCTTCCGGTAGGGGTGTTTGCAAATATAGCAGTCCAGCGGCTCTTGCAGCTCGACCGGCTCGATGGGCTCTTCCCCCTGGCGCGGCGGCAACGAAGCCGAAACACCGGACCCAGGCAGCGGCGTCGCATAGACCAACTGCAGCCGCTGCCGGCGGATCGCCGTCCCGTCCAGCACCCGCTGGTCGGCCGAGCGCGTCGCCTTGCGCTCCTTTTGCCGCTTGCGCCGCCGCGCGCTCCAGAGCACCTGCTGGTCCGCCCGCCCGGGTTTCGAGGCCTGCCCGGCCGCCGTGAGCAGCCGTATCCTCAGCTCATCCGGCAGCTCGATCAGCAGTCCGCGGTCCGCCGCGATCGCCTCCAGCAACTCGGCGCTGCCGGCGGCGAGGGCGGATAAAGTCTTGGCATCCATGGTCTGATTATATCGGCCCCTCTGTGGCTACGCTATTTCTTCCCATGATCGCAAGCCTTGCTAAAAGGTAGGATGTGGTGGACTCGGCCCCCTGGTTGAGATTGATATGCCCTTCTCCGACGCCGTCATAACATCCGCCGGTGGCCCTGTCATAAACCACTTGTTCCAGACTGTTGTCTCCCAAGAACCAGTTAAAAGCTTCATACATCAGTTTTTTGTAAACGGCCTTTCCGGTGACCCGAGTGGCGGTGGCAAGAGCGCACGCCATCGCGGAGACGTCCTCCGGCTGCTGGTCAAAATAACGGCGCTCTCCCATCTTATGATGCCAGCCGTCTTGGCCGATCGGCGCGTAGATTCCGTTGATGAACGTTTGCCGGATCAGAAAATCCAGCGTCTTGGAGCCAATCTCCAGGTACTCGCTGTTGCCGGTCTGCTGATGCCCCAAGAGAAGGGCTTCCGGGAAAACCGCGTTTGAATAAGTCAGGTAATTCTCAAACCAGGGCCATTCCTCGGAAGAAACACCGCGATAAAGCGAAACCAGCCGGTCGCAATGCCGGATCAGCTCCTTCGTTTCTGAAAGGAGGCAGAGCCCCTTGATATAAAAGGCCGAGGCCCTGGGCGATTCAAACATCTCGCGGTTTTCCGCGCTCTTCCTGAACAGGGAGAGCGCCTTATCCCTCAGGTTTTCGGGCAGGCGTTCGGCCGTGGCGGCAACCGCCAATGCCCAGAGGGTCCGGCCGTTCGCGTCCTCAAGGTTCTCCTTTCGATTCAGCGCGCTGTCGACCGTCCTGTCGGATTTCACATAATTTCCAAAGAGGCCGTCCTCTCCCAGCACGTATTCGATGAAATGCAAATAGATCTCGGCGCGTTTGAGCAGCTCCTTCTGCTTTCCGCTGGTGCACAGGCAAGCGACGATCAGAGCGCGCGCGTTGTCATCCACCGTATAGCCCGACGCGATGTCGGGCAACGAGAGCTGGGAGAACTGGATGATCCCGAAATCGTCGGTCAAGCGGAACATGTGGCTCAGATTGATGCGGGGGATCTTTTTGTGCTTGCTGACCTCGGCGAGTTCACCGGAATATTCCGAGAACAGCTTCGAATACTCCAGCGCGACGTTCTCCCAGGTCATGTTGCGCGTCCTGAAATAGGCGTTCTTTCCGAATTGCTCTCTCCGGAGGGGATCTTTCAAAAGCGCCATGATCGCCTCGGCATAAGAGTCCGGGTCCCTGAAATTGACCAACAATCCGGATTCCGGAGTGATGATCTCCCGGGCTTGCGCGAAGGGCGTGGAAATAACCGGCCGCCCGGATCCCAGCGCGTAAGAGAGGGTCCCTGAAACGGCTTGGTTCGGATCGAGAGAGGTGGAGATGTAGATGTCCGCGGCCCGCAAAAATTGAAGCAGACTGTCCAAAGAAGCATATTCGTTATAAAAGCTCACATGGGAGGAGAGACCCAGATCGCGGACCTTTTGAATCAGCGAGTTGCGGTAACTTTCGCCTTCTTCTTTCAAGACATTCGGGTGAGTCACGCCCAAAATGATGTACGCCAAGTCTGGATACGCCTTCACGACTTTGGGCAGCGCCTCGATGACGTATTCGAGCCCCTTCCCGCGGCTCAGGAACCCAAAGGTCAACAGGCTGACCTTTCCTGAAAACCCCAACGCCACCTTAGTCTTAGCGCTGGAGCTGTAGGGCGCGGCGTGGATCCCATGCGGGATCACGGAGATCTTTTTTTCATCGAGTCCGTATTCGCGGACCAGGATTTCGCGCGAGAGGTTCGTCATCGCCGTCACACCGCTTACTGTCTCGGCGATCGAACGAACAACGCGATGGAGTTCGCCGTTCGGCGAAGGAAGGACGCTGTGGAAAGTCACGATGGACGGTTTTTTGAGCGCCCTCAAAAAGGAAAGGATATTTGAGCCGTATCCGCCCCCGAAGAGGCCGAACTCATGCTGGATATTGACCAGCTTGACGTCATCCATCCCGTTGATGCTCTCGGCGGTCCGGAGATAGTCCCCCTCGGAATTCTGGTCGATCTGAAAAATCACCTGGCGGGGGTAGTGGTAGCGGGAGACGGCATCGGTATTCATCGCGGCAATTCTCGACTCGACGACCGATTCGAGCAAATCATCCATGGCGCCCGTCAGGTCGGCGGTAAAGGTCGCGATGCCGCACTCCCTGGGCGGAAAGCTGGATAAATAAACAACCTTCACGGGTTATTTTTCAATTCGCCCACCAGTTCTTCGAGATCGATGGACTTTGCCGCGATGAGCTTGTCCGCCGCGCCGTAATAAAGAGTCAGCCGGCCCTCTTTGACCACAGCGCCGGTGGGGAAAACGACGTTGTTGACGTCGCCCTGTTTTTCCCACGGTTCGGACGGGGAAAACAGGGGTTTTTTCAGCCGGCCGATGATCTTCGTTGGATCCGCTAAATCGAGCAGCGCTGCCGCCGCGTGGTAAGTCCTGCCGCGGCGCAAGTCCTCCACGGCGTGATAAATCAGCAGCCACCCGTCTTTCGTCTCCATGGGCGGGCACCCGCCTCCGATGTTCCTGCTTTCAAACCGGTACTCGGGATCGAGCAACACGTAATCACCCAAATTCTTGAGATAATCCCTCCAATAATCGTCGGTCAGTTGTTTGAAATCGTCGAAATAGAGGACCTGGATCCCCGGAAGCACGCGGTGGACCAGCGCGAACCGATTGTTGATTTTCTTCGGGAAGATGAACGCATCTTTCTCCCACAACAGGATGTCGTCACCCTGCCTGTCCCGAATGTAAGAATCAAAGAAGAAATACCTCTCGATCATTTTGGCCTTCGAAAAACCAAAGAGACGGGCCGCTTCGGCATAGGTAATCCGCGGGGAAATAACTCCGTGCTTGGTGAAGTGGATCAGGTCGGTGCTGGTTGCGTAAGCGAACAGGGCATTTTTACCGTCGTAAACGGTATAAAACAGATAATAAATGCCGTCCAAGAAGACAATCCGCGGGTCCTCGATCCCCATCTTTTCATAATCCTGTTCCGGAAAAAGAACCGGCTTGTCCGACCTCTGAACAACGGTGTTGCCTTCCAGCCGGCAGTAGCCGATCGAGGAAACCCCATCGCCCCGCCTGACGGCCCTGTAAAACATGTGGGTGATGCCACCCACCTCAATGCAGGCGGGATTTAAGACCGCCTGATTGTCGAATCCGTTTTCCGAACTCTCAAGAATAATGCCTTCGCTTTTGACGTTGATCATTGACCCTCACTGTAACAGATATCTTCGTGGGATGGGAAAGCCCCGGTTCACTCGCTGAACCAGGGCTTTGAGCCTCTCTATCGCACCTTAAGAACCTCTCAGGCGGTCAACTTGAAGAAACGAGTAAGACTCACCAAAGTCACCGCTCCGATAAGCGCCGTCAGGAAGGAGGCGAACGAACTATAGGCGTATACCCCGATCACGCTCGCCATCCACCCGCCCAGCAGCCCGCCGACAATCCCGACGACAACATCGCCCATAATCCCAAACCCGCGCCCCTTGACGATGACCCCCGCCAACCAACCGACAATCCCACCGATCAAGAGAAACCATATCCATCGCCCTATGCTGTACTCCATATTTGTATCCTCCCTCTACTTAGGTGACCATGATGTTCCGGCCGGCCGGGCGATTCTTCACCAACCCGCGTCCACCCGACGCCTTCGCAGCCCTCTGTTTCGCCGCTGTCATCCGACCCCCTCTGCTTTTCTTTGCCATTTGTGCTCACCCCCTTTATAAAACCGTTATTTTGTATTTAAGGCGACACGGATATTCTTTTCCATCGGTGAAATCTCCGCGAAACGCTTCTTCAACTCCTCGAGAGATCCCAGCCGCGAAACCCTTATATCATCTTGGTTCAGTTTTACGCTGCGCCCGGTTTCCTTCCAAATGATCTCTTCAATGCTTGCAGCCGTCGCGTTTTTGGGATCGAACTTCGCCAATCGACCGGCCGGCAGATAAATCGTTCCTTCATGAAAATCAACAGCAAAAGCAATGATGCCGGGAATGAGAAAGAACAACAAACCAATACCATCTAAAACAGCAACCCCCACATCAATCCTTCCTCCTTTTTGTCCTCTGCGCTCCGGAT
>Ga0209726_10003715_pt1 | contig 20379 bp, 14 predicted proteins | sample Subgrocontami54m_FD_187453 | JGI IMG/M metagenome (GOLD analysis project Ga0209726, IMG submission 187453) | Subsurface groundwater microbial communities from S. Glens Falls, New York, USA - GMW46 contaminated, 5.4 m (SPAdes) (version 3) | ecosystem: Environmental > Aquatic > Deep subsurface >... | reverse complement strand
TAAAATCATCCATTGAGGGTAACCCTGTTTCCGCAAAGGCAACATGGAATGCGATATGCCTTGCAGATATGGGTGACACCGGCATAGCCTTTGTGGCAATGCCCCAGATACCGCCACGAAACGTTACATGGGCAAAGAAAGGGAAATGGGTGCATCTGGCAAAGGTTGCCTTTGAAAGATATTTTATACGAAAGATGAAAAAGGGCGTGAGCGAGCCGTTCTACGAGAAGGCCATCATGAATGCAATAGGGATTAAAAAATTAGAAGAACCGCCGAAGTGAAAGGATGAATTTGATTTATGGATATGGCATGGACTGATGAGGCCAAAGATAGGCTGGTAAGGGTTCCGGAAGGGTTTATGCGGAATATGACCCGAACACGGATTGAAGAATTTGCCAAAGAAAGGGGTATAAATCTTATAACCCTTGAAATTGCAGAAGATGCGATAGGAAAGGCAAGAATGACAATGACCGGGATGATGGGAGGAATTACAAAACCGGCGGTATCCACCCCGCCTATGCGGGCTTCTTTTTACCGCTGTAATCTGTGCGGCTATGTTGCAGAAGGCGCTGCGCCTGAAAGGTGTCCTGTCTGCGGGGCAGGGAGAGAGCGGTTTGAATTGATTGATAAAAATGAAGATATTGTCAGACCGGCAGCGGAACTTAAGTGGACCCATGAAGCGATGGAGAGGCTTAAAAAGATCCCGGAAGGTTTTATGAGGGATATGACCAGATGGAGGATTGAGAAGACGGCAAGGGGCAAGGGTCTTTCTGTTGTTACCCATGATGTCTTACAGGAGAAGTATGACTATTGGGCAGATGGTTCAGCAAAGGTAGAGCGGAGACTTTCGTGGACAAAGGAGGCGGAGGAAAAGATAGAGCGCATACCTTCCTTTGTAAGAGGTATGGTAATTAAAGAAGTAGAGGCGCTGGCCGAAAAAATGGGTAAAGAAGAGGTGACCCGGGAACTCCTTGAAGAATCAAAAAAGACATGGGAAGGCACAATGGAATTCCATTCAGATTCGGATAAGGAAAAGAAGAAAACCCATCAGCCGAACTTTATCAATATCTTAAAGCAAGAGGTTTTCTCTCATGAGGCCGTAAACCATCCATTTCTTGAACGTTTCTCAAAAGGCAATCTCACCGAAGAACAGGTAAAGACATTTGCTGTCCATTATTACCAGCACGCAAAGATGTTCTCCCATTACATAGCCAATATCATTCCAAAAATCCCACATGAAAGAGACAGGATTGTCATGGTCAAAAATCTTATGGAAGAGTATGGAAATCTCATCCCTGAAAAGACACATCCCGCCCTCTTTAGGAAATTTCTCTCTGCATTGGGACTGAAAAAAGCGGACTGGAAAAAGTTTAAGCCCATCCCTGAGGTGACAAACTTTGTAGACCGTTTGACTATGCTTACAAGATATGAGCCGTTCCTTGTTGGGCTTGGCGCAGTTGGCCCCGGGGTTGAATGGGTTATACCAACCATGTTTAAAAAGATTGTAGATGGATTGAAAAATAGCATATCCATATCTGAAGACGATCTGGAATACTGGACATCCCATATCACCCTTGATGTGGAACACGGAGATGAGGCAACAAGGGTCTTAATGAATTATCTGGATAGCGAGGAAAAACAGAATATGGTTAGAACAGGGGCAATGAAGGGGCTGGAGGCAAGAAAGCTGCTCTGGGACGGCTTTGAAAGGCTGTTGGGATTTTAATATATAGCATTAATAAATCTGCATACAGAGCATCAAAACAAAGCAGGCCAAGGCGCGACGAAAGTAATGCTTACCGTCACAGACTGATTATCTCAAATTCCCGCCTTTCTACCCCTTCTCTACTCCGCTCAAACCATGGCTCCTTTTCCCTCTGGAGCGCAAACAATAGGCGCTTGTTCAGCGCCCTGCGATTTTCCTCATCTGCCACTACCTTTGACTTTATATAGTCCAATCCAACCCGTTCTATCCAGGCAGCGGTGCGGTCAAGATAACGCGCCTCTTCACGGTAAAGCTCAAGAAATGCGCCAGCATATTCCAGAACCTCTTCAGGCGCTGCCACCTTGGCTAAAAATTTTGCAACCTCTGTCTTCACGCCTCCATTCCCTCCGATGTAAATCTCCCATCCGGAATCTACGCCAATAATACCGACATCCTTTATAGCGGCTTCAGCGCAGTTTCGCGGACAACCTGATACAGCCAGTTTCACCTTATGCGGCGCCCACATCTTCCATAACCTTCTTTCCAGCGCAATACCCATCTCTACGGAATCCTGTGTGCCGAAGCGGCAGAATCTATTCCCCACGCAGGTCTTCACTGTGCGCAGCGCCTTGCCATAGGCATAGCCTGACGGCATATCGAGATCGGCCCAGATACCAGGCAGGTCTTCCTTCTTAACGCCGAGGAGGGCTATACGTTGGCCTCCTGTAATCTTTACCATCGGCACCATGTGCCTTTCTGCCGCATCCGCGATCCTGCGGAGTTCCTTTGGAGTTGTTACGCCGCCCCATATCCTTGGCACTACAGAGTATGTGCCATCCTTCTGGATATTGGCATGAACCCTCTCATTGACAAAGCGGGACCTGGGGTCATCCTCTGCCTCTCCCGGCCATGTTGAGATGAGGTAGTAGTTGAGGGCAGGTCTGCAGGAGCTGCAGCCATCCGCATTTTTCCACTCCATGAACTCCATCACATCACGAATGGAGGAGAGTCTGTGGGTATGTATCGCCCTGCGGACATCCTCATGGGTATATTCTGTGCATTCGCACATTGGCATCTTGCCAGGCGCCGGAGAATAATCCCCTCCCAGTGTGGCTATCAGTATCTGTTCTACAAGGCCTGTGCATGAACCGCAGGAACCGGACGCCTTTGTATGTTTGCGAACATCCCCTACTGTAAAAAGCCCTTTCTCTTTTATAGCCTTGACGATAGTCCCCTTACTCACACCGTTGCATCCGCAGATTTCCATGCTGTCGGGCATGGCAGATATATTGATTTTACCTTCGTGCCCGCCTGTCCCTGTATGCGCCTGACCTGATATAAGACGCCTGCGGATATCAGAGATATCCCTGCCTTCACGCATCAACTGAAAATACCAGGAACCATCTGTGGTATCGCCGTATAATACCAAACCTGCTATCTTATTTTCTTTAATGACAAGTTTTTTATATACGCCGGCTGCAGGGTCGTGAAGGATTATCCTCTCTTGAAAATTACCTCCGTCCACATCACCGGCAGAGAATATATCTATGCCGGTCACCTTAAGCCTTGTGGAGACTTGAGAGCCTTTATAAAGCGCATAACCCATAAGGGCCAGGTGATTTGCGCAGACCTTCGCCATTTCAAAGAGCGGCGCAACCAATCCGTAATTTATGCCGCGGTGATTGACGCATTCACCAAGGGCGTATATCCTCGGATCATAAGTCTGCATTGTGTCATTTACAACGATGCCGCGGTTGCAATATATCCCTGCGCCTTCGGCTAAGGCAGTATCGGGGCGGGTCCCTGCTGCCATTATCACAATATCGGCTGGTATAATGCCGCCGTCTTTAAACCTTACTGCCTTTACCTTCCCGCTATCTCCGACAATCTCCGCAGCCTCCCTTTCCATCAAGAGATTTATCCCCTTAGTCTCAAGTGATTTCTGCAGCATCCGTCCGGAGGTTTCATCCATCTGGCGCTCCATCAGCCACGGCATGATATGAACAACCGTAACATCCATACCTCTGGCCAGAAGGCCATTGGCTGCCTCAAGGCCCAGGAGCCCGCCGCCTATGACAACCGCATATCTGGACATGGCGCATTTCTCTATCATAATTTCCACATCCCTGATATTGCGAAAGCCCATAACACCCTTGAGATTGCTGCCGGGGATAGGAAGGATTACAGGGGTTGAGCCTGTTGACAGGAGAAGGCGGTCATAATCTGCCGAGGTCCCATCATCCGCAAAGACAGTTCGGCTCTTTCGGTCGATCTTTACAACCCTTTTATTCAGATGAAGGGTGATCCCATTCTCCGCATACCAATCAATTGCGTTTAGCATTATATCCTCAAACCTCGTCTCGCCTGTAAGCACATGGGATAGGAGGATGCGGTTATAATTTGGATGGCCTTCTGCGCCGAATACTGTAATATCATACAGGTCAGGGGCAATTTTAATGAGCTCTTCCAACGTCCTCATCCCTGCCATGCCGTTTCCAACCACTACAAGTTTCATTCTTGCCATGACATCCCCCTTCTAAAGCATGTCCCTGCGGGTATTAACAGGCGACATGGCTTGTGCCGCTTCGCCTCACGAATTTTCAGCATGGACGCCGTAAGTGACGTGCAACAGCATGCCGGTGAATATCGCCCCGCCGGCAATGTTCCCCAGCGTGACCGGAATATGGTTCCACAGCCACCATTGCGAAAAATCAATGTCCGCGCCGAGCAGCATCGCAGTCGGCACCACGAACATATTGACTACCACGTGCTCGTAAGCCAAGGCGAAAAAAGTCATGATCGGCAGCCACGCAGCAGTGATTTTGCCGATAGTGGAAGTGGAGGTTAGCCCGACGATCGTGCCGATGGCGACCATCCAATTGCACAGCACCGCCTTGGTAAAAGCGGTCAGCCATCCTGCCAAGCCCGCTTGCTGATAGGCAAACGTTTTCGCTTGTGCCACCGCGATAATTTTTTCTGCCAGCGCCCCGCTTGCCTCTGCGGTGAATGCCTGGGTCAACGTCAAAGCCAACAGTATGCCGTAAAACAGGCTGCCCGCCAGATTGCCCAGGAAAACCCAGCCCCAATTGCGTAACAGCGCCTTGCTGCCGATTTTCCCGGCAACGAAACTCATCGGCAAAAGAGCGAAATTCCCGGTCACCAGTTCCAAACCGAGCAGCACGATCAACACAAAGCCGACAGGGAAAACCGCGCTGGAAACCAGCGCCGCCATGCCGCCGCCAAGGCCATCGGACACCTTGAAAGCGAATGAAGTGGCGTACCCAAGAAACACTCCGGCGAGAAATCCCCTCACCAGCATGTCTTTCACGCTCAAAGCGGTTTTTCTTTGCCCCGCTGCTATCAATTCTTCCATCAGCTTGGCAGGTTGTACGTAGTCCATGAAATCCCCTCCTCACAGCGCCAAATAAATTGTGCCTTGCTCGACTTTGACGAGATACGAACGGGCGCAGCCTTTGTCGGGCGCAACCGCCTCGCCGGATTCGAGGCAAATACTCCATCCATGCAAAGGGCACGTCACTTTGTCGCCGAACACGATACCCTGCGACAATGGCCCGCCTTTGTGCGGGCATTTATCCTCAAGGGCAAATACCTCGTCATTGCTTGTTCTGAATATGGCAATCCGTGTCCCGCGACCGTCAACTCCCACCCTTGCGCCAGGCCTTGGGATGTCCTCTATGCCACAGACCTTTAACCAGTTGTTCATGAATACCCCTCTGTAATGTCAAAAAAAAGGCGCCTTGAGTTTTAAGACCCAAGGCGCCATTGCCTTATGCTTTAACACCACATCACTGTAGCGTTTTTACTGCTTACAACTGATGGATAAGTTTTAAATCCATTAAATAGATCTTATCCTTTCCTCACGGCGTTTTATGTATAGTGAAGTCTGGGTAAGCGCTCACAGCTACTTCATGCTGGTCAAGGCCGTCAATCTCCATCTCTGCTGAAACCCTGAGGGGGACTATCTTATCCAGTACCGTAAAGAAAACATACATCACTACAAAGACAAATACAAAATTGGTTATAACCCCTGTGATCTGGGCAATAAACTGGGAGGCATCGCCGTAAAAAAGCCCTTTCACCGTGCCGGTAACACCATTCAGACCATCGCCATAGGTGCCATCGGCAAAAAGCCCCAATGACAGGAGACCCCATGCCCCGTTTACCCCATGTACTGATATGGCGCCGACAGGGTCATCAATCTTTAATGTGCGCTCCACAAAAAATACGCTCACACAAAGAATCAAGCCTGCAATTGCGCCAATAATAACTGCGGAAACGGAATTTACAAAGGCGCAAGGCGCTGTGATAGCAACAAGGCCGGCCAGGAAACCATTAGCAATCATGGAGATATCAGGCTTTTCATAAACCTTCCACATATAAAACATTGAAGCTATGGCGCCTGCTGCCGATGCCAGCATCGTATTTACCGCCACTACACCTATCCTAAAGTCTCCACCTGCCAGGGATGAACCTGCATTGAATCCGAACCACCCAAAGGCAAGGATGAAGCACCCTGTAAGGGCCATCGGGATATGATGTCCAGGGATGGCATGGGGTTTCCCATCTGATCCATATTTGCCCAGCCTCGGGCCGAGGATCATAGCCCCTGCGAGCGCTGCAACACCTCCTGTCATGTGGACAACGGATGAGCCTGCAAAATCAAGTGTCCCATGCCCCAAGCTAAAATTCTTTCCTAACTGGGACAGCCATCCGCCGCCCCATACCCAGTTTGCATAGAGCGGATATGTAAACATTGAGATAAAGAACCCGTAGATTACAAATGATTTAAACGTCCAGCGCTCAGCCATCGAGCCCGTTGGTATGGTCGCCGTGGTATCCATAAAGACCATCTGGAAGAGGAAGAGGGCGAAGATTACGGCGTCATAGGAAACACCGGAAAGAAAGAACCCCTTAGTCCCAAACAGACCGAAGTCTTTACCGAAAAGACTTATTGCAAATTCCCCATTCAATTGTGTAGCGCCGCCAAGGCTGGCAACTCCGCCGACACCACCCATCTGGAGCGCAAAGCCGCATATCCAGTAACCGAGCATCCCAATACCATAGATCATGAAATTCATGGCCATCGTGTGGCCAGCATTTTTTGCCCTTGTGAATCCTGTCTCTGCCAGGGCAAAGCCGGCCTGCATAAACATGACAAGAAAACCGCAGACTAATGTCCAGACAATGTTTATTGCTATCCTGTTATGTCCAATCACATCTGCCAGTTTTAGCGCAAGCGGTTCTTTGGGGCCGAGATTCTTCATGTCGTCCGCGGTCGGCGCGCCTGCCGAGGCTCCGACCACATCTGCAGCCCCTCCTGTATTAGCGCCTGATGGATCAGGCTTCAGTGCAGGAGCAGGAGCTGCCTGCTCAGTTGCTGCAGGGGCAACAGCATCATCTGCCGCCACTATTGCCGGCATAAAAAGATATGCTGTAAGCATTAGCGCTGTTATTATTTTTTTAAACATCTTTTCTGTCCTCCTTCTTATAAAAATTTGAAATTCTACAGGGCCTCTTTCCCTTTCTCTCCTGTCCTTATCCTGACGGTCTCTTCTATAGAGGAGACAAATATCTTGCCGTCTCCGATCTTGCCTGTCCTTGCTGCGCCTGTTATGGCCTCCACCACCTTGCCAGCCATCTCCTCTGTTGTTACCACCTCTATCTTTACCTTGGGCAAGAAATCAACCACATATTCAGCGCCTCTGTAGAGTTCTGTATGCCCTTTCTGCCTTCCGAAACCCTTCACCTCAGTAACTGTCATGCCTTCTATATGGATATCGTTCAAAGCTTTTTTGACCTCGTCAAGTTTAAAAGGTTTTATTATTGCCTCGATCTTTTTCATTGGATTTCACCTCCCATAAGTTAGAAATAATAGACAAAATTGATCCCGGCGGTCGATTGGGTATCGGTGGCTTTTCCTTTATCATCCTTGAAGATTGAAACATTCTTATCAGCCTTGTCCCATCGAAATTCCGGTCGCACGAGTATGTAAGAGCCCGGCCCACTACCCAACTTGTAGTTTAGGGTGAGGGTCGCACTGTTAAAGGTGTCAGCCGCTGTTCCAACTGTAAACCCGTCCGGATCATTGTAGATCTCGTAACGAAGGGATGGTTCGAAACGATCTGTTACTTTATATCTAGCCCAAAAGGTATAGCCCGACCAACTCACATCCTTTTTTCCTGTCACAGGTTGCGCAAGGAGTGCGCCAGGAATGTCTTTTTGATTACCCCAATCGAAATTGACAGCAAGGTTTAGAGCACCGGCAGAGTACAATAACTGACTGTCAATCAGGTTTCGCATCGTGCTCCGACTTCCAATTGGAGTAGTAAGAGTATCCGACTCATTACCCCCCAGGTAGTTTAAATACCAGGCTACTGGTCCGATCGTCCAGCCGAATGAGGCTCCTATTGATTTTTGTTTGTCATTGTCAATTGTGGTGTTCCAACCATTTAAGACATAGAGTTCTGTATAGAAGTTATCATTCCATGGATAGTTCACCCGAAGACCTGTATCCTGGAATGGGATGCCAAAACTATAAAAGTAGGTATGGGAAAAGTTATTGTTCTTGATTCCAGCGATTGTCTCTCCACCGATGTGCGTCACAAACTTCCCGACGTCAAACCGAAGACCTTTGCCTATAGGCGCTACATAGCTTAACGATGCATGCTGGAATATCTTGTCGGTTTCGGTGAGGCTCCCCGCACCATAAAATGCTTTAATGCCATTAAAGATTTGGTCCTGGGTATCTCCTGTAGCCAGGTCAAACTTAAAACCTACTTCCCCTGGGTTAGGAACCTTCTCAAACTCAATCTCAGCCAGCTCCAGTGTGAAGCTATTATCACGTATATCAAATGTCCTTCCTCCAATTGAGGTCCCCACAGGGGGGGTGTTGAAGTTATAATTATAATAGGTGCTAATCCAGCCTCTTGTCTTGATTCCTTCCAGAGCCTTGATCCCTGTGAGTGTCCCCATATCCTTAGTGGTCGGCTCTGTATAGATACCATTTACCTCTGCTGCAAGGCCCAAGTCCCACCCCCCTGCAAGCAGTATTACTGCTGTTACCGCTGCTGTAATTGCCTTTTTCATGCTTTTTTTCCTCCTTTGTGTTTTTTTAAATAAAACGCCATCTGTATCTTTGATAGAATTATATCTGCAATACTTGTGCCAAGATATATTTGGCTGATATTACTGTGTGTTTTCCGACCATTCGAGGCCTGCTGCCTTAAAAACTGCTTAACTTTTAACCACCAATGCCTATCTATCAATCACGGCATGGGCATAACATGGCACAGCATAGGCTCATGTGTGTTTCACCAGATTGAAAAATCTCGAGAAGATTACTTCGCCGTATCTATGGACGGTCTCTATGTGATTAGCCGTTTCCTTGATGATATGCTTTGGATTTATGTATGACTTTACAGAAGCCAATTCTCTATCGTTTACATCAATCCAGTTTTTTATCATATCTTCTGTCACCTCAAGATGAAACTGAAGGCCATACGCATTCTTACCGACTTTTATTATTTGATTGGAAAACAATTCTGAAGACGCAAGACATTTGCTGTTTTCAGGGATGCCAAATGTATCGCCGTGCCACTGAAAAACCGTAAACTCACCAGGCAGGCCGATGAAAAGACCGTCCCTTTTACCCTCATCACTCAACTTTATCTTATACCAGCCAATTTCCTTTCCCTGCTTAATACCTGCAGGGACATGCTTTCCCCCTTTGTACACATCCGCTCCTGCTGCCTTTGCCAGCATCTGCGCGCCAAGGCATATGCCAAGTATTGGCGTATCATCTTTAATGGCGCTCTTTATAAGCGTAATCTCGTCTTTTATAAATGGATAAATATCCTCTTCGTATACGCCCATTGGCCCGCCGAGTATTATGAGTCCATTGTATCCTTCAAGGCTTCTTGGTATCCTGTCGTTTTTAAAAATACTTATAAAATCGGTTTGGATTCCCCTTTGTTTTACAGCCTTATTTATTATCCCCAATCCCTCACTCTCTACATGCTGGAGAACGAGAACCCTTGCCATTACCTTCCCCCTTCCAATGCAGCAATCAGTATCTCCGCAATCTCTTTCATTGGCCTTCTTTTGTCCATGCTTAACTTTTGAATGCGTGAAAATGCATCTCTTTCTGACAATCCTTCCTTCTCCATTAAAAGACCCTTCGCCCTTTCTATCACCTTCCTTGCCTCTATTGACTCTTTCAATTCCAGATTTTGTTTGCTCACAATTTGAAATTCCTTGAACCTTGATATGGCAAGTTCAATGGTCGGCAACAGGTCTTCTTCTCGTATCGGCTTTACAAGATATGCCATAACGCCAGCATCAGCAGCCCTCTTTATAGTCTCTTCATCTTTTTTTGCTGTTAAAAGAATTACAGGAGTTGGCTTCAACTTATTTATTGCCATTGCAGCTTCAATGCCATCCATACCCGGCAGTTTAACATCCATCAACACCGCATCCGGAGACAGTTTCTGCATCAGCTCCACTGCGTCAAGGCCGCTCTTGCCCTCGCCGATAACCTCGCAGCCGATATATGTTAAAAGACCATTTAATACAAATCTCTGGTCGGCATTATCGTCTATGATTACTAATTTTCTACATGGCATACCAATATTTTCTCCAACTCTCTCTTAAAATAGCAATTATAATGCCAAGTTATCAGATGGCTGTTTTGTTGAGGAATTTTGAAACAAAGCGCTGTCTTAGTGATTTTATATTTGGCAGGTGTGTGTAAAATTTGGGCAATTATTACATAAGAAGCTTTTCATATAGTTCCACATACCTCTTTGCCGACCTATCCCACGAGAAGTCCTGCTGCATTGCCTTTTGAACAAGTTTTTTCCACTCTTTTCTATTAGAAAAAACCTTAACCGCCTCTTTTACTTTTGCGAGGAGTATTTGCGCAGAATATTCCTTGAACTTAAAGCCGTTGCCTTCTCCCCCGTCATAGCCCTGAATTGTATCATCAAGCCCGCCTGTTGCCCGGACAATCGGTATTGTTCCGTATCTCAGGCTGTATATCTGATTCAAACCGCACGGCTCATATTTTGAAGGCATGAGAAACATATCAGAGCCTGCCTCTATCTTGTGGGCAATCTTGTTGTCAAAGGTAATCTTTACGCCGAGTTTCTTTGGATATCTTTTTGCAAGCCCTTCAAATAAATCGTGATATTTTCTCTCTCCGGAGCCGAGGACAACCATACCGAGGTTCATTGACATCAAATCTTCCATTGCCTGCGAGAGTATGTCAAAGCCCTTCTGGTCCGCAAGCCTTGATATTATGCCGATAACAGGCGCATCGTCCGGCAAATTGAGCTTATACTCTTTTAATAAATCCTCTCTGCATTTTGCCTTGCCGCTTAAATCTTTGTAATCATATTTTGCAATTATAAATTTATCCTTTTCAGGGCTCCAGTCATCATAATCAACACCGTTCAGCACGCCAAAGAGTTTTTCTCTCTTTGCCAGCAATACGCCTTCAAGGCCGTACCCAAATTCCGGGGTCTGGATTTCTCTGCTATATTTTTCGCTTACTGTTGTGACAATATCTGAAAAAACTATGCCCGCCTTCAGCAGATTCATATTCCCCCAGAACTCAATGCCATCTTGAGTAAAGACCTCTTGCGGAAGACCTGTTAATGGAAAATGGGATGCAGGGAACTGCCCCTGGTATGCAATATTATGGATTGTAAATACTGTTTTAGTATTTGAAAAGAACGGGTCGTCTTTATAGATGGTTTTTAGATACGCAAGGATTAAGCCTGTCTGCCAGTCATGACAGTGGATTATGTCTGGCCTGAATCCAAGTTTCTTTATCACCTCAATTATTCCCCTTGAAAATAATATAAACCTCTCTGCATTGTCAAAATAATCTCCATCAGGCATTGTATAGAGATATTTCCTGTCATAATATTCATCTCTTTTTAAGAAGTATGCAGTTATGCCATTTGCTTCGGCTTCAAACACAGGGATGTCTATTTCTCTAAAGCCGAGAGAGACAGATGCCTGAACGCCTGTTTGTTTGAGTTCGAAATTCCCTTCCTGAACATGCCTGTAAAAAGGCATTATAATCCTTGCATCCAGGCCAAGGCCATTCAGCGCCTTTGGCAGGGCGCCTGTCACATCTGCCAATCCGCCTGTCTTTGCAAACGGTATTGCCTCTGGTGTTGCGATAAGGACTTTAAGTTGTTTCATAATAAATACATTACGGCAGTTTCAAAAACTTGCCGGCTATTTTAGGCCAACAATTACAATCCGTCCTTATGCATTATACAAAATCCACTCCGTAATGCAACCTGAATTTCTAAAAGACAGCAGAGAAATACTTTACCCCTGGTCTCAATATATGTATAATAAAGCGCTATATTTACTAATCTTAACATGAAGAACTCTAAAGAACTCCAGAAAGAGATAAGGGTGTTATTAAATGAGAAAAAGGCCCTGATGCTTGCGCATAATTATCAGCGTGACGAGGTGCAGGAGACTGCGGATATCTGCGGCGATTCCCTTGCATTAAGTCAGGTTGCGGCTGCATCGGACGCAAAAGTCATTGTGTTTTGCGGCGTGCATTTCATGGCAGAGAGCGCCTCTATTCTTTGTCCTGACAAAACTGTTATACTGCCGAGGCTTGATGCAGGCTGTCCTATGGCGGATATGATAACTGCCGATGATTTGCGAAAGGAAAAGGAGAAAATGCCCGGTGTGCCTGTTGTTGCGTATGTAAATACAACTGCGGAGGTAAAGGCATTGAGCGATATATGCTGCACATCTGCAAATGCAGTGAAGGTTGTAAATTCCGTTAAATCCGATAAGGTTTATATGATACCTGACAGAAACCTCTCTATGTATGTTGCAAGGACTGCAAAGAAACAGATGGAGTGGTGGGATGGCTTTTGCCCTACGCACGAGAGGCTTAAGCCGGATGAGGTTTTAAAACTCAAGGGAAAACATCCTGATGCGATATTTGTCTGCCATCCCGAATGCAGGCCAGAGGTTATTGACATAGCAGACCATGTCTGCTCCACCTCAGGCATGTATAAATTCGCAAAAGAGGCAAAGGCAAAGACCATAATCGTCGGTACTGAAATGGGCATACTTTACAGGCTTAAAAAGGAAAACCCTGACAAGAAATTTATACTTGCGTCAAAGAGTTTAATCTGTCCCAATATGAAGCTTATCACCATTGAGGATGTATTAGAGGCCTTGCAGAAGATGGACAGAGTTATAAAGGTGCCGGAAGAGATAAGAATACCGGCAAAAATGGCGCTGGATAGAATGTTGGAAGTACCAAGGGATTAACTATGCCATTGTCCGTGAATATTTCCAATCTTGTCAAAAAATACAGAGCTTTTTACTTCTCATTTATATGACAATCTTAAATGCATTTCTAAGTTCAACAAAATTCTTCGGCGGATATTTCTCAAATTTTTCCTGCTCTACATAAAGCCAAGCATAATGCACATCAGATTGAACCGAGTTAATGTCCTCGCACCATTGGCTTAATCTCTTAATTTTAAGCAGGTCATCCAAGTCCTCTCGTCCTTTTGTTTCTATAATATAAATTTCCTTTTCGGCAACCTTTATAATAAAGTCGGGATAGTAGTTAGATATAGCTCCATCAGCAGTGCGATAATCTATTTTAAAATGAACGGCAAGAAAGTTTTTAGCATAGGAAACAATGTCATTGCACCCATCCAAGAAGCCTGCAAATTGAAGCTCAAAATGACTATCCCCAATGATTTTATTAAAGACGCTCTTTTTAGGAATCAAATACTCTTGTTCTTTTACTACAAACGGCCGGCATTTGCTGATTTTTATATAATCCCGTATCTCTGCTTCTCCCTTATCAAGGACGGTCAATTCGTTAATCTGTTTCTTGAAAGTTTCTATAATAGTTTTCGTTGCCTCAATCTCGGACAAGTTCCGAATAATGTTTAAATCCTCCAAATCAACCCTTTCCAAAAATAGATGCGATTGTATGAATTCCTTTACCTTCCCATATAAAATATCATAGCCACTTACAAGCCTTAATTCCTTCATTATACCCTGGGCAAAATATCCTATGACGCTCTGATAATTCGCCACAAAATCAGTATCCAATTCTGTTGTATGGGTAATCTCGCCGGTAGTAATATCTTTAAATATTATTTGACGCTTTTCTTCCTCGCTGAATTGTTTAACCGGAAGCCTCTTATGATTGAAGTTTGTAATATCCAGTTCTGAAAGGTTTTTATATTCCCTGTAAATTCTTGGACTCAAAACAGGTATCTGAATATCAAGCCCCTCAATGTCCTTGTGTGTATTCTCATTGTCAACTTCCACCACTATCGGAGATTTGGGTCCAGTCCCTTCCCCCATCTTCCTGACCTCAAGTTCTACACCCTCGCTCTTTATGGACTCCACAAAGTCCATAAAGGCATCCGTGCCGACTACGCTGACAAATTCAGTTATATTTTCATCCCTATACATCCGTCGCAGCCCTCTGCCAAGCGTCTGCTCCGGCAGGATATTGCTCTTTGCCTTATATGGCCGCAACCCGACAATTGTTGTAACATTCCTGACATCCCAGCCTTCCTTGAGCATCAACACCGATACGATGACCTTATATGGACTATCGCTTTTATCAATATCATTTGCCGCCTTTCGCAGTATTTCCAATTCCTCCTTACTCTTACCCGACGCCGTTTCTGCAATTTCTCCGTTGTTTTTAGTATGGATTGTCAAGATAGAATCCTTAAATTCCGGGTATCTGTTTTCTAAATATCCGGCAACCTCGTCACAATTCTTTGTGTCATCAGTCATAATAAAAAGCACAGCCTTCTTGTCAATCTTGATATGTTCCTCATATACCTTTTTCCATTCAAGATAGCCGAGGTGTATATAATCCTCATACTTCTCGCAATACTTTGAACTCTTTTTTTCAACCAATTTTGTGCGGCTGGCAGAATCAGGCAATACAGGATGCTTAACAACATCCTGATAAATTGCCTCAACCAAAGGATAGTCAGAAATAGTCTGAACAAAAATAGCACCATTGTTATGCTTTGGGGTTGCGGTTACATCAACCTGCAATGCAAGTTCTCCGCCTTTTTGTAAAAGCCGATTATGTATATCCTCTATTGATTTGAACCATGCCAATTTCTCATCGTGGATATGGTGCGCTTCATCATTCAAAACTACTAACTCATCTATCTCCCGCACAATATCGCTTAGATTGATTTTTGATTCATTTGTTGCCCCAACAGGCTTCTTGCCGAGAAAATAATCCGATGTATCCTCATCTTCAAGGGTTGGGTCTTTTCTGTTATCTTCATAAACCCGATGGATATTTGTAAGAAAGATATTCCCTGTCTTCCTGATAATTCCAATATCATCCTGAATATGCAGCGTCAGTTGAAAATCATCCCTCCAATTCTGTCCCTCGTAACCATTATCAGGCAACACAGGGTCATGGAAGAATATTTTAAGTCCGTCAAAATCATTTCTGATGCGGTCAAGCACTATGATGTTTGGGGTTATCAGCAGAAAATTTCTTGCAAGCGTTGAATCAGGCTCATACAATTTATGAAAGTAACTCCACGCCAATATCAGACTCATAACTTTAGTTTTACCGCTTCCTGTTGCCATTTTGATTACAAATCGTTTCCAAGTCTCAAAAAACATGCCTGCTGAAACTGCGCCGGAGCTGTCAAATCTAAGCAGATCGTATTTGTCTTTAACCCCGACGACTTCATGCAAATAGATTACGGTTTCTACAGCCTCACGCTGACCGAAATAATATTGAAATCTGGCCGCTGTCCCATCGGACTGTGGCAATAAATGTTCAGTCTGAAACCACCACTTAAGAAGGGCGATACTTGTATTGCTTGCCCCTTCATAGTCATCATCCCGCCACTGCTTTACTTTTTTTCTAAGAGAAGCAACAAGCGGCGGCATGAGTTTTTCATATCCCTGCTCACGCAAAGTCTCATCAGCCGGAAACCAGCGGTAGTCAGGTTCAAGTATTTCGTATGGAGACTTTGGGAATTTTGGGTGTAATGCCATAATTAACAAAACTAACAGATATTTCTAATTATTTACTCCTTTGTTTTTTAACGATATTTCCCGAAGTTTGCTATTAAATACAGTAACAATCTAATAGTTTATCTCTTAATTCGCCAATATCCCCCTCGGTCAGAACCTATTCTCTCTATCTTACCCTCGTTCTTAAGCTCTTGCAGTAAATTCGAAATATCACTTATCTTTAAATCAGGAAATGTATCTGTGAAATCCTTCTTAACCCCTGTACCTTCTCTTCGTATATGTTCCAATACCAACTCCTTTTTATGTTCACGAGCAATACCCTTTATTCGCGTATAAACTCCTGGTTTTGCTTCGTAAGTGTAATATCTATGTGAAAGTATATATTTTGTTCCACTTGTCTTACCTATTTTTTTTACAATTCCAAGTTTAAAAAACTTTTCTTTGTGTTGCAAACTTGCAGCAATTTTTTGTTCACGAAGCAGTTCTAATTCATAAATTTCATCAAATGAAAAGTTAATCTGCTGTTCATTCGCAACTTTTTCCAAAAATCTGACAAATTCCGCGTCCTTTACTTTTGCTGGAATATTTATCCGTACCGTATGGGCATCTGTGCCTATAAAATCGGGGAGGCCTTTCCCATGCCGGATAGTCGCATCAAAAATCACATCCAGTCCCTGTCCAGATTTTTCTACCAATTTCGTGCGTTCAAACGCTTCTGCGATCAGCCGATTTCGCCAGTGCGGAGCGGCTTTTAAAATATTTTCCGGCGTTATATGTTGCGGAAAGCCGCCGGGGCTGACTACCGAGAACGATTGTGGGGAAGCATAAATAAAAATTGAGCGTCCAATAATTGAATAGTCGCGATGGGCAACAGCGTTATTAACGGCTTCACGGCACGACTTCTCATCAAATGCTAATACCTCTTGTTGTATAAATCCCTCTTGATACGGGGTGCGGAGATTGCGCACATGAATTGTCTGCCAAATGTCATCGTAAACGACAAAATATGGCGCTCTCCACGATATGCGAAAATCATGATGAATCTGTTCCACTGTACTGCGCCATTCATAGATAATCTCGGCTTGTGGCAACAACTCTGCAATTTTTTCTTTCTTGCCAAGCAAAATCAGACATGCGAGAGTAAACTTACCGCCTCGCATAAGTTCTGCATCCTGTAGTATCTGCGCTGTAGAAGAATGAATAAGAGCGTGATTACCTGTTTTTTCGGCCATTCTCTTTTTAAAATCAGTTACAGCCCGATCATCAAGATCATCAATGGCTATACTTTCAATAATACTGGAGGAAAAATCCGGTTGTATCTCATTCAAAATTTTCCTTGTCGTTGTGTCATCCATCTCTCCAAGAGACTCACCTCTTCGGATAGGATATGTATATTCCCCTCCATTGCTCCGCACACGCTGTCCAACCGGGTGCGGCGGTATATCAATAATCACAACCCTCCCTTTGGAATGTTGAATTTCTTCAATGACCACGGTTATGCCAATTTGCTGATAAACTTCTTGCGGAATCTTATTGATTGTTCCTTGATACACACTTGTCCCGACAATTTCTCTGCTATTCGAAACTCCGAGCAATAATCTGCCGCCACCCATATTTGCAAGCGCAGCACAATAATCAGATCTTTCTCCGTCGCTAAAATTACCCCGTGCTTCTTTAAATTCCAATATCTCATTTTCTCTATTTTGCAAAATATCGTCTATGTCTTCAGCTAAATACATAAGATTATACCTTCACCTCCACCACCTTCATCGTATCATTCCCAAAAATATCAACCACCTTTACCGCTATCTTGCGCCGTCCTTTGGCGCATTCGTGGGATATGCTTTTTAATTCAAGTGTGCGGTCTTTTTTGGTGCGGAAGGACTGCCATTCGTTTTCAAAGATATAATCCCCTGTCCATCTTTCTTCAAATCCCCCCTTGCTCCCCCCTTTTTCAAAGGGGGGCTGGGGGGGATTTACCGGTATCCTGACAATTTCTTTCTTGCTTTCAAAATCAAAATCCACTGCCCAGTAGTCAATCCAGTCAGTCCATTTCTTGGTCAGAATATCACGTGCTACAATGCCGTCTTTATCCTTTGAAACCTTTATAATCTTCCCGTTTTCCACCACTAACTTGCTCTTGCCGTTTTTAAGTGTTGACTCGGCATTGGCGATGGTATCCTGATTATAATAAACTGAAAAGTCCGTCAACTCTATTGCTACAGAATTGCCTTTTACATGCGGTTTTACCTCAATATATGAGACATCATGGAAAACAACCTGATTCTTTTCTACAGCCCGCTTATCAAATACATCTCGCGGTATATATTTGAGGGCTAAATCAATGCCTTTTTTCTTTGCCTCTTCCTGAATATTCGGGAAAAGCCCCATTTCAAATTCAAAGGCAAGGACATCAACCTTTGTAATCTTCTTGGCAAGACATTCTTTAATTACCTCGTCCACAAACAGGCGGGTTACCGGAAGGTTAATCGGGCCGACCGCCACAAGACGCGCGGATTTCTTGCCGTGAAAGGTTTTAAACCCTTCAACCCCTTCCGCCCGATACGCGCGCAGGATAAGTTCTAAAAACGCCTTTTCCTTTCTTGCAATCTGTTTCTGCTTCTCTTTTTCCCGAAGGGTTGGATTGACGCCGATATAATGCTGTCTTTCGTATTTGCCAAGATTCAAAATCTCAAATGCCCTGTAATTTTTGCCGTCTTTCTTCAACTCCCTTTGAACGCCTATCATCCGTTTGCGGGCAGTATGAATCGCGAATTTACCGAGGTCTGAGCCAATCCATTTACGTCCAAGCTTTTCCGCGACTGCCAAAGTTGTGCCTGAGCCGCAGAAGAAGTCGGCTACAAAGTCGCCTTCGTTGGAAGAAGCGTTAATTATTCTTTCCGCCAAAGCTTCAGGTTTTTGTGTCGGGTAACCGATTAACTCATTTGCCTGCGAGGATATCGCCATAAAATCTGTCCATAGATTTTGCACCTGTTTGCCTTCAATATCATCAGCAAACTGTTTGTAGCGTGGAACACCATTTGCGGTAAAGAAAATAATGCCTTCTTTTATGGCCTTATCGATGCGTTCCTGCGACCACCTCCAATGCGTTCCTTTTGGGGGACTTAACAATCCATTTTGACCAAAACGTCTGGCTTCGCCTTGGCCGGCTGCATTCATTGAAACAGATTTATATCGTTTCATAGTCTTCTCATCTATATAAGAATATTCTTTCTCCGTTTCTTCGTCAGTTCTTGGCAAGAAGATTTTATTATAAATGTAATCTTCACTTTTTGAATACCAAAATAGGGTATCAGTTATAATTCCAAATTTATTGCCGTCATTGTGACTATAAGCACGTCGCCATACTATTTCATTCCTAAAACTATTGTTGCTAAAGATTTCATCTAAAACCAACTTCATATAACTATTTAGCCTATAATCACAATGCACATAAATACTCCCATCCTCTGCCAATAAATCCCTCATCAATGAAAGCCGCTCGTAAATCATTGCAATAAAACTATCAGCGCCTTTGCCCCATGTATCCCGATATGCAAGCTCCTCCAATACGCCAGGTTGTTTTGTGAACTGCTCATCGCCTATTTCAATGTCCATTGAAAAATCAGCGCCAACATCAAAAGGCGGGTCTATGTAAATAAGTTTTATTCCGCCTTGAGCCTCAATCTCTTCGCGGAGCGGCCCATTCTTTAGGCTTGAGAGTATGAGTTTGTTGTCGCCCCATATAAGTTTATTCGTCCAGCCTTTAACCTGCCGTCCCCGATTATCAAAATCAAAAAGAGAGGTTTGTATCCTCGTATCCTTCTCAGCCCTCGGCTCATCCACATGCTCAATAACCTGAAAAGGCAGCACAACATTTGTAACCTCATTCGTCTTGCCGTTCCAGACAAGCTCAACCTCCCTCTTATCGCCGAACAGGAGAAAGCGATACATATCAGGAAGCGGCTTGCCTTCCTCCAAATATTTGGTTATGTCCCGGATTTCGTTGTCAGTCAGTTTCATGGTTTTTCTGCTTAAAATAGGGTTTTACGCCTTTATTTATAGCAATTTTTATCATATCTAACATCTATTATGCAATTTAATATAAATTAAACATTCGGTCTAAAACTGTTAATGATTTTCTTGTCTTTTTCTGATATTCTTTACATAATTTTTTAGTTTAACAATTTCTTATGCCAATCTCCGTAAATATTTCCAACCTTGTCAAAAAATACGGCAGCCTTGCTGCGCTTAATGATGTCTCGTTTAGTATTGAGGAGGGAGAGACCTTTGGCCTGCTCGGCCCGAACGGGGCCGGCAAGACTACCTTAATAAGAATTCTTAGCACTTTGATTAAACCAACAAGCGGCGCTGCAAAGGTAATGGGATTTGATGTGGTAAAAGAGCAGAATGCTGTCAGAAAGGCTATCGGTGTAGTGCCGCAGGCAATGACAAGCGACCTTGACCTCACAGGCTATGAGAATATGGATATATACGGCAGGTTTTACGATATGCCGAAAAAGGAGAGGCAGGAGCGGATAGACTATCTCCTCGGGATGGTCGGACTGAAGGAAAGGGCAAAGGAATTAGTTGCGGCATATTCAGGAGGGATGAGG
>Ga0209726_10003705_pt1 | contig 20415 bp, 16 predicted proteins | sample Subgrocontami54m_FD_187453 | JGI IMG/M metagenome (GOLD analysis project Ga0209726, IMG submission 187453) | Subsurface groundwater microbial communities from S. Glens Falls, New York, USA - GMW46 contaminated, 5.4 m (SPAdes) (version 3) | ecosystem: Environmental > Aquatic > Deep subsurface >... | reverse complement strand
AGTTGCGTATCGGTGTTCATAGGCGTCTCGTAGCGATGCACGGTTGGGCCGTTTCGTTGCGACGGGGGGGGTGAGCGCATTGCACAGAAACTTGCACAGAAACTCTGCCCCTCGACACTTGATTGTATACTTTTTGGCCAGTCCAAGCTGCTCAGGGACTTGTGAAATGGCCATCTAGGCCGCAAGCGGAACCCCGATAATCTCGATGAACACCCATCAACCACCACGCGGCCGTCTCGCACCGTCGCCCACCGGCGCCCAGCACGTCGGCAACGCGCGCACGTATCTGATCGCCTGGCTGTCGGCTCGGTCCACGGGCGGGCGCGTGCTCTTGCGCATGGAAGACATCGATTCGCCGCGCATCAAGCCCGGCGCCGCCGAGCAGGCCCTCGACGATCTGCGCTGGCTGGGCCTGGATTGGGACGAAGGGCCGGTCGTTCAGACCCATCGGCTGGCGCTCTACGAACAGGCATTGGCCACGCTCCAGCGCCAGGAATTGGTCTACCCCTGCACCTGCACGCGCACCGACGTTGAGCGTGCCGCCAGCGCCCCGCACCCGGAGCACGAAGGCCCCGTCTATCCAGGCACCTGCGCCCACCGCCGCGTCGCCGATGCCGCCGCGCTCGGCGATCAGCCGTTTGCCTGGCGTTTTCGCGTACCCGACGAACTGATCACGTTTGACGACGCATTTCGCGGTCCAACGACGCTCAACCCGTGCGATCTCGGCGGCGATTTTGTCGTTTGGAAATCCGCGGGCACCCCGGCGTATCAGCTCGCCGTGGTCGTGGATGACGCGCTCCATGAAATCACGGAAGTCATTCGCGGCGACGATCTGATTCCCTCGACGCCGCGCCAACTGCTCTTGTATCGCGCTCTCGGTTACGCGCCGCCGACCTTCGCCCACGTGCCGCTGGTTGTCGGTCCCGACGGCCGCCGCCTGGCCAAGCGTCACGGCGACACGCGCCTCGCCAGTCTGCGGGCCGCCGGCGTGAAGCCCGAAATGCTCGTCGGGCTGCTCGCCTGGTCGTGCGGCTGGCTGGAACGGATCGAGACAATTGCCGCGCGAGAATTGCTGTCGCGTTTCCGCCTGAACGCGATTCCAACCGAGCCGTTCGTGCTGACGCCGGAACTGTTGCAAACGATCGGTCATGACGGCACGGGGTGAATTGCACTGCCGAGCATCGCGGCGTCGGCTCGACGTGGAAGACAGGTGCCGGTTAGTCGGGGCCGAGCTGGCGCCGCGCCGCTCGCCAGGAAGATTTTGCACTGGAAACCTCCGCCGATTCGGCCCACAATAAGAAGTTGAGCCTACCCCCCCTTTTCTGGGTCGCAATATGAACGTGTCCCGCTGCATCTGGGCCGTTTTCACCATGGCTTTGTCTGCATCCGTTGCCTTCGGCCAGGGTCGTGCCGTACCCAAAAAGGATGATCCCAACAAATTAGCAATCAGCAAACTCGCGCCTTCAAAACTCGCGCAGAACCTGTGCCTGGTCAAGTATCCGATCACCACCAGTTCGCCGGAATGCCAGGCGTATTTCAACCAGGGCCTGGGTTACTTCTATTCCTACGTCTGGATGGAAGCGGCCCGCTCGTTCGAGACCGCCGCCAAGCACGACCCCGACTGCGCCATGGCCTGGTTAGGTCTGAGCCGCGCGATCGAGAAATGGGGCCGCGGCCAGCAAGCCGATGCGCTCAAGAAGGCGAAAGAGCTGTTGCCCAAAGCGAGCCACCGCGAATCGTTGCTGATCAACGCCCGGTTGGCGGAAAAAGGCATGATCGACGGCATCAAGCCGGAGAATCGGCGCAAGGAAGCGGCCAAGTATCTCGACGATTTGCTGACGTTCTACGACGACGACGAGGAAGGCTGGTTCGCCCGCGCCCAGGTGTCCGACGGGCCCAATGCGGGGGTCCCGTATTACAAGGCGCTGTTGCGCGTCAACCCGCTGCACGCCGGCGCCCATCACGAGCTGGTGCATCACTACGAGAACATTCGCCGGCCTGGACTCGGTTGGCCGCATGCCATCGGCTACATGCAGTCGTCGCCCGGCCTTCCGCACGCCTTCCACATGCAGGCCCACCTCGGCATGCGCATCGGCAAATGGGAGAAGACGACGGACTGGTCGGCCCGCGCCATCGAATTGCAGGACGCCTACCACAAGGAAATGAACGTCAAGCATACGGAAGATTGGCAGTACCCGCACCATCAGGAAACACTGATGCAGGCGCTAATTCACGACGGCCGATTCAAGCAAGCCCGCACGATTAAAGCCCATTGCGAAAAACTGGGTATTCAGCATCGCCTGCACTGGTTCCGCCTGCACGTGGCTGAGCGCGATTGGGACGAGGCTCAGAAGATTGTCGACCACTTCAAGAAAGACAAGTTGACCGTGGCGTATCTGCGAGCGATCCTGTACTTGAAGAAGGGCGACATCGCGCGGGCGGAGCCGGAAGTCAACATCCTCGCCGAGGCGTATCCGACCAAGAAAAACGATCGCGACCTGGAGCTGCGGCTCTGGGAAACGCAAGGCTCGTTGCAATGCGCCAAAGGCGGCGCCGACGGCGGGCTCAAACTGCTCGCCAAAGCCGTGGACAAGACCAAAGACGATTTCCGCCACCACGCCTGGGGCCATGGCGCTTACTACATGGAATGCTGGGGCATCGCCGCCCTGAAAGCCAACCGATTGAACGTGGCCGAGGAAGCGTTCCTGGAATCACTCGCCCACGATGCCGGCAGCGTGCGCGGCGCCCTGGGCATGCAAGTGGTGTGCGAGCGCCAAGGCCGCACCGAGGAAGCACTGCGTTTTACCGAATTGGCCCAACGCTGCTGGCGCAAGGCCGATCCGGGGCGCTTGGATGCGGAGTTGCAAGACCTGCGCGGCGTGTTTGCGACGGCGCAAGCGAAGCCGACAAATGGGGCGGCGCAGTAGCCTTTCGCGGCGTCAGGTCAAGCGACAGGGCCACTTGGCCCTGTCGGTCCCTGGCATGGTTCAAAACCGGGTAACAATCATGTGTGTGTGTGGAGTGTCGGTGAATTGTGGCCTAGTGCTTTGTCAAACCTTAATCTTAGGGTCGACGCCGTCAGCAAACCGTGGTGTTTTGCTGGGATTTCGCAGCCTTCAACCCGAAGTTTTAGGTTTGACACAGCACTAGTCGCCCAATTTATTCGTCGCAAAGGGTTATCAATCCAATGGTTGCGGAAAGGAACCACGACTGTATCGACTAGGCCAAGTGGCCCAGTCAGGTGCATAGTCGCTTGGCACCCGCAACCGTTCGTTTTTGAACCACGCCGCACAGGGGGCATGGTTCAAAACCGGGTAACAAACATGTGTGTGTGTGGAGTATCGTGGCATTGTGGTATAGTCGCGAAATTGGCAGCCATAACCGTTTTCCAGGTCAGCAGTTACGCTACGGACGCGACAATGCACGAGGGGGCCAAATGGCCCAGTCGATTGCACAGTCGCTTGGCACCCTCAACCGCGCGTTTTTGAACCAGGCCGCACAGGGCCACTTGTCACATTGTTTCACACACACATGTTGGTCAAACGAAAGCCCAATAAGTGTGATTTTGCAGCGCAACGTACCTTGTTTGCCACGGCCAACTTGTTCCAAATGCTGATCGGAAGTAAACCATGATTCGTCAAACGCTTGCGTGTTTTGTGATCCTTGCCGCATCGAATTTCGCTCGCGCCGACGATCAATGCAAGTCCGGCCCGCAGCCCAACCAGCGGCCCGGCCCGTACTCGGCTCTCGTGTCGGTCGGCCCCCAGCGCGGTACCCAGCATTGCTACATCTGTGAAGCTGCCGACCGGCCGATTATGATCGTCTTCGCGCGCACGCTCTCCGATCCACTGGGCAGACTCGTCCACAAAATGGACAAGCTCATGAATGAGCACAAAGCCGCCGACTTGAAGGCCTGGGTCACTTTCCTGGCCGACGATCAAACCGCCCTCGATCCGCAGGTGGTGCAGTGGGGCCAGAAACACGCGACCGGCAAGGTGCCCATGGCGGTCTTCGAGGATCTTGTCGGTCCGCCCACGTATCTGCTGCACCGCGAGGCCGACATCACCGTGCTCCTGTCCGTGAAGCAAAAGGTCGTCGCCAACTTCGCGTACCGCAAAGGTGAGTTGAACGACGCGGCCATTGACCAAATCGTCAAGACGGTTCCGCGGATCACCAAAAAGTGACCGCATCCGCAGTTCGATGATCCAAAGTCACTAGCCCGCAGCGCAAGCAAGGGCGGCCCTGCCCTTGCTTGCGCTGCGGGCTGGTTGATGTAGGGTACGAATTATGCCCGCCACCAAGCAAGTCCTCGCCTTCGACCTCGGCGCCGAGAGCGGCCGCGCCCTCGTCGGCAAGTTCGACGGGCAAAGGCTCGGCCTTGACGTTGTCCATCGCTTCCCCAACGGCGCCGTGCAAACGCTCGATACGCTGCACTGGGACGTGCTGCGGCTGTATGGCGAAATGGTCGCCGGCCTGCGCAAGGCGCACGCGGAGCATGGTGACCTGGCAAGCATGGGCGTCGATACTTGGGGCGTTGATTTCGCCTTAGTGGGCCGCGATGGCACATTGCTCGGCAATCCACGTCACTACCGCGATCCGCACACCGAAGCAATCATGGATCAAGCGTTCGCCAAGGTGCCACGCGCCGCGGTTTTTCGCCAAACCGGCATCCAGTTCATGCGCTTCAATTCGCTGTTCCAGATCCTCGCCCTGATGCGTGACCGCTCGCCGCTGCTTGACGTCGCCGAATCGATGTTGTTTATTCCCGATCTGTTCAACTACTGGTTCACCGGCATCAAGGTCAACGAATACACCGACGCCAGCACGAGCCAGATGCTCGATCCCGCCAAGCGCACCTGGGCGCGCGACCTGATCCGCTCCTTCGGCATTCCCGACAAGATGCTCGGCACGATCATTCAGCCGGGCACGGTACTGGGGCCGCTGCGGACGAGCGTGGCAAACCAGGCGGGCGTGACGCCGCTGCCGGTGATCGCGCCGGCGACGCACGACACGGCCGCCGCCGTCGCCGCTGTCCCCGCCCAGGGCGACGCGTGGGCCTACATCAGCTCCGGCACCTGGTCGCTCATGGGCGTCGAGGTCAAGGAACCGCAGGTCGGCGACAAGGCGCTGGTATTCAACTTCACCAACGAGGGCGGCGTCGGCGGCACGATCCGGCTGCTCAAAAACATCGCCGGCCTGTGGCTGGTGCAGGAATGCCGGCGCACCTGGGAACGCGAAGGCAAATCGTTCACCTACGAAGAGCTGATGAAACTGGCGGAGGCAGCAACCCCCCCCGGCCCCCCCTTGGCAAGGGGGGGAGATGGGGCGGTGGGCAGCATTGTCAACCCCGACGATGCGTCATTCGTCCTGCCCACGAGCATGCCCGCCGCCCTGGCCGATTATTGCCGCAAGACCGGCCAGTGCGTCCCCGCCGATCCCGGCGCGATCATTCGCTGTGCCCTGGACAGCCTCGCCCTACGCTACCGCTGGGTGCTGGAACGCCTCGAAGAGCTGACCGGCAGACGCATCAACACCATCCACATCGTCGGCGGCGGTTGCCGGAACACGCTCTTGTGTCAACTCGCCGCCGATTGCTGCAACCGCACGGTCGTCGCCGGGCCTGTCGAAGCGACGGCCCTGGGCAACGTGCTGGTGCAGATGATCGGCCTGGGCTTGATCAAGTCGCTGGCGGAGGGACGCGAGATTATTCGGCGGTCGTTTGAGGTGCACACGTACGAGCCGCGGCTGGCGGAACGATGGGGCGAAGCTTACAAGCGATTCGTGGGATTGATCCAGGCGAGCGTCGCGGCGTAAGCGCGACGTGAAGTGAGGCGACGGCCACGTCGAGCTTACGCTTCGACGCTCGCCTCGTCACTTCCCGGACCCAACAGCGCCGCATGCTTCGCCTTCGCCGCTTGCACGATCAAATCGGCGCACGCTTCCTCGCCCAGGCTGCTTGAGTTCAGCACCAGGTCGTATTGATGCACGTCCGACGGCTTGCGGTGGAAATGGGTGTTGATGAAGTCGAGCCGGCGGTGGTCGCGCTTGCGGACCTGCTCGGCGGCTTCTTCCTCGGTCAGCCGCAGCCATTGGCTCATGTAGGCGATGCGGTCTTCGAGCGGAGCGACGAAGCGCACATGCAGCGTTGAGCGCGGCGGCAGAATGCAACCGGCGCCGCGGCCCAGCAGAATCGCCTCGCCCTGAGCGCCCAGCGACAACACCATGCGAGCCAGTTCCAGAATCGTCGGGTTACGGCTCAGGTTCTGTTCCTTGAGCAGCTTCTGCAGCTGCTCTTCGACCCAGACATGGGCGGCGGGCGGCAAATTGTCGAGCACTTCCTGGCGAAACGTGCCTTCCTGGGCGATGTATTCGAGCAGATCCTGGCTAAACACCTGCCAGCCCAGCCTCTCGCCGGCCCGCTTGGCGATGGTGCCGCCCCGCGCCCCGGCCTCGCGGCTGATGGCGATCGTCAGGCCGCGCGGCAACGTCGGCGTCTCGGCGTCCTGACCGCGAAAACCGTGCAAGGGCGACGCGGCGTCGCGCACCACGGGCAAGGCCGTTTCTTCGGCGTAAGGGACAGGCTGTTCCGGCATGGCGGGACCTCAGATGTCGATCGCGGCGTCCGCATTCGCTAACCCGCAAGCGAGGCACTACTGATAGCATACCCCCTTTTTTCCCAGCTTACCAAGGAGAAAGGATGTGGGCGACGCGAAATTGGCGCGAAGTTGCCTCATCTGACATCCAGATATTCACTGCGGGAAAAAACGAACATGCCGACGAGAAGCAAAACGACCGTGGCGCCGGCCAGCACCAAGAGGGCCGTCGTGCCGCTGACCGGATGATAAATCCACGGGCGGTCGGGGCCGATGCCGTACTCATGGCCGTTTTCGAACATCATGCAGCGCATGTAAAAGCTGACGCTGAGCCGTTTGAAGTGGCCCGGCATGTTCCCGGCTAGTGTTTCCAAAAAGAAAGCGTAGAGCAAAGCGACGATTCCGGCCCGGCGGACGCAAGCCCCGATCAGGTGGAACAGAGCCGCGAACGCCAACGTGCCCCACAATGCCGCTTGCCAGTAGAGACGGAACGCGGTCCGGCCCGGTTCACCGCCCAGCCAGCACAGAAGGAACAACCCGCCCAAAACGAACGCCAGGCACCACGGCAACGCAGCGAGGTACTTCGCCAGGTAGATTGCCGGGCGCGGGATGGGCCGCACCAGTATCCAGATGAGCGTCTGCGCCTCGCGTTCTCGGCCCAGCGCCTCTGTCGCGAAGCTCAATGTCCAGAGCGGCAACAAAATCGTTGCGAATACCCAAAACACGATCCAGTTTGAAAAAAGAGTCAATCCCGGCGTCACCTGCGTCTGCGTCACCCACGCCGAAGTGACCGCGAAGTGGACGCTACGCGCCGCCGGCGACCAAGGCACTTGCCCAAAGGTCTCAAGCTGCACCAACGTTTCGGCGTATGTCAGTTTGATGCGGCGCGCGGGCCAGTGGCCCATGTTCCAGCGATTGTTGGTGGTTGTGAGATGAACGATGATCCCCGTGATCGCCAGTAGTCCGAGCGAAACCCACACCAGCCAGTGTGCCCGCATCTGCCGCCGCAGGCTGAGCAGCAGGAGATTGCACCAGGCGCGCCACTCCGAGGGCTGGTTTTCGGAGATCGGTTTTTCAAGGATTGGCATTTGGTTGGAAAGCAATTGCAAATTGAAAATTGGCCATTGCAAATTGCAAATTGATTAGAAGTCTTCGTTTGGCTGACGGCGCTGCCAGTACCCTCAAGTCACCAGCGACATTCAATTTGCAATGGTCAATTCTCAATTTTCAATGTGTTTTGAATAGGATCAGCGGCGACCGCCCAGCAGGTAGCCCAGCACGTCGTGCGTCGATTCGTCGAGCGTTTCCAGGTGGCGGATTTCCAGGTTGTCCTCGATCGCCAGGTCGGTCACTCTGCGGAAGAAGCGCTGCGGGTTGCGCGAACGCACCAGCAGACTGTCGCCGTCGCGGTCGATGCCGACAACGTCGTCGAGCTGCCATAGCGCCGTTGCAAGTAGCTGATTCTGGTCGCAGGCGATGCGGATCGTCAGCGGATGGCCGTCGAGCACGGCGCGAATCTGCGGCAGCGTCCCCACCGCGGCGATCCGGCCGGCGGCGAGGATGGCGACGTGATCCGTCAGCTTGTCGAGTTCTTCCAGTTCGTGGCTGGAAATGAGCAGGCACTTGCCGCGACGAGCCAAGTCCTGAAACAGCGCGATCGATTCGCGCCGGCCGATGGGATCGATGCCGCTCAAGGGTTCGTCGAGCAGCAAAAGCGCCGGATCGTGCAGCAACGCCTGGGCCAGCTTGATGCGCTGGCGCATGCCTTTGGAATAGCCGGCGAGCGGACGGTCGGCACGATCAACCATGCCGACCAGGTCTAAGGTGGCTTCCGTGCGCCGCCGTGCTTCGGCACGCCTGTAACCGCTCAGGCCTGCCATGCCTTCGAGAAAACGGCGGCCCGACCAATCTTCGTAGAATGTGTCCTGCTCAGGGCAATAGCCAAGGTGGCGTTTGGCGGCGGCGGTCCAGGCGTCATCGCCGGCGATGCGGACGCTGCCCAGGTCGGGACGAATCTGCCCGGCCGCGAGCCGCAAGAGCGTGCTTTTGCCGGCGCCGTTGTGCCCGACCAAGCCGGTGATGCCAGGCCGCAATTCCAGAGTCACTTGATTGAGGCCGATGACGGGACCGTACCATTTCGACACGTGGTCGAACAGCAGCACCGGCGGCGCCGCGATGGCCGGCGCTTCGTCCGCGCGCGGCAACGGCAGCGTCACCAGCGCGGGCGTGATCCCATCGGCAACCCCCCCATCCCCCCCTTCGCAAGGGGGGGCAGGGGGGGTCAGCGCACGATCGGCACGTCCCGCGTCCGCATCTTGAGCAAAATCAGGCATGCGCTGCAAACTCCCAGGATCGTCAATCCGGCTTCCAGGTACGTCGGTTGCGGCTTGGGTTCGAGGTTTTCAAACGCAACGCCCAAACACGCTTGGCCGATCAGCCCGAGATTGTTCCAGCAATCGAGCAGCCGCCAGCGCTCATCGTATTTTAGGCCGTCGACCAGTAGGTTCGCCAAGATTCGCAGAAAAAGAAACAGCGATACCCACGTCAGGATCAACGGCATGGTGCGGCGCAGCCAACTCGCGGCGGCGACGAGCATGATGCTCAGCGCCGTCGCCAGCACCATCCCATAGCCGACGATGCCCAAGGCAAGCTGCCAGCCCGCCGGTCCGCGGCCCGCGCCGCCGGCGGTGAAGTAATCCACATCCGTCACATAGTCGAAGTCACTCATGCCGTGTTGCGCGAACAGCACGAGCGCCGGCACGGTGGTCAACAAATGCACGACGACGCCGACGGCCAGACACTTGCCCACAATCCAGTGCCGCGGCAGGATTGGCTTGGCCAAGTAGAAGCCCACGCTGCGGAACGTGAAATCGTTGCCAACCAGCACCGAGCCGGCGAGCGCCAGGATGATCAGCACCATCGGACCCTGGTAGCCGAAGAAGTAAGCGAAGGTCTCCTGGCTGCCGTTCAGAACCCGCAGCCCCTGGCGGATGAAGCGGACGGCCCGCTCCGGATCGGTCTTGAGCCGGCCGATCTGGATGGGCGCTGCCGCGAGTTGCGTCTCGGCCCAATCGAGCAGGAACGAGCCGAAGAAAAACATCAGGAACAAGAGCAGCGCGAAGCCGTACAGGACCCAGAAGAGCTTGCGGCGCAGCAACATGCTCAGCGCGACTCGGGCAATGGGCCAGACCGACCACGCCGGCCGCCGCCAGGGACCCTGCCAGGCGCGGTAGTGCAATAACGACGCGCTCATCATTTCGTTGACCGGTTAGCCGCGACGCGCTAGCGGAGCGCGGGGCCCGGCGCTCCGCTAGCGCGTCGCGGCTAACCGGGCGGTGGCGCGCTTTCCGCAATCACGCGGTGGAACAATTCTTCGAGGTCCTCGTCGTCGTCCTGCAGGCCGCGCACCAGGACGCCATGATGGTCGGCCAGGACGAAAAAGGCCCGCGTCGTCCAGCCTTGCGGGACGGCGACGCGGTAATCGCCCTTGCCATTGTCGTGCAGCACCTGCACGCCTTCAAGGCGCAACTCCTCCAGAAAGCCGTGCGGATCGCCCTGAACGTGCAAACGGTAACGATCCTGACGGCGGCGGCAAAGGGTGGAAACGGGGCCACTGCATAAAACCTGGCCATGGTGCAAAATCAGGACAGCCTGGCAAACTTTGGCGACGTCGCCTAAGAGGTGGGTCGAGAGCAAGATCGCCTTGCCGTGATCTTCGCCCAGCCGCAGCAACAAATCGAGCATCGCCTCGCGCCCGGCGGGGTCCAGACCGCTCGTCGGCTCGTCGAGCAGCAGGGCCGGTGGATCGTGCACGAGCGCCTGGGCGAGCTTGAGCCGTTGCTTCATGCCGGTGGAATACTCTTCCAGTGGGCGGTACCGAGCCTCGCCAAGGTCGAGATAGGTCAGCACTTCATGAGCGCGTCGGCGGGCTTGCTTGCGCGGCATGCCGTAAAGTTCACCAGCCAGGGCGACGTAATCGGCGCCGCGCATGCCGGGGATCAGGGCATCGGCTTCGGGCATGTAACCGAGCGCGCGGCGCAAGGCCGTACCGTCGCCGCCGAGTGATTGACCCAACACTGATCCCGTGCCGGCAGTCGGCGACAGCAAGCCGAGCAGAATGCGCAAAAGCGTCGTCTTGCCGGCGCCGTTGGGCCCGAGCAGTCCGACGCGGCCGCGCTCCAGGCGCAGCGTCACGTCCTTGAGCGCTTGCTGCTGGCCGTACCAGTGGTTGATGGATTGGAGGTCGAGGAACATTTGGTGAGTGGTGAGTGGTGAGTGGTGAGTGATGAGTGGTCTTGATTTACCACTCACCGCTCACCACTCACCAATTATGTCGTGTAGTCCGCATTCAAGCGGATGTACTCGTAAGTCAGATCGCACGTGTGGAACGTGCAACGGCCGTCGCCGAGCGTGAAACGCAGACGCATGGGGATTTCGCGATTGTTCTTCAACCAAACAGAGACCTGAGTGGCGTCGAACGGCGCGGGGGCGCCGCAGTCGTAAAGCAGAAAACCACCCAGCCACAGCGACAGATCGGCTTCCTCGAAGGCGACACCGGCGTAACCTGCGGCGGAGACGATGCGCCCCCAGTTCGGGTCGGCGCCGAAAAGAGCCGTTTTCACGAGCGCACTCTCGGCGACCGTCTTGGCCACGCGCCGCGCCTCGCCGTCGGTGCGCAATCCTTCTACTTGGATCGTGACCAGATGACTCGCGCCTTCCGCATCGGCGACGATGGCGCGGGCCAAATCGGCGCACACCGCAGTCGCCGCCTCCTCGAATTGCCTCAGCGCCGCGCCCGTGAGTTTCGCGCCGGTTCCATTGGCGAGGAAGATCAACGTATCGTTGGTGCTGGTGTGCCCTTCGACGCTGATCGAATTGAACGAGCGCTCCGCGGCAATCGGCGCCAGGCGTGCGAGATCGTCCATGGCCACGGGCGCGTCGGTCAGCACGAACGCGAGCATGGTCGCCATGTTCGGCCCGATCATCGCCGCCCCTTTGGCGAATCCCGTTAGGCGCACTTCGGCGCCGTTCGAATCGAGCTTTCGAGTGCTGACTTTCGTGTGCGTGTCGGTCGTCAGAATGGCATGTGCGGCCCGGTCCAGGTCGTTCCCGTTCGGTCCCAAATGAGACGCGGCGCTGCCGATGCCCGGCTCGATCAATTCCATGGGCAACAGCCGGCCGATGACGCCGGTCGAACACACCAGCATCTGCTCGGCCCGACATTGGAGCGCTTGCGCGGCACACTCGGCCATGCGCCGGGCATCGCGCATGCCTTGCTCACCGGTGCAGGCGTTGGCGTTGCCCGAACAGATGACGATGCCGCGCGCCTGCGAACTGGGCAAGCGTTCGCGGCAAACTCGGACCGGCGCGGCACAGACGCGATTCTGGGTGAAGACGCCGGCCGCCGCTGCGGGTGTATCGCTGACGACCAGCGCCAAATCGAGCCGATTCGGATCGGGCCGAATGCCACAATGCACGCCCGCATATCGATACCCGCGGGCCAGTTCCCATTTTTCCATGGCATCAGTATAGGGGTTTACCTGCTTGCGTTTAGCGCGGCCTACAGCGCTTCCACGATCTCCGCCGCCATCGCGGCGTGCTTCATTCGTTCCGCAATAAACGTGTCGAGCAGAAGTTGGCCGACGTGAAAAAACAACAAGGGCACGACCGCCAGCGGAAAGGCCTCGATGAAGTAGCGGTCGAACAGCATCAGCGAGATCGGCAACGTTTTTTGGCTGCCGGCAAACGCCACGGCCAAGCAGCGCGGCCGGTCGAAGCCCCAGGCGGCGCTCGACCACAGTGCGACGTACAGGGCCAGCAGGTGCAGTCCGAACGCCAGGACGCCGCTGAGCAGCAACAAGTCCACCTTCAGTTCGCGGCCATCGTGGATTTTCAAGCCGACCGCGGCGGCGGCCTTGAGCACGATCGCCAGGATGATGAGCTGCGACACGACGCCGAGCGGCCTTTTGTGCCGATCGGCGAAATGCCTGCCCGCCGGGCTCAAGCGCAGACCCTGCCCCAGCGCCACCGGGAGGATCAAGGTGAGCGCCAGGTCGAGCATCATGGTCGCGGCGGGAATCTCGACTTGCGTGCCGGTGGTGGTCGCGAGCCAGAACGTGGTGACGAACCAACTGCTGAGCGTGCATCCCAGGACGGTCAACAGCGCCGTTGCCTCGTTGCCACCGGCCAGCCGCGTCCACAGCACGCACGACGCCAACGTGCAGGGCACACTCGCCGCCAGGAGCAAGCCGATCTTCACGTCCGCCGGCGCCACTATGCCGAGCAGCCAGGCCGCGCCGGGCAGGAAGCCGTAGCTGATGGCCATGGCCCACAGCGAAGCCCACGGGCGGCGCAACTCACCCGCCAGGCTGCGGCTGGGCATCGTCCAGGCCATCAAGAACAACGCGAGCGCCACCACCAGCTGGGGCGGCAGCTCTTGGGTCCATGGGTGGACCACGTGCGGCAGGGCAAGCGCCAGGCTGACACTCGCCAAGAGCGCGCACAAAAACCATCGTTGCCGCAAGAAGACGAGCATGGGATAGATGAATTGTATCGGCCGCCGAGTCACTTCAAGGTTTCGAGGTGGCGTTCTACGTGCTGGCGCAGTGCGGCGAGATGGCCGTCCGGCGTCCAGTCGCGCAGCAGCATTTCGAACCGTTTGGCCTGATGCGCGAGGGCCGGCTGGGTACGGGCCAGATCGAGGAAATCCTGCATGAACTTGCGCGGCTGCTCCGATTTTTCGAAGACCATCAGGTCAGCGCGCAATTTCGTGAAAGCCGGTCCGGCCAGCTTCGGTTGGCCCAGGCGCAGGTTCGCCTCCGCCAGCCGCAAGCGCCCCGCCAGGGCGTTGCGCAGATCGAGGTGAAGCTGCTCGAGGACACTCAGCGCGAGCTCGCGCTGGCCCTGACGCGCGAGCTCGCTGGCGCCCTTGACCCGGTTGCCAAGTTGCGCCGGCGTCAGATCGCCGCGATCCAAAAATACCGCCCAGGCGCTGCGCGCGTTTTTCCAAGCGCTCACGGCGTCCTGGTTGCCCCCGCCCTGCTTGCCGGCCTGGCGGCGCGCTTCCGCTTGTGCTTCCAGCTTGGCCGCCTTGTCTTCCCAGCACGCCGCCTTGACGGCGTCGGCCCGGTTGCCCAGCGGCTCGCGGCAGGCGCGCAACACGATGTGCGACAGCATCGTCTTGCGGTCGACGAATTTCTGCGGGTTCACAGCGTCGTCCGGCTGAATCAGCGCCCAGAGGTATTGATCTTCCAGCCAAATCTGTTTCCCTCTGGCTTCGCCGGCCCTATACGCCTCCTTCACTCGGTCGCGCCACTGTGCGATCTGCTGGTTGAATTCGGCGTCGGGAATCGGCACGGCGGACGCCGCGTTCTCGATGACGCTGCTCATGCGGTCCGCGCGCTTCATGGCGTCGTCGTGCCGGCCGCGCAACAGCACCATGCGCGGCTCGACGAAGTAGCGCTGGAACAAGTTGGCCGTGATGACTTTGGTCAGCATGTCTTGCGCTTCCGCCGGCTGCAGGTTCTTCAAGACCTTCATCTGCTCATAGTTGTAGAGCACCGCCGGCTGCAAGATGTTGCCAAGCGTGAATCGGATCAGGCGCTGCTCGGCATCGACGCCGCCCTCTTCCTTCCCGTAGAACAGCCGCAACCGTCGCGCCGGCGCCTGCTTGTCCTGGCTAGGCCAGGTGGCCGGGGGCAGGTCAGCGCCGCTCAACCCGCGCTGCCAGCCCGCGACATCGTGATACAAGATCACGGGTTCTTGATTGCCAAGCAAATCCTGCAGCACTTTCATGCGCGGCGCGAGCGCTGCCAGCGAGGAGGCCGGTCGCGCATTGGCCTGCTTGAGCTGCTCCGGCCCAATGCCGCTGGCCTGCAACCATTCCGGCTTAGCGCGCACGTCGGCCAATGTGGCGATTCCCAGCGGTCCAGTTACGGGCAGCCCCAGGCGCGGATCAAATAGCGCGACATCGACGCCGTCTTTTTTGGGCAAAACGATGCCGACCAAGAGCGCTTCGCCGCCCTCCTTCTTGGGAAAGACCACCAGGCAGCCGTCGATCTGCCACTGACGCAGCAGCTCGAGCGCGACCAGCGCCCGATCGCGGACGCTGCCGTACCCGCGTTGCAGCACCAGATGCGGCGGCAGGCCGTCATCCTGCTGTTCGTGCAACAGCACCCGGCGCATGGTCCAGGCGAAACCCAAGGCGGCCTGGTCCAGCGGCGCCAAACCATTGACTTCCAGCGATCGCGCCGCATCACGAAACAGGAAACAGCTTTGCAAATAGGCCGCATCGAGCGGCCGCGTGAGACCGGCCTCCAGATCTTCCAACTCGGCGGCGTCGGGTTGGAACAAGTCGTTCACGAGCTGGCGCGTCTTGTCGTCGAGCAATGTCGGCACGGCGCCCGCCTGCTTGGCAAGCGGACCATTGATTTGATTGAGGGCCGCATTGAATTGCGTGAATTCGCTGGCCTGGTGCAATAGCTCCACCGCCAGCTGCAATGAAGCGTCACGCTGCTCGCCGACGACTTCCGGAGCTTTGACCACGGGCGTCGCCGGACGCTGCTGACAACCCAAAGCGACCAGCACCACCAGGGACAATAGCGCGCTGGACCAGCGCCACCAACCTTTCCGATCGACGAACGAAAGCGAGGGCATGGAGGGTCCAAGAACGAAAGGTCACGCGGCCAGTGCGGCGCGCAATCGCAGGCAGCATTCGATGAGAGCAGGCAGGTCGTCCAGGGAAATCATATTGGGACCGTCGCTGAGGGCCTCATCGGGGCGCGGGTGTGTTTCCAAAAAGACGCCGTCGCAGCCACACGCCACCGCCGCCTTGGCCAGGTACGGGATCATGCGCCGCTCGCCGCCGGTGCGATCCCCCAGGGCCGCTGGCTTCTGTACGCTGTGGGTGGCGTCAAAGATCACGGGGCAACCGAGTTCCTGCATCATCGGAATGCTGCGCATGTCGTTGACGAGCTGGCCATAGCCGAACGTCGAGCCGCGCTCGGTCAGCAGCAGGTTGCGGTTCCCGGTCTCCGCCATCTTACTGACGACGTTCTTCATGTCCCACGGCGCCATGAATTGACCCTTCTTGACGTTGATCGCGCGTCCAGTCCGGCCGGCGGCGAACAGCAAATCGGTCTGCCGAGCCAGGAAGGCAGGAATCTGAATCAAATCAATGACTTGACCCGCTGGCTCGGCCTGGCAGCACTCGTGAATGTCGGTCGTCACCGGCAGCCCGGTGCGCCGCTTGACAGTGTCCAGCGTCTTGAGGCCTTCGTGCAATCCCGGGCCGCGGAAAGACTTGCCGGAGGTGCGGTTGGCTTTGTCGAACGAGGCTTTGAAGACGAGCGGGATCTTCAGGCGCTGGGCCATCTCGGCGAGGCGTTCGGCGATCCACAGCGTCAGATCGTGCGTTTCGATGACGCACGGGCCGGCGATCCAAACGAGCGGCTGGCCGGCGCCGCAGGTGAGGTTGCCGATGGGGACGGTCATGACTGTTCCCTCCGTGAATCCCATTTGCGGATTCGCAATCGCTTGTGCCGGAAATAAATGCTTAGGCAAGCGGCTCCACGATCAAGTGCACCGCAATGCTCGACGTCGGAGCTTGCGCTTGAGAAGCGGCATCAAATCACGCCTGCTGCACCACAATGCGTAGTCAAGAATGTTCATGCCCAAGTAGCGGTGATCCGTCGACGCGCCCGCCGTGACAAGCGATTGCACCAAATCCACCGAGCCTTTGCTCTTTATGCTCCTAACGCGGCTGAGCCGCAACCATTGGAACACTAATCATCGCTAATCGTCACTAATCGATTTTTAGCCGCCTCTTCCTAAATCAGTGAAGATTAGCGAGGATTAGTGTTCCAGCCTTCCCGAACTTCTCCGCATCTTGCGTGGAAGTTGAGCGGAAAGAAACTAATCGCGGCATTAAGCACCGATGGACCGCCTTCTCGAACCGCATTAACATCAGCACCCACTGAAATCAGCATCGTCGCGACTTCCTCGTGGCTACGTACGCAGGCCCAAAACAAGGCGGTCGCACCATCTTTCGCCGTTTCGTTTGGGTCGGCACCGCGTTGCAAGAGCAAATGGACCAGATCGCGATGGCCTGCGTACGCCGCCCGCATGAGCGGCGTAAACCCATCGGCTGCCAGTCTGTTGATCGCCGCGCCCTTGGCGAGCAACTCTGCAACGCGATCCAGCCGGCCGCGATATGTCTCGCGGACGAGCTGTTTGTCCAAATAACGACTCATAGACCAAATCTCTTGCCGCTCAACGACAGCATAAATCGCGGGGCTGTTTTGCGAAAGATCAACCCTTCAACGTGGCTCTTCATCCCAGCGCTTCCAAAGCAGAAAACAGGCGAGATACAAGCGCGCGCCATCGCTTTTTCGAATTAGTTCCCAACTGTTGAAAGCGCGTTGAGTTCGCTGCACCAGATCACGCGCTGCTTTGCGCGAAAGTGTCAGCGCCAAATTGTAGTCCGCTTCGTGCCGAGCTTGCTGCAAATCAACGAATGTTTGGGCAACATTCCGCAGCTTGTCATCGATCGGATAGGTTCCCGTCGGCGGCTGAAGTGCCTTGGGCAATTTGTTGTTGGCGAAGAACGAAGATACCTTTTTCATTTCGCCGTGGTTGTAGGTTCGGCTGATGCGAGCGAGCATTTGGAAGTCGCTGATATATACGGCCGAGGCCTCCGAAGTCAGCAAATGGAACAACGCATAATAGGATGCCGAAATGGCGCGACGCAGGTTCGCCTGTTTGGGACGCCGCGGATCCATTTCAACTAGCTGAATTGCCTGTTCCAGAAGATCGTTATGGAGGCTCATGCAGGCTGTGCCTCCAAGATCTCAGTTTGTTCCGATACGGTGCGGAAGCGCACGTACGGCCATCGTTCGGGAGCAAGTTCGCGTGCCGCAGCATCGAGCAGATTTCGCACTTGTTCCGTAGTTTGGAAGAATTTGGAATCATCGTCGGTAGATTCATCGCTCAGGATGGCCCAAATCCAAATAGCCGGATCCCCGGAATGATCCAGTCCCGTATTAAAACGCAAATCAACCAGCGATGGTGGCCGGAATGCCGCGATTCGGTTCTCGATTTGCCTGCCGAGACGAAACGCCTCGGCATCGCCATATCGATCGAACTCCAATAGTTGGATGATCTCCAAGAACATCGGTAAGGCTTGATCTTCTTGTTCTCTTGTGGCAGGACCGCCCGGGGGAACTGTGGAAGTAATTTGACGAAACCGCCCGACAAGTCCCGCCAATTGCTCTTGCTGCTCCTGGGGGAGAAAGAAAAACTCCTGCTTGTCAAAGCCATCTACGCAAGCCGGTGTCAACCACATGTTCGACTTACGCAACATCCGTTCCAACTGTCCAGCGTCTAGCTTTGGCGAATCGACGGCGACTCGGGGACTGAGCAGGCTCGCTCCGGTTCGAACGCTGATCCAAAATTCGTGGAGTGACATGCCAACTCCTCGTCTCATAGTTCTAACTCGGTTAATAGTCGTGCTAATTATACCGAGTTTGCAGTAACCGCTAAAGGTCACTGCGCGGACGCTGCGAACTTTGCATGCGGCTGCTGGTGCACGATCGCCTTCGCCTGCGTCTGCAAACTGACGATTTCCTTCAGCACCCCGCTCACGCCCGCTGCCGCATCGTGCGCCTCGATGCTCCACGTCGCTTCCCACGACCCGCCCGGCGGCAGCACCGGCACGCGGCCCTGGTTGCGCTCGAACGTCCTCAGGTTCGGAAAATTCGTCGCCGGCTCCAGACCGGTCACGTAGCCGTCCTCCAGCGCGGCCGTGTTCTTCCACACGGTAAAGCACGGCAATTCCTGGCGATTGAAGCGCAAGACGATGCCCTTGTCCGCGGCATGGTTGTACAGCATCGCCAAGGTCCGGCCGCCGGCGTCGCCCAGCAGTTCATAACAGTACACCTGCTCGGCGTAACCAGGCGTCGGCGCGGCATACGTTTCCAGCGTGTCGATGCCCTCGGCGGCACGCGGACTGATCGGCGACACTTCACGCACCGGCGCCATCACCCGGCTGCCCGCTTCGAGAAACGGCTGGCCGATGTTGCAGTGATAGAGCAGCTGCATCTCCGCCGGCTGGGCGCTGCGGTTCTCGACGCGGTCGTGAATCACCAGCCGGTTCGAACCGGGCACCGTCGTGTAGGTCGCCGTCAACACCAGGTGCGGATAGAACAGGCCGCCCTCTTCGACCTGGCCGGTGACGGTCAGCTCATACGGCGGATCGAGGTTGACGCGCACTTCGACGTAATACGCCGGCTGATTGGCGATGCGGCCATGTAAGGTAAGCAGATCGCGATGGGATTTGCCCTGGCGGTCGGTGTGCACGTCTTCGCCGGGCGGGCCGTTGAAGGCCAGGCCGCAGCGGCACAGCCATTCGTCGAAGCCGGTCAGCCAGCCGATGCCGCCGCGGTCGGCGCTGTTGACGAATTTCGGATGCACCGGGCCATGGATGGGCGCCTTCCAGCCGAGGAAGTGGCCATGAAAGTGTCCTTGCCACAGGCCCATGCCGCGCGTCGGCAGGATGGCGTAGGACAGCGTGCCGTTGTGGACTTCGATGAGGTCGATGCCGTCGCGCAAGCCGCCCTTGAGCGTGCGCTTGCGGATCGACCAATCCGGGCCGGGACCAAGCGGCACGCGATCGCTGCTGGTGACGAAGGTGTCGAGCCAGACGTCGTTGACGGCGTCGGTGAGAATCCAGGTGCGGTAGCGCTTCACGGGTCGGTCTCCGGCAGGTGTTCACGATCTTACGCTGGGCGCTTGCGAATGGGGAGATGTTTGCGATGCGATTCTGCTAGTCTGGATAGCGCACAACTGGGGAGGGCGGGTTTTCCAACCCGCCCATCCTCGCAAAAGCCGTTAATCTGGGCGGGTTGAAAACCCCGCCCTCCGGCCGTGCGCAATCCAGGCTAGCGCGAAACGGCAAGCCATTATTCATCACGTGTGACAAGCCGACCGAGCACAGCGGGATCGGTGTTGACGGCGAACGAGCGCACGCTGCCGTCGGCAACCAGGAATTGGCAGACGCCCATGTGGGCGCTGCCGAAGTTGTTGTTCATCGGATCATTGTCGGATGCCGCCAGACCGAAGCCGGGGCCGGCGATGCGCGCGAAACTGGCGGGATGCCGGCCATCGTAGAGCGAGCCGTCGCCGTGGACGACTTCGCCGAAATGACCGGCGGGCACGTGTTTTTCGCCGACGAGCAGCGTATAGGCCAGGCCGCGCTTCAATGACTGGAATGTCACCCGGCTGCGCCAAGCCAGGATCAAATCGTCCTTGCGCTTGAGGACTTCGCCGAGGACAAGCGGGCCGTTGGCGTCGAGGCCGGTCCATTCGTGTCGCAGATTGCCGTTGCCGGAAACCGCCGCGAAATCGCCGAGAGCGCCGTCGTCACCCGTCGGAGTGGTGCGCGGGCGGGCTGGACAAAAGCAAAGGAGCAGCGCCGCGCGGCGGATTTTTTCGTCTTGATCGACGAAGCGTTTCTGCAAGTCCCACGCCTTGAGCGGATGGTCGCCGACGACGTGCGGGGCGAGCAGCACCGCCCAGGTGGCGTAACCGTCCGCGATTCGCGCAGGCGGCAGCGCGTCGTGGCTCTTGTGAAACGACTGCACGCCTTCGCCGATGCGCCGCAGATGGTTCATGCACTGTACGCGCAGGCCGTGGGCGCGCTGGCGCGGCAGAAAGACGAGGATGAAACCCAGAAGCGTCACGCCGAGGATGAGGACGACGATGAAATCGAGGCGCGAGAAGGCGGGGCGGCGGGCGCTTCCTCCCCCCCTTGCGAAGGGGGGCCGGG
>Ga0209726_10003704_pt1 | contig 20419 bp, 15 predicted proteins | sample Subgrocontami54m_FD_187453 | JGI IMG/M metagenome (GOLD analysis project Ga0209726, IMG submission 187453) | Subsurface groundwater microbial communities from S. Glens Falls, New York, USA - GMW46 contaminated, 5.4 m (SPAdes) (version 3) | ecosystem: Environmental > Aquatic > Deep subsurface >... | reverse complement strand
AGGCCCGCATGGCCGGCGCCGGCGACATGCAGACCGTACAGCAGGTTGTACGCTCCGGCGAAAAAGTCGGCCGCAACGACCCCTGCCCCTGCGGCTCAGGCAAGAAATACAAGAAGTGCTGCGGGGCGTGACCGTGTGGGGCGGACACTCCTGTCCGCCGCCGTTGCTTTTGAACTTGATGTGTGTAGCGAAGTAAATGTAGCGCCGCCCCACGACTGAAGGACGAACCGGCTAGCCCGTCCCACTGTGCAAGTTGATTTTCTCCGCGATCTCTGCCAACCTTTGCGTCCTCTGCGGTTCAAGTTTTTCGCAGGCGCATCGTGTCAGCAGACTTTCATCTTTTCAGTCCGCTCCATCTCGCCCTCCTGGCGGCCATCCCCGCCACGGCTGCCGTTCTTGCATTCGCGACTCTCCGCTATCCGACGTCAGCACTTAGCATCCGCATCACCCTCGCAGCGTTCCTGACCGCAGACGGCCTCGTCTGGTACTGCTATCGCTACTGCGTCCAGGGTGTTCGCTTTCCCGAGATCATCCCGCTCGAACTCTGCGACGTTTCCTTCTGGCTGACGGCCGCTGCCCTCCTCACTCTGGAAGAGCGCACCTTCGACCTGGCCTACTACTGGGGCCTCGCTGGCTCCGGCATGGCGGTGCTGACGCCTTACCTCCGCGCGCCGCTCCACACCTATCAGTCCTTCCAGTACTTCACCGGGCACTCGCTGCTGATTGCCGGAGTTCTCTACCTGGTCTGGAGCCGCCAGGCACGCCCGCGCGCGCATTCCTGGTGGTTTGCTCTGTGGGTAATGAACGCTTATGGAGTGCTGGTGGCGATGGTGGACTACTGGGCTGGCACGAACTTCATGTATCTGCGCCAGAAACCGGCGTCGGCGTCGCTATTTGATATTTTGGGACCGTGGCCGTGGTACATTCTGGGCGCTGATCTGGTTGCGCTCGCCCTTTTCCGAGTGATGCAGTTACCATTCTCTTCGGGCGGCCGCACACAGGCCATTTCCCGTTAACCGACTCCGAAGGGCTTTCCGATACAGGCGCCGGTCTTCTCTGCGACCTCCGCGTTCTCTGCGGTCAAATGCCTTTTCCCCGCACCGCCTGAAAAGTCATCTCCTTAGCTGGGCTGCCCGTGCGCCGCTTCCATTCGAAGAACATGGCAGCATATGTCTGCGTGATGTAGTCCTCCCGCGCAATGCCTAGCGCGCGCGCCGTCCGTTCAATCCATCGTGCCGCGCCTTCGATCTCTCCGAAGTTCCCGATCGGAGTCTTGTCCACTACCACGTGCCCCTTTCCGTCACTCCATTCCGCCCGATATTTTTCATAGCGGAACGTCGGCGCGAAACCAAGTGCGCGGAGAATGCCATCCATCTGTCCGCTTTTTTCCACTCGCGTTTCCCGTTCCACGCGCACCTTGTGACGTCCGACCGTGCCTTTCGCCTTGTGGGTCAGGATGCATTCCCCGCCGTACTGACGCAGCCGCAGCAGTTCCCCCCGTTTGCGCAGCTTCTGGCCGGGCAGATCGTAGAGCACGTTCATCTCGTGGGTGGAGCGCGTGATCTGCCTGAAGCCTGCTCGCTTCAAAGCGCGCGTTAGAGCCCGCACATCGGCAATCCGGAACTTGATCTCGACTTCTTTCGCCATGCGGAGAATCTTAAACCGCAGAGTACGCAGAGGTCGCTGAGAAAAGCCAGGGAAGGGAAATGACGGGCAAGCGGGAGTCGGGGGTGCTTCGAGGAGCAGTTCGCTTCAAGCCTCAGGAGTTCTTGATCAAGTCTTCTCTGCGCTCTCTGCGTCCTCTGCGGTTAAAGGTTTCTGCTCGACCTGGGATCGCCGCCGGAACCAGCTCATGTGCGGCAACTCGCGCTCCACATTCCGCCGCTTGGCGATCAACTCCGCCGTGATCGAAACCGCAATCTCCTCCGGAGTGATGGCCCCGATATCCAGTCCCACCGGCGCATGCACCCGGTTAAACAGCTCAGCAGCCAGTCCTTCTTTCTGAAGCTCCTTGAAGATCGTGATGGTCTTCCGCTTCGATCCGATCATGCCGACGTAGCGCGCTGGCGTCTGTACCGCCCAGCGCAGCACACGCATATCGTCGCGATGCCCGCGCGTCACGATTACGATGTAGGACGACTCGCTCGGCCGCAGGCGTCCGGTAACTTTGTCGAAGTCCTCCGCGATCACCTCCTGCGCTTCGGGGAAGCGCTCCCGGCTGGCATAGGCCTCTCTGTCGTCGACCACGGTGATATCAAAACCTGCAATTTGTGCAACTTTGTAAAGGCTTGCTGCAATGTGACCTGCGCCGAATATGTAAAGTTCTGCTGGAGGTAAGACAGGCTCAACGAAAATCTCCAGCGTGCCCCCGCAAACCAGTCCCGTGTCGTACTTGGGATCCTGATTCAGATCGAAAGTCAGGGTGCGCGGCTTCTCCGATTCCATCACCTCGCGCGCTGCCTGCCACACCTCGGCCTCGACGCACCCGCCGCCAATTGTGCCTGCGATGGAGCCGTCGTCGCGCACCAGCATTTTGGCCGTCTTGAACGAAGGAATCGACCCGCGCACATTGACGATGGTCGCTACCGCCCCCCGTCGCCCTGCCCGCCGCAACCGGACGATCTCCTCGTAGATATCCACAGCAGTGATTATGGGTCGGTGAACAGGGGTAGGTCAATTGCGGCCAAAACAAAAGCCCCGGGTCATCACTCCGGGGCTACTGGCGTTAAACCAGTGGTACTAACTAACACGGCTTGCCAAACCATCATTATCATCGGCTCGGCAACACCACCTGTCAAGCGTTACTTCGGTGAGCAGCGTGCGGAGGGCGGCGGAGTCGAACCGCAGTGGCTGATGGGCCACTCACCGGTTTGGCAAACCGTGTCCAGTACCCACTGGCAACACCCTCCAGACTCAGCCTGCCAGGCCTAATCTATTCACAACACTTGGATAACCGCAGTGCGCTCCATCACAGCACTTTGGTACATTTCCAAAGAGCATTCTGTCCCAAAAAGGGAAGGCACGACCGTCCGGCACAGGAGCCCCCATGAAAGCCGTCCGCATTCATCAATTCGGTGGACCCGAAGTTCTCACCTACGAAGATGTCCCCGATCCCAGACCTCGCAAAGATCAGGTTCTGGTTCGGGTCCGCGCGTGTGCCCTGAACCATCTTGACCTATGGGTTCGAAAAGGTCTTCCCGGTATCAACCTGCCGCACATTCTTGGTAGCGATGCCGCCGGAGAGATCGTCGAAGTCGGCGACTACGTCTCGGGCCTCAAGCCCGGACAGCGCGTCCTGCTCGCTCCCATGCACTTTTGCAATCACTGCCCGAAGTGCGTCGCCGGACTTCAGAACCAGTGCCGCCAGTTCACAGTACTTGGCAACGCCGTGGACGGCGGCAACTGCGAACTGATTGCCGTCCCCGCCGTCACCATCATTCCCATCCCTGACACGCTCGACTTCAACCAGGCCGCCAGCGTGCCGCTGGTATTTCTAACTGCCTGGCACATGCTCACCGGACGCGCCGCACTTCGTCCCGGACAAACCGTACTCATCCTGGGCGCCAACTCCGGTGTGGGCATCGCCGCCATTCAGATTGCGAAGATGTTTAACGCGCGCGTCATCACCACCGCCGGCGACGAGCGCAAGATGGAAGCCGCGCTCGAACTGGGCGCCGACTATGTCATCAACCATTACCAGCAGAAGATTTCGCAGGAAGTCCGCAAGATTACGAATTTCGAAGGCGTGGACATCGTCCTAGAGCATGTCGGAGCCGCTACCTGGGACGAAAGCGTGAAGTCGCTGAAAGCGGCGGGCACGCTCGTCACCTGCGGCGCCACGACGGGCCCGAAAGTGGAGCTCGATCTGCGCTTTCTGTTTTCGCGCCAGCTCTCGCTGCTGGGTTCCTACATGGGAACCATGAGCGAGCTCCACGAAGTTCTCGGCCACGTGTTTGCGGGACGCCTCAATCCCGTGATTGACCACATCATCCCGTTGAAAGACATCCGCAGCGCTCATGAATACATGGAGAAGAGCCAGATGTTCGGCAAGATCGTGCTGAACCCGTAGCGCCGTCTAACCGCCGAGTTCGCAGCGTCCGCAGAGAAAGTCTTTGATTGAATAGTCATGCCCTTCTATTGAAGTTGTCATCCCGAACGAAGTGAGGGATCTGCACTTGGCCCTTGTTTTGCGTGTTGCGTTACCTGGTTTGAGCCTTCCCCTGTGTTCCCCGTGGTTCAAGCTTTTCGTCCGCGTAGTCGAGTGAGATCGTACGGCTCTGTCGAAGGCCTAGTCTCGGAATCGGTGGTAGAGTTTGACAGCGCGGCCCCGTAGCTCAACTGGATAGAGCATCAGACTTCGGATCTGAGGGTTGGGAGTTCGACTCCCTCCGGGGTCGCCACTGCTTTTCGCTGCCTCGCGTCGGAAGGCATATTCCCGTTGCTTCGGTCAATGAGTGTAATGGCGACTTATCAACAGTTGCTACATCCGACTGCACATTTTGCGGTGTCTAATAGTCCAGAGGAACCGCTGGATGATCCGAGGGATTCGATTCCGCACGATCTTGCCAATTGCACAGTGTGGGTTCGCCGCGCTGTTTGGAGGTCTCGGACTTTGGCAACGGTCTACGATTCTGAGCCGTCCCGGCTTTGGTGAGGGGCAGACTCTGTGGGACTCGACGGCTCGATTCCATGTCTGGCCGTGGCCGTTCAAGTTTGCGGTGGTCACGAATACTCCCGCATTCCTATCGTGGGCCGTAGTGAGTTGGCCCATCGGTGAGCGGTGGCCTGATATTCCTGAGGTTGTCTTTGCTGCACCATCGTTGTTGTTCGTAGCGCTGCTCTGGTATGCGGTGGGTCGTTGGCTTGACCGACAGTGGGATACATTGGGGCGGCCTGCAACCCAATCAAAATGGCCTTGGATTCTTCTGCTGCTCTTCACCCTGATCTGTGCCGGTGGCGCTTCTATTCGCTCGACTTCTGCCTACTTGATTTGGGGTGTAGTCCAGTGGCTCGTTGTGGGCTTGGGAGTGGCCTTCTCGATTGGCAATCGCAGGTTTCTCCAGTTACACCCCTGATGCCGCGCCCGATAGCCACAATCGTGGACGCAATCAGGCGGTTTCACTCACGATCCCGGCGAACAAGGGACATCGCGACCCCAAGTTCCCAATCCCTTCTCCGCGAACTCCGCGATCTCTGCGGTTAAACGCCCTCTCCGGTTAGAATAGAACCCATGCCAAGCGACCTCAGCTTCGGCCCCTACGTCGATATCGAAAACGGCAAGAAAGTCGTCAAGGAACTGACCTTCGGCGATGCCGCTCCCGAAGGCATTGTCCTGACCACGCTCGACTCCGCCGTCAACTGGATGCGCAAGAGCTCGATCTGGCCGATGACCTTCGGCCTGGCTTGCTGCGCCATCGAGATGATGTCGATGGGCGCCGCGCGTTTCGATATTGCCCGCTTTGGCGCCGAAGTCTTTCGTCCCTCGCCTCGCCAGTCGGACCTGATGATCATCGCCGGCCGCGTTTCGCAAAAGATGGCCCCGGTCATCCGCCAACTCTGGGAGCAGATGCCGGAACCCAAATGGGTCATTTCAATGGGAGCATGCGCAACTTCAGGTGGGGTATTCAACAATTACGCGCTCGTGCAGAGCGTCAACCAGGTCATCCCGGTGGACATCTACGTTCCCGGATGCCCGCCGCGCCCCGAGCAACTCATCTACGCTATCACCCTGCTTCAGCAGAAAATCATGCTCGAGCGCGGGACCATCAAGAAAGCGCTGAATCTGGTCCCATCTGGCGAGTAGCAGGCCACTAACCACTAACCACTAACCACTAACCACTAACCACTAACCACTGCCTACTGACTCTTCGTCGCCACCTGCCGCTCCGGCGGCGTCATCTGATTCCACACCGCGCTCAGATTCTTTTCCAGGATCGTATTGTTAGGATCGACCCGCAGCGCCAGTGCAAACCAGCGATAGGAACTAGGCAAATCCCGCGGCACGCAGTGTCCGGTCGCATACATGGTTCCCATCGTGCTGCGCGCCTTGGCGTGCGATTTGTCGGCCGCCATTTTCAGGTACTTGAGTGCATTCCCGCAGTCTTCGGTTCCGTTGCGTCCATAGAGGTAGCTTTCCCCGCGGCGGAACAGCGCTTCGCCGGAGTCAGCCGCGGCCGGCATTGCCGTCTTCGCACCGGGCACACGCTCTGCGCTTACCTCGTGCCGCGCTTGGGTAGGGGCTGGAGTCAAGGGCTTCGGAGGATTCTGCGGCTCGGGCTCGGCGGCCGTCTTTGATTCGGCTGTGGCCGGCGCCACCACCGCCGGTTTCGTCGCTGGAGTAGCATCCTTCTTCTCTGCCTGATTGTCCGGTGCCGCAGGTTCGATCGTCGCTGCGTTCTTCGTAATCTGGGTGGCCGTTGATGGAGGTGCAGCGCTCGGCGTCCCGCTTGGCGGAATTGTCGCTTGCGCCGCGGGCTTGCTGGTCTCCGCGACGCCCAAGTAGTTCGTATAGGTCCACCAGCCCGCGCCACCCAGCAGAGCTAGTAGCACGAGCATCATGAATATTCTGCGTGCGCCTGACTTCGGTTCCTCCGGCTCGCCGTAGGATTCGAGGCCGGAAAAAGCTCGTTCCCGCAGCACGTCCACATTGGGCTGATTCAAGCCCAGCATGGAAGGGCCGCTGATCGGCGGTGTCAGCTCACGGGCGACAACCCTGGGCGGACTCGCGGGTGGGCTGGGTGGCGCGCTTACCGAAGGAGGGCTCGCTGGGGCCGGCGGCGGGCTCTCTGGCGCTCGCACTGCCGGTGCGGCGGGCGCAGTCGCTCTCCTGGCCGGCTCCAGAATCGTGCCGCACATCCCGCAAAACAGAAAATTGCTGGAATTGACCTCGCCGCATTTCGGACAGATCACTGGCGTTCTCCGGATTTCCCTTTTCCTAGAGTGTAACTCCGAAACAGCTGCGCGGCTCCGAATCGGTGGTACTGGTGAGTCCACAGTGAGAATTCCGAATCCATATTAGAATTCCTTCGCTCTTCCGGTTGCCCATGGCCAAAGCCCCGAAAAAGACTCCAGCGGTCGCCAAGTCGTTTTCCGCGCCTCTCGAACGCTTGCGCTCGGGATTGGGGTGGATGATCGCCTACCTGCCGTTCGAAGCCGCCAGCGTGTGGGGCAGCCGCGGTCGTCCCAAGGTCAAGGGTGAAATCAACGGCTTCGCTTTTCGGACATCGCTGTTCCCCACGCGCGATGGAAGACACTTTCTTCTAATCAACAAGCGCATGCAGAGGGGGTCGGGCGCAGTTGCCGGCAGCATGGCCCGCTTCCGTCTGGAACCCGACACCGAAGAGCGCATCGTGACAATCCCTGCGGAACTGAAGCGCGCTTTTGCCGAGGACCGCTCGCTCGGCCGCTATTTCGAAAAGCTGAATTACTCGACGCGCAAGTGGATCGCCGACTGGATCACCGATGTGAAAAGTGCCGACGCCCGCGTGCGCCGCTCTGAGCAGATCGCCGAGCGCCTGCTCGAAACCATGGAAGCCGAGCGCGAATTGCCGCCCCTCCTTCAAGTGGCATTCGCGCGCCACCCTCGCGCCCGCGCAGGCTGGGAGCTAATGTCGGCCTCGCGCCGCCGCGGTCATTTGCTCGGCATTTTCTACTACCGGACGCCGGAAGCGCGCGCGGGCCGCATCGCCAAGGCACTGGAAGACGCTGCCGCGCTCGCCGAAAAGAAAGCAGATAAACGAAACCCATGAGTGACCAACTAGGCAAGAAACTGCTTTACCTTTCACAGTCCGACGTCGCTGCCGCCGGTCTGACCATGGCGGAAATCATCGCCGCCCTGGAGCGCATGTTCCGCGAAAAGGGCGAAGGCCGCGTCGAGATGCCACCGAAGATCGGCATCCACACCATGCCCGACGCGTTTATCCACGCCATGCCCGCTTCCATCCCTGCCCAAAAAGCAGCCGGCATGAAGTGGGTCGCCGGATATCCCGAGAACAGCAGGCGTGGCCTGCCGTACATCACCGGCGTGCTCATCCTGAACGATTTCGAAACCGGCGTGCCGCTCGCGCTCATGGATTGCACCTGGATCACCGCCCAGCGCACCGGCGCCGCCACTGCGCTCTCGGCAAAATATCTCGCGCGACCGGACTCGGCCACCGTCGGCGTTCTCGGGTGCGGCGTTCAGGGCCGTAGCAACCTGGAAGCGCTGAAGGTCCTGTTCCCGCTGAAAAAGATCTATGCCTACGACACCCACCCCGACCGCGCCACCCGCTATGCGCACGAAGCAACTGCGCAACTCGGAATCGAAGCCGTCGCGGTAAGCGACCCGAAGCAGGCCGTCGTGAACAGCGATATCGTCGTAACCGCCGGCCCCATCCTGCGCAAGCCCCACGCCACCATTCAGCGCGGCTGGCTCCGCGAAGGCGCGTTCGCATCTCTGGTGGATTTCGACTCCTACTGGCACCCCGCTGCGCTTCACAAAGCCGACAAGTTCTGCACCGACGACGTTCCACAACTCCACCACTACCGCGACCTCGGATACTTCCAGGACATCCCGCCCATCCACGCCGACCTCGGAGAACTCGTCACCGGCCGCAAACCCGGACGCCAGAAGCCGGAAGAACGCACCATTGCCTGCAATCTAGGCCTCGCCCTCGACGACCTGGCCACCGCACCACTGATCTATCAACGCGCGCTAGAGAAGGGAATCGGGACTTGGTTGCCGCTGTAACGCGTAGCGCCGGCAACTTGCCGGCTGTCGCGAGGGCACCCTGCCCTCGCCTTCCTTGGACGATGAATTCTTCGATTTTGGGTGGCGCAGCGCATCAGCGCTGCGATTTACGCCTCCCTGGAACCCGGCTTCAGCCGCTGAGGTAAGCGGCGGCCTGTTTGACACTCCCCGCTCCGAGTAGCACAATGCCGATTCATCGCCCGGCCAAGACCATCCCGAGGACATGCATGAAATTCCGCTTCGCGGCCACGATCATTATTCTGGCAATTGCAACTTCCATTTCCGCGCAGAACTCCCCTCCGGCAAAACGCTCCATCACCGAAAAAGACCTCTTCGACTTCGTCTGGATCGCCAACCCCCAGCTCGCGCCCGACGGCTCCCGCGTCGCCTTCACCCGCGTCGTCGTGGACGAGAAGCGCACCGGCTACGAGACTTCCATCTGGACTGTCGCCACCTCGGGCAACGAAGCTCCTATCCGTCTGACCAACGGCAAGCATGACGGCCAGCCGCGCTGGTCTCCCGACGGCAAGCGCCTGGCCTTCATTCGCGGAGGCGAGAAGGACGAACCCGGCAAGCCCAAACCTCCGCAAATTGCAATCCTGTCGCTCGCAGGCGGCGAAGCACGCATCCTCACCGATCTGCCCAAAGGCGCCGCCAATCCCGTCTGGTCACCCGACAACAGGCGTATTGCGTTCTCGAGTTCAACCACTCCCGAAGACATCGAAAAGGCCCAACGCGCAAAGAGCACGGCCAAGCCCGCCGAGCCGCCGGCAAAAACCGAGGCTGCAAGAGACGCGAGCGACCACGAATCCGACGTCCACATCATCAGCCGTGCCATTTATCGCAGCAACGACGAAGGCTATCTCGATCCCAAACGCCACGAACACATCTGGATGCTCGACGTTCCCACCGCTTCCGACGAACTCACCAAGCCCTTGCAGCTCACGAGCGGCGACTACGACGAGGGCGAAGTCCGCTGGACTAACGAAGGCTCACGCATCTACTTCCTGACCACGCGCATCGACGAACCCTACTACGAGAGCGGAACCACCGACATCTACTCCGTGTCACCCACCGGCGGCACGCCCGAAAAGCTGGCCACCATCCCGATGGACATCGGCGACCTGGCCCTAAGCCCCGACGGCCGCCGCCTCGCCTTCCACGGCTCGGTCACGCAGCCGGTGCGTTCTTACTCTCAGCCGGACGTGTGGGTCATGGACCTGGTCCCCAACGCCCAGCCCCGCAACCTCACCGCCAACTACGACTTCGACATGGGAGACTCCGTCTTCGGCGACAACGCCGCTCCGCGCGGCGGCAACGGACGCACGCTCCACTGGTCGCCTGACGGCCGCTGGCTGTTCGACCTGGTCGCCAAACGAGGCCGCACGCCGATCGTTCGCGTGGATGCGCAATCGGGCGCCGTCACCGAAATCACCCGTGGCGATCAGGCCGTGCTCGACTTCTCCATCACGCCCGATGCCCGCACCACCGTAGCCCTGGTTTCCACTCCGGTTATGATTGGCGATCTCTTCACAGTCGCCGCCGACGGCGCTCAGACCCGCCTTACCGACCCGAACAAGAACCTCTGGTCGCAGCTCAACCTCACCGCGCCCGAAGAGATTAATTACAAGAGTTTCGATGGCAAGGATATTCAGGGATGGATTCAGAAGCCGCCCGACTTCAACCCGCACAAAAAATATCCTCTGATCCTGAACATCCACGGCGGCCCGCACGCCGCCTACGGCTGGGTCTTCGATCACGAATTTCAATGGATGGCGGCGAAAGGCTACGTCGTCCTCTACATCAACCCGCGCGGCTCCACCAGCTACGGCCAGGACTTTGCCAACATCATCCAGTACCACTATCCCGGCGACGATTACCGCGACCTCATGATCGGCGTGGATGAACTCCTCAAACGAGGCTACATCGACCCGAAAAAACTTGCGGTCACCGGCGGCAGCGGCGGCGGCGTTCTCACCAATTGGACCGTCACGCACACCGACCGTTTCGCCGCCGCCGTCTCGCAACGCGACATTTCCAACTGGGCCTCGTGGTGGTACACCGCCGATTTCACTCTCTTCCAGCCGCGCTGGTTCAAGGCGCCGCCCTTCGAAGATCCCGAGGATTACGCCAACCGCTCCGCTATCACCTTTGTAAAAAACATCCACACTCCCATGATGTTTGTGCTCGGCGAAGCCGACTACCGCACTCCCCAAGACTCCGGCGGCGAGCAGTTATTCCGTGCCCTCAAATACCTGAAACGTCCTACTGCCATGGTCGTCTTCCCGCGCGAGACGCACGAGCTATCGCGTTCCGGCGAGCCCTGGCACCGCATCGAGCGCCTCGACCACATCGTCGGATGGTTCGACAAATACCTGATGGGAGTTCCGCATCCGGAATATGACGTGCGTCCCGAGAAGCAGGTTGTGAAGACGGAATCATCCGGCCGAGGTGATGACTAGCGCTCCAATTCTGCAATTGCCTTGTCGCATTTGCTGATTTTGCTGCGCGACCTCGGTGGGCTTGTTTTTTCGTAATCCGAGCCCGGATTCTTGTGCTGTTGCCGATCGTTCCAGGCCGTTACTTCTTGTCTTCGGTCGGCGCCTTTTCCTGGATCGACAGCAGCTCCACATCAAAGATGAGAGTAGCGTTGGGTCCGATATCTCCGCCCGCGCCCCGCTCGGCATAGGCAAGCGAAGAGGGAACGAACAGTTGCCACTTCGATCCCACCGGCATCAGTTGCAGCGCTTCCGTCCAGCCCTTGATGACTCCGCCGACGGGAAACGTCGCCGGCTGGCCGCGCTTGTACGAGCTGTCAAATTCCGTCCCGTTGATGAGCGTCCCACGGTAGTTGCAGACCACCGAGTCGCCGGCCGTCGGCTTCGCTCCGGCGCCTTCTTTCAGGATCTTGTATTCCAGACCGCTGGGCAGGGTGACCACACCCTCCTTCGCCTTGTTGGACGCCAGAAATGCTTCCCCTTCTTTCTTGTTTGCCTCCCCGGCCACTTGCATCTTCTCCTGTTGTTTCTTGTGCATCTCGTTCTGCACTTCCATCAGCGCCGCCCGCGCTTCGTCTTCCGTCAGGAGCGTTTTGCCACCTGCCAAAGCGGCTTTCAGGCCCTGCAACAGAATGTTCGGGTCCACCGCCACGGATTGCTTGCGCATGCTCGTCCCCACATTCATCCCGAGGGCAGCTGAATTTGTCCTTCTGTGTTTTGAGGACCGTTGTGCCCGCGCCCTTGGCTGCCGCAGCTGCTGGAGTCTTTGCCGGAGTAGCTTTTGCCGCGGGAGCTTTCGGTGCCTTTGCTGCCGGAGCCGCCTGTGCCTTCGCCGCCGGAGTCTGCTGGGCTTGGGCATTCCCAAGCAGCATCATGCCGGCTGCCAATATCGTTACCGCGGTAGTGAAATTTCGCATGCATGTATTGTCCCATTGCTCGCGCTGCTCCGCAAAGTGACGCTACATGGACATCTTCGTGTGGGGCGGGCACTCCCTTCGACTTCGCGCAGGGCAGGCTCTGCCCGCCGCCTTACGCGTGGCCCCCCGACAATCGCCACTAGGACTTGGCTGCATAAAAATTGTTCTTGGGAGGGCACGGCTTCAGCCGTGCCGCCCGGAGCCCCATAAGAACTGGGCTTCAGCCCCCGAGGGCATAAGCCAGACCCCCGAGGAATCATTTGCGAGACCGGCCCTAGACTGCGTGGAGTTGATAAGCTTGGGCTATGCAGTCTGCAATCACCCGTCAGGACATCGCCCTGCGCGGGAAACGCCTGGAATATTTCACTATCGCGTGGAACAGTCTCGAAGGGCTGGTTGCGCTGGTAGCGGGAGCATTGGCAGGCAGCATCTCTCTGGTCGGTTTCGGGATTGATAGCTTTATCGAAGTTACATCGGGCGCGGCGCTGCTTTGGAGGATGTCCGTTGACGCTGACGTTGAGAGCCGCGAACGGAACGAAAGACTCAGTCTGCGGATTGTGGGCGTCTGTTTCATCGCCCTCGCTGCCTATATCCTGTACGAATCTGTTTCGGATCTGGTGGGCAGAAGAGTCCCTAAACACAGCCTTCCGGGAATTATTCTCGCCTGCGTTTCGCTGGTTGTGATGCCCCTCCTCTCCCGCGCCAAGAAGAGAGTGGGGAACGAACTGGGCAGCCGCGCGATGAAAGCAGACGCCAAGCAGACCGACTTTTGCGTGTATTTGTCCGCCATTCTGTTGGCCGGCTTGATGCTCAACGCCGCTCTGGGCTGGTGGTGGGCGGACCCGGCTTGTGCACTCGTTATGACTCCTATCATCGCGAAGGAGGGGGGGGAAGCCTTAAGAGGCGAGGGTCACTGTGAATCGTGCGGATAGCGCGGCACCCACGTTTTGAAAACCCGCGAAACGAGGGGCACCCGACATCCTTTTTAAGATTGTCATCCTGAGCGAAGCGAAGGACCTGCTGTTCGTTGTGGGGCGGGCACTCTTGCCCGCCGCTTTATGTCCCGAACGTCAAAATCCTCACCCTTGCGCAAAGAGCGCGCAAGGATGGGGCTCCCCCGAGTTTTGTTAAACAAGTAAAGGGTGGGCCACCCGCCTGCGATAATTCCTGCTAACATCGCGTCATGCATTATCTACTTTCCTCATGAAGCCGGAAGTATTGAACCTCCGGGATGAGATCACGGCATGACATCTCAGCTAACGCGCAAAAACCCTGAGTATCTACGGAGCGATCATGGCCCGCGATAAGGAAACTTGCCCAACCGTTCTGCTCAGCGACGAGCCCACACAAGTGGACGCCTTCGGCCACGCTAAGGTCGCGGCCGCTATTGCAGATATGGTCGTGAACGAGAGGGGTGGGAAATGCATCGGACTTACCGGACCGTGGGGAAGCGGGAAATCTTCCGTAGTTGAGTTGCTTCGCAAAGCGTTAGGCGCGAACGGGACCACCGGCGGCATTTCGGTGTTTGTCTTCGATGCCTGGGCTCATCAAGGCGATCCGTTGCGGCGGACCTTCTTGGAACAGCTCATTAACCACCTAGTAGAGTTGGGCTGGCTTGCGCGCGATCCATGGACAAAGCGAAGGGAGGAATTGGCTAGACGCATCCAGGTCACGACGACCACGAACACCCCGGTGCTTCGACCCCTAGGAGTGGTCCTAGGGTTAACGCTGCTAGCAGTGCCCTTCTCATTCCAGTTGCTTCTCAAGAGTATTGCAGCGGACAGCACCCTCCAGAGTCCGTCAGCGACAGCCCTAGGCAAGTACCTGAGCTTCGTCGCCGCGGGGCTTACCCTGCTCCCAATTTTTGTGGCTTTAGTGGCATGGATGTCTTGGCGACCGAATCTCAAGCCTTGGACTAAGGACTTTTGGGTGAAGCACAGAAGTCCCCACCAAGACGAAAGCATACTCACGCTCTTTCTTAGTAGGAGCGTGGAGAGCATCAAGTCAAACACTGTGCGGACGCCCGATCCCACTTCGGTTGAATTTCAAGAACTTTTCACAGACGCCGTTAGGAACTCTTTGAGCAACGGTTCCAGCAAACTGCTCGTAGTCGTCGACAATTTGGACCGGGTGGAACAAAAAGACGCGCGTGCGATCTGGGCGACGTTGAGGACCTTTTTCGACTTCGACTGCCAGAAGTTGGGAACACATCTGGATCGGCTTTGGCTGCTGGTGCCGTTTGACTCATTTGGTATCACTCGACTGTGGGATGGCGAACATGGATCTGTCGAATTCGATGAGGATCTGAAAATCGAAAGTAGTTCATTGACTGAGTCATTCTTAGCGAAAACCTTTCAGGTTAGATTCCGCGTTGCACCCCCAGTGCTCTCAGACTGGCAGAGCTTTCTAAAGTCGCAGCTAACGCAAGCATTCCCAGGCCACACCGCCGACGACTTCCACCGCGTTTACCGCATTTACGATCTTCGTGGAGTGAGGGGAACGGCTTCGCCAACCCCCCGCGACTTGAAATTATTCGTGAACCGCATCGGTGCCATCCACCGTCAGTGGCAAGACGAGATCGTCTTGCCGGTGCAGGCCCTATATGTGGTTTTGTCCACGCAGAACGAAGGTCGTTTGGGACGCGATCTCGCCCTTAGAACTGGTGAGGAGATACTCGCCAACATTCCGATCGACATGGTTGGGTCGGACTGGCGTGAGTCAATAGCCGCCATCCATTTTAACGTTCCGAAACAACATGCGCTCCAGGTACTCATCGGCAACCAGTTAACCAAAGCATTACTTTCGGGCGACGAAGACAATAAGCTTGAGCAAATGGCTGCAATACCAGGTTTTTACGGCGTACTTGAGAAGCAGATCGAAGACAATCGCTCGAACTGGCTAAAGGGAGAAACCAATAACCTTGCCTATTCTGCTGCTGCTCTCTCCAAGCTGAAGGAAAGTGAGGATGCAAGTTGGAAACAGACATGGGAACTGATTCGCATTGCGGCTCTGGAGGTCAAGCAGTGGGCCACCTTCGGTCCCCGCACCGCCGAGGGTATCGTCGCGGTGCTGCAACGGGATCTCACAAACGATCTCCCAGAGGCCGTACTGAGAGCACTGTCTAAGTCCCTGCCGGAGCCCACGGGTTCGACACCTCTGGAAGACTCCCAAATCGACCCTTGGCTAGCAGGTCTTGAGGTGATCTTTGTTGCAATTGCCGACAAGAACACTGAGTTAGTTAAGAACGTATTCGTCGTACCGGGCGGCCCCTTGACGTACATACGGGTGATGGCCCGAGCCGCAGCAAGAGATGGAATCAAGAAGTACCAGCATTACTTTCGCCCAGAGGCTAGCACTGGCGATGTGGTCGGGGAACTCGCAAGAATTATTGGTGAAGCAAAATTCGACGACACCTACGCCTCTGCAGTCATTGCTATGCAGGGGGTCGATGCGAACTGGTCTTGGACTGCATTCACGAATGCAGCCCATGATCGACTGCAGTTTACGGGGAGCTGGCCTCCAGGGGAACTGAAGGGGCTACTACGTACGCTCGTGATTTGCCAGTCTGATACGGTCGGTGCTGGGGCCGTGTTGAGGAAGCTCACAAAAAGCGGCCATATCTTCCATCACCTCGATTCTGCGAACAAAGACGTTGAGACCGCATGTCTATGCGTTATCCCAATTCTCCAGACGCTTCCCAGCGGAAACCCCGAGCAGTCAGTTGGTAGCTCCCCGAGCGGGGTGACTTTTTTCAACGACCTTATGCGAAGCCCAGAGAATAAGAAAGCTCACATTTCAAGATTGGCGGTGATGCTTTACAACCGTGATCGTATGGGACTTCTGTTTGATCTGCCCAAAGTCGCTCCTCAACATAAACCCTTCGTTAACGCAATCTTGAATCACATGGTGACGAAGTGGGAGAAGTCCTACCGCTTCATCGACCCTGTTGACATCGTCGAAAGGAAGGCGCTTTTTAGAGAAGCTCTCACAGCGGAGGAATTCAGCAAGATGGTTGAAGATGCGATAGCAAATCGATCGCTGTCAGCGCAAATTACCACCCTTTCGTTTGAACCAAGTCTTGCTGATCTGTATCTGTGTGCTGTCAGGGCAGACAAGAAAAATACTAGCTTGACAGCCTTCCTCACGGATGGTCTACGGCCTCTCTCAACAGATGTCTGGCTTACCCAACTTCGGGAAGAGGGCTTGCTGCTTGAGCTACTCTTTGAGCTAATCGACCTAGGGATTGCCTTGAACCTGACCGTGGCTTTTGAGGACGCCATTGCCACTCACGCTGAACAGTTGGCAAGCGAAGGTCTAACAATCACCCGTTTTTCGCAACGCTGGGCCGACGTGTTGCGAGCCCTCGAGAAAGACTTTGAACAGACGGCCCTGCAGAGAATGCTGGAGCTTCTCTGCACCGCCGAAAGGAGCACCGACTCTCTGCTAGTGCCCTATGGCAGCCGTCTCGCCGCTCCGGAAGTCATCAACTTCAGTCGCGACAAGGATCGTTTAGTGCTTTATGGTTTCGAGCACATGATCGAGCGGCTGCGAGTCGCTGAGCTAGCCTGGATTCTTAAGGTCTTGGAAAACAATCCGAATCTCCTTTCCGAGGTTAATCCGGCTACTCGACGAAATGTCGAAGAACGACTCGCCACAGCTGCACGGCAGGAAGGCCTCGGTGAGGAGGTACAGAATGGAATTCGTAGCATCGCCAAAATAGCTGGGATTGACCTTTCAAAGTCCAGTGAGTCGCAAGTCGCGGCCCCAGGCGCTGAGCCACCTCTGTCGACGTGATTTGCGACCTAGGCCGATGGCCCGGAGATCATCATTCCTAGTTTCAAAACGGAGTTGGCTGCCCCACGTCTCACGTTCTGCGAAGTGCGTAAGCCGATCGAGGTCAAGAAGCTACTGCATTGCCTGTCCCGGCGCCAGCACTCCCTTGCCCGTCATCCAGGGATGGATTTCAGGTTTCAGCAGGACCGGCTTTGACGGTGGGATCGTCTTGCGCCAGTTTGGCAGTCTGCTCGGCGCCGACTCGGAAGATGGCCCGCAGGTCTCCCGGAGCGGTGAACGGGAAGGGTCCGGCGATGGCCATGTTGCCCTGCTCGGTCATCTGCTTGACGAAAGCAGGATGCTGCTTCATCACGTCCATGAAGCCGGGCGCGCTGGGGTCCCATTTTTCACCGCGCCTCAGGAGCACGAGCGTGTACTGCTCCATGCCCTCAGGTGCGGCGGGTGCATGGATGGCGCTCGCGTCGACAACCGAGAGCCGAGCGCCAAGAGCCTGAAGCCTGGCTTTCCTCTGTGTCTCTGTGCCTCTGTGGTGACCCAACGACGAAACGACCAACGACCAACGACCGGGACTACAACGTCGGCGGATTCGGCGGTGCGGATTTCAAGGAGAATCATCCAAAGCCCATCTTTCCTCCGCGCCCTCCGCGATCTCCGCGGTAAAATCGCCTTCCGCGCTTGCCACGTCTTGCCGCATCGTGTTAACCTCGAAGACGTTACGAAAACGAAAATAAACAGGAGAGCAACAGGTTAGTGCTAGCCAGAGAGCAAAAGCAGTCCGTCATTGACAGCTATCGCACGCATGCTACCGATACTGGTAGCCCCGAGGTTCAAATCGCGTTGTTGAGCGAGCGCATCGGTCAGTTGACGGATCATTTCAAAGCGCACCAGAAAGACCACGGCTCGCGCCGCGGACTTCTCATCCTGGTCAGCAAGCGGCGGCGTCTGCTGAACTATTTGAAGAAGTACGACTCCGAACGGTATAAGACCGTTATTTCGAAGCTCGGCATCCGCAAATAAGCGCGACTGGCTCCGTGGGGAGCCGGTTTTTTGACTCCGAGAGCCTCAGCTAAAGTGCGTTTTTCCAACCTCGAACCGCTGGCATCCGCCTATCCGTGCGAACTCCGTGCGGGTGCCCCACGTTTCGCGCTTTTCGAAACGTGGGATGATCGGCCTCCTGCCCAAAAAGGATTCACCTATGAAGCCTGAACCTACCACTGCTTTCGTCGAACTCGCCGGCGGCAAGAACCTCTCTTTTGAAACTGGAAAACTGGCCAAGCAGGCCCACGGCTCCGCCGTCGTGCGCATGGGCGAAAACGTTGTGCTGGCGACTGCCGTCGCCAATCCTGACCCCCGCGAGGGCATCGACTTCTTCCCGCTCACGGTGGACTACCGCGAGTACACCTACGCCGGCGGACGCATCCCCGGCGGCTTCATCAAGCGCGAAGGACGCATGAGCGAGCGCGAAGTTCTCACCTGCCGCCAGATTGACCGCCCGGTCCGTCCGATGTTCGCCGAAGGTTTCAAGTGCGAGACCCAGGTGATCGCATTCGTCCTGTCGGCCGACACCGATAACGATCCCGATGTCTGCGGCATCAACGCAGCCTCGGCGGCGCTGACGCTCTCCGATATCCCGTTCCTCGGCCCCATCGGCGCAGTGCGCGTTGGCTTGGTGGAAGGACGTTTCATCGTCAACCCCACCTACACCGAGATGCGCGAGAGCCTTCTGAACATCATGGTGGTGGGAACCTCCGACGCGATTGTGATGATCGAGTCGGGCGCGAAGGAAGTAAAAGAAGAGACGGTGGTGGATGCAATCGAGTTCGCCCACACCGAAATCAAGAAGATCTGCGCGGCGATCAACGACCTGCGCGCGAAAGTCGGCAAGCCGAAGCGCCAAGTGACGCCGCCGGAATTCGACGAAGCGTACTACAAAGAGCTGGAGAAGAAGATCGGCAAGCGACTGGCCGATTCCCTTGACACGCAGAAGCATCCGAAAGCTGAAAGCTACGAACTGGTCCGCGCCCTAAAGAAAGAGTTGGTCGCCGCTTTGCCGGAAGACGACGACAAGGCCAAACCCAAGCTCGAGAAGTATTACGAAGCGCTGCGCGAGCGCATTTTCCGCGACCAGGTGATCAACAACAAGCGGCGTCCTGACGGCCGCGCCTTCGATCAGGTGCGCGACATCTGGATCGAAGCCGGCATCCTGCCCCGCACTCACGGCAGCGCGATCTTCACCCGCGGCGAAACGCAAGCGCTGGTCACCACCACGCTCGGCACCAGCGACGACATGCAGCGCCTGGAAGGTTTCGAAGGCGAATCCAAGAAGCGCTTCATGATCCACTACAACTTTCCGCCGTTTTCGGTGGGGGAAGTGGCGTTCATGCGCGGGGCGGGACGGCGCGAGATTGGGCATGGCGCGCTGGCGGATCGGGCGCTTTCGGCTGTCCTTCCTACGGAAGATCAGTGGCCGTACGCGATGCGCGTGGTATCGGACATTCTGGAGTCGAACGGGTCGTCGTCGATGGCGACGGTTTGCGGCGCTTCACTCTCGCTGATGGATGCGGGCGTTCCGCTGAAGGCTCCGGTGGCGGGCGTGGCGATGGGATTGGTGAAGGAAGGCGAGGCTTACGCCATTCTCACCGACATCGCGGGCGCGGAAGATCACTACGGCGACATGGACTTCAAGGTTGCCGGGACGCGCGACGGCATCACCGCGTTGCAGATGGACATCAAAGTCGCGGGCATCACTTCGCAGATCATGCGCGAGGCGCTGGCGCAGGCACAGCGCGGACGGCTTCACATTCTCGACAAAATGAGTGAGGTGCTGACCGAGCCGCGCAGCAAGGTTTCGGTATACGCACCGCGCATTTACACCTTGCAGATTCCGGTGGACAAGATTCGCGACGTGATTGGGCCCGGCGGCAAGATGATCCGCAGCATCATCGAGCAGACCGGCGTCAAGATCGACGTGGAAGATAGCGGCAAAGTGAACGTCGCGTCGAACGATGAGGTGTCGGCGAACAAGGCGTTGCAAATCATCCGCGATCTGACCGCGACTGCCGAAGTAGGGAAGACCTACCTCGGGAAAGTCACGCGGCTGGCCGAGTTTGGAGCGTTCGTCGAAATCATCCCGGGCACCGATGGGCTGCTGCACATCAGCGAAGTCGCGGAGCACCGCATTAAAGAAATTCGCGACGAGTTGAAAGAAGGCGACCAGGTGCTGGTGAAAGTGCTGGCCGTTGAGGGTAACCGCATCAAGCTGTCGCGCAAAGCGATCCTGAAAGAGCAGCGCGCCAAGATGGGTGGCGGGGCTCCGCCTCCTCCGGACGCAGAAGCGGGTGCGCCAGCGGCGGCAGCGGCGCCAGTAGAGCACGGCGAGCCTACGGCGGTGATCGAAGGCGGCAACGTCATCGATCCGTTGAACGAACGTATCCTCGGCCGCGTTCCGGCGGCTGATGTCGTCGATCCGTTGACGGGCAAGA
>Ga0209726_10003693_pt1 | contig 20467 bp, 19 predicted proteins | sample Subgrocontami54m_FD_187453 | JGI IMG/M metagenome (GOLD analysis project Ga0209726, IMG submission 187453) | Subsurface groundwater microbial communities from S. Glens Falls, New York, USA - GMW46 contaminated, 5.4 m (SPAdes) (version 3) | ecosystem: Environmental > Aquatic > Deep subsurface >... | reverse complement strand
CCCAGCGGATCACCCGGATCGACCTGCGTGAACCGCTACCATGATCACTCGCATCGCCGTCCAGCATGTCCTCGTACACCTGTCCACCATGTCCCCGGTCTGTACACAGGGGGAGAGGGACGTTGGGGGGGTAGCGCGCAGCGCCGTCAGGGCGTCAGCACGTCAGCAGATGGAGCGCGAGCGCCCCGCCCGTCCATCCCATCGCCATTCCCGAAACGCTCCCCCTCGCCGCCGGGCGGAGAGGGGGTGGCCGACAGGCCGGGGGTGAGGTCCGCGCAGCCGGTCAGCGAGTCAGCACGTCAGCACGTCAGCAGATGGAGCGTGGGCGTACATGCGGCGTGTCGAGCGCTTCGGGACTTCGGGGGCGGGCGCAACAGGTTGCTACAGCGCGCAGCGCCGTCAGCTGACTCGCTGACCCGCTGACCCGCTGACTCGCTGACAAGCCCCCCTGCCCGTGTGTTAGCATCGACCAGCAGGACATGGAAAGGAGCACGACTTGAAGGCTGGGTTCGACCCTGGGATCTCCGACGAGATGACGATCGTGACGACGCCGGAGATGGGCATTACGCACCTGGGGCCGGCCGTTCCATCCATGTATTCCACACCGTCGATGGTCCAGCTGATCGAGGGGACGTGCGTGCGGCTGATCACGCGGTTCGTCGATGACGGCGAGCAGTCGGTCGGCTATCGCGTCGATATCAAGCACCTGGCGCCGACGACGATCGGCAAGCGGGTGACGGCGCGCGTGACGCTGCGCGAGGTGAACGGGCGCCGCTTCATCTTCGATATCGAGGTGACGAACGAGGACGGCGTGAAGATCGGCGAGGGCGCGCACGAGCGGGCGCTGATCAACATAAGCCGATTCGCCGCCGCCCAGAGCTGACCTTCGCAACGATCTGGAAACAGGATCATTCGGGACTTTGTTGCGTACCCGTGGTAACCTAAACCGGTTGGTAACAGGTATTCAGAAGGGCCGTCAGACCCGCATGGCAGGCGCGCGACGCGTCTCGCCCATCCCGCCTAAGGAGGAGACATATCGTGAAAAAGTTTCTGGTCATGGCCGTATTTGGCCTCGCCGGGCTCGCGGCGTTCGCGGGCACGTGCGTGGTCACACGCATCTCTCTCGTATCGACGGACGGCACGCACAAGACGTTCGCCGGCCAGCTCGACAATACGTCGGGCGTGAACATCCTGCAGCATAATTTCGTGGTGGCGTTCCTGGACAGCGGCAACAACGTGCTCGAGACCAAGTCGGTGAGCGGCTGTCTGCGCTCGATCCCGAACGGCTCGTCCGACTACTTCTCGGCCGTCAGCATCAGCGCGGCGTCGGTCGTCAGCACGGGCCTGGCGCGCGTCGCCTTCGATAGCACGTTCCGCGTCGGCACGACGTCTTCGCAGAACGTTTCGCTGACGAATGTGACGGCGAACCGCAACACGACGGTCACGCCGTCGACGCTGACGGTGGGCGGCAAGATCACGAACAACTCGGGGACGGCGCTGATCTCGCCGAACGTCTGCATCGTCGTGCGCACCAGCCTGGGGAACGTGCTGATCACGGCGACGACGTCCACGGGCGACATCGCCGCCAGCGGCAGCACGACCTTCACCTCGACGATCACGGTGCCGAACGACAGCACGGCGAGCACGGTCGACATCTGGGTCGACGGCCTCGACTCGTCGAGCAACCCGACGACGCCGCAGTCGTTCCTTGGCTACACGGTGACGACCGGCGGCACGGCGACGAAGCTGTCCTTCAGCACGCAGCCAGTCGGCGGCGTCGCGATCAACACGAACTTCGGGACGATGCCGGTCGTGAGCATCCTCGACGTGAACAACGCCGTGGTGACGACCGGCACCGACGCGACGAAGGTCGTGACGCTGTCGATTCTGGCGAGCAGCGTGCCGGCCAGCCCCGTGACCACGCTGACCTGCACCTCCGGCCTCTCGGTGACCGCCGTGGCCGGTATCGCGGCGTTCACGGGCTGCCAGGTCAACCATGCCGATCCGAACATCCAGCTCACGGCGTCGGCGTCGAGCCTCCCGAGCATCAACAGCGCAACGTTCGGCATCAACCCGGGCGCGGCGACCGCGCTGGCCTTTGCACCCGGCACGCCTGCGGGCGCCGTAAGCCAGGTCGCGTTCACCACACAACCCGTCGTCAACGTCGTTGACGCCAACGGCGACATCGTGTGGACCGGCACGAACAGTAACGCTTCGATCACGCTGACGCTGACCGGAGCACCGGGAACGGGCGCCCTCGCGGGTTGCACCGCGGCAGTACCAGCGGTGGCGGGTGTTGCGACGTTTACGACCTGTAGCGTTAACCTGAGTGGCTCGAAGACACTCACCGCCACTACGACCGGCCTGACTACAAACACCGCCACGAGCGCAAGCTTCATCGTGTCGCCAGGTGCGGCGACGAAGCTGGCGATCAACCAGCCGAGTGGCGCCGGAACAGGCGTGATATTCACGCCAACCCAGCCGATCGTCACGGTGCAGGATGCTGCTGGCAACACCGTCACGACATCCACCGCGTCGATCACGCTGACGAGCAGTGGCGGGACACTCGCCTGCACGGCGAATCCAGTGGCGGCTGTTGGTGGAATCGCCACGTTCGCCGGTTGCAAGATCACCGGCGCGGGTTCGTGGACCATCACCGCGGCCAGCGCCCCGCTAACAAGCGCGACGACCGCGGCACCGATAGTGATCACACCCTAGCCAGCACTGAATCTGTCCCGTAGAAGGGGGCTCGCCGATTGGCGAGCCCCCTTCGCGTTGTGCGAAGATCGCGCGCGGATGGCAGATATTCCCCGGCTTCGGGCGCCATGCGTGTTGCGAGGGGATGACGCCGTGGGGTATGGTTTTCGGGTAGCAGCCCGCACTCCCCATACGTCACTGGAGGAACGCGCACGACACCCTGCCGGGTGATCACGCGTCCGGCGGGACGGGGATACCAAAGCAGCATCATTGCGGGGCGCGCGCGGGTGCGCTCCGGCACGCAATCAAGGAGCAGTCTATGTTGAGCAGGAAGAAACTGATCATCGCGGCCGTCTTCGGCATCGCCGCGCTCGCGGCCTTCGCGGGCACGTGTACCATCACGCGCATCTCGCTGGTCAACACCGACGGGACGCACAAGACCTTCGCGGGGCAGCTCGACAACACGTCGGGCGTGAACATCCTGCAGCACAACTTCGTCGTGGCGTTCCTCGACAGCGGCAACAACGTCGTGCAGACGACGACGGTGGCCGGCTGCACGCGGTCGATCCAGGACGGCAAGTCGGGGTTCTTCTCGGCTACCAGCTCGCTGCCGGCGGCGCAGACCGTCGTTGGGCTGGCGCGCATCGCGTTCGACTCGACGTTCAAGGTGGGGCCGGTGGCGGCGGGCGATGTGAGCATCAGCAACATCGTCGTGACGCGCACGGGCGCCTCGCTGGTGGTGACGGGCAAGATCAAGAACAACGCGGCCAGCACGCTGGTCTCGCCGGCGGCCTGCATCGTGGTGCGGGATGTCAGCGGCAACGTGCTGATCACGGGCAAGGACGGCAGCCTGAGCGACCTGGCGCAGAACGCCTCAGCGACGTTCAGCGCGACGATCACGGTGCCGAACGACACGACGGCGCGCAGCGTGGACATCTGGGCCGACGGGCTCGACGGCAGCGCAAGCGGCGCGCCGATCAATCCGCAGTCGGCGCTGGGCTTCAACGTAGGCTGCGCGGCCGCGGCGACGGCGACGAGCACGCCCGCGACGCCGACGAACACCGCGACGCCGACGGTGACGGGCACGCCGCCAGCGACGAACACGGCGACTGCGACGTCGACGGGCACGGCGACGAATACACCGACGAACACGCCGGTGAACACGCCGGCGGCGACGAGCACGCCCTGCTAGGGCTACGCGCGTAGGTAGTGGATGTGAAGGGGCTCGCCGGAAGGCGGGCCCTTTCTGCGTGTGTGGCCCCTCACCCTGGTCGCCTGTCGGCGACCTGTCCCTCTCCCTCAAGGGGAGAGGGAACGATCTGGCGCTGCGCGCTACCTCACCCCCGGCCTTCGGCCACCCCCTCTCCGCCCGGCGGCGAGGGGGAGCGTTTCGATCGGCGGGTTTGGTGGGCGGGCTGATGGGCGGGCGGGGCGCCCGCGCTCCATCTGCTGATGGGCGGACGGCGCTGCGCGCTACCTCACCCCCGGCCTTCGGCCACCCCCTCTCCGCCGGGCGGAGAGGGGAGCGTTTCGATCGGCGGGTTTGGTGGGCGGGCTGATGGACGGGCGGGGCGTCCGCGCTCCATCTGCTGGCGGCGCTGCGCGCTACCTCACCCCGGCCTGTCGGCCACCCCCTCTCCGCCGGGCGGAGAGGGGAAGCGTTTCGATCGGCGGGTTTGGTGGGCGGGCTGATGGGCGGGCGGGGCGCCCGCGCTCCACCTGCTGGCGGCGCTGACCCGCTGACCCGCACGGCGCTGCGCGCTACCTCACCCCCGGCCTTCGGCCACCCCCTCTCCGCCCGGCGGCGAGGGGAAGCGTTTCGATCGGCGGGTTTGGTGGGCGGGCTGATGGACGGGCGGGGCGCCCGCGCTCCATCTGCTGACGGGCTGACCGGCTGACCGGCCTGACCGGCTGACGTGCTGACCCGCTGACCGGCTGACGTGCTGACCCGCTGACCGGCTGACCGGCTGACCCGCTGCCAACCCCACCCCGCCTGCTAAACTTCCGCGCGAGGGCCGATGCCGAAGATCCATCTGTTGCCGCTGGACGTCGTGATCGATGCTGATGACGGCGCCACGGTGATGGGGGCGGCGCAGGCGCTCGGCTACTACTGGCCGACGACCTGCGGCGGCGAAGGCCGCTGTACGACGTGCGCGTGCGACGTCATCGAGGGCGCCGCCGCGCTCTCGGAGATGGGGCGCTCGGAGCGCAACTCGCTCGTCGATGAGCGCGGCGAGGGCGTCCTGCGGACAACCGTCCGGCTGGCGTGCCAGGCGCGCATCCGCGGCGACGTCACGGTGACGGTGAAGAAGCCCGGCGTGCGCCCGCCGCTCGATTGACCGGGAGCGGCGCACACCCCAGCGGCGGCCCCGCGTGGCCGCCCGGCGATCGCGGAGGAGCTGCAAGATGGCATATGTGATCACCGGCGCATGCATCGGCACCAAGGACGCGTCGTGCGTCGATGTCTGCCCCGTCGACTGCATCTACACCCGCGAAGAAGACCCCACCTACTACATCGATCCCGATACCTGCATCGACTGCGCCGCGTGCGAGGCCGTCTGCCCCGTGAACGCCATCTACTACCAGGAAGACGTGCCGGCCGATCAGAAGCAATGGATCGAGATCAACCACACCTTCTTCCGCGACGTCCCGCTCGCCGAGCGCACCTTCCGCCCCCGCAGCGAGCGCTCATAGCGCTCACGGTGGGCGATCCACGAAGCACGACGGGGAGGGGGCGGACGATCCACTAAGAGCACGAAGAGCACGAAGGACGAAGAAGGGCTGCACGAACACTGTGCCGAAGGCTGAGGTGAGGTGCGCGTCCCAGCCCACGAGCGCTCATAGCCGTCCGCGCTGGACGATCCACCAAGGGCACCAAGGGCACCAAGGACGAAGAAGGGCTCGAAGAACGCTGCACCGATCTCGACCCGCGCCGCAGGCCGGGGTGAGGTGCGCGTCCCAGCCGCAACAACCCTTCGTGCCCTTTGTGCCCTTCGTGGATCGTCGGCCCCCTACCATCCCAGCCCCAACAACCCTTCGTGCTCTTCGTGCCCTTCGTGGATCGTCCGCCCGCCTCCCCCGCGATCGATCTCTTCCGATCGAGTTTGCCAACCGATCTTCACCCGTGTATCGTTGCCTCGGTGGCGGGTTTGGGTACGAGAGGGCGGCTGCGGGTGTCCAGGCTTCCACATCTTCCGCTCACACCACTCGTGATCGGCGCCGCCGTGCTGGCGATCGCCTACCTCGGCTTCACTACCACGCGCTACGTCGTCCACGAATACAACCTGCGCGCCGACCAGGCCGCGCTCAATCGCGACATCGCGCAGCTCGACCGCGATCACAAACAACTCCTCGCCGTGCGTGACTATCTGAAGTCGGACGAGTACATCGAAGACGTCGCGCGGCGCGTGCTCGGCCTCGTGCGCCCCGGCGAAACGCTCGTCGTGGTATCGAGCAGCGCGCCTGCGCCGGCGGCGGCGCCCGTGCCGGCGACGGTGACCGCGCATCCGACCCCCGCCGAGTGGTGGAAAGATCTCTTCGTACAGCCGCCGCCCACGGCAACGCCGGTGCCGGCCGCGATCGTCCCGTGACGGATAGAGTGAACGTAAGAAGAAGTGCGGCTCCGTTAGCTCGCTGGGAACACGGCGAACTGCGCTTGACTCGCCGCACCCCGCCCCGACCTAACCCCAGCCCTCTCCGCGGCGAGTCTTCGACCTTCCCGGCGCGGGAAGGGGAGCTCGAAGAGCACGGTCTCAGGGTCCGCCAACTAAACTAAATCGTGAACCGGAGGCACTACGCGAGCGCATCCGGATTCACCGCTGAGTGGTGGAAAGATCTCTTCGTGCAGCCGCCGCCCACGGCAACCCCCGTGCCGGCCGCGATCGTCCCGTGACGGATACGCGAACGTAAGAGGAAGTGCGGATCCGTTAGCTCGCTGGAACACGGCGAACTGCGCTTGACTCGCCGCACCCCGCCCCGACCTAACCCCCAGCCCCTTCCCGGTGCGGGAAGGGGAGCAACGAAACTCATCGTGAACCGGAAGCGCGACGCGCCCGCTGAGCGTCAGGCTATGCCGCCGGATCGCTGCGCGGCGTAAGCGCGGGCTCGGCGTGCGTGTCGAGGGGCTTGCCCTGGCTCGCCAGGCGGCGCGTGAGGATCGCGAACATGATCAGCCCCAGCACCACGCCGAACCAGAGCGTCGCGATGCGGATGATCAGCGTGCCCACCGTCGCGGAACTCTTCCCGAGGTTGAGCAGACTTTCCGACAGCGACGTGATGCCCGTCTCGGCGACGCCGAGCCCGCCGGGCGTCAGCAGCAGCGCCGCCGCCAGCGTCGCGATCGGCAGGATGAACGCCGCCTTGAACAGCGTATCGAGCGAGCCATCCACGCCCAGTCCAATCAGAGTGAAGTAGAAGGCGAGTACCTCGAAGAACCACGAGCCGATGCTGAGCCCCGTCATCAGCGCGACCCCGCGCGGGTTCATCACGACGTAGGTGCTCTCGTAGAACTCTTCGAAGTGCGGCACGAAGCGGCTGACCAGCGGCAGCCGCCCCGCCAGTCGCAGCAGCGCATGCGACGCCGGCCGGTGTCGCGAAACGGCGATCGCCAGGAGCGATCCGCCGGCGAAGATGGCGGCCACGGGCCAGTACTGGCGCCCGAACACGGCGAGCCCGGCCATGGCGATCACGAGCAGCGCCAGGCCGTCCGTCAAGCGCTCGGCGAGCAGGATCGGCGCCGATTTGGTGACAGGCGTGCCGTGGATCTCCTTGAGCAGGTAGCTCTTCAGCCATTCGCCCACCTTGCCCGGGGTCACGGTCATGCCCAGGCCGGAGAAGTAGATAAGGAAGCTATCGATGCGCGCCAGCCCCGTGACGCCGATCTGCCGCAGGTAGTACTCCCACTTCGCGAAGCGGAGCACGTAGTTGCCGCACGTGACGAGCAGGATCAGCGGCATCAGCTCCCAGCGGAAGTCGCGGAGCCCGTCGCCGACGTGCTTGAAATCGCCATAAGCCAGCAGCCCCGCGAAGACGACGATGCCCAGCAGCATCGAGACGAGCAGGCGGGAACGAATCTTGGCGATGTTCATGCGGGGGAAGCTTATCGGAACGTGATCCGGCCCGGCTATGCGCGCTTCGCCTACGCGAACCCCCGCGATGCCGCCCCTGCATGGCGGCCCGCGCGCCGTATGCGGGCACGCCGCTGGCGCCGCCGTGGATCGCCAGTGCCGCGCGCGCGTTCGCCACGGAGCGACGTGGCTGGCGATTGTCGCCAGCCGTCGGGCATGCGCAAGAAGCGCTCATCACCCCCGGCGGGCGGCGCGTTTGAGCGGGTGGTGGCCGCGTGTTAAATTCAACCATCCCCAGGGTAGCCAAGTGGTTAAGGCAACGGTCTGTAAAACCGTGTACCGCAGGTTCGAATCCCGCCCCTGGGACCACCTTTCAGAATCGAAATCGTCCGCCTACGGCGGGCGATTCGCCGTGTGCGCGGGCCGCTGACAGCAACCGTGACAGCAACGCGTGACGAGTGCGCGTAATCGGGCGCGTTTCGCCGCTCATATGCCCGGTGAGTGGCCCAAAATGGCGTCAAATGCGTCAGCAGCTTGCTGCTGCATCGTCATGGAGACGTGCGAGTAGAGATCGAGCGTCGTGCTGATCCGGGTGTGGCCGAGCATCTCGGAGACGACCTTCGGATGGACGCCGCGTCCCAGGAGCAGCGTCGCCGAGGTATGGCGCAGATCGTGGAAGCGCATCCGCGGCAGGCCGGCGCGCTTGAGTAGCGGCTCAAAGGACCGGCGAAGGATGCTCGCCGTGATCGGACGGCCAGCTCCGGTGGCGAACACGAGCTGGTTGTCCTCCCACGTCGCGCCCACCCGGAGACGTTCGGCCGCCTGGGCAACGCGGTGCCGCCGCAGCGCATCGATCGGTTGCTTGGAGAGCGCGACGCGGCGCCGCGAGCCCGCCGTCTTCGGCTCCATGATGCGGAGCCCTTCCGGCGTCGCCTGCATCGATCCGCGGATCTGCAGCGCACCGGCGTCAACGTCGACATCACGCCAGCGCAGACCGAGCAACTCTCCCTGACGCATGCCCGTGGTAACCGCGAGGACGTAGAGGGCTTCCAGCCGGTGCCCCGCGGCGGCTGCGAGAAACGCCCGAGCCTGATCGGGTGAGAGCGTCGCGATCTCGAAGTGGCGGTTGCGCGGCGGATCGACGAGGTCGGCGATGTTGCGATGCACCAAGTCCCAGCGGACCGCGTTGGAGAGTGCCTTGTGGATCAGAGCGTGAACATGGTTGACCGTCGTTGAACAGAGGCCAGCTTCCAGTCGCGATGCGTACAGCCGTTGCAGGTGTTGAGGCGTCAGCCGGGCGAGCGTCAGCGCACCGATCTGCGGGATCACATGGAGTCGGACGAGCTGCTCGTAGCCGACGAACGTGCGCGGTCGGAGCGACGGCCGCACGGCATCGAGCCATTGCGTGAAGAACTGGCCGACGGTCAGTCGTGGACCCGTGGCGAGTACGCCCTTTTCGCGCGCGTCGAGTGCCCCCGTCAGCTTCTTGGCAACGTCGGCGCGCGTCCTGCCGAGGAAGTGCTGGCGGCGCCCGCCTTCGGTTGTCACCGACGCGCACCAGCGGCCGTCCGTTCGTTGATACACGGACCCTTCGCCGTTCGCTCGTTTTCCCATTCGTTTCGCCCGCCTTTCGTCGTACGCCATACATCGCTCTACGCGCGGACGAAGTCAACGATTACTGTGCGCAATTGACGAAGAGTTATCCCGACGGGCCGTAGGCAATCCGGCCCGACGGTAGGGAGTCAGCGGCACACACTTGCGCGCGCGGGACGGATCAAGCTGAATCCCGTAGTCCACGCCACGTCGAAAACTTGACGCGAAGACTGAGGCATATGCCGTTGACTTCTTCGGGCACGAGAGCGATGTATGTCGCAAGCCAGACGCCCTCGCGAGAGGGCTTTCGAAAGGAGCGGCGCAAATGCCGATCGAGAACAGGGAATTAGCGGCGGAGACGCGCCTGGTGGCGCGTTACAAGAAGCAGGACCGAACGTGCGAGGTCGTCGAGACCGCCGGCGGCCTGCGTTATCGGTTAGACGACGGGACGGAGCACAGCAGCCCGTCGTCGGCGGGGAAGGCCGTTACGGGTGGTGCCTGCAACGGATGGGTCTTCTGGAGCGTCGAGGGAACGGTGAATCCGAAGCGCGAGCCGAGGGCCAAAGGCGACAAGCCGGCGAAGGCACCGGTACCAAAGAAGTCACCGAAGGCGAAGGCCGCGAAAAAGGCCGGGCCAAGAGCGCCAAGAAGCCGAAGGCGCACCGGGCGGCGACGAACGGCGAGTCGTACGGCTGCGGCGTGTGCTCGGAGACGTTCCCGACGATGAAGAAGGCGACGGCGCACGCGATGACGCACACCAGTTAACCAGCGGCGATCCTCGCCACGCACAGCAGGCTCCCTTGGGGAGCCTGCTGTTGTACTGTCGCCGCCAACGGACCGAACACGACGGGGTGATCGTGGGGGTTAGGGGTAGCGGTACCCGCCACCTCCAGGAGCGAGCGTCGGCGCGGCGGTCGGTGCCGCCTTCGTCGGCACGGGGGCGGCCGTAGGCGGAGGCATCGGGCTGGGAGCCGCCACCGGCGGGGGTGCGACCGTTGGCTGACTGGTATCGAGCGGCGCCTCGATTTGGGTCGTCGCAATGGAGGCCGGCGTACTCGTCGGGAGCTGTGGCGTGTTGCTTGGAGCCGCCGCCGTCGTCGAGGTGGCCCTCGGGCGTGCCGGTATGACGGTACTGGTTGCTGCCGCCTGCGGGGCTGCGGAGTTGTTGGCGCCTTCTCCCCTCATCACGACGACGATCACCGCCACGGCAACTGCCAGGACTCCGCCAGCCACCAACGTCGATCGCGCATGCAACTCACCTCAGAGACGGCACACTCGCCGTCAGTCCACGCCCTCGCAGGTGATACGTCAGTCGTCCTCCGAAGGATGCCGGCCAGGCATGGCGTTTCTCGGAGTTACGTCACCATTCCGCCATCGTGTAGCCTGTCGATTCTTGAGCACGCAGGCCCATTGTCCCCCACGCCATCGACTGCTGTCCGGCCTGCTAATGCCCTCTTACGTTGACAGGAACTGATACGCTCCGGGAGAGGTTAGGGTGATGTCAACACAACGGCTCCTTTCCCTGGCGATCCGGTGGCTGCTCCTTGCTCTCGCCGTCTGGGCCGCCGCCGAGATCGTTCCCGGCATTCACCTCGAAGGCTGGAAGAGCACCTTCGGCGTCGCACTCATCCTTGGGCTGCTCAACCTTTATCTGCGGCCTATCCTCAGCGGTCTGGTGCCGTTACCACTGAGGCTCCTCACGTTTGGACTATTCAGCGTCGTCATCAATGTGGCTCTCTTCTGGCTAACGTCCTGGCTCGCTGGCCGCGTCGCCGCGATCCATTTCCACGTTGACAGCTTCGTCGCGACACTGTTTGGCGCACTCGTAATCAGCCTCGTTAGCCTCATCGTCGCCCGTTTCGTCGACGCCGACCATCTTGCCCGTGACCTTACTCGTCGCTTCAAGCGCTAGCTTGCGCACGAACTTGGTCATGGTGATGGCGATCGGGGGTCAATTGCATCTCCGCGAGCCGGATCTTGGTACGATTCTTCGATGACGCGCTTCGGACGTCCCACACTCGCGACGACAATCGTCCTGGTTCTCTGCGCGGCGGTCCTCGTCTCGATTGCGTTTCTCGGCTGGCACGGCGGACGCCGGTCGCCACGCTTCTCCGAGTCGCGCTCGCGGCCTAGGGTCTTCTCTCGCATCCGATTTCGGGCTTGGCGCTGGCAAAGCGAACTGCGCCGCGTACCGCGCAACCGCGACGGAGCGCGCTGGCGTCCCGGTCGTCTTCAAGACGCTCGATGGGGCCGGCCACGTTCCCTGGGCTCAGTAGGGAGACCTGTTCGTGAGTCAGTCCGACTCTTTCTACTACCAGTTCTTGCGACTCGATCAGGCCGAGCAATAGTCGAAGTGATGGTGGGATAGCGTGACAAGCGCGACCACGGGTGAGCCTCAAGATGCGGCGGCGCCGCCGGTCGATCTCGGCGCGTTGAACGAGATGCTGGCTCCGGCCTATCCCGGCCAGAGAGCTGTCGCCGCTGAGCACCTGAGCGGCGGCTTCGCCAATGCGAGCTTCAAGGTCTCGCTGTCGAACATGGACGCTCCGGTTGTGGTCCGCGTCTACGTCCGAGACCCCTCCGCAGCCTACCGGGAGGCGTCGATCCTCGAGCTAGTCAAAGAGCGCGTGCCCGTGCCGGAAGTCCTCTATGTTTCGCCCGAAGCACGTGAGCCACACACGTATGTCATCCTGCGCTGGGTGGGGGGTATCCCGCTTGATCAGGTACTTGCGCAGGGCACGTCTGCCGACGCCAAGTGGGCCGTAAGGGCGACGGGTAGTGTCCTTGCGAAACTCCAAGCCTTTCGGTTCGCGAGCTCCGGATTCTTTGGAAGGACGCTGGATATCCGGACGCCATTTTCCTCCGAAACTCGCGCGATCGTCGGCGTCCTGGAGCAGTGCCTGTTTAAGGATTGCGGCGAGGAGCGGCTAGGCGTCGCGCTTACGCAGCGCCTATGGCGATTCGTCACGGAACACGAGGAATCACTCGGCGCGGTCGAGCACCATGCGATGCTTGTGCATGGAGACTTCGGCGGCCTCAACGTCATCGTGAGAACGACACCTGACACGCCAGAGGTAGCAGCTCTCATCGACTGGGAGTACGCCCATTCCGGGACGCCATTGGTAGATCTCGGCAGCATGCTCAGACGCCCCGGCCACGAAACGGCACCCTGGTTCGAGGAGGAGTTGATACGGGGCTATCGCCAGGACGGAGGCATCCTGCCGGAGAACTGGAGGCAGGTGTCCCGGATCGTCGACCTCGTGAAGCTCTGTGCGTTCGTGAGGTCGCCGAACGCGGGCGAGGTCGCCGTCAAGAGCGTGCGCGCACTCATCGAGTCCGCGTTGGCGGAGGAGCACCGGTAGATCGCGATCAAGCTCCGCCGGGACCTCCCACGAGTGAAGATGCGGCTGGGTATCATCTCTCAAATGCGGCGGCGCCGTGAATCAATGGAGTCCGGATGGGGTACGACGAATCGAACCAGGAAGCGCTCGCGAACGCCGACGTTGAGCACCGAATCGATGAACAGGCCGCGCGCCAGGGCAGGCCGAGCCCGCTCGATGTGGCATTTCTGTCGAATCGGGAGATGGTCACGGAGGTTTTCCTCATCCGCCACGCGCACCAGCTCCTCGACCTTGGTGGCGCGATCGGCGGATTTGCCGACCCTCCGCTGAGCAGTCTGGGGCAACAACAAGCGCAACTCCTCGGCGCCGCCCTTTCGACCAGGAAAATCGATGCGGTGTACACGAGCCCTTTGCAGCGCGCAGTGGGAACGGCGGAGGAAATCGCCCGACACCATCGGATCGAGCCCGTCGCAATCGCCGACCTAAAGGAGATCGCGATGTTCCGAGACGCACCGCAGCACCTGTCGTCGCTCGAGTTCGTGGGTAGCGAGGCGCTGGCCGCGATGAGGCAGCGCTTCATCCTCGAGCGATCGTGGGACGTATACCCATACTCGGAGTCGAGCGCCGAGTTCAGGGGGCGGATTACTCACGCCATTGAGACGATCATCAGCGACCATGCCGGCGGGCGAGTCGCCGTCGTATGTCATGGCGGAGTGATAAACGCCTACGTCAGCTACGTGATCGGTTCCAAGTTCGACATCCTGTTCCGACCCGCCCATACGTCGATCAGCATCGTTGCCTCTGCCGATGGCATCCACACGCTGTACACGCTGAACGACGTGCACCACCTCAGCACAGTCGATGAGGACTTCCGCAGCGTCTAAGGACATGTTCGCGAAGACGGCCGTGCGCGTAGCAATCACGTCGAGCCGGATGGAACAAAGACCGGAACGAGTCCCAAATGAGTGTCGGAGTGGCGCCGCGTTAGAGCAGCGGCGGCGCAGCTGCCGCGACCGCGTCACCGCCCCCCCGTCGCCGCGCCGTTGGCGAGTTGGTGGAGGAGCGATCGCACTGTAGCCACTTCAGCGACGCGATAGCGCGCGACGCTGGGACGGGGGCCCACATGCACGGTGAGGCTTGCCTCAGGCAACGCGCCGAAGAGATCCTCGTCAGTCGCGTCGTCACCGATGGCGAGCACGGTCGTCGCCGGAGGCGCATCAGAAAGGATTGCGCGGGCGACGTTGCCTTTGTTGACGCCTTGCGGCCTGATCTCGACGACCATGTCGCCTTCGATCACTTCCACCGGCGTATTGCTGAGCAATTCTTCGAGCAAGATTTGCAGGTCCTTCGCTTGCCGGGCTCCGCCCTCGCCCGACATGCGATGATGCCAGGCGATGGAGGCAGTTTTCTCCTCGACCAAGGCGCCGGGCGTTATCGATGTGAAGTGCTCCAAGATGGGGCGTACGCGCTCTTTCCATTCGAACGAGATCCCATCGACTGGTTGCCACCAGGCATCGTGCGTGGGTCGAGACCAGAAGCCGTGCTCAGCGTAAATGCCGATCGGCAGATCGCCCAGCCAGCGCTCAAGCGAGCTGCGTGTTCGGCCGCTGACGATGTGCACCGACGTGCGGGGCCGCGCTGCCAGCGTCTGGAGAAGATGCAGCATTTCGGCGTCTGGCGCGGCGTCTGCCGGCGCGCCATAGAACGGCATGAGCGTGCCGTCATAATCCAGGATCACCGTCAGATCTTCCGCGTCCTTCGCACGCGCGACCAGATCCGCGGTCTCTTTGTCTGATGAATACGCTACTGGGTGCGCGCTCCGATCGGCCGAAGCTCGCTTGAGGCCCGTCACGAACGAGTCAAGCCAGTGGTGTACGTCGGCGCGGAACACTCGCTCGCGCATCGACCGCATGCGGACGCGGCGATCCGGCAGCGGCATCGTAAGCGCGTCGACAATGCGCCTGGCCACCGCGTCGATGTCATGCGGATTGACGCGAATCGCGTCACCCAGTTCCGCTGCCGCTCCAGCGAACTCGCTGAGCACAAGTACCCCATTTTCATCGTCGCGCGAAGCAACGAACTCCTTCGCGACCAGGTTCATTCCGTCACGCAGCGGCGTTACGACCATCACGTCGGCTGCGCGATAGAGCGCGGCGACTTCCGACTCGTCCAATGATCGGTACAGGTGATGGATCGGAACGGAACTCGCGGTGGCGTAGCGGCTGTTGATCCGTCCGACGATCTCGTCGATCTGCCGCCTCAATCGCGCATAGGCGTCCACCTTCTCCCGCGATGGGACGATCACCTGAATCACGCGAATTTGGTCATGCATCTCCGGGTTGTTCTCCAGCAGCTTCTCGATCGCCAGGAGCCGAGTCGGGATGCCTTTCGTGTAGTCGAGCCGGTCGATACCCACGAGGATCTTGCGGCCGGAAGCCTCGGCCAGGATGGTTTCCATCTGCCGCGTGACGGCATCGCTGGCGGCGAGAGCGGCAAATCGTACGGCGTCGATCCCCATCGGAAAGACGCCGAGTCTGGCTTCGTGGTCTTGGAAGGTAATGCGGTCGACCTGCAGATCGCCGCCGAGGAACCGCGAGACCGACATCGCGAAGTTGCGTAAGTACGACGCGGTGTGGAACCCGATCAGGTCAGCGCCGAGGAGACCGCGTAGCATCTCCTGGCGCCACGGGAGCACGCTAAACACCTCCGACGACGGGAACGGGGTGTGCAAGAAGAACCCGATGGATGCGTTGGGTAACCGCTCGCGCAGCAGCTGCGGCACGAGCGCGAGCTGGTAGTCGTGCACCCACACAAGGTCGCCCGGGCGATAGCGCTCGGCGACGACGTCAGCGAACCGCTGGTTGACGCGGACGTAGGTCGTCCAGTCCTCGCTGCGAACGGGTATGCGGTCCGTTGTGTAGTGCAATAACGGCCATAGGACGCCATTTGAGATGCCGTCGTAGAACCCTCGGACCTCACGCTGGGATAGCTCGACGGGCACCGTCCGCAATCTCGTCAGGTGCTCGCGCAACTCGCCGGTCTGGTTGGCGTTAAGCCGCGGCAGCGGGCCGGGCCATCCGATCCATAGCGACTCGCCGCCTTCGTGCGGACCGCGTAGACCGGTCGCCAGACCACCTGACGACGGCGTCACGCTAATGTGACCATCTTCCAGTGTGGCCGTAACTGGCAGCCGATTCGATACGAGAACCAACCGTCCGGCGCTGGTCTCTTTCTTCGGGCTCGCTCCGTCTGGGGTGCCAGTGGCCCGAGACGCTCCGTTGGTCCTAGTTGCCATGTCGCTCACAATCTCTGACCAGCGAGGGTCGAAGCGAGTCTTTTTCCTGCCGAGACGCATGCGGCTCTTCACTGTTCCGAGACGCACCGAAGTTGCAGCTGCCCACATCGCTACGCTACGGGCTACCGTGCTGGTAGCGAGTCCGTGCTTCAGCAATGATTGGTTACGCGGCGTGCTTCCAGGGCCATCGCCAACGGCGGATGAGTCCCCATGCACGAGTCAGCGGAGTGCGTAGCCAACGATCCAAGGGCTTCACGCGCCTCGGATCCAAGCCTGCGGGCAGCCCGGATGGCGATCGTTCGGTCGAGACGGGGATGCCGAAGTGAAGATAGAGTCCGCTGTCCTGCTCGGGCGTGAGTGCACCTTCGCCGACGACCTCCGCGCCGAGTATGACCTTGCGAGCGTACGGCACCGAAATGGTCTCCTTGAAGATGTACGAGCCGAACACCGGCGCAACCACGCGCTGCGATCCCATCAGGCTGCCGACTTGCGCTCCCAGCCATTCCGGTATGCCAGTGGCTTCGTCGAGGTAGACGCAAGAGATCGGGCCGATCTCCCCGCCATCCGCATCCACGAGGAACTTGCCACGATAAAGGAGCAGCTGCTCCTCTGTGAGAGTCTCTCCCCGGACGCGATCTCGTTCAGGCGCTGCGGTCGGTGCCGCGCCAGGCACGCTGTGTTCGCCGTGCAGGGCCTTCGGGTCGAGCGCGGACCGCTGCGCATGCAACTGGTGTTCCATCGTCTTGCGCTGCAGCCGCTGATCCTCCTCGCTTCCAACGACGGAGTCCTCGACCGGTTCGCTAAAAGGCGGTGCCCCAGCATCGTTCTCCAGCTCGTTGGTGATTGGCCCCAGAGACATTGCACTGCTCCTTGCTTCGGCGCGAAGATGACGGCGCCAGTCCGAAGTATATATGTAACGCTCGACCTTCTTCGCGGGGCACGGCCGTTCGTATAAGGTTCCGTCGCGGCTTGGGTGGGCGGGCGGGAGGGGAATTCTGTTCCGTGCTCGCACACGAACACTTCTGTGCGCGGCGTACGCGGTCACGGATCACTGCTCGCCTGCTGCTCTTATTGTAGCCTTCAGTTCGGATGCAACGCTGGGCCGCGGTTGGTCGATGTCGCCGTCGCCCCGTCTGACCTAAGGTCGCGACGGTCACGCGCGCGCCGCGTCCGCTATCGCCGCCATGATCTCGCCCGCGTTGTCGATGATCATCATATGCCCGCCACCCGCGACGAAGGTCGGCCGGCAGCCGGGGATTTCCCGCGCGAAGTACCGTCCGATCGACACCGGCACAACCTTGTCCGCGTCTCCGTGCCACAGCCGCACCGGCACCGCGATGTGGGCCGCATTCTGGGCGCCGCACACGCGCCAGTGGATGATGCCTCGCCGGATCGATCGCGCCGTGATGAAGCGCCGCCGATGCGGTCTTCGAGCACGTGCGGCAGCTGGTCAACGATCAGGTGCGCCGCTCGCCACAGCGCAACATTGACCGCGGTGCTGTCGGGCAGTTGCATTGTCTCACTCATCGGAACGTGACGCCTGCGGGCGCAGGGATCTGTGCCGCACCGAAGTTTCGCTAGAACTCAACCGGCAAGTCTGGCCAACGCGAATGAGGCCGTCGGTAGTGCCCACCATGAGGACGTGGTGACGCCTACGGACAAGCTAGCACGCATTTCACCGATTGTAGTGCCCATCGTTTCTAGCTCGTCGTCAGGAGGGTGAACGCTTCGGCGAAGGCAAACCCCGCAGGTGCGCCGATCGCACGTGCCCGTTGTCGCCACGCATCTCGGAGTTGTTCAGGGTCCACCGTCTGGCTGTGATGGGCCAGCCTGGCCTCGATCTTCAAGTCGATCGTCGCTGTAATATCCACGAGGGAGTCTGCGGCCTCGCTGGAGAATAGCCAGACTTGACTGGCGGCGTGGGTAAGCAGCCCGGCACCTTCGTGTTCTGGGAAGGCAAGCCGATCCCGTGCGAGCTGGAGGGCGTCGAGGACGATCCTCCCCGTGATCCGATGGTCTCTGTGCGAGAGGTATGCCGGATATGGATGCTCCGGGTCATGGGTGAACACCGTACGTGGCTGCCACCGCCTGATCCATGAGACGATCGTCGCCCGGAGTGCGCGCGTGTCTTCTACCTCTCCGTCCGGCACGCGAAGGAACTCCACACCGGTCAAACCCAGGAGCTCCGCTGCGCGTCGAGCCTCCTCTTCCCGGACAGCCGCCACCGAGGAGCGAGTTGCCTCGGGTTTGCCTGAACCAGCATCGCCAGACGTGACGAGCAACAGCCTCGTCGGCAACCCGGAGCCGATGGCTCGTGCGATCGTGCCCGAGCACCAACTTTCCATGTCATCGGGATGTGCCGCGATGACCATGATTGCTCCGCCGGCCGGGGGGTCAACGTTTTTCATTTTTCTGCGCTTGCCCGCGGCTGGCGACTCATTCGCGGCTCACGATCCTTGACTATTGGCGACCGGGCGGTTCTGTCAGATTTCAGAGTACTGTCGGCGCAAAGGGCCAGCGGGGATCATGGCCGTTCGAACCTCTGTGACTACGCTGCTGCCAGCTCCACGATCAGGGACTGCCAGCGTGCGCCGAACACGCGGCGTCGCTCGGAGGACGACACGTGGTCGCCTGAGTTGTTGGGGATCCGCAAGTACTGGCGCAGTTCCTCGAAGGCTGAGCAGAAGCGCGTTGCCGACTCCATCTGCCCGAACCCCAACATGGGGTAGTACCGCTGCTTGATCGCTCGATGATCCTGTTCGATCCGGTTGTTCAGGTACTGGCTCTGGCGATGCAGCACTTTCCGGCCCAGGATCCAGCGGATCGCCTTGCCGTACGCCGGATGCTGGTCGGTCGTCACGCGCAACGGCATGCGCATCGCGATCTCGGCCAGCCGCCGGAGGAAGCGACGCGCCGCCGCCCGGTCCCGCTCGTCACTGAGCATCGAGTCCAGGAGGTTCCCCTCCCGGTCGATCGCGCGGTAGAGGTAGCGCCAGCGACCACCACCTTCACGTAGGTCTCATCCAGGTACCAGGAGCGGCCGGCCTGGCCGCGACGCTTGGCGCAGGCTTGCACTGACGAGGGGCGCGAAGCGGAACTCCCAGACCCGGATCGTCTCGTGTGTCACCTCATAGCCGCGCTGGCCGAGCAGCTCGGCGACATCGCGGAGGCCGAGTTTGTAGCGGAGGCGCCAGAGGACGGCCACAGGACGATGTCGGTGGGGAACCGGAGATCGTTAAAGGGCGTCCCGGTGCGTTCATTGAGTCAGCGGTGGCACGACCGGCACGAGAACCTCCGGTAGCCAAGAGCGGAGCGGTGCTTGCGTTCGCTCGTTGCGGTCGATGGGCAATGCGGGCAGTCGATGGGATACCTCCTCGTCTCTACTCTGAGACAAGGCTACCTCTCTTTAGCCCTGAGCTCTGACGGAACCGGGAGGCGTCGTTCAGCGAAGTAAGCGCGGCATATCGCCTGCTCGCAAAGTGCCTCCACCCGGACGCTGGTGGCTCGCACGAAACGATGGTGGAACTGAATGCGGCGTACGAGACGATCCGCGCCAGCAACCCGAAGGCGGAGAAGGGCGCGAAGACCACGAAGAAGCCCGCCGCGAAGAAGCCGGCGAAGAAGCCGGCCCCGAAGAAGAGCAAGGCCAAGAGCGCGAAGAAGGGCAAGGCGCACCGGGCGGCGGCGGCGAGCGACGCTTCATTCGGCTGCGGCGCGTGCGGCGCCGCCTTCCCGACGCAGAAGAAGGCGGTCGCGCACGCGCTGACGCACACCAGTTAGTCGCGGCCAGGGCGGCGCAGACAGCGGGTCGCTTCGGCGGCCTGCTGTCGTTGTCATGCCTATCGCTGAGCCCGGTCCATCGCAGCCTGCACGAGCGCCGGCGGATCATCGCCGTCCGTGGGAAACGTGCTCGTCCCGGCGAGCCAATTGCGGCGCGTGCTGGCGGCGCTCCGAATCGCAAGGTCTGCGGCGAGTCGATGCGCAACTACGCGTGCCGCGTCCGGCTGGGTCTCCGGAAGAAGCGCGACGACCGTGCCATCCGTGAGTACGCCCACGCGGTCGCTGAACCGGAGCTCTGTGCTCACGAATTCGGCTGCCGAGGCGACTTCACTCGGGGCTGGTACATCACCGGTCATCCGCTGGGGCACGACGCAGAGGACGACGAGCGGGCGTCCGTAGCGATCCGCGCGAACGATCTCCTCTTCGAGTCGGTCAAAGATCTCTTGGAGATTGAGGATACGCGCAGCGGCTGGGGGCGATCTGTCGCCAGCTTGTTTGTCCTGTCCGCGTCGTGAACAGCGGCATCGTGGCGTCATTGTACGCCTTTGTCGGGGCGATTCTTTCCGCCGTCGGTTCGCCGCTGGCGACCGCACACGATGGGTAGATGGTCTGTTGCGTGCCCCCATGTGTTGGAAGTGACAACAAGTGACCGATCGCATCTGTACATTCAAGAAGGCAAGTGGTGAGCGATGTGG
>Ga0209726_10003689_pt1 | contig 20473 bp, 16 predicted proteins | sample Subgrocontami54m_FD_187453 | JGI IMG/M metagenome (GOLD analysis project Ga0209726, IMG submission 187453) | Subsurface groundwater microbial communities from S. Glens Falls, New York, USA - GMW46 contaminated, 5.4 m (SPAdes) (version 3) | ecosystem: Environmental > Aquatic > Deep subsurface >... | reverse complement strand
AGCGGCAGCGTTCGGTTGACGGATGCGCGCGGCGGTACCGCGCGCGCGACGAGCGCGAGGCAGGCGACGGCCGCTGCGCCCAGCAGCAACCAGAGACTGCGCCACCCGTAGGTCGTCAGTGCAAGCGACGCAGCGAGCATGGCGAGACAGCCGCCCGCCGGGAGGTAGCAACTCCATAGCGCCATCGCCCTCGGCCGATCGCCCGCCGCCGCAGTCTGCGCGATGAGCGCGACGCCTGCCACCGTCATCATGATGAAACCGGCGCCTTCCAGAAATCTCGACGCGAGCAGGGACGCGTACCCCGGAGCAACCGCGCCCACGAGGCTGCCGGTGGCCATGAGCGCGAGCCCGGCGAGCGCGATGCGGCGATGCCCGAAGCGATCCGATACGATTCCAGCGAACAGCCCGACCACGCCACCAATGATGTTGAGAACCGTGGCGATGTAACCCGTCTCGATGAGCGTAAGGCCGAAGTCCGTGCGCAGCGCGGGCAGCGCAGGCGGAACCTTGCCGATGCAGGCGCCGGCGACGAGGCCGCCTGCGAAGACTGCCCAGACGGCAGTCCAGTTCGTGCGGCTCACGCGGCCGTGACCGGAAGCCTCAGTTCGACGATTTTCTTCTGCCACGCGGCCGGCCCGGTCTGATGCACGGAGGTGCCGCTCGAATCCACGGCCACGGTGACCGGCATGTCCTTCACCTCGAATTCGTAGATCGCCTCCATGCCGAGGTCCTCGAACGCGACCACGCGCGAGCGGCGGATCGCTTTCGCGACCAAATACGCGGCGCCGCCGACCGCCATCAGGTAGGCGGCGCGGTGTTTGCGAATCGCCTCGATCGCCGCGGGACCGCGCTCGGCCTTGCCGACCATCGCGGCGAGCCCGGTCTTGTCGAGCATCATGTCGGTGAACTTGTCCATGCGCGTCGCGGTCGTCGGGCCCGCGGGGCCGACGACTTCGTCGCGCACCGGATCGACCGGGCCGACGTAATAGATCACTCGATCGCGAAAATCCACCGGCAGCGGCTCGCCCCGCGCAAGCAGATCCTGGATTCGCTTGTGAGCCGCGTCGCGCCCGGTGAGCAACTTGCCCGAGAGGAGCAGCGTCTGTCCGGGTTTCCAGCCGGCCACCTCGCTGCGCGTCAGCGTATCCAGATCGACGCGCCTCGCCTGCGGCGACGGCGACCACGCGACCTTGGGCCAGTCCTCCAGCGAGGGAGGCTCGAACTCCGCCGGCCCGGAGCCATCCAGCACGAAATGCACGTGCCGCGTCGCGGCGCAGTTCGGAATCATCGCCACTGGCAGATTCGCCGCATGCGTGGGATAGGTCTGGATCTTCACGTCGAGCACGGTCGACAATCCGCCGAGGCCTTGCGCGCCGATGCCGAGCGCATTCACCTTGTCGTACAGCTCGATGCGCAGTTCCTCGACTCGGCTCCGCGGCCCGCGCGCTTTCAGTTCCGCCATGTCGATCGGCTCCATCAGCGCGGCTTTGGCCATGAGCATCGCCTTTTCCGCGGTGCCGCCGATGCCGATGCCGAGCATCCCGGGCGGACACCAGCCGGCGCCCATCGTCGGAACCGCCTTGACGACCCACTCGGAGATCGAATCCGACGGATTGAGCATGACGAATTTCGATTTCGCCTCGGACCCGCCGCCCTTCGCGGCGACATCCAGTTCGACCCGGTCTCCCGGAACGAGCTGCAGGTGGATCACCGCGGGCGTGTTGTCGCGCGTGTTCCTGCGCGTGAACGCGGGGTCCGCGAGGACCGAAGCGCGGAGCTTGTTGTCCGGGTCGAGGTATCCGCGCCGCACGCCTTCGTTGATCGTCGCCTCGAGGTCCATCCCGGATTCCCAGCGCACGTCCATGCCGATCCTGAGAAACACGTTGACGATCCCGGTGTCCTGGCAGATCGGCCGGCGGCCTTCGGCGCACAGGCGCGAATTGGTGAGGATCTGCGCGATGGCGTCCCGGGCAGCGGTCGATTGCTCGCGCTCGTAGGCGCGCCCGAGGGCGCGCAGGTAGTCGGCCGGGTGATAGTAGGAAATGTACTGCAGCGCATCGGCGACGCTGCGGATCAGATGTTCGGCGCGGATGAGGCTCACAAAAGGACTCCTTTCACCGCCTTCGCGGCGGCATTGGCCGCGCTGAGGCGGACGATCGCGAGGTACAGTGGCGACTGGCGGCGGCAGACCCTTGCCAGGCGAAGTGGCTCGTAGATAAACGGGAGGGATTGCATCAGGCGGCGGAAGCCGGAATCAGGCAGCGCCTGACTGTAACACAGGCTCCTTTACAAGTTGTTGATCTACTGGTTCTATTCTGCCTTTCCGAAACGACGGCGTAAGCGTCGTGTAAGACTGCTTCAACAGAATTTTGAAGACCAACCAGGCAAGCGAGCGGAGGAGTTCCGGCATGTCGTCAACGATCGAAACGGTGCTGCACGAAACGCGGGTCTTTCCGCCGTCGGCGGAGTTCATCCGGCAGGCGAACGTTTCCGGAATGGAGGCCTACCGGAAAATGCGCGCCGAGGCCGAGCAGGATCTCGAGGGTTTCTGGGCCAGGCTCGCGAGAGAGAACCTCGCCTGGCACAAACCGTTCACGAAAGTGCTGGACGAGTCGAAAGCGCCGTTCTATCGGTGGTTTTACGACGGCGAGCTGAACGCCTCGTACAACTGCCTCGACCGGCATCTCGCGACGCAGCCCGAAAAGGTCGCGATCATTTTCGAGGCCGACGACGGCAGCGTGACGAAGGTGAGCTACAGGGCGCTCTATCATCAGGTCTGCCGGCTTGCGAACGCGCTTCGGCACCACGGCATCAAGCCGGGCGACCGGGTTCTGATCTACATGCCGATGTCGATTCACGTGATCGTGGCGATGCAGGCCTGCGCGCGCATCGGCGCGACGCATTCGGTGGTATTCGGCGGTTTTTCCGCCAAGAGCCTGCAGGAGCGCATCATCGACGCGGGCGCGACCGAGGTGATCACGGCGGATGGCCAGTTTCGCGGCGGTCGCGAGATCCCGCTGAAACCCGTCGTCGACGAGGCGTTCGCGATGGGCGGTTGCGAACACGTGCGCAACGTCATCGTCTACAAGCGAACGGGCACGCCGGTGCCGATGAACTCGCCGCGCGACAAGTGGTGGGATGACGTGATCAAGGGGCAGCCCGACGCCTGCGAGCCGACGTGGGTGAACGCGGAGCATCCGCTGTTCATCCTGTACACCTCGGGCTCGACGGGTAAGCCCAAGGGCGTGCAGCACTCGACCGGCGGCTACCTGCTCGGTTGCACGCTGACGATGCAGTGGGTCTTCGACAACAAGCCGAGCGACGTCTTCTGGTGCACGGCGGACGTTGGCTGGGTCACGGGGCATAGCTACATCGCCTACGGGCCGTTGTCTTGCGGGACGACGGTCGTGATGTTCGAGGGCATTCCGACCTATCCGGACGCGGGCCGCTTCTGGAAAATGATCCAGGACCACAGGGTCAATGTGTTCTACACCGCGCCCACGGCGATCCGTTCGCTCATCAAGGCGGGCGGGGACCTGCCGAAGAAGTACGACCTGTCGTCATTGCGCATCCTCGGAACCGTCGGCGAGCCGATCAACCCAGAGGCGTGGATGTGGTATCACACGACCGTGGGCCGCGAACGCTGCCCGATCGTCGATACGTGGTGGCAGACTGAAACCGGATCGATCCTGATCACGCCGCTTCCCGGCGCGATCCCGACGAAACCGGGCTCCGCGACGCTGCCGCTGCCGGGAATCTTTGCCGACATCGTCGACGAAACCGGGCAGTCGGTCGGGCGCGGCAAGGGCGGGATTCTCGTCATCCGCCGTCCCTGGCCCTCCATGATCCGGACCATCTGGGGCGACCCGGAGCGTTACAAGAAGACCTATTACCCGGCGGATTTCCAGGGCAGGCTGTACCTCGCAGGCGACGGCGCGAGCACCGACGAGGAGGGCTACTTCCGCATCGTCGGCCGCATCGACGACGTGCTCAACGTATCGGGCCATCGTCTCGGGACGATGGAAGTCGAGTCGGCCTTGGTGGCGAATTCGAAGCTGGTGGCGGAAGCTGCGGTGGTGGGGCGTCCGGACGAATTGACCGGCGAGGCGGTGGTGGCGTTCGTCGTCCTCAAGGGCGCGCGGCCGAGCGGCGAAGAGGCCAAGAAATTGGCGCGGGAATTGCGGGACTGGGTGGCGAAGGAAATCGGACCGATCGCCAAGCCGAAGGAGATCCGGTTCGGCGACAACCTGCCGAAGACGCGTTCCGGCAAGATCATGCGGCGCCTGCTGCGCTCGATCGCCAGGGGCGAGGACATCACGCAGGACGTTTCGACGCTGGAAAACCCGGCGATCCTCGAGCAGCTCAAGCAGACGAGCTGACTGATCGGCGCGCCCAGTGCGAGAATCGGGGCGCCGAAGCGCCCCGGCTGGCGCCGGGCGGGAGGGAGGCACGGATGCACGGCTTCGAGAAGAAGGGGCAGCGCATGATTGCGCTGTGCATGCTGGGCTGCGTGCTGTTCAATTTTCCGATCCTGGCGCTGTTTAACGTACCGGGCCTGTTGTTCGGCGTGCCGGTGCTGTACGCCTACATCTTCATCACCTGGGCGCTGCTGATCGCGCTCATGGCCCGCGTTGCCGAGAAGCGGGACTAGGCGCGCCGCGATGCTGCAGGGCTGGGTCGTCGTCGCCACCTCCTTTGCCTATCTCGGGCTGCTGTTCGCCATCGCCTACTACGCCGACCGGCGCGCGGACGCCGGACGCTCGCTCATTGCCAATCCGTACATTTACTCGCTGTCGCTCGCGGTGTACGCCACCGCGTGGACGTTCTACGGGTCGGTGGGGCGCGCCGCGAGCGACGGCGTCGGTTTCTTGCCGATCTACATTGGTCCGACGCTGATGATCGCGCTGTGGTGGGTCGTGATGCGCAAAATCTTGCGCATCTCGAAGGACAATCGGATTACGTCGCTCGCCGATTTCATCGCCTCCCGCTACGGCAAGAGCGCGTTGCTCGGCGGTGTCGTCACGGTGATCGCGGTGATCGGTATCGTGCCCTACATTTCGCTGCAGCTGAAGGCGGTTTCGAACAGTTTCACGATCGTGCTGCAGTACCCTGCGATCGTGATGCCGGCCAAGGTCGGCGCGGTTCCGATGCTGCAGGATACGGCGCTCTGGGTGGCACTGAGCCTGGCACTGTTCACGATCCTGTTCGGCACGCGCCATCTGTATTCAGCCGAACGCCACGAGGGCATGGTTGCGGCGATCGCGTTCGAGTCGCTGGTCAAGCTGCTGGCGTTCGTGGCAGTCGGCGTGTTCGTCACTTTCGGCATCTACGACGGCTTCGGCGATGTCTTCGCCCGCGCCGCCGCGGACCCGGAATTGCGACCGCTCCTTACGCCGCTCGAGGGGGTGGCGGGAGGCTACGCGAGCTGGGTCTGGCTGACGATTCTCTCGATGCTCGCGATCCTGTTTCTGCCACGTCAGTTCCAGGTCACGGTGATCGAAAACGTGCGCGAAGAGCATCTGAAAAAGGCGATCTGGCTGTTTCCCCTTTACATGCTGGCGATCAACGTGTTTGTGCTCCCGATCGCATTCGGCGGGCGGCTGCATTTTCCCGGCGGGGTCGTCGACGCCGATACCTTCGTATTGTCGATTCCGATGGCCGAACGCCAGGAGCTGCTCGCATTGCTCGTGTTTATCGGCGGGTTGTCGGCGGCAACCGGAATGGTGATTGTGGAGACGATCGCGCTTTCCACCATGGTCTGCAACGACCTTTTGATGCCCGTGCTGCTGCGCTTGAAGAGCTTGCGGCTCAACGATCGCGCCGATCTCACGGGACTGCTGCTCGGGATTCGGCGCGGCGCGATCCTGCTGATCGTCCTGCTCGGCTACCTTTACTTCCGCCTGGCGGGCGACGCCTACGCGCTGGTCTCGATCGGGCTGATTTCCTTCGCCGCGGTGGCCCAGTTCGCGCCGGTCGTGCTGGGCGGGATCTTCTGGAAAGGCGGCACGCGGCGCGGGGCACTCGCGGCACTGGTCGCGGGTTTTGCGATCTGGTTCTACACCCTGCTGCTCCCGGCGTTGGCGCGCTCCGGCTGGCTGCCGATCGGCCTGCTGGAACAGGGGCCGTTCGGTATCGCGCTGCTCAGGCCGTTGCAGCTGTTCGGCCTCGCCGGCCTGGACCAGATCACGCACGCAATGCTCTGGAGCATGATCGCCAATCTCGGCGCCTACGTCATGGTTTCGCTGTCCGGCACGCAAAGTGCCGAAGAGCATCGCCAGGCGAGCGTGTTCGTCGACGTGTTCCGGCGCTCGCCAGAGGGCGGGGGCGCGCGCTTCTGGCGCGGCACCGCCTCGGCGACCGACCTGCACCATTTGCTGGCGCGCTTTCTCGGCGCGGCGGCGGCTGACGCGGCGTTCCGAGATCACGCGAAGCGCAAGGGCCTGAGCTGGCCGACGCAGCCGCTCACGGCCGATGCCGACTTCGTGCACCATGTCGAAACGCAGCTTGCCGGCGCGATCGGAGCCTCGTCGGCGCGCATCATGGTCGCTTCGGCGGTCAAGGAGGAGGCGCTGACGCTCGAGGAAGTGCGCAGGATCGTAGACGAGGCCTCGCAGGTGGTCATGTACAGCCACCAGCTCGAGCAGAAGTCGCGTGAGCTCGAAGCGGCGAGCAGCGAGCTGCGCGCCGCCAACGAGCGGCTCAAGGAACTCGATCGCCTCAAAGACGACTTTCTTTCGACCGTCACACACGAACTGCGCACGCCGCTCACTTCGATCCGGTCGTTTGGCGAGATCCTGGCACGGGACCCGAAGGTGGATCTCGCGCAGCGGCGCAGATTCCTCGGGATCATTGCCAAGGAGACCGGGCGCCTGACGCGTCTCATCGACCAGGTCCTGGATCTGGCCAAGATCGAGTCCGGGCGCACTGACTGGACCGAGACGGCGGTCGACTTGCGCGAGGTGATCGGCGATTCGGTCGCCGCGATGAGCCAGGTCCTCCAGGAGAAGAAGGTACGCGTCGAGGTCCATCTTCCCGAGCAGATCACTCCGGTGAGAGTCGACCTGGACCGCATCTTCCAGGTGCTGCTCAACCTGCTGTCGAATGCGGTGAAGTTCTGCAATCCGCAGGACCGGCGGATCGAGGTCACGCTTGCCGAGCGGGACGGCTGGTTGCGCATCGAGGTGTGCGACAACGGGTCCGGCGTTCGACCCGCCGACGAGAAGTCGATTTTCGACAAGTTCGTTCAGGCGGGCGACACCCTCACCGACAAGCCGCAGGGGTCGGGGCTTGGACTGTATATCTGCCGCCACATCGTCGAGCACCATGGCGGCCGGATCTGGGTGCAGCGCGCGCCGGCCGGCGGCGCTTGCTTTGCCTTCACCCTGCCGATCGAACGCGGCGCGCCGATACACCAGCCCTGACGGAGGCGGCATGACGAAGAAAGTGCTGATCGTGGATGACGAACAGAACATCGTCACGGCGCTCGAGTACCTGCTCGGGCAGAGCGGCTACCAGGTCGAGGTGGCCCAGAACGGCGAGGAGGCGCTCGCCGTCGTCGACAGTTTTGCACCGGATCTGGTGCTGCTCGACGTGATGATGCCGCGCGTCAACGGCTACGAGGTCTGCCGGCGCCTGCGCGAGCGCCCGGAGTGGCGCCACGTGAAGATCGTCATGCTTTCGGCCAAGGGCCGCGAGGTTGAGGTGAGCAAGGGCATATCGCTTGGCGCCGACCTCTATGTGGTAAAGCCGTTCTCCAATACCGAGCTGGTGGCGCAGATCGACGCGCTGCTGGCGGGCGCATGAAGGCGAGATACAAATTCCTGCTGTGGACCGCGATCCTGTTCGTCGCGTTGCTCGCAATCGCCGCGGTGCTGGGAGTGGCCTTCGGCACCGGTTTGCCGCCGCAGGACCAGGAGGTGTTGCTGAGAGTGCTCGCGAGCCGCGCACCGCTGCTTGCGTTCGCCGCGGTGATCCTGCTGTTCGTCTGCGCCGGAGCAGTGAAGTGGCTGTTCGTCGAGTACGTCACGGCCATTCATGCGCTAGCCGAGCAGACCGGGGTGGTGCTCGGCGCGAACGACACCCTGCGCGTTGCGACCGAGGGCGCGCGCGAGGTGGCCGCGGCCGCGGCTGCCGTGAACCGCCTGGCCGAAGCGCATCGCGAGCTCAAGCACAACGTCGAACTCCGCATGCGGGAGGCCGGCGCGAAGCTCGAGGAGGAGCGTAATCGGCTGGCGGCGCTCATGTCCGAGCTTTCGGAAGGCGTTCTGGTTTGCAATTCCGAGGGTCGCGTCCTGCTCTACAACGAGCGTGCGCGGGCGCTATTTGCCGCGGGCACCGCGTCAGCCGGGACGCTGGTCGGTCTCGGTCGGTCGGTCTTCTCGTTGATCGACCGCGGCCAGATTGCCCACGCACTGGAAAAGCTCGAGCGGCTGCGGCGCCCCGGCGAGGCACCGCCCAACACGCGGTTCGTTACTGCCACCGCAGCCGATCGGTTGCTCAAGGTGCGCGCCGCGCCGTTCCTCGACTCCGGCGGAGCCATGGCGGGCATCGTGCTGACCCTGGAAGACGTCACCGGACTGCTTGACCAGGAAGCCTCGCGCCGCGCGCTGCTGCAGGCGCTTGCCGCCGGAGTGCGTGCGCCGGTGGCGAATATCCGCGCGGCGGCCGAGAACCTCGGCGCGTTTCCCGCAATGGGGGCCGAGCGAAGAGCGGTCTTTGTCTCGATCGTCGCCGAGGAGTCACGCGGCCTGTCACGGAAGCTGAACGAGGCGTTGCGCGAGTATGCGGATGCGCTCAAAGCGAACCTGTCCCTCGAGGACATCCGGGCAGTGGATTTGCTCGGTGTCGCGCGCCAGCGCATCGAATCCGCGCTGGGCGTCGCGGTCGAGCTGGGGTCGATCGACGAGGAACTTTGGATCCGGGCGGACAGTTTCGCGCTCGTCCAGGCGCTCGCATTTCTCGCCGGACGTCTGCACGAGGATTACGCCGTACGGCGGCTGCAGTTCTCGGCACGGGCCGTTGGACGCCACGCGGAGCTGGACCTCGGCTGGGACGGCGCGATCGTCGCGAGCGACGCGCTTTCGCTCTGGGAAATCGAGCCGATGCAGATCGGCGACGAGCAGACGCCGCTCGCTTTGCGCGACGTATTGGAACGGCACGGCGGCGAGGTTTGGTACCATACCGCGGGTCCCGGTGGTCAGCGCAGCGCCCGCTTTCGCTTCCTGCTGCCCGCCGGCGAGGCGGCGACCGCGCCGGCTCGGGCCGCCGCCGGGCCTGCCGCGAGCCGCCCGGAATTTTACGATTTCGACTTGTTCCGCGTCAGCGACGCCTCGCTTGCGCTGCAGGAACGCAAGCTTGCGGCGCTCGCCTACACGGTTTTCGACACCGAGACCACGGGACTGGAGCCATCGGCCGGAGATGAGATCATTTCAATCGGCGCAGTCCGCATCGTCAATGGTCGGATACTCAGGAACGAAGTGTTCGAGCAACTCGTGGACCCGTGCCGAGCGCTGAGCCGCGATTCGGTGCGAGTGCACGGAATCGAAGCCGAGGCGCTCGCCGGCCAGCCGACGATCGAACGCGTGCTGCCCGCGTTCCACCGTTTCTGCGAGGACACGGTGCTGGTGGCGCACAATGCCGCCTTTGACATGCGCTTTCTCGAGCTGAAGGAACCGGCGAGCGGTGTCCGTTTCGCACAGCCGGTGCTCGATACACTGCTGCTGTCTGCCGCGGTGCATCCGGCACACGTGGATCACTTCCTGGAGTCAATCGCGGAGCGGCTCGGCGTGCGCGTGATCGGGCGTCATACTGCGCTGGGCGATGCGCTGCTCACGGGCGAGATCTTTCTCAAGCTCGTGCCTCTCCTGGCCGAGCGCGGTATCGTGACGCTCGGCCAGGCGCTTCAGGCTTCGCGGCAGACGTATTTCGCACGGATCCAATACTGACGCGACAGCACCGGATGCTTGAAAAATACGGTCAACTCGAACACCGACTCGCGGGCGAACAGCAGACGTTCGCTCGTCCCTTGCGCTCGGTCCTGCAGCGCGCGCCGGTGACCTGTGCGCGCGAGCACACGCTTGCCGAGGTGGCGGCACTCATGCGCGAGGAAGGCGTTGGGTCGGTCGTGGTGGCGGACGCTGATGGCCTTCCCATCGGCATCGTGACGTCGCATGACATGGTAGGCGTCGTCGCCGAGGACACGCGTGTTCGTACGGTCGAGGCGGCCATGTCGCGTGACCCGGTCATGCTGTCGGCGAATGCTTTTGCGTACGAGGCGGCGGTGACGATGCTGGCGCGCCGAATCCGCCACGTGCTGGTGATGGACGAGGGGCGTCTCGCCGGAGTCGTGTCCGAGCGCGACCTGTTCTCGCTGCAACGCCTGGGACTGGGCGAGATCACGATGGAGCTCCGACTCGCGGGCTCGATCCCGGTGCTGACCGGACTGGCCGCGGAGGTCCGCAAGCTCGCCAGGCGGCTCGTTGCGCAGGGCGTTGCGCCCGAGCAGCTGACGCTGTTCGTGTCGGTGCTCAATGACCGGCTCAGCCAGAGGGCGATCGAGATCGTGCGCAAGCGCCACGATCTCGAACGCATCAGCTGGAGCTGGCTCGCGTTCGGCAGCGAAGGTCGATTCGAGCAGACGCTAGCCACCGACCAGGACAACGGTCTGATCTTCGAGGCTCACGACAACGCGACTCCGGTGCAGGTCCGCGCGCGGCTGCTGCCATTCGCGCACGACGTTAACCAGGCGCTCGACGCTTGCGGTTTCCCCCTGTGCAAGGGCAACGTCATGGCGTCCAACGCGGAACTCTGTCTTTCGCTCGACGAGTGGCGGGCGAAGATGAAAGGCTGGATTGAAGTTTCAATGCCGAAGGCGCTGCTCGACGCTGCGATTTGCTTCGACTTCCGTCCACTGTATGGCGATGCGCCGCTCGTAGGTGCGCTGCGCGATTGGGTCGGAGACCGGATCAAGAGCCATCCTGCGTTCCTGCGCCACATGGCGGATTCAGCCCTGCGGGCGCGCGCAGCGCTGAACCGCTTCGGCGGTTTCGCCACTGAGGATGTCCCCGACGCGCCGGATTCCGTCAACTTGAAGACAAACGGGGCGCGCATCTTCGTGGATGCCGCGCGCATCTACGCGCTCGCGAAGGGTCTGCCGCAGACGAATACCGTGGAACGGCTGCGTGCCGCGCTCGGTGGGACCGGAGCCGACCTTGCGTCCACCGTAGAGGCGTTCTACCTGATCCAGCGCCTGCGTCTCGTTGCGCAGCTGCAGCTGCCTGAAACCGGGAATGCCGCTGTCAACCGCATCGCGCCGGCACGGCTTGACCGCGTGACGCAGGCCGCGTTGAAGGAAGCATTGCGTGTTGCCAAGGAGCTGCAGGACCGACTCGCCCTCGACTACCAACTCTGAGGCTTGCATGCTGGCCGAGGTCATTGCCACTTTGAGAATGTTGGTCGAGATCAATCTTTTTGCATTGGTCGGGCAGGGCGTGCTCTACGTGTTGCCGGGCGTAGACCGGCAGACCAATCTTTTCTATCTGATCCTCAAGACCATCGCCTCGCCCGCGATGCGCCTGGCGCGCTGGATCTCCCCCAGGTTCGTCGTCGACCGTCACGTGGGTTGGGTCGCGCTGTTCATCTGCCTGCTGCTCTGGACGGGGCTTGCCATCGTCAGGCAACTCGTCGCCGCGCTGGAGGCGGGTTGAACCACGCAGCGATGTTGCGATGCAGTATCGAACTCCTGGCGCGCTGCGCGATTTTGTAAGCGCACTGTAAGTTTCGCGCTTCAGGATGGACGCCGCTACGGGGAGCGCGCGGCGTCTGCGCCCTGCTCGAAGCCCGCAACTATCAATGGGGGAATTCGATGAAGCTCAGTCAGAAGCACCTCGACTACTGGCAGAAGAACCTGGTGATCACCTCGGTTCTGGTCCTCATCTGGTTCGTCGTGACCTACGTGATCGGCTTTTTCGCAATCGACCTGCAAAACGTCACGTTCCTCGGATTCCCGATCGCGTTCTACATGGGCGCGCAAGGTTCGCTCATCATCTACGTGGCGATTATCGGTTTCTACGCTCGATACATGAACCGTCTTGACCACGAGTACGGCGTGCAAGAAGGAGAAGAGCAATGACGAACGGCGCCACCCAGGCCTACAGCCAGAAGGCATTCACGCAGTCACTCAAGAAGTACTACGCCTTCTATACCGGCGGATTCGTCGGTTTCGTCGTCGTGCTGGCGATTGCCGAGCAGATGGGAATGCCGAACCGGTGGATTGGCTACTGTTTCCTGTTTGCGACGATCCTGCTTTACGCCGGCATCGGCGTCATGAGCCGGACCGCGGATGTCGCCGAGTACTACGTCGCCGGCCGGCGGGTGCCCGCACTGTTCAACGGCATGGCGACCGGCGCCGACTGGATGAGCGCCGCTTCGTTCATCGGCATGGCGGGATCGCTGTACCTGCTCGGTTACGACGGACTCGCCTTCATCATGGGCTGGACCGGCGGCTACTGCCTGGTGGCGCTGTTCCTCGCGCCGTATCTGCGCAAGTTCGGCCAGTTCACCATCCCGGATTTTCTCGGTGCGCGCTACGGCGGGCACCTGCCGAGGATCGTCGGGATGTGCGCTGCGATCCTCTGCTCGTTCACCTACGTGGTGGCACAGATCTACGGTGTAGGCATCATCACGACGCGGTTCACGGGCGTCGACCTGCAGGTCGGCGTGTTCCTGGGGCTTGCGGGGATACTCGTATGTTCGTTCCTCGGCGGGATGCGCGCGGTGACCTGGACGCAGGTGGCGCAGTACATCATTTTGATCATCGCCTACATGATTCCGCTGGTGATGCTCGGCATGCGCCATACCGGGATCCCGATCCCGCACGTGGCCTACGGCTACACGCTGCAGAAACTGACTGAGCGGGAAAAACAGCTCGCCAACGACCCGAAGGAGCTCGAAGTCCGAGGCATCTACAAGAACCGCGCGGATGCCGCGGATGCCAAACTGAAGGCGCTGCCGGGCTCGTACGCGGAGGAGAAAGGGAAGGTCGAGAAGCGCCTTGCTGACGCGCGCGCGTCGAACGCGGCGCCGGCCGAGCTGAAATCTGCGGAAGACGCTGTCAAGGCTTTCCCGCCGGGTCCGGACGAGGCCAAGGCGCAATGGGCCAAGGACAAGAGCGGCGCCATGGCGCGCACCGGTCCGCCTCGGCCCCATGCGACACCGTTCCCCGGCAAGGATGAGAAGGCCCGCGACATCGCGCGCAAGAATTTCCTTGCGCTGGTGTTCTGCCTGATGGTGGGCACCGCGGCTCTGCCTCACATTCTGATGCGCTACTACACGACGCCGAGCGTGCGCGAGGCCCGGATTTCCGTGACGTGGTCGCTGTTCTTCATCTTCCTGCTGTACTTCTCGGCGCCGGCGCTTGCGGTGCTGGTGAAGTACGAGATCTACAACTTCGTCGTAGGCACTCCGTTCTCTGAGCTGCCCAGATGGGTCGCGAACTGGCACGCGGTGGATCGAAGTCTGCTGAACATCGTGGACATCAACGGCGACGGTATCGTGCAGCTTGCGGAAATCGCGATCGGTGGCGACATCGTGGTGCTGGCAACGCCTGAAATCGCCAAACTGCCCTACGTGATCTCGGGCCTGGTGGCGGCCGGGGGCCTGGCGGCGGCGCTTTCGACGGCCGATGGTCTGCTGCTGACGATCGCGAACGCGCTGTCGCACGACCTGTACTACAAGATGATCAACCCGCAGGCGTCCACCAAGACTCGCCTGACCGTGGCGAAGATGCTGCTCCTCGTCGTCGCGGTGTTGGCGGCCTCGGTCGCGGCGCAGAAGCCGGCGGACATCCTGTTCCTGGTGAGCGCGGCGTTCTCGCTCGCCGCGGCGGGATTCTTTCCGGCGCTCACGCTGGGGATCTTCTGGAAGCGCGCCAACAAGTGGGGCGCGACGCTGGGCATGCTCGCCGGCGTCGGGGTCACGTTCTACTACATGGCTACGACGCAGCCCTGGTTGCGCTCGATGTTCGGCGTGAAGGGGACGATCGCGGAGAACACCTGGTGGGACATCAACCCGATCTCGGCGGGAATTTTCGGCGTGCCGCTCGGATTCGTCGTGATCATCGTCGTCAGCCTGCTCACCAAGGCGCCGGACACAGAGGTTCAGGAACTCGTGGATCACGTCCGTTACCCGGTGTTGGAAGGCGACATCGATACGCGCGGTACCTGAGAGACTTCGGCTCGATGGACGAGGCCCGCGCAAGCGGGCCTTTTCTTTTTGTGGAGTAGAATCGCGCGCCTGCGGAGAGATGGCCGAGCGGCTGAAGGCGCACGCTTGGAAAGCGTGTATACGTTAATCGCGTATCGTGGGTTCGAATCCCACTCTCTCCGCCACAACAGCGCAATTCGGTGCACAATCGACAACGGCGGGCCTCCCCGCATTGAAGTCCGGTGAAACTGGTCAGGTCCGGAAGGAAGCAGCCATAGCCGGGTGCTGCAAGTGCCGGGGGTCAGGCTCGCCACCTATGCCTCGGGACGCGGATGCGTCCCGATTCGGTGGAAGTGAGGAAAGGAGGGAGGGCAACGCCCTCCCTCCCTTGACCTCCCACCCGCGGAAGGGAGCGGCGCGTTGCCCCCGCCGCGCTGGTCTCCCGCGACCGGAAAGGAGGGTCGCGTCGCCCCGCTCCCATGACGTCGCGCCCGGCTATGCGAAGGTAAAATTCGCCGAATGAGTTATCAGGTTCTTGCGCGCAAGTGGCGGCCTCGCGATTTTTCGGCGCTCGTAGGGCAGGAGCACGTCGTGCGCGCTCTGCGGCATGCGCTCGACCAGGGTCGTTTGCATCATGCGTACCTGTTCACCGGCACGCGCGGGGTGGGCAAGACGACGCTGGCGCGGATCCTCGCGAAATGCCTCAACTGCGAGGCCGGCGTCTCCGCGGCACCGTGCGGACGGTGCGCTGCGTGTGCAGACATCGATGGCGGCCGGTTCGTCGACTACGTCGAAATGGATGCGGCGTCCAACCGCGGCGTCGACGAAATGACGCAGCTGCTCGAGCGTGCCATCTACGCTCCGACCGCAGGGCGATTCAAGGTGTACATGATCGACGAGGTGCACCAGCTTTCGGGGCATGCGTTCAATGCCATGCTCAAGACGCTCGAGGAGCCACCGGAGCACGTCAAATTCATTCTCGCGACCACGGATCCACAGAAGGTCCCGGTCACGGTATTGAGCCGTTGCCTGCAATTCAATCTGAAGCAGATGCCGCGTGCTGCCATCGCGGGGCACCTTGCGATGGTTCTCGAAGCCGAGGGCATTGCGACCGAACCCGCAGCCTTGCCGCTTCTGGCTCGCGCGGCGGCAGGGAGCATGCGCGATGCGCTGTCGTTGCTCGATCAGGCGATCGCCCACGGGGCCGGAAGCGTGGGCGCCGGGAATGTGCGCGCGATGCTCGGTGCAATCGACGAAACCTATCTGCTGCGTCTCCTTGAGGCGCTCGCATCCGCGGACATCGGAACCACTCTGGCGGTTGCCGACGAGATGCAGGCGCGCTCGCTTTCTTTCGACACGGCTCTGCAGGAACTCTCGAGCCTGCTGTTGCGGGTTGCGCTGGTCCAGGTATCTCCGGATTCGATCGAGCCCAATGACCCTGAGCGGGGACGCATCATCGAGCTTGCAAGGACAATGGACGCCGAAGCGGTGCAGCTTTATTACCAGATCACGCTACAAGGACGCGCTGATCTTCCGCTGGCTCCGGACGAACACGGCGGTTTCGTCATGACCCTGCTGCGCCTGTTGGCGTTCCGGCCCGATGACGGCCGTTTGCAGGCGGGCGTGCCGGCGGCCGCGCAGCCACAGCGCGCGGCGCCTCACTCTCCCACGGCCGCAGCAGGAAGCGTCGCGCTATCGCCAACAGCACGGTTCGACGGCGACTGGGCGGGATTGGTTGCCCGTCTGACGGTCACTGGCGTGGCGAAGGAACTCGCGCGCCATGCAGAACTGATCCGCAGCGACGACGTCGGCTTCGATCTGGCGGTCCCGGAGTCGATGGCGCATCTCGCTGGACGCGGGTATTGCGACAAGCTCAAAGCGGCGTTGGAACAGCATTACGGTAGAGCGGTCAGGTTGCGAGTGAGGCCCGGTCCGCTGAAGGGCGATTCCATGGCGGCGCGCGAGGCAATCGCGCAGGATGCGCGTCGCGCCGATTCCGCGCGCGCAGTCAAGGAGGACCAATTCGTACAGGACCTCGTGAGCCTGTTCGACGGTCGAGTCGTGGAGCCCGGCGCAGGCGAGACCCCGAAAAACGGCTGACAGCGGAGAACGCGATTATGCGAGGCAATATCGGTCAATTGATGAAGCAGGCGCAGATGATGCAGGACAACATGCGCCGCGTGCAGGAGGAACTGGCAAGCATCGAGGTGGAGGGTCAATCGGGGGCCGGGCTGGTCAAGGTCGTGATGACGTGCAAGCACGACGTCAAGCGCATCACCATCGACCCGTCCCTGGTGGGGGACGACAGGGACATGCTTGAGGATCTCGTGGCCGCCGCGTTCAACGACGCAGCGCGACGGGTTGAGCAGACTGTCACCGAGAAGATGGGCGGCATTGCCTCCGGTATGGGGTTGCCGCCGGGCCTGAAGCTCCCGTTCTAGAGCCGCATGGCGCAAAAGCCTCAATACGGCGCAGTAGGACTGGAAGCCCTGATCGAGGCCATGCGCGTGCTTCCGGGCGTTGGGCCGCGCTCCGCGCAGAGAATGGCCTACCACCTGCTGCAGCACGATCGCGCCGGCGCGGAGCAGCTCGCACGCGCGCTCGACTCGGCACTCGCGACCGTGCGTCATTGCGGGCAGTGCAACAATTTCACCGAGGGTGAAATCTGCTCGCTTTGCCGTTCGCACGGGCGCGACCCGAGTCTGCTATGCGTGGTCGAAACGCCTGCCGATCTGGCCGTGATCGAGCAGACGTCGAGCTATTCCGGTAAGTACTTCGTGCTGATGGGGCGGCTTTCGCCGCTCGACGGAATCGGCCCGCGAGACATCGGGCTCGACCGGTTGCTCGCTCGGGCGAGCGACGGCTTCGTCAGCGAGGTCGTGCTGGCGACCAATTTTACCAACGAGGGCGAAGCCACCGCGCATTACGTTGCCGAGATGCTGCGTGCACGCAAAATCAAAGCGAGCCGGATCGCACGAGGCGTTCCGCTCGGCGGAGAGCTCGAATTCGTAGACGTCGGCACGGTTTCGCAGGCGATGCTCGACCGCCGCGGGTTATAGTTCTTTACAGCGAGGATCGTATGCCAAACATGATGAAATCCGTGGTTTGGATCGCAGTGCTCGTGCTGGGCGCTTTCGGCCCCGGCGCTCACGCACAGATCGAGAAGCGCGACGTGCACATCGCAGTCGGCGGCAAGTCGGCGCTGTATTACCTGCCGCTCACCATCACCGAACGGCTCGGCTATTTCAAGGAGGAAGGCCTCAACGTCCGCATCAGCGACTTTGCGGGCGGGACGCGTTCGCTGGAGGCGGTGGTCGGCGGAAGCGCCGACGTCGTTTCCGGGTCCTACGAACACACGATCAACATGCAGTCGAAGAAGATCGATTTTCAGGCGTTTGTGCTCGCCGGTGCATCGCCGCAGATTTCGGTAGGCATCGTGTCGTCTCGCGCCGCGTCGTATCAGTCGCCGAAGGACCTCAAGGGCCTGAAGGTCGGCGTCAGCGCGCCCGGCTCGAGCACCAACATGGTGGTCAACTTCCTGATCGCCAAGGGTGGACTCAAGCCGTCCGACGTTTCGATCATCGGCACCGGCGCAGGCGCTTCGGTGATCGCAGCGCTCGATCAGGGCAGGGTCGACGTCCTGTCGCAGACCGATCCGGTGATGACCATCCTGGAAAAGGAAGGCAAGATCAAGCTGATCGCGGAAACGCGCACGCCGGAAGGCACCGAGAAGCTGTTTGGCGGCCCGATGCCGGCCGCGAGCCTCTACGCGCCGATCGAATTCATCAGGAAGAACCCGAATTCCGTTCAGGCGCTGACCAATGCCATGGTGCGCGCCTTGATCTGGATGCAGGAGGCTTCTCCGCAGCAGATTCTGAATACCGTTCCGGAGGAATATCTGTTGGGAAACAAGGCGATGTATCTGTTTGCTTACAACAACGTCAAGACCGCCTATTCGAGGGATGGGCTGTTCAGCGAAGCGGGAGCCAAGACGACGCTCAAGGCAATCGCGTCGTTCAATCCGTCGGTCAAACCTGAGCAGATCCGGCTCGCTGAGACCTACACCAACCACTTCGTCAAGAAGGCTCTTGCCAAGTACGGCAAGACGAAATAGCCCGCCCGATGCAGTCGGCAGTACCGGCGCTCGCGCTGGAAGAAATCACCGTCACTTACATCTCCGAGGGGGCGGCGCGGTTCACTGCAATCCGGGACGCGACGCTGATCGTGCGACCGGGGGAGTTCGTCTCGGTCGTCGGCCCCACCGGGTGCGGGAAATCGACCCTGCTCAACGTCGCCGCTGGGCTGCTTGCGCCTTCGACGGGCAGGGTGCAGGTATTCGGCGAAGCGCTCGAGGGCCTCAATCGAGACTCAGGGTATCTTTTTCAGACCGAGGCGCTGCTGCCGTGGCGAACCGCGCTTGGAAACGTTACGGTGGGCCTTGAATTTCGGGGGGTCCTGCCCAACGAGGCGAGGCGGCAGGCGCAGGGCTGGCTTCAGCGGGTCGGCCTGAGCGGACATGGACACCGGTATCCGCACGAGCTGTCCGGCGGCATGCGCAAACGCGTGGCGCTGGCACAGACCTTGATTCTCGATCCCCGGATCATTCTGATGGACGAGCCGTTCTCCGCGCTCGACATCCAGACGCGCCAGCTGATGGAAAACGAACTGCTGGAACTGTGGTCCGCGAACCGCAAGTCGGTGGTGTTCATCACTCATGACTTGGAGGAAGCGATCTCGCTTTCGGACCGGGTGGTGGTGCTTTCGGCAGGACCTGAGGCGCGCCCGATCGGCGAGTTCGAGATCGACCTGCCACGGCCCCGCGACGTCGCGGAAATCCGGCTCACGCCCCACTTCATAGAGCTGCACACGAAGATCTGGCAAACGATGAAACAGGAGGTGCTGAAAGGCTATGAGCAGCAGAAAAACCAGTAATTACCTGCGCCTGTGGCAGGTGCTGCTCGTCTGCGGGCTGTTCGCGTTCTGGCACGTCGCGACTCACCCGACGTTGCTGCCGCCGGTGTACTTCGACAATCCGAACAAGGCGGCCTTTTTCTTCGGCCAGCCGCTCGAGGTCGTCTCACGGATCTGGACCTGGTTCTCGTCGGGCTCGATTTACGAGCACCTGTGGGTGACACTGCTCGAGACCGTGCTCGCGTTCGTGATCGGAACCGTCTCCGGGCTCGCGATCGGACTCTGGCTCGCGCTGAGTCCTACCGCGGCTGCGCTGTTCGATCCGTACATCAAGGCGATCAATTCGATGCCGCGCGTGATTCTGGCCCCGATCTTCGGCGTCTGGTTCGGGCTCGGAATGGCCTCCAAGGTGGCCCTGGGCGTCACGCTCGTATTTTTCATAGTCTTTTTCAACGTCTACCAGGGCGTTCGCGAGGTGAGTCACACGGTGCTCGCGAATGCGCGCATGCTGGGCGCGAGCGAGGGTCAGCTTCTGCGCCACGTTTACGTTCCGAGCGCGATGAGCTGGGTATTCGCGAGCCTGCACAATTCGGTCGGATTGGCATTCGTGGGCGCGGTCGTGGGCGAATATCTGGGGTCGTCGCGCGGCGTCGGGTACCTGATCTTGCAGGCCGAGGGGACCTTCGACATCAATAGCGTGTTTGCAGGGATCCTGGTATTGACCGTGTTCGCGCTGGCGCTGGATGGCATTGTGACGTTGGCGGAACGGCGGCTGATGTTGTGGCGACCACGCAGTGGAGAAACGGAGAGAATCTGATGAATCGAATCGCGCTCGCACTCCTGTTGTGCCTGAGTTCACTTGCCGCAGGCGCGCAGCCTTACCCTTCGCGCCCCGTGAAGGTCATCGTTCCGTATCCCGCCGGATCGACGCCCGATATCGTCGCGCGCACCCTGTCGGCAAAGCTGCAGGCCGCCATGGGGCAACCGTTCGTGGTCGAAAACCGTGCCGGCGCCGGTGGAAATATCGGAGCCGATGCGGCCGCAAAATCGGCGCCGGACGGCCACACGCTGCTTGTCGCCGTGAATGGCCCGATCGCAGTCAACAAATTCCTGTACAAGGACATGCCGTACGATCCGGACAAGGATCTGGTGCCGATTTCGCTACTGGCGTCTTCGCCCCAGATGCTTGTCGTCATCCCCTCCATCGGGGTGGAAAATTTCAAGGAATTCCTCGCCTTCGCACGCTCGAATCCCGGACGCCTGTCCTATGGTTCGGTCGGCGGCGGCAGCGCATCGCACCTGACGATGGAATTATTCAAGAGCGACGCGAAGGTGTTTGCCGTGCACATACCCTACCGCG
>Ga0209726_10003684_pt1 | contig 20497 bp, 20 predicted proteins | sample Subgrocontami54m_FD_187453 | JGI IMG/M metagenome (GOLD analysis project Ga0209726, IMG submission 187453) | Subsurface groundwater microbial communities from S. Glens Falls, New York, USA - GMW46 contaminated, 5.4 m (SPAdes) (version 3) | ecosystem: Environmental > Aquatic > Deep subsurface >... | reverse complement strand
GGCCCCCAGCCGCTGAAGACGCTTAACTTGGATTGAGCTGGAGCACCCGGCGAGAGAAGTCCACGTTGACCGTGCCGAACTGGCTTAGAACGTCGGACCCGAGCAGCCCATCGGGCCCACCGGATCCTGGAAAGCTGATCATGATCAGCTCGGTTGGCGGGAGGGCAACGGTTCCCATCCGCCATTGGGTAACGTCGGTCGTCTGGGCCCTGCCAATCACGCCGCCTACTCCGCTTACCGGGCCGATCGTTCTTGCAACGGGGAGGCCAAGCTCCTTCGCGACCTGCGTGCTCACGACCGAGCTGGATGCCCCGGTGTCCAGAATGAAGCTAAAGGGCCCAGAACTCCCGATGTGAACCGCCACAATCGCAATGGTCTGGCCGCTCGAGCCCGTGATGACCCGCAACGGAACGGTGGTTGGTCCCCGGGGCCGCTCGGCAATGTTTCCTGGGTTCCCAGGATCCGCCGGTAGCGCGCTACAGGCCGTTGCCGAGCCTCCACGCGGTCCCGGCTCCCAGTCGATCGCCTTCACGAGTGGAACGGTGGTGGTTGAGTTCGGAAATGCGACCCGCTGGGTGCCGAACACCGTGCCCGTGATTCGAAGGCATTCGTCTTCCGTCAGATCAGCAATCTTTGGACGAACCTCCACAGCGATCTGCTCGGTGACCCCGCGGCCGGGAACCTGCGCGCGGAGCAGAAGCAACGTGTAGGCGAGGTACTGGTTCACGGCTAACACGGTGCCCTGTAACATCACCGGCTTACCGCGGTGCGTGGATGTATCGCCTGCTATCTCGCGGGGATCCAACCAGGTCGCGTCGTTGCGCTGCGCCTCGCGTGTCGCCTCTGCTGCCGCGGCGCGGGCCGTAGCCGTCGCTCGCGGATCCCCATTACGGGCCTCCCGGGCGCTGGCCGTCGCGGATGGAACGAGCTCGCGCTGTAATTGCCAGGCTTCCTCCGAGCGCGGCTCGAGCGAGATGGCGCTCATGACCGAGGCCAGTGCCTCCGCGAACTGGTCCCCATCTCGATAGGTCCGCGCGCTGTCAAGGTGCTGCTGGAACTGGTCGGCTCGCTCTTCATCCTTTGCCTGCACGGTCGCCGTTTGTGCGGCAACGGCGTCCGAGGCAGCGCGTCCGGAAGGTTGAGCGCAGCCGGTTATCGCGACAGCGAGCATTACGAGAGCGCACGCATCGCACACCAGTGCCGTAACCCGCCGCAGATCGCGTCGGATGGTGTTCACGTGCCCGCGGTGCGGCGCGCCTTACGTCTCATCGCCTCATCGCCGCTGCATCGCGGTTTCGACGCGACGGATGAGCTCGAGCGTTTCCGTCTCCGCGGCGCGATCGCCGAGCGACCGAATGATCGGGAGCGACTGCTGGAGCAAGTCGAGCGCTCTGGGTAACTGGCCAAGCCCGGCGTATCCAACCGCGACGCCGCTGAGGATCGTCGCTTCCGATCGCCGGTCGCCCAACGAACGCGCGATCGCGAGCGCCTGCTCCATGTTGTCGACCCCTTGCTGCCACTGGCTCTGCGACAGGTGGACAGTCCCGATATTCGCGAGGGACACCGCTTCGCCGCGCCGGTCGCCGAGGGCCCGCGTCGTCGTCAAGGCCTGCTGAAGATGCTGGAGGGCCTGGTCGTGCTGGCCGAGACGGCTATGCACCTGACCGAGCGTGTTCAGCGTATTGGCCTCCACGGAACGATTTCCCGTGGCGCGCACGACACTCAAGGCCTGCTGCAGCAGCTCGATGGCTTCCTGGCGCTGGCCGAGCTCGTTGGCAGCCGCGCCGAGGCTCGCGAGGATGATACCTTCGGATGCGCGGTCACCGATCGCGCGTACGATGACCAGGGCCTGCTGCAGCGTATCCTTGGCCTGCTGATACTGCCCGAGCTCGACATACGCCATGCCCAGGTTGGCGAGCGCAGTCGCCTCGGCCGCCCGGTTGCCGACGCGCCGGTCCGCTGCGATCGCCTCGTGAAAGAAGCTCACGGCCTGCTCTCGCTGACCTAGCTCGCTGTAGAGCGTTCCGATGTTGCTCAGAACAGTGCCCTCACCCGATCGATCAGACCGGCCACGGATGATGCCCAGCGCCTGCTGTAGCATTTCCAGTCCCTGCTGGTGCTGACCCTGATGGCCCAGCGCGGTGCCGAGGTTGGCGAGCACAATGGCCTCGCCACCGCGATTCTCGATGCTCCGGTGGATCGCGAGCGCCTGCTGGAAGTTCTCGACGGCCTGGGGACGCTGCCCGAGCTCGTCCAGGGCCAGGCCGAGATTGTTGAGCAGTGTGGCTTCGTTGGAGCGGGTGTGCCGAGCCCGGGCGAGCGCGAGCGCCTCTTCCAGGTCGGCCAGCAGGCTCACATCGTTGTCGAGCTGCGGCAGGATGCGCGTGACGGCATTCAGGGCGCGCTCCGTGCTCGCGCTGACGAAGTCCGCCCGGACGAGGGGGAGCGCCTGCTGGAACGCTTCCAGCGCGCGCTGGGACTGACCCTGGCGGAGATACACCAGGCCCCGATTCCCGAGCGTTGTGCCCTCCAGGCGGCGCTCCCCAATGGCTCGAGCGATCGAGATCGCTTCATCCAGCGACTCGCCCGCGGCCTGGTACTGAGCCATATCAAACAACGCCAGGCCAAGCTGGTTGTGCGCGTCGGCCTCGGCCGATCGATCACCCGTTGCCCGCCACACCTGGATGGCCTCTCGCGCGGTGGCCGCAGCCGGCTCGTACTGATTCTGATAGTAATACGATTCGCTCATGTTGATGAGCGCTGAACCGACTATGAGCTGATCGTTGCGCTGCCGGCCGATCGCAAGCGCGCGTTGCCCAGTCTCGAGCGCATCCGCGTAGCGATCCGCCGCGGCGTAGAAACGACCCAGGGCGAGTAGGACTGTCGCCTCGTTTAGCGCATCCCCGGCTTGCTGGAAGACCGCAAGTGCCGCTTCAAGGGTCTCGAGTGCGCCCTCAACCGGCTCATCTCCCTCAACGGGCTCAGCCGGCTCATCCTCCTCAACGGACTCAGCCGCCTCATCCTGCTCAATGGGCTCAGCAGCCTCATCCTGCTCAACCGACTCATCCTGCGAGGTTGCCGCCATCGAGGCAAGCGTGCGTTCGACAAGCGGATTCGCGGCTGCCGAGAGGACCCAACCTGGATGCCCGAACACCGCCGGAATGGCAATGAGTAGGCCCGCCAGGAATCCCCTGAACTGGATCCGCATCATGAGATTTCCCTCCCTACGCCAATGAGCCAGGCGAAAGCAGCCAATCATAGCGATGGAGTCGAAAGCGCGGGGTCACAATTCCATCTGCTTATGTCGCACTGTTGATTACGCCGCTTGTTCACGCTGGCGCTGCGCAGTATGCGGCCCGACGCTATCGTGTGCTGTGGGGCGGCGGACAGCGCGAGTGTCACCCACCCGACACTTTGCGGAGCGGGACAAACAAGACACCCCCGGGGGCGGACCACCGGGGGTGTCTTTGGAAGAATTGGGAGAGGTGTTTAGGCTGGCCCGCCGTAGCCCTGCGTGGAGAGCGCCTCCGCGGGCACGTCTTCCATGCCCGGTGCGCGCCAGTCGACCGTCTCGGTCGCAAGGCCGCTGAGTCGGCCGCGCTCGTTCTCGAGGTTCGTGTCGATGATCGGGTGGTTCGGGTCGCGGATGACGCCCATGGGATCCTGGCCCTGCCGGACCTTCTCGATCTCCTGGAACATGAGCTCCCGCAGCATCACGATGCCCTCGTCCGAGGTTGCGATGCGCTCGCCCATGCGATTGGAGACCGGCCCCTGCGTCTCCCACATCACGTTGTCCTGGGCGAGGATCTGGCCCCAGGGGGCGTAGAAGTTGTAGCGGGCATTGGGGTGGATCTCGTCTGGCGGGTCCTTGAGCGGCGCGAGGTACGTGACCTCGGGCTCGTCGGTCCGGGGGTCCACGGTCGAGCCGTCCTCGCTCGCGGTGAAGCCAACCGTCCATTGGAGGGTGTGGGTGTCGTCGATCGGCGTCCGCAGCCACATGGATCCCGTTCGGAGGTGAGTCGGGAAGATCATTGGGTGCTCTTCGATCTTGCCATTCGTGTACACGCGCTTCTTCATGATCCCGTACGAGGTCAGGTAAAAAGTCGCCGACTCGATGTCGTCCACGTAGCCGCGGGTCGTGTTCGCCGGTCGGCGCGTCGCCCGGGGTTGATCCTGATGCAGGATCTGCAGGTGCCACGGATCGACGGCGTTCTCCGCGGCGGCGAACCAGTTGCAATCAAGGTTCGGGAAGACGGTGATGCGGCGCCGACCATCGGTCCGCGCGAGCACGTCGTACGGGGTGATGACCGGGGCGGGTAAGGGGCCAAGGTAGGCCCAGTAGAAGCCCGCCAAGCGCTGCACGGGGTACGCACGCGCCTTGACCGTCAGGTGGAACTTGGATCCCGCGGGCTCGGCGGGGCACTCCAGGCAGTCGCCCTTCGTGTCGTAGAGCCAGCCGTGATAGGCACAGGAGATGCCGCGCTCTTCCACTCGTCCGTAGATGAGAGAGGCTCCGCGGTGGGCGCAATGATCCTGGATGAGGCCGACGTTGCCGCTCTTATCCTTGAAGAGGACAAGGTCCTCGCCCAGCAGCCGAATGAACTTCGTTGGCTGCTTATCCGTCAGCTCGGCGGCGACCGAAATGGGGTGCCAGTACCGCCGGAGCAGCTCGCCGCCGGGCGTGCCTGGTCCTACCTGGGTCAGCGTGTCGTTCTGTTCTTTGGTCAGCATCGCGATCTCCTCCGCGTGAACGTGGGTGCGTGCGGCTCCCTGGGGGTCTCTATTGTGGCAAGCATAGCCGATCCCGCAGCGAAATCATGAGCTGCGCTCCGCCATCTCCCACTCGTGGATATTGAACCCGATCGAGCCATCTGGGACGACCTGCACGTTTCGCAGCACCGCGGAATGCGCGACGATGTCCAGGTTGTAGTACAGCGGCAGAATCGGCAGCTGCTCGCTCAGCATGGTCGCCATCTGGATCATGAGCTCGCTCCGCTGGGTGCGCTCGAGGCTGGTTGCGAACGCGCTCGCGAGCCGATCGTACTCCGGGTTGGCCCACCCGCCGAAGTTGCTGCCCGTCCAGCGGTTCTCCGGTCCAGCGATGCGGGTCGCCTGGTAGGCGAGCAGCCAGCCATCCGGTTGGTTGGTCGTGCTCCAGTTCAACATGGTGGGGAAGGTCGCGCGGGTCTCGTTGCTGAAGGGGCGCGGAAGCACGGTCTGCCGGGCATCCACGCCGATGCGGCGCAGACTATCCGCCAGGAGGCCGAGCTGGATATCAGTGTCTCCTCCGGCCGTGGCCTTCCAGTCCGGCGTGAAGCGCGCCCCGCTCGCGTTGACGTACATCCCGTCGCCGACCCGCGTCATGCCGGCCTCTTCCAGGAGCGCCTGCGACTGGCGGGGATCGTAGGCGTACTTCGTAGTCTGGCGATCGATCGCTGCGAACTCCGGCGCGCTGCGCCGGACGAGGGCGTCCGCGGCGATGCCTTCGCCCTCGTGTAGCGCGTCGGCGAGCAGCGGTTTGTCGACGGCGTGCGCGACCGCTTTGCGGACCCGGAGGTCGATGACGTCCCGCGGGTTCGCGTACTCAGGCCGAAGCTGGAAATAGGTGTAACGCACCTGGGCCGGCGTGAACGAGACGGTCCCGCCGTTGCGCGGCTCCCACTCGCGCTTGAGGAGCACGCCCGTCTGGCTTCGGATCGTGATGTCCGCGACGAGCTGCGCCGCCCCTGAGAGCAGGTTGGCGGCGACGGTATTCGTGTCCTGCATGAAGACGATGCGCAGCCGATCGATCTTTGGCCGCCCGAAGACGAACCCGTCGAACGCGGTCGCCTCGATCGCGGCGCCGGGGTCCCAGCTATCCATCTTGAAGGCGCCCATGCCAACGTAGTCGCGCGTCCAGAACGGCATGCTGGCCCAGGTGTCCGCGCGCAGCTCGACAAAGGCTGGCTCGAGGCTGTGGCGCGGGAGTGGCTGGAATCCCTCGATGTGGTCGCCGTCGGGATACGGCTGGCTCCAGCGGACGACGAGCGTCAGCGGGTCGGGGGCCTCGACCTGCTCCATCAGCGCCTGGGGCAGGTCCGTAGACTTGCCGAGCTCCGGCTGCTTCGCGACCGCCCACCCGAACACCATGTCCTCCGCGGTGAAGGGCTGGCCATCGTGCCAGGTGAGGTTTGGTTTCAGCCGATAAATCGTCTCCATCCGGCCGTCAGGCAGGACGCGCCACGAGTCCGTGTTGAGCTGGGGGAGTGTCGTCAGGAGCTGCGGCCGCGGCACGCCCTGGCCGTCGCGCAGGGACATCGTGGCGTTGAAGATGCGGTAGGTCGTCGAGCTACTCGTGCCAACCGCGGCGCCTTCGCTGAGGTCGTTCGGCTCGCCGCGGGCCACGAAGACGAGGGTTGGTGAAGGGCGGCGCCCGGCCGTCGCGGCCTCGCCATCGCTCGGTGCGCTGCGGGTTGGGGGCGCGCCCGCACAGCCTGCGAGCAGGGTGGCGAGAACGAGGGCGCTGAGCCCATACAGTGCCCGTTGCAATGGCAGCTCCGTCAGAGAATGATGTCGAGACGGGCGCGGGCCCGCCGTAGGCCGGCCACGCTACGCCAATTGTCCCCAAATTGGGGCGGGGAGCGCATGGCTAGGCCGACGACGCCGTGGGCTGGTCCTCGACCATCGTGCCCGCGGCGGTCGGGGGGAGCTGACGAACGGCGGCTTCATCGCGCGTCTTGCGGCGTTGGGCTTGAATTGTGGCTGGGTCACGCTGCTCCTCGAGCACGGCGTTGAGCTCGACGCCGATCAGGAGGAGGAACGCCGTCAGATAAAACCACACGAGCAGCACGGCAACCCCCGCCAGCGTGCCATAGGTTAGGCCATACGAGCCGAAACGCTCGACGTACCGGGCGAAAGCTGCTGTCGTGAGCATCCAGCTCACCATAAAGAGCACTGCGCCGGGTGTGGCCCAGCGAAAATGGTTGCGAATGTTCGGCGCGGCCCAATAAAGAACGGACAAGGCCGTGGTGATGAGCGCGGCGACGGCGGGCCAATAGGCGATCTCGACGAGGTCCATGAAGCGGTTGCCCTGGCCAGCGGCCACCGCCACCCGGAATCCGACAGACCAGGCTTTCACAAAGAGTACAAAGCTGGCGATGACAGCCATGCCTGCGTAGGCCGTTAGCGTGAGCGCGAGCACGTATTTGCGCCAGAAATGGCGCGTCTCTTCCACACCGTAGGCCCGATTCATGGCTTTGATCAGCGCGTTGGTGCCGCTCGTCGCGACGAGCATGGCGCCGGCAAAGCTCAGCGTCGCGATGCCCAACCGGGTGCTGCCGATGACATGGCGGATCTCGGTCTGGAACACGTCAGCGGCATCGGGCGGCATGACCTGGCTCAACAGGTCGGCGAAATGCCGGGCTGGGTTGGGCAGCGAGAACGCGTCCGCGAGGAGGTTGCCCAGTGACGTGAGGAAGATGAAAAAGGGGAAGATCGTAAGAAAGAAGCGATAGGCCAGCTCAGCCGACAACCCAGCCACATCGTCTCGAACGATCTGAATACCGACCTGGCGTGCCGTTTGGACCCAGCGATTGCGTCGCACCACGATCACCCTCGCTGCGAAAGGCGCGAGACTTCCGTTCGGTCGGGCGTCACGTCGATGCGCCGCCGCGATCACCCGCGCCGCTCTCTCAGTGTCACCTGAAAGACTACTCCGGCCGCGCAGCAGTCGGTAGCGCCTCGATGAACGGAGTCACGCTTTGGTCTGGTCGTCGCCCTCCCGGGGCGATGGGAGGCTGACTCAACAGCCTGGCTCGCCGTGATTGCCGCAACAGTCCGATTGGGTGCGGATCTTGATCAAGGTGTTGCGGAACGAGAGGCGAAGCTTGACGTGGAATGGGGCGTCATAGGTACGCCAGTTGTTGAACACGGCCCGCAGGCTGGGAACGGGCGAGTCGTCGCCGTGATAGTGCTCGCGGGCGTCATGATCGCTCACGCCAGATCGTCCTCCGCGGGCTCGAGGTGGGCGGCGATCGCCGCCGCGGTCTCCGCCAACGCTTCGGGCGGCTGGCGCTCGAACTCCTCCGCGCGGAAGATGCGCCCGATGGGATCGCCCGGGTAGCTCGGCACGATATGCACGTGGTAGTGCGGCACGGTCTGGCCCGCGGTCACGCCGTTGTTCTGGAACACGTTCAGGCCGGCGGGGTCAAACGCCTTCGCGATGGCGTGAGCGACGCGGTGGACGTGCTGCATGATGGCGAGCGCCTCGTCGCGCTCCAGCTCGAGCAGCGTTCGCGCGTGACGCTTGGGGATGACCAGTACGTGGCCCTTGCCATGCTGGCGCGGCGGCAGGAACGCGACGGTTCGCGGCGTCTCCTCGACGGTCGCAAACCGCGTCGGCTCCGCGATGAAGTTGCAGAATGGGCACCGCTCCTGCTGCGGTACGTCGATGGGCATCCCGCGCTACCCCCGGTTGATTGATATGACCAGCATCCGGCCCTCGAAGACTCAGTGCAGGGGTGAGTAGGCTGCCGGGACCATGTGTCGGACGAGCTGCGTCATCGGGTGGGCGCTCTCGCCGTGCGGGGGCCAGATGCCCTTGGCGCGCATCTCGGCCCGAAGCTGATCGCGGTGGGCCCAATCCTTGTAGGGGAAAAGCTGGTACAGGCGGTTCAGGTTGCCGAGGTCGCTGGTCCAGACGCCGGCGACCGGGTACACGGCCTCCCGACCCTTGAGCGCGGCGGAGAAGCCCTTGGCCACCTCCTGGATCGTGCCCGCGGGGTACGTGTACATGCGCAACTCGTACAGCTCGCCCCACTTCTGCGGCCCCTGCCATTCCGTCATGCCAGGGATGGGAACCAGGATGTCGTTTTCCTGATAACTCGCGAACTCATTGGCGCCGGGCGGCCACTTCCCGCTCGGGTCTTTCGCCGACGCGGCGCGCACATCCGCGCGGTGCTGCAGGCTTTCATACGGCCAGATGTGGACGAGCTGGTTCAGCGGGCCGATCTCTGTATGCCAGAAGCCGTAGAGCGGCGAGTACTTCTCGCGAGTCGGGTACGACTCCGCGAATTTGGCCTCGTAATCCCGCACCTTGCCGGGGTGGAGGGTGTAGGTCCGAATCTCGTAGATCATGCGTGCGCTCCACTCAATTTGGCGATGAGTCACCACGCCAGTGTACGGGGCCGGGGTGTGCGATGCGAGCGAAACGAAGAGCCGTCGAGCTCAGATGCTTTACGCGGCGAGCTGCCGGGTGCGCTGGTCCACGTAGTGGTTGTGGACGACGCCGATCGCGTGGATGACCCACGCGAGCAGCAGCGACTTCATCTCAGGCCGGCTCGATCTGCAGCACTTCGGTCATGATCAACCGGTACGCGCGCTGCGCCTTGTCGCCGCCCCGAAACTCGAAGTGATATTGCTCGACGCCCGACTTCACGACGAGCTCGCTCGTCGCGCCGAATAGGCCGCGGCCTTCATCAATGCTGCCCACGGCAGTGATCTTGCTGTAGGGCACGCTGACGAATGCCTTGCGTTTCAGCAAGAACGCGCGGTCATAAAAGATGAGCCGCTTGTTCGTGATTCCGACGAAGCCAGTCCCGGCGCCCTTGCAATCGTACACGGCGTACAGGAGCTCGTTTTCGAGCAGCCACGGCACGATCTGGTCCACCTGGCCCTGCTGATCGAAATCGACACGCCCGTAGTCAACGGCCATTGGCGTCCCTCGTGGGTTGTCGGCGGCGATTTCGCGTGCTGCGCCAGATCACAGCGATCGGCTACGCAGGCGCTCCACCTGAGAAATTCAATCGAATTCTACTGCCGCGAAACGCCGCACGGTTTGTAGTCAGGACCGGCCGGCTGCCATCTCTAATTTGGGCGACCACGATGTCTCAGGAGCGCCGGCCGCCAAGCGCGAGGAGACGGTCCTGTTCGAAGGGGAAGTAGGAACCAAGCGTGAGGTTCGTGTGTGATGTACCCAGGGCGTCCGCGATTCGGGAGACCTGCCAGGCCCATGGCACATGGTCCCCGGCCTCGATTCGCTGCCACATGCTCGGCGAGACGCCGGCCCGGCACGCCGCTTCGACGATCGACCAGCGCCTGCCAATCCGCCAGGCACGAACCCGAGACCCGAGCCAGGGTTGGGAGTCGGCCCGAGGATCGGGAGCCGAAACGAGCCGGTCCTCACCCCAGGCCAGTGTCAAAATCGGCAGCAAGTCTGGCAGCGAGTCCGCCGTTATCGGCGCGGCGCCCATCGATCCCACCTCGTAGTCATGGCCGTTTGACGCTGAATCGAATCACGCGGACTTGGCCGCGGCAGCATACGATCGCATCTGGGCGGACTTGACGGAAGCGCAGCGATCTGGGCGATGAGCGTACACCACCGGATGGCGAAAGTCACGGTTCTTAACACTCGAGACGCCGGCGTCCCCGTCGTGGGTGCGCGAACGCGGACTCGTGCCGTTACCGGGGTTGTACGGCGGGAGGTCACGCAGCACCGTTCGGTCGTGGACTCAGGATTTGTCCGCTTTTCAACACCCGAGGGCAGCTGCCGAGCGACATCAGAGATCTTCATGAGCTGCTTTTCGTTTTTGGCCTGCGGGGACATCGTTGACCTCCTGGGTTGGGCTGCCGAGAGATTTCGCGAGCGGTGTCGCCCAAACCGGGGCGTGGCTCCTGATGCGCATCAATCGCGGTGGACGGCCGGATTGGACGAGCTTGCCGACAGGGTAGACATCGACCCTTACACCAGCCTGACATGAGACCAACATAGCAAGCGGTCCTCAAATGAGCCTCAACTGACCCTCAAATGGCGGCGGTGCCGCAGAAATCGTGTGGCAATTTGGTGGCCGTGGTCGGTGGGAGAGGGCTCACCCTCAAATGAGCCTCAACTGAGCCTCAACTGTCAACTGAGCCTCAAATGACGAGTCGCCGCGACCTCCCTGGCCCAGCGACTCTTCCTTCGGTAGTTGGTATCGTCTCACCGTGAGCGGCTACACGGTGTTCCTCGATGAGAGTGACGATCATGGCCGCGTTTCGATCAACCAGGACTCGTCCGTCCTGGCGCCCTGCGGCGGCACCATGGCGCATGCTCAAAGGCTCGATCCGTGCGGTAGACCTGGGTAAATAAATGGACCGCAGTAGTGCGATCGGCGCCGGAGGCCTACGGGCTTCCGGGGCTTTTCTTTGCTGGTTTCCTGGGCGATCAGGACCTGGGTGGGGAGAGGCTTGCGAGGTAGAGCAGCCCTTCTTGCTCGGTGGCAAACTGGTCTAATCGCAGCAGTTGGTTAGCGGCGGTCTCTTGCGTCAGCAGTCGAGCGGCGCGCCCAAGACGCTGGATCTTGAGGCCGACATTGAGCCGCTGGCGGGTTAGTAGGATGCCAGGGTGGGGGCGGCCCTCCGCCTGCCATTGGCGGTGGAGCCGCGTGAAATCCGCTTGATTCTGCGTAGCGATGGCAGCGCCGAGCTCGGTGGCCGTTCGCAATTGTTGCTCGTCGCTTTGCCCCTTCAGGCCGAGATCGCTGGCTAAATAAACCAAGTGGCCCGCCGCTCGAAGCTGGCGGGCCACCTCTTTCTCTTCGAGGCATTCGTCAAGGTACAGGGCGAGCAAGACGTCTTCGCTTCCCTTCGCGCACCGCTTCGTGGTACGCCTGCTCATCCGCTTGGATCGTCTTCTTGGACGCGCGACGCAGATTCTCCGGGAGAAGACTCAGAGAGTATTGCTGAGCCTCTTCGTCTCGCCTTCGGATCTCGTCCATTTCGTCCGGGTGTTCGAATGCATAGGCTAAGGCCTCAAACACCGCCGGCAGGGGTAGGTCGCGATTTTCCGCGATGTGTTCGGCCGATTCGCCCATCTCATAGGCGCACTGGAGTGTGTAGACCCGTACGCCGGTGCCAGCGATGGCCATGTCGTCGGAGCCGGCCTTCTTGGCTAGGTACCGAAATGTAAGTGTCATGCTCGCAGTTTACCCGCCCTTCGCCGTGACGGTCGAACTCAGGAACTTGCCCATCGTCGCGGCGAGCTTCTTCTTGCGCTCCAGGAAGATGTGGCCGTACGTATTGGCGGTCAGGGCGATCTGGCTGTGGCCGAGCTGCTCCATCACGTCGCGCAGCTCGGCGCCCTGGTCGATGAGCAGCGAGGCAGTGGTGTGGCGCAGATCGTAATGGCGCCGCTTCTCGATGCCGATGCGCTCTAACGCTCGCTGGAATTGGCGATCCACGGTTGGCGCGTTCAAGGGGCGCCCGCCGGGCGCGGTGAAGACGAGCTGCCAATCGTTGCCCCATGTGCCGGCCGCGATGCGTTCCTCGGCCTGCCGAGCTCGGTGTTCGCGGAAGAGGTGGACCAGGTAATCACTGAGCGGGAGGTCGCGGCGACTCCGATCGGTCTTCAGCTCGTCGAGGCGATATTCGTGGTCGAAGCGGGCGAGCTGGGCCCGCACGTGGATGACGCCCCGCTCCAGGTCGATGTCGGTCCAGCAGAGGCCGAGGGCCTCGCCCTGGCGCAAACCGAGTGACAGCATGGCGATGTGCAGCGCCTTGAGCGGATCGCCGTCGAGGCCGTCAACCAGGCGGCGCACCTCATCGGGCGTTGGCGGTTTGGCGACTCGCTTGCTCGCGACTTTCGGCGGCGTGGTGAGCGTTGCTACGTTCCGCGTGACGAGGCCCATCTTCATGGCCTGGCCCAACGCCGCGCGGAGGACGACCCGTCCGTAGCGAATGGAGCGGGGTGAGACGCCGGCTTCGACTTCGGAGGCCATGAACTGCTGCACGTGGGCGGGCTGGAGCTTGGCGAGCGGGAGCTTGCCGAGACCCGGCTTGAGATGCACGCGGGTGAGGGACTCGTAGCTCATCCAGGTGGTCTGCCGAACTGACCCGAGGCTGCGCATCGTGTCGAGCCAGTAGTCGAGGAACTCGCCGACCGTGATGCGCTGGTCGGGCAGCGGTAGGCCATCCATCAGCGCCTTCTGCGCTGCGACGAGCTTGGTGTAGACCTGTTCGCGGGTGGGCGCATAGAGGAATTTGCGGGAGCCGTCGGGCTTGTACAGCGCTGCTTGCCAGCGGCCATCGCGCCGGCGGGTGATCGTGCCCTCACCATTTGCGCGCTTTTTCGAGGAAGGCCCACCCACTCGCCGGGCGTTTGCCGTGGCGACTAGCCCCCGCGTCCCGAGCTTGGCACTCGCCGCTTCGGGCGTCCCTGTCGGCTTAGCCGTCGAAGAGCGCTTGGGTTGATTTCGCTCGGCGGCCTTACCTGTGTACGCGGAAGCAGGCATGCTTGCATCCCAAGGAATCGATCCTTCCTTGAAGGATACGTTGATGTCGCGGTTGATGTCAAATCGAGTAGAAGGCGAACGTCAGCGGATGCTGGCGGACGGATTTACGAACGAAATTGGTGGGCCCGGAGAGATTCGAACTCTCAACCAATGGATTAAAAGTCCACTGCGCTGCCGTTGCGCCACGGGCCCGTACGCACGAATTGTAGGGCTTTTGCGAATCGGGACCCGCCCCCCTGACCGTCCATTGGAATCGACGTGACAGACTGGCTGTTGCTCGCTAAGAGCCTGTAGACAAATAAGCCTTCCGATTGTAATGCGCGTGTGAGACAAGGCGAGGGATTGTGACGGGTAATTGTCGTGCGTCGTGAGATGGTAAGCGCATGGCAGTTGACCCGGTACTCGCGAAGAAACTGGCGACGATCTTGCCTTACCTGAACGAGAAGCAACGGCGCCTGATGCTGGCGGCGGAGGCGCGCGCGCTGGGACGTGGAGGGGTCACGCGGGTGGCGCAGGCATCGGGGGTATCGCGCCCAACGATTCAGCGAGGGCTGCGCGAGTTGGCCGGACCGGCCACCGACCCGGCGCGGGTGCGCAACCCGGGAGGTGGCCGCAAGCGCGCCCGGGACAAGGACCCGGGGCTGGTGCCCGCGTTGGAGGAGTTGATCGATCCGGACACGCGGGGCGATCCGATGTCGCCGTTACGCTGGACCTGTAAGAGCACCCGGCAATTGGCGGGTGCCCTGGGTGAGCAAGGGCGCCCGGTCAGTCACGAGGTAGTGGCGAGCCTCCTCCACGAGCTGGACTACAGCTTGCAAGCCCCGGTGAAACGGCTGGAGGGAACCCAGCATGCGGATCGGGACGACCAGTTCGCGTACCTCAACGAGCAGGTCAAGGCATTTCTGGCCCAGGGCCTGCCGGTCGTGTCGGTCGATGCCAAGAAGAAAGAGTTGGTTGGCCTCTTTAAGAACGGGGGCCGGGAGTGGCAGCCCAAAGGAGCACCGGAGTCGGTCCAGGTCCATGACTTCATGGACCGGGAGCTCGGCAAGGCAATCCCCTACGGGATCTACGATGTAGGACAGAACACCGGCTGGGTTACCGTCGGCAACGATCATGATACTGCCGCTTTCGCCGGCGCGACCTTGCGGCGTTGGTGGCAGGCGGTCGGCTCCCAGGTCTACCCAGACGCCAAGCGGTTGCTGATCTCGGCAGACGCTGGGGGGAGCAACGGCTATCGGATCCGGTTGTGGAAAGCCGAGCTCCAGCGGTTTGCCGACGCCACCGGCGTCGAGGTGACCGTTTGCCACCTGCCACCGGGCACGAGCAAGTGGAACAAGATCGAGCACCGGCTCTTTTCGTTCATCACCATGAACTGGCGGGGCCGCCCGCTGATCAGTCATGAGGTCATCCTCAGACTGATCAGCGCCACGACGACCCGCACCGGACTGAGAGTCCGCGCCGAACTCGACAAAGGCGAGTATCCCACGAAGGTGAAAGTCCCGGAAGCGGAGTTCGCCGCCCTGCAGCTGACCCCGCACCAGTTCCATGGGGAATGGAACTACACCATCGCGCCATCTCCCACAACCCTTTCTACCGCCAATGTTATTTCTTGACGTGCTCTAAAGTCGCGATCTCAACGCGACGATCGAGCTTGGGCGCAAATTCGGCTGGCTTAAACAACTGTTTGTGGAGGTCCCAATAGCCCTTGCCGTAACAGACCACGAGTTCGGGATAGTGCAGGTCGAAGAGCGCTCGCAGTTCATTGAGTCGTCCAGGAAGAACCTGACTAACGTAATCAGCGCGGGCAGGGAAATACGCCGCGTACGGCCAATGGGCAAGACTAGGAGCGGGAAGCGGCAACAACTCGGTGAGAAAAGTCTCGCCGTCAGTCCGACCGAGGTGCTCCGCTTGAAAATCGCGCACGGCCGCCTGGCTCTGCCAGTCCGAAGAGCCTGAGAGCCGGAGCACAAGCTTGCTCATGATTGACCAGGTGCGTACGAGTTTGGTTGGATCAAAAGCCTCGTCGTTCTTGAACTGGACCCATCGGCCATGAGCCGGAATGAGATCCTCGATTTGCGCGAACGACAGGCGCCACTGGAGTTCGAGGTCGAAGTCCTCTGAAACGGCCGCGCCTTGCTCTTCCATACCGATGAACCAGAATCTGCCGGCTGGGTTTCCGTAGCCGAGGAAAGCCAGGAGGTGTCGGACCTGGTCGGACGAGAGTAGTCCCGAACTGGCCAAAATCGCCATCCTCCGATGCCGGATGCAGCCATCTGCGGAATTAGTCTAGCGCGACTGAGCCGCCTTTAGGCCCTGGATCTCTACGCAACACTGCGCGTTCGATGCGAACCACCCGATCGCCGATCAAAGGCGAAGGCCCGTGCCGACTGACGTCGTGCGGCGCCTACGGCTATCTCCGTTACGGCCGGGCGCTTGACTTCTTCCGTTTGCGCTCGGCCGCGGCGGCTTCCAGCGCGGCAATCCGCTCGCCGACCAGCTTCTTCACGAGGGCTTCCGGCGGCGGCTTGTCCAGCGGGAAGCGGATGGTGCCCTTGTCGGTGTCGTAGCCAGAAAGCTCGTCCTGATGCGCGTACGCGTTCATCCCGTAGATGGCGTAGTGGCTCGTCCAGGCCCCGAAGTAGATCAGCGTCTTTCCCAGGTGCTTGAACCCCGGCATGCCATAGCCAAAGGATTCGACGGCGTCAGGCGCCGCGGCTTGGATCGCGCGGCGAAGCTCCTCGAGCATTGCGCGTGCGTCGTCCGGCACCGTGGCGAAGTACTCGGCAGTATTTGTTGGTTTCGCGGCCATGGCGTGGCCTCCTCATCGCTCCCCAAGACGCTTGCCTGCATGGGTTGCGTCCCTCTAGAGCTTATCCCAGAGGTGGGCGTTCCAGGCGGACCACGCGTTGCCGAAGGGCCCAGGGTTGAGCTTCCCGATACCGGTGACGCCGGCGGCGAAGACGTACGGCGTCACCTGCCAGTAAAGGGGCAGCTCGGCCGCATCGTCTTTGAGCACCGTGCGCATGATCTGCACCTGGAGGGCCGTCCGCTCGGCCTCGGCGACCGTGACCTGGAGCTTCGCGATGAGCGGGTCCGCCTCGGCGCTGCAATAGCCACCATAGGAGCCAGTCCAGCGGTTCTCGGGCCGCGCGGCTCGGCCGCAGCTATAGTGCTGGTTCTCCCAGCGCAGGCCGATGCGATGGCCGTGTAGCGCGGCGAACCCCTGGGTCGACCGGTACTCGCCGTCGCCGACCCGGTTCTGCGGCATCACCGTCTCGGTCACGGCGGCGCCCGCCTGGCGCCAGCCATCGGCGAAGACCGCAACCGCTTTGACATGGCCCTGCCCGGGCGTGACGCGGATCTCGGTCTCGAGGCGCTCACCGGTCGCGGCATGCACTAGGACGCCGTCGGATCCGGGCTGCCAGCCCCCATCGTCCAGGATGCGGCGGGCCTGGGTGATGTCGCGCGACCATGCTGGGATCGCATCGCGAAATTCCGGGAGGCGCGGATCGTCGGGCGCGATGTAGCTATCGGCGTTACGCCCGAGGCCGGCCAGCTCGACCTCGTTGATCCCGTCCTTGTCGATCGTGTGGTAGAGGGCGCGCCGCACCCGGGGATCCCGCGCTGCCGCGGGCTTGGCCTGGTCGGCCCGGTGCTGGAAATAGAGGCGGAACATCCGGCCGTCCAGGGCGAGAATAGTCGTGTTGCCGGTGCCGGGACCAGCCCAGCCTCGTTGCAGCTCCTGTGCCATGTCGACGGAGATTCCGTCGGGCAGCGCGACGTCTACTTTGCCACCGATGATGTTGGCCATCAGCGTATTGGGATCGGTGAGAAACCGCACCGTGATCGTGTCGATCTTCGGACGGCCCTCGACATAGTCGGAGAAGGCGGCGAACTCGATGAACGCGCCCGGCTGCCATTCGACGACTCGATACGGGCCCGCGCCAATGAAGCTCGTCGTCCAGTACTCGTGGTTGATGAGGCGGTCAGTCTCCCCGCTGGCGAGCAGGTCGCCCAGGATGTGACGCGGGTACGGATCGAACAGCATCTGCTCGGCGAGGGGCGTCGTTCCCTTGAACCGCAGGATGAGCGTCCGCGGATCGGGGCTGGCAACACCGCTGATCAGGTTGCGCGCGTCCGGCAGGTCGTTCGGAATGAGCAGATGCGACAGGATCTCCCAGGCGAAGAGGAAATCGTCTGCCGTGAGTGGCCGGCCGTCCTGCCAGCGAGCGTTCGGCCGGATCCTCCACGTTTGCTCCATCGTTCCGTCCGGCTCGATCCGCCAGCTTCCCTGCTGCACCGAGGGCACCGCCTCGGCGAGCGCGGGCTTCACGGATCCATCGTCCGCGATGACGGTCAGCGTGCGGGTGACCAGGAAGATGGTCTGCTGGGCGCCGCCCGAGGACGATGTGCTCGACCACGGCGCCCAACCCTTCGGCTCCTGGAGGATGCCGACGCGGAGCCGCTTCGGCGCCGTCGCGGGCGCCTGGCTGCCCGCGGTCTCGCCGCCCGATCGCCCCGTGGCCGGTGCGCAGCCCAGGGTCACGAGCGCGATGGTGAGCCAGAGCCAGATCCTGGGTGCCAGCATCCGCATTGCTACCCCACTTCGCTCAATACCGCGGCACACCGTTAGACACGGATACCCGACCGGATCTCGCGACGCGCGCGAGCGCGGTCGTGACGCGCCCTGACGGCTGCAAACGGTTACCGCTCGCGCCCGCGCCCGGCCTGAACGGCCGGAGTGAGTTGACCCGCCTGGCGCAGAATCTCATCCAGACTCGTATCCAGATCGAGCGGCCGATTGCGCAGGTCGCTCTCGTCGCGACCCTCGACGATGGCGTACACCTCGAGCCGGTTGCCCTCTGGGTCGAGGAAGTAGCACGAGACCGTATTGCCCTCAGTGACGTACGAGTGGCTCACCGTGTGGTCGATGGTGACACCACTCGCAATGAATCCGTCGTAGTACGCCTTCACCGCAGCTGGGCTCTCCACCCGGAACGCGATGTGGTTCAGAATCTTGGCGTCGCCCTCGCGGCCGCGGATGAACGCGATCTCATGATCGTCGGACTCCGGGTTCGCGGTCAGGAACACGAGGGTCGTCGGATCGCGATGGCCCTGATGGACGGTGAGCCCCAGCACGTCCCGATAGAACGCCACCATCGTGTCCATATCATGGACGTGGAGCACCACGTGGCTGAGCCCGTTCACTTTTGGCATGACCGTCTCCTTTGGGTGGCTGGTGAATGCGCGGCCGATCCGCGACTGGCGGGCGCCGGTCGCCAGCCCGACCGCAACATCCATCGCGCAGTCTCCGGCGCCAAGTATGACTAGCATACTCGCTGGACCAGGGCGGCGACAGCGCCCTTATGAGCCGCGCGGTCGAGACGATCGACACGAGTAGTGGGAATCGGCTTCGTTAACGCGCGAACGCGCGGCGATCGTTCGAACCGGCGCAGAGTCCGTTGTGCACAAAACGCGCAACCGCGATGCGCACGAATCCCCAGGCCAAGAGCTGCGGGAGTTCGCGTATATTCGGAGCCGAAGCCGTTCCGGATGAGCCGGGCAGCACCTGATCCCCTTGCTCAACCGACATGTGATCGAGACCATGGGACGAGGCGCGCCTCGAGGGCCTACCGATCGCCCTCGTGGCCACATAGGAGGCGTACGTGCTGACCCTGCAACCCGCGGTCGCGGCCGTCGATCCGGTGACCTTCGAGATCATCTCGCACCGGCTGTACCAGATCACGCGCGAGATGGGAGCCACCCTCGAGCGCGTTGGCGGCACCGTCAACACCACCCAGATGAAGGACTGCATGGCCGCGCTGTACCGGGCGAACGGCGAGATCCTCTCCGCGGGCGAGACCACCGGCCAGCACGTCGCCTGCGCCAGTGTGGCGGTCAAGCGCATCATCGAGCGCTTCGCGGATGACGACGGTATCGATCCCGGCGACGTGTTCCTGCTCAACGACCCGTACGTCGCGGCCATCCACCAGTCGGACGTCTACCTCATCTGCCCCATCCATGATGGCGACAAGCTCGTTGCCTGGAGCGCGACGTTCGTGCACGTCATGGACATCGGCGCGATGTCCCCCGGTGGCAACAGTCCCGGCGCCACGGAGATCTGCCACGAGGGCATCCGCATCCCCGGCATCAAGCTCATGGAGCGGGGCAAGCTCCGGCGCGACGTCTTCGACGCGATCACGAACATGACGCGCCAGCCGGGCATGGTGGGCCTCGACCTCAAGTGCGAGATCGCCGCGAACAACGTCGCGCGATCCCGCATGCAGGAGATGTACGCGCAGTACGGGGCCGACCTCATCGACACCGTCTCCACCGAGATGATTCGCCATTCGGAAGTGGTGCTGCGGCGGCGGCTGGGGCAGATTCCTGACGGCGTATGGCACGCCAAGGGCCTGGTCGAGACGACGGAGACGTGGAACGTCGCGCTCACCCTCACCAAGCGGGGCGACCATCTCCTCTTTGACTTCACCGGCACCGATCCGCAGGCCAAGGTGGGAATCAATCTGCCCTTCCACGCGACGATCGGGTGCTGCTTTGCCGCGGTGAGCTCCCTCCTCGGCTGGGACATTCCGAAGAACCAGGGCGCGATGGCGCCGATCGAGGTGATCGCCCCGCCGGGGACGATGTTGAACCCGACCTACCCCGCGCCGGTCTCCTTGTCGACGACCTCCGGCGGCGCCATGGCGCGCTTCCTCGCGGACGGCGTGCTCACCCAGATGGTGGCGTGCAGCGAACAATGGAAACACGAGGCGATGGCCAAACACGCCGGGGGCCGCCGGGCGCGCCACGCCGGCGTGAACCAGTATGGCAACTACTACGTGTCGACGTTTGGCGGCGTTCGCGGCGGAGGAGGCCGCGCTGGCGACGATGGCGTCGACTCCAACGGCCAGGGCACGACGACGATCCACAACGTCGAGTGGGTCGAGTCGAGCTTCCCCCTGCTCTACCTGTTTCGCCGCCACACCCAGGATGGCGCCGGCGCCGGAACCTTCCGTGGCGGGACCGGTGAGGAGGTCGGCGTCACCGTTCACGACGCGCCCGAGGGGAAGGTCAAAGGGATCGCGTACGGCGTGGCAGGCTTCAAGAACTCCGGTCAGGGGCTCTTCGGCGGCTATCCGGCCCCGCCCAGCGTCCTTAGAGCCTGTAGACAAATAAGCCTTCCGATTGTAATGCGCGTGTGAGACAAGGCGAGGGATTGTGACGGGTAATTGTCGTGCGTCGTGAGATGGTAA
>Ga0209726_10003683_pt1 | contig 20499 bp, 13 predicted proteins | sample Subgrocontami54m_FD_187453 | JGI IMG/M metagenome (GOLD analysis project Ga0209726, IMG submission 187453) | Subsurface groundwater microbial communities from S. Glens Falls, New York, USA - GMW46 contaminated, 5.4 m (SPAdes) (version 3) | ecosystem: Environmental > Aquatic > Deep subsurface >... | reverse complement strand
GCTCGGACGCCCTTACGGGCGTCGATCCACCGCGCGCTCACGCGCGCGACTCCAGCGTTGCATCGAAAAGTGGACTACTTATCTCGTTACAGGCCCTTAGCCCGCACTTCGTGTAGAATCCCCGCCCCTTATGCGCGGATATCGCCTGTTCGCGGGAAAGCTCCGGAAGTACCGGCTCTGGGTCATCGGCGTCACCGCGTCGATCTTCCTGGTGGACGTCGTCGGCCTGGCCCCGCCGTGGCTCATCGGGAGCGCCATCGACTATCTGAAGACAGGCGCCGCCCAGGTGCCCGTCCTCGCCCAATTCGCCCTCCTCATCGTCGGAATCGAGCTGATCCGCGCCTGCCTCCGCTTCACCTGGCGGCGCATCGCCTGGGATTTCTCGCGCCGCGTCGAGCTGGACCTCCGCAACGAGCTGTTCGCGAAGGTCGTGCGCCTCCCCCCCGCCTACTTCGACCGCACGACCACCGGCGACCTCATGTCCCGCGCGACGAGCGACGTCGAGCAGGTTCGCATGTTCTTCGGCATGGGCATCCTCGCCCTCATGGACACCGCTACGATTGTCGTGACGACCCTCCCGATCCTCATCTACCTCAACCCCCGCCTCACCCTCTACACGGCCCTCCCGCTGCCGATCCTCGCCATCCTCTGCCAGCGGATCTTCGCGGAGACCCATCGACGCTCGATGCGCGTCCAGGAGCAGTTTGGCGACCTGACCGCGCGCGTTCTCGAAAACCTGAACGGGATCCGCGTCGTGAAGGCCTTCGCGCGCGAGAAGGAAGAGACCGTCCGATTCGACGAGATGTCGCGCGAGTCGGTCGACCTCAACATGCGGCTGGCCCGCATGCAGGCGATCTACGTCCCCGTCTTCACGCTCTTCTTCGAGGCGGGGGCCCTGTTCGTCCTCTGGATCGGCGGATCGGACGTCGTGCGCGCGAAGCTCTCGATCGGCGACTTCCTGCGGTACACGCTCTACCTCGGCTGGGTCACCGGCCCGATGGTCTTCCTCGGGTGGGCGCTCTCCGTCTATCAGCGCGGCGTCGCCTCCATGGAGCGCCTGAACGAGATCTTGAACGTGCCAGATCCGCACGAGGCCGGCGGCGAGGAGGCCTCTCCGCACGGGATCGAGTTCCGCCACCTGACGTTCCGCTACTCCGACGACCGCCCTGAGGCCCTCCACGACGTCTCCTTCTCCGTCGCCGCCGGGTCGCGCGTCGCCATCGTCGGCCGCACCGGGTGCGGGAAGACGACTCTGGTTCACCTCCTGGCACGGCTCTACGAGCCGCCCGAGGGGACGGTGTTCATGGGCGGGAAGGACGTGCGGACCCTCTCGAGGGCCTCCGTCCGGCGCCTGCTTGGCTTCGTCCCGCAGGACGGGTTTCTCTTCTCGGACACGATCGCGGAGAACATCTCGTTCGGTCTGGAGCGGCCAGACCGCGCGCGGGTCGAGGGGGCCTCGCGGATGGCGTGCCTCGACGAGGCGATCGCCACGTTCCCCGAGGGGTACGAGCAGGTCGTGGGCGAGCGGGGCGTGACGCTCTCCGGCGGCCAGCGCCAGCGTGCCTGCATCGCCCGCGCCATCGCGACCGAGGCGCCGGTCCTGATCCTCGACGACGCCTTCTCCAGCATCGACGCGGCGACCGAGGAGCGCGTCCTCGCCGGGATCCGCGAGGCGGGGAAGGGGAGGACGGTCCTCGTCATCTCGCACCGCCTGTCGAGCATCGCGGATGCGGACTCGATCGTGGTCCTGGACCACGGAAGGGTCGTCGCGCAGGGGACGCACGCGGAGCTGCTCGCGCGCGGCGGGCTGTACGCCGACCTCTGGCGCCGCCAGCAGCTCGAGGAGTCGCTCGAATAATGGCCCTCACGCACACCGCATTCATGGAGGAGGAGGTCAAGCGCGGGTTCGACCCGCGGCTTGCGCGACGCTTCTTCGCCTTCGTGTGGCCGTACCCGGGACTCCTCCTGTCGGGTTTCACGACGCTGTTCCTGGTCCGGATGGCCGGGATCGCCGGGCCGTACATCACGAAGCTCGCCATCGACAAGTACATGTCCGCGCCCGGCCCCGTGGCAGAGCGGCTCACGGGGATCCACTGGCTCGCATTCGCCCTGCTGGGCGTCGCGGTCGTCCGGATCGTCTCCGACTACTTCCAGACGCTCCTCACGCTCCTCCTCGGGCAACGCGTGATGCACGACCTGCGGATGCGCGTCTTCAACCACATGCAGGGGCTCGACCTCGCCTACTACTCGCGCAACCCGGTCGGCCGGCTGATGACGCGCGTCACGACGGACATCTCGGCGCTGAACGAGATGTTGACCTCGGGCGTCGTCGCCATCGTGGGGGACGTCGTCACGCTCGGCGGCGCGTTGATCGCGATGGCTTACCTGGACTGGCGGCTCGCGCTCGTCGCCCTCTCGGCGATCCCGCCGATGTTGTGGGGGACCCGCGTCTTCCGAAGGCTCGCGCGGCAGATCTACCGGGTCTCGAGGGCCAAGATCGCGCGCCTGAATGCCTATCTGAGCGAGAGTCTCTCGGGAATGAAGATCGTCCAGCTCTTCCGCCGGGAGGCGGAGAGCTACCGGCGGTTCGACGAGTACGGGAAGGACCTGTTCGAGACCCACATGCGGGGGCACCTCTACGCGGCGGTCTTCTTCCCGTTCATGGACGTCATGCGCGCCTCGGCCATCTCGCTCGTGATCTGGTACGGGGGCGGCCGCGTCGTGCAGGGGACGGTCTCGCTCGGGACGATGATCGCCTTCATCGCCTACCTCGAGCGCTTCTTCCAGCCGATCCGCGAGCTCGCCGAGAAGTACAACATCCTCCAGAACGCGATGGCCGCGGCGGAGAAGGTCTTCTCGGTGCTCGACGTGGCGCCCGGGGTGAAGGACCCGCCCGCGCCGAGGCCGCTCCCCGACGTGAAGGGGGAGGTCGAGTTCCGCGGCGTGTGGTTCGCGTACGAGGGGGACCGCCACGTGCTGAAGGAGATCCAGTTCGCCGTCCGCCCGGGCGAGATGATCGCGCTCGTGGGGGCGACGGGGTCGGGGAAGACCTCGATCGTGAACCTCCTCTGCCGCTTCTACGACGTCACGAGGGGGCAGGTCCTCGTGGACGGCGTCGACGTGCGGGAGGTGGCCCAGCAGGAGCTCCGCCGGCGGATCGCCATCGTGTTGCAGGACGTGTTCCTCTTCACGGGGACCGTCGCCGAGAACATCGCGATGGGGGACCGCGGGATGACGCGTGAGCGCGTGATCGAGGCGGGGAAGGCCGTGCACGCCGATCCGTTCATCCAGGGGCTTCCGGGGGGGTACGACGCGCGCGTGAGCGAGCGCGGTTCGACGTTCTCGGCGGGCCAGAGGCAGCTCCTGGCGTTTGCGAGGGCCCTCGCAGCGGACCCGCGGATCCTGATCCTGGACGAGGCGACGGCGAACATCGACAGCGAGACGGAGCACCTGATCCAGGACGCGATGGAGCGGCTCCTCTCGGGGAGGACGAGCGTCGTGATCGCGCACCGACTGTCGACGATCCGCCGCGCGGACCGGATCCTCGTGCTTCACCACGGCGAGATCGTGGAGAGCGGCACGCACGACGAGCTGCTGGCCCGGAAGGGCGTCTACGCGCGCCTCCACGAGCTTCAGTACGCCGAGCCGGCGGAGACGTAGTATACTGGCCGCGATGATTCCCGAGACGGCGATCGGGGGGGAGGCGCGGGAGTTTCCCGCGACCCGCTGGACGGCCATCCTCGCGGCGCGGGACGACGACGCGGCGAGGAGGAGGGCCCTCGAGGAGCTGATCGCGGCCTACTGGAAGCCCCTCTACTTCTACGTGCGGCGCAAGGGGCTCCGCGTCGAGGAGGCCAAGGACGCCGTGCAGGGGTTCCTCGTCCACGTCCTCGAGAAGGACTTTCTCGGGCGCGCCGACCCCCAGCGCGGGCGCTTCCGCGGGTACCTGAAGGCCTCCTTCGACCACTTCCTCGTCAACCGCCACGAGCAGGCGACGGCGCAGAAGCGCGGGGGAGGCGTCCAGACGATGCCGCTCGACTTCGAGGTCGCAGAGCGGCAGGCGGATGGGGTCCCGCAGGACCCCGGCGCGGCCTTCGACCGCGAGTGGGCCGTCGGCGTGATGGAGCGCTCGCTCGCGCGGCTCCGCGCGGAGTACGAGAACGGCCATCGCCGCGGGCCGTTCGAGGTCCTCGCGCGGTTCCTCACTCCGGGCGCCGCGCCCTCGCACGAGGAGGCTGCGCGGGAGACCGGACTCGGCGCCGTTGCGTTCAAGACGGTCCTCCACCGCGCGCGTGTCCGCTTCCGCGAGCTGGTGCGGGAGGAGGTCGCCCACACCGTCGCATCGGCGGAGGACGTGGAGGCCGAGATCGCGGAGCTCGTGAGGGCCCTGCGGACATGAGCGCTGCCTGCCCGCGCTGCGGAGCGGCCCTGACCGACGGGGGGCTCGGCGTGTGTGCCGCGTGCCTCCTCGAGGCCCCGCTCGATCCGGTCGTGGTCGGCGGGACGGTCGAGCTGGCGGAGGAGATCGGCCGCGGCGGGATGGGGAGCGTCTACCGGGGCCGCCACCTGCGCCTGGGGCACACCGTCGCCGTGAAGCTCCTCCCGGAGGCCCTCGCCTCCGACCCCGCCTTCCGCGCGCGATTCGAGCGCGAGGCCCGCGCGCTCGCGGCGCTCCGCCACCCGAACATCGTCGCCGTGTACGACTCGGGCGAGGAGGCGGGGCAACCGTACATCGTCATGGAGCACGTCCCGGGCGGCCGCGTCTCGGAGCGGCTGCCGCTGGACGTCCCCAGGGCGATCGAGGTCGCGGTGCAGGTCTGCGACGCCCTCGCCTGCGCGCATCGCGCGGGAATCGTCCACCGGGACGTGAAGCCGGACAACCTGCTCCTCGACGCGGAGGGACGCGTGAAGGTGGGGGACTTCGGGATCGCCACCATCCTCGGCGCGGACCCGCGGCAGGGGAGGCTGACGGCGTCGGGCGCGGCGGTCGGGACGCCGCACTACATCGCGCCCGAGGCCCTGGCGGGGGCCGCGCCCGATCCGAGGATGGACCTCTACTCGCTCGGCGTGACGCTCTACCAGATGGTGACCGGGCGCCTCCCCGTCGGGGACTTCGCGCCTCCCCCGCGCGTGCTCGACCGGGTCATCCGCCGGGCGTTGGCGCCGAGGCCCGAGGACCGGTACGCGAGCGCGGAGGAGATGCGCGCCGACCTCCGGGGGGCGCTCCAGTGTGCGACGCCGGACGAGATGGCGCCGGAGGAGCGGACCTGGATCCGCGTCGTGGCGCTCCTTCAGTCGGTGGCGGCGGCGGTGGCGGTGTGGGCGCTTCTGGAGTCGATCCGCCCGAAGGTGATCGGCGCGGACGAGGTGAGCCCGCTGGTCATGATGGGAGAGGAGAGGCTGCCCGGGGGAAAGTTCCTCTCGCGGGCGCGGTTCGAGACGTGGCCGACATTTGCAGCGGTCCTCGCCCTGGCGCTGGCCGCGGCGGCGTACGGGGTCCTGAGGGGGCACTGGCGGCGCGCGGGGCTGGACCGGGCCTGCCCCGACCGGCCCGTCGCGGAGGCGAGGTGGGTGGTCGTCGTGGGGGTCGTCTCGTGCGTCGTCTACGCCCTCCGGAAGCTCCTGGAGGGAATTGGCGTGAAGGCGGGGATGTACCTGATCCCGATCCTGGGCGGGGCGATCCTGTTCGCGGCCCTCTACGCGGCATGGGTGACGGTGCTGCAGTCATGGCGGGTCGGGAGGCCCCTGACCCGCTCGCCGCTGCTCTTCGTCGGATTTGCGCTGGCGATCGTGCCGCCGACGTGGGAGCTGTTCCTGTACCTGTCGACGTGGAGGCCTTGATGGGGCGCCCTGGCGTTCGCGGCGAAGGGGGACGCTCCGCGTCGCCCGGACTGGGCGAACCGGCTGGTGTTGGTGAAGGGCGCCAGCATGGGTCCCGGGAGCGGGCGAAGATCACTATTGCGGTTCCTCGCGCGGGGCCGGAGAATCGGGTGGGTGAGGGATGGCACGGCGGCCTTGGTGAGCGCACGTGGCCATGTCGTCCTCCACCGGTTCCGGTCCCCACCCCGATCCGCTCCGCATCCTCGCGGGGGGGATGCAGGCCGGCCTCGTCGGCCCGCCCGACCTGACCTTCACCTCGGACGAGAGCGCCCCATCCGAACTCAAGCGCTGGCTCTCTTCGCACGGCGTACGCGAGGGGCTCGACGAGGAGGCGATCGCGACGCTCGCGGCCGCCCTCCGGTCGGGCGCGCCCGTGACCTGGCCCGTCTACGTCGCCCATGGCGTCCCGCCGCGCGCCGCGTCGTCAGGGGGCCTGTCCGTCTCCTTCCCCTCGGGGACGCTCGTGCGCAGGGGACAGGAGGTCGGCCAGGCCCTCGCACCGGGCCCCGCGCAGCCGGGAAAGCGCGTCACCGGGGAGCCGATCCCCCCGCCCCCCAAGCCCCTCCCGCCGCTCCGCGCCGGCGAAGGCGTCCAGACGCAGGCGCGGGCCTGCATCGCGGCCGTGGATGGCTACCTCGTCGTCCACGACAACCGATTCGAGGTCCTGCCGCTCCTCCGCGAGGCCGCCGACCGGATGTCCGTCGACCTCCTGCTGAGGCCCATCGCCGAGGGCTCCCAGCGGGTCACGCGCGCGCTGCTCGAGGAGGCGGCCGCGGCCCGCGGCTTCTCGGGCGAGGTCCCCTGGGGCGACATCGAGAGGGCGCTCACGGAGCCAATCCAGAGGGGCTCGGAGCCGCGCGTCGTCCGGTACCTCGAGGGTACGCCGTCCACCGACGGGACCCCGGCTCGCGTCGAGATGGCCATGGACGTGGGCCTCGCGGCCGCGGGGGAGGTCGACCCGGACCACGTCGATTTCCGGGAGCGCGCCGCCGTCAAGGTCGTCCGCGAGGGCGACCTCCTTGCGCGAAGGGTCGCCGCGGTCCCGGGCAGGCCGGGTCGGGACGTCTTCGGCCGCGACATCCCGCCCGCGCCCCTGGGCGACGCCGCCCTCGCGCCCGGGCGAAACGTCGAGGTGAGACGCGGGACGGAGTTCTACGCCAAGGCGGCGGGGTGCGTCGTCCTCGCCGACGGCGTCCTCTCGGTCGACCAGGCCTTCGAACGGGACGGGGACGTCGACATGACGGTGGGGAACATCTCCTTCGCGCAGGGCGTGGTCCGCGTGAAGGGGACGGTGCGCGACGGGTTCCGCGTCTCGGCGGGATCTGACCTCTGGGTCGGCGGGGCGGTCGAGGACGGCCTCCTCGACGCGGGGGGATCGGTGACCGTGCTGGGCGGCGTGGTCCAGAAGGGGCGTGGACGCGTCGTCGCGCGGGAGCGCATCACCGTCGGATACGGCGAGAGGGCCTATCTCGAGTGCGCCGGGCCGGTCACGATCCGCAAGAGCGCCATCAACTGCCACGTCCTCGCGGGGGGCCTCGTGGAGGTCCTGGAGGGGCGCGGCGTGGTCCGGGGCGGGATGATCCTCTCGGGGGAGCGGATCCGCGTGAAGGAGGTCGGCACGGAGGCGGGGGTCCAGACCGCGCTTTGCCTCTACCCGATCACGCCGGAGGTCAAGGGCCTGGAGGAGGAATTCGAGGGGCTGCGAGGGAAGCTTGCGCAGGTGGAGCACGTGGTCGGGACGGACCGCGAACAGGCGCGGGGACTGCTGGCGACGCTGGCGCCGGAGAAGAGGGCGTACATGGAGAGGCTCCTCCTGGCGCGGGACCTCCTCGACAAGCAGATTGAGGGCGTGCACGCGGAGCTCCTGGCGGGGATCGCCAGGTGGGAGGCGGTCGGACGAGGGACGCACCGGATCGACGTGCTTGGGCAGGCCCATCCGGGGACGATGATCGAGGTGTGCGGCGCGCGGCTGGAGGTGACGTCGACGCTCTCGCACGTGTCGTTCTGGCTCGACCCCGAGACCCGCGAGGTGCGCCACGGGCCGTTGATCGAGCGTGTGTTCGTCTCGGGGGAGGTCGTTTGCGCGGCGGCCGCGGGGTCCGCGGAGGCCTCGTCCGCCCGTCGCCCTCCATCGCGGATCCTGGCGGACCTGCGGGCGCGTCTCGACGCGAGCCACGCCTCGATGTCAGGGGGGAGCCCGGAGCCCCACACGCGCACCAAGACGACGCGCCACGGCCGCCCGGAGTGACGCGAGGCCGCACGTCCGCCGCCTACGACGCGGGGGGCTTCACCTCGGGGATGCGCAGGCTCGCGTGGCAGCGCGGGCAGGGGATTGACTTGCTCGCGAGAAAGCGCCGGAGACTCACGACAATCCGCCAGGCATCCCCGACGGAGCGCCGGAGACCCGCGACGATCCGCCGGAGACCCGCGACGATCCGCGGAACATCCCCGACAGAGCGCCGGAGACCCGCGACGATCCGCCGGAGACTCGCGACAGAGCGCCGGAGACCCGCGACGATCCGCGGAACATCCCCGACAGAGCGCCGGAGACCCGCGACGATCCGCGGAACATCCCCGACAGAGCGCCGGAGACTTGCGACAGAGCGCCGGAGACTCGCGACGATCCGCCGGAGACCCGTGATGATCCGCGGAACATCCCCGACAGAGCGCCGGACGAACGCGACAGAGCGCCGGAGACCCGCGACGATCCGCCGGACATCCCCGACAGAGCGCCGGACAAACGTGACCGTCCGCCCAGGCTCCGGGACAGCCCGACAGCGGTCCTCGACGTGACGTTTTTCTCCATTTGGAGACCGACCCCGCCCCCGCTCTCCATGAGGAGTCTCCGCTTGGATGCACCCCCCCTTTCGGCGCCCTCCACGCCACTTTACGATCCATCCCCCCTCTCTTCACCTAAGCTCGACTTTTGCCATCCTCCGAGGGCCAGTTTGTACGTAACCCTTTGTCCCACAAGGGTGGTCCGATTATTTCAACGAACGAGGGGAGGGGCCGCTCGTTGAATAATTCCGTGCGCCCGGCGCCAACCCGCATGGCGCTTGGATCGCCGGGTGACAAAGAAGGGCAAAAGTCGAGCTTAGGAGATCGACAGGATTCTGACTGAGAGAAGCAGGGAGCATGACGTCCAGTTCTGGACACCGCACGCGCTGGCATGCCATCCGATGTGGGCGGAGATCCGAGGTCTCGCCGATCGCACGCTGCGGATGCTCGGCTGGTCCACCGAGCCGCCACCGTACGGCCGCTCCACCTACGTGCCCATCACCCCGCGCGATGGCCTCGATCGCTGACCGCGGGGCGGCTCCCGGATTCGAGGCGTGAGTTCCCCGCCGGATTTCACCGCCAAGCCGCCAAGCCGCCAAGGGCGCCAAGTCGCTGACCAAGTCTCGTGGCGTCGTCTCGTGTGGCGGACCCTGCGTCGCCCTACGCGATCCACGCCAGGACAGCCTGCCTGGCGATGACGGTCAGCATGAGGAAGGTCAGCGAGAAAGCCCACACGAACGACCTCCCCTTGCCCCTCAGCAGCTCGCCAAGCTCGCCGTGCGTCGATTGGACCGCGCAGAGGACCCCGATGAGCGTCATGCAGTTCCAGAGGCCGAACGCCGCGAATCCCCGCCAGCGGCCGAAGCAGAAGACGCCCGCCAGGCCGCCGCTCAGGTATGAGAGGAGGATGACCTCGAGCGCGAACGCCAGCCAGAAGATCCAGGGCATCTCCAGGCTGGCGATCGCCCACCTCGCCCGCGAGACCTCGGGTGGGACGCCAAGCTTGAACCAAATGTCCTCCTTGAAGTCGCTCGCGAGGAAGTCGCCGTGGAGGTAGGCGTATCCACGCGAGTTCCGCGTGGGGCCCTCCAGGACCCTCTCATCACCTACCCAGCCCTGGCCTCGGTCGAAGTACTCCGCGCGCAGCGGCGGTCGCGCCGCAGGATCGCCGTCGAGGATGTAGTCGCCGAGCACGTACGGCCGCAGCGGGAGCTTGATCCCGCCGTACGTCGAGGTCGCGCGCATCGGGTAGTAGGGGCGGTCCGTGTCGAACTCGACGTAGAGGCACGGCCAGCGCTCGTCCAGGTCGTGGATTCGGTGCCACGTGGTCGGAAACTGCTCTCGTAGCTCCTTCACCGAGGAGACCCAGCCCAGGATGAAGCAGTGCCCCCCGTCGCAGTACGGGGAGAACGCCGCGGCGTCGACGCCCCGTTCGGCCCGAGGGCCCCCCGAGCGACGACAGGAGGGTAGCCCAGAGCACCGGGTAGACCTGGGTGCACTGGACTGCCGTCATCAGCCCCGCGAGCCTCTCAGAGGCCAATGACGAGGGCTTCGTCCCGGGAAACCTCGGGAACTCATCCAACACGTCGACGAGCACCCGACCCGCAGCGCCGCGGACGGGGACGATCCAGAGGGCCTGGTCCCATAGGGAAGGCGGGGGGTATGCCAGACGCGGCTCCGCGCCCGCGCCCGCGCCCGCGCCCGAGAGGCCGCAACCCGTGCCCATCGCCCGCGCCCGTACCCCGTGCCCGTAGCCCGTGCCCGTAGCCCGTGCCCGTAGCCCGTAGCCCGTGCCCGTAGCCCGTAGCCCGTGCCCGTAGCCCGTGCCCGTAGCCCGTGCCCGTAGCCCGTGCCCGCCCGCGCCCGATTCCCTGCCTTCACGCTCAAGGCGGACACAGGCGCGCCACGGACCACGGACCACGGGTCACGGGTCACGGGCAAGGGGTACGGGTTGCGGCCTCTCGGGCGCGGGCGCGGGCGCGGGCGCGGAGCGTTGTCGATTGATCCTCTCGTTTTCCCTCTTCAGCACCGCCTCCAAACCTCTTCCACCGCCGTTTGTTGACCGTCGGCCGGGGCGCGTGATAACGTCCTGCGCTTTTCCGGAGCGGGTCCACGCATGGCCGACGATCAGAGACAGAATCGAATCGCCCACATGGAGGCGCTCAGGGGCATGGGCGTCGATCCCTTCGGACGCAAGTTCCCTGGCGCTACCCCCCTCCAGACCGCAAACGACGCCTACGTCGAGGGGAAGGGCGACGATCAGGCCTCCTTCACAGTCGCGGGCCGCATCGTCATGATCCGCGACTTCGGCAAGGCCGCCTTCCTCGTCCTCCAGGACTGGTCCGGTCGACTCCAGGTCTATGCCCGCAAGGACGCCCTCGGCGAGGCCAGGTTCGCCATCTACAAGAACCTCGATATCGGCGACATCGTCGGCGGACACGGGAAGCTCGGGAAGACCAGGACCGGCGAGACCACCCTCTTCCTCGACGACCTCTGCATCCTGTCGAAGTCCCTCCTGCCGCTGCCGGAGAAGTTCCACGGCCTCCAGGATGTCGAGATCCGCTACCGACAGCGCTACGTCGACCTCATCGCCAACCCCGAGGTGATGAGGACATTCCTCAGGCGCTCCCGGACCATGTCCGAGATCCGCCGCTACCTCGACGAGCGCGGCTTCGTCGAGGTCGAGACGCCCATGATGCAGCCCATCCCCGGCGGCGCCTCGGCCAGGCCGTTCACCACGCACCACAACACCCTCGACATGGACCTTTATCTCCGCATCGCTCCCGAGCTCTACCTCAAGCGGCTCCTCGTCGGCGGGATGGAGAAGGTCTACGAGATCAACCGCAACTTCCGCAACGAGGGGATCTCCACCCGCCACAATCCCGAGTTCACCATGATGGAGCTGTACCAGGCGTACGGCGACCTCGGGGACATGATGGAGATCACCGAAGGCCTCGTCACCCACCTCGTCTCCCAGGTCTCCCCCGATCTCAAGCTCAAGTGGGGCGAGGTCGAGCTCGACTTCGCGCGCCCGTGGTCCAGAAAGCCGTATTTCGAGCTGTACCAGGAGCACGTGAAGGTCGATTTCAAGGATATCGACGCCGTGACCGCCAAGGCGAAGCAGCACGGCCTCGAGGTCAAGGGGAGGACGTCGGCAGCCCTGGCGAACGACCTGTTCGAGATGTACGTCGAGCCGTACCTCAGGGGACCCGTGTTCGTGACGGAGTACCCCACGGCGATCTGCCCCCTCACGAAGGCGAAGGCCGACCGCCCCGAGGTCTGCGAGCGGTTCGAGATGTTCGTGAACGGGATGGAGATGGCGAACGCCTTCACGGAGCTGAACGACCCGATCGACCAGCGCCAGCGCTTCGTCCGCCAGCTCGAGAACAAGGACGAGGGGATGGCGCGGCTCGACGAGGACTTCCTCAACGCCCTCGAGCACGCCATGCCGCCCGCGGGGGGCCTGGGGCTCGGGATCGACCGGGTGATGATGCTGCTCACGAACTCAGCGAGCATCCGAGACGTGATCCTCTTCCCGCTGTTGCGCGAGGCCGGCGCGCCGAAGGATGAGGAGACCTCACGGTGACGCCCTGACGGGCGTCACCCCCCCGCGCCCTTACGGGCGCGACTCCAGGGATCCTGGGCGTGTACAAGCTCTTCGTCAGCTTCCGATACCTCCGCACGACCCGCGTGGCCGTGCTGCCGATCGCGTGCGTGACCATCGGCGTGATCGCCCTCCTCCTCGTCACCTCCGTGATGGGGGGCTTCTCGCGCGACCTCCGCGCACGCATCCGCGGGACCTCGAGCCACATCGCCGTCTTTGGCCCAGGCGACCCCCGCACGCCGTTCGCCGATTGGGAGACCGTCGCCGAGACCATCCGCCGCGTCCCCGGCGTCGTCGCCGTCTCCCCCCACCTCGAGTGGCCCGTGCTCGCCGGCCAGCGGATGCGCCAGGCCGAGATGATCGGCATCGACCCCAGCCTCGAACCCAAGGTCGGCGAGTGGGCCGACTACCTCTTCGACGGCAAGACCCCCGACTTCACCCTCGACGGCGTCAACCAGACCCCGCCCGGCGCCATCATCGGCTGCGACATGCTCTCCCGCTACCGCGCCCGGGACTGCGTCATCCTCGTGGACCGCCTGGAGGCCGATGCCGACCCTGAGGCCCTCAAGCGAATCACACTCCTCACCCGCGGCGTCCTCCGCCTCCTCAATCGCGGCGACCGCTTCACCGTGATCGCCTTCGGAGGCGGCCTCCAGGAGATGTCGCCTGGCAGGCTCCTGGAGCGCGAACCGCCCGCCATGGAGCGCGCCGAGCGGTTCCTCGATGCGCTGGAAACCGGCGGGCCGTCGAACGCGCTCGCGGCCCTGCGGCGAGCGGGTGCCTACAGCCCCGTCGGCGATCGCTCCTTCCGCATCGTCGTCGTTTCCGACGGTTCCGGCTGGCGGCGCGTCCGAGGCATCCTGGACTCCCCCCAGGGGCGGGAGTTCTGGGGAACCGTCTACGACCTCGACGCCGGCTCCAAGGACACCGGCAGCTTCGAGGCCGCGCGCGACCTCCTGACGGGGACCTACCGCGGCGGGAACCTCAACATCGTCAGCGGGCGCCTCGTCGGCGGGGGATTCCTCTCGATCAACGGCCAGCTCACGATCGTCGGGATGTTCAACTCCGGGATGGCCGAGTACGACTCCAACTACATCTACGTCCCGCTCGAGGTCGCCCAGAAACTCGTTGGAGCCGACGGAAAGGTCAACCGGCTCGCCGTCGCCGTGCAGGACTTCGAAAAGGTCGCGGAGATGCGGGAACGGATCCGCAAGGCCATCTCCGACGCCGGCCACGGGCGCTTCACCGTGATTACCTGGGAAGACGAGAAGGCCGGCTTCCTGCGCGCCGTCTCCGTGGAGCGCCAGGTCACCTCGATCCTGATGGGCTGCGTCACGATTGTCGCGGGCTTCTGCGTTCTGGCCATTCTCCTCATGCTGGTCCGCGAGAAGACGCGAGACATCGGGATCCTGCGGGCCCTCGGCGCGACCGTGCCGGGGATCGCGTTCACGTTCCTTCTCGAGGGGTTCCTCATCGGCCTGACGGGGACCGTCTTCGGCCTCGTGATCGGCTTCGACCTCGCGGACCACCTGAACGAAGTCGTCGACTACATCTACGCCGTCACCGGCTGGTCCCCCTTCCCGAAGGACCTCTACCTCCTGGACAAGATCCCAACGGTGCCGGTGTACACGGAGTCGCTCTACATCGGCGGCTTCGCGATCCTCGTCAGCGTACTTGCGGCCGTCTACCCCGCCGTCAAGGCGGCGCTCTTCCACCCCGTGGAGGCGCTCCGCTATGAGTGACGCGACGCGGCCGATCCTGCGCGTGGACGGCCTGCACCGGACCTACCGGATGGGGGAGAGCGACCTCCACGTCCTCCGCGGGATCGACCTGGAGGTCCGCACGGGCGAGGTCCTCGCGATCATGGGGCCGAGCGGCGCGGGGAAGAGCACGCTCCTCCACCTCCTCGGCATGCTCGACCAGCCGACGCGCGGAAGGGTCTTCTTCCAGAACATCGACCTCGCCGCCGCCTCGGGGTCAACTGCGGCCTCGATCCGCAACAAGTCGTTCGGCTTCGTCTTCCAGTTCTTCTACCTCGTCCCCGAGCTGACCGTCCTCGAGAACGTCACGGTCGCCGCGATGGTCGGGACGTCGACGCTCGCGTGGCCCCTCGCGAGGTGGGGTGCGTACGGCCGCGCGCGCCGCATCCTCGACCGCTTGGGGATGTCGCATCGGCTCCAGTCGTTTCCGACGCAGCTCTCGGGGGGCGAGCGGCAGCGCGTCGCCATCGCGCGCGCGCTCATGAACGACCCCGACGTGATCTTCTGCGACGAGCCGACGGGAAACCTCGACTCGGCCACCGCGAGCGAGATCCACGCCGTCCTGAAAAAGCTCAACCGCGAGCTGGGAAAGACGCTCGTCATCGTCACGCACGACGAGCGGATCGCCGAGATCGCCCACCGCGTGGTGAAGCTCGTCGACGGAAAGGTCGTCGACCAGCAGGAGCGGGAGCCGCTCGTGCCGTCCGCCTCCACGACCGGCGCGGAGCCGTGGGCCGCCGCGTCGGGGGACGGCGCCGCGCCGAGCGGCTGGACGAGGCGGGTCACGCTCGGCCTCGTCCTCGCGGCGGCCTTCCTCGGGTGGGGCGGGTGGAAGTGGGGGAGCTCCGTGTACCAGGCCCTGGCCGACGGCGAGCCCCCCGTGAGGGTCGTGGCGCTCTCCGCGGCACTCGCCGGGATCGCGGCGCTCGGCTGCCTGGCGGCGCGGGACATGGGACGCCGCCTCGGCGTGCTCGTCTCGCTGATCGCCGCGGCAGGCTTCGGCGCGCCTCTCGTCGTGGAGGCGGCTCGGACGGCGGCGGAAACGTGGGTGCTCGCCGTCCCCGTGCAACTCAGGTTCCTGCTGGCGCTCTCGTGGCTCCTCCTCGCCGCCACGGCGACCCTTGCGAGAGGGCGGGACCGGGCCCAGGTGTGGGTCGCCTTCGGCACCGCGCTGGCATTCGCGTCGCTCGTCGCCGCCGGGCTCTGGGGACGCTCCCTCCTCCAGCCGCGCGCGGGGATCGACCAGCAGTGGGTCACGCTCCTCTGCGTCGTGGCGGGCGCGACGTTCGTTGAGTGCGTCTTCGCCCTCATCCTCTCGGGGATCCGTGGCTGGTACGCCTCCGCGGTGCTCCTCCCCTTCCTCGCCGTGACCGTCCTCGCCTCCGCCGGCTACCTCTTCCTCCGCACGGGCAACCAGCCCGCGCTGATCGACGCCGCGACGGCGCTCGGCGGCCTCCTCTTCGTCGGGCTCCTCGGATCCCCCGCGCTGCGCAAACGCCTCCGCGCGTGACAGATGCCGGTTGACTTCCGGGCCTCCCGACCCTATAAGATCTTGCCTCAAATGAGCTAACGGAGGGACCGGCATGCCTCTCGTCCGCGTGAAAAACGGCGATAAGAAGGGTCAGGTCTTCGAGGTCAAGGAAGAGGTCATCACCCTCGGCCGCGAGACCACGGAGACGATCCAGATCCTCGACCACGGCGTCTCGCGGCAGCACGCCGAGATCTTCAAGGTCGGCGAGATGTGCTTCGTCCGCGACCTGAACTCCACCAACGGCACGTTCGTCAACGACGTGCGCGTGACCGAGGAGCTGCTGCGCGCGGGCGACCAGCTCCGCATCGGGACCACGGTCCTCGTCTTCGAGGACCGCCTCCCCGCCTCCGGGGACGAGAAGGAGCTCGACATCGAGCGGGCGGAGGACACCCAGGCCGAGCACGTCGGCAGCACGATCGAGCTGAAGCTCGACCGCACGGCCGAGCTGCGCGAGAAGATCAAGTCGCTCGGCGAAGAGGTGGAGTCGAAGAACCTCGCGACGCTCTACGAGATCGGGAAGATCATCGGGACCGAGCGCGAGATGGCGGGGATGACGAAGAGGATCCTCGACCTCGCCGTCGAGGCCGTCGGCGCCGAAGGCGGGTACGTCTTCATCCTCGACAAGACGACGGGGAAGCTCTACCCCCGCGCGACGGTGCAGAAGGGGACCACGGAGGAGAAGGTCTCGAAGACGATCATCAAGCGCGTGATGCAGTACTCGCGCTCGATCCTGACGAGCGACGCGCTTGCCGACCCGCGGTTCGCGATGGCGTCATCGGTGGTGATGAAGAAGATCAAGTCCGTGATTTGCGCGCCGCTCCAGTCGATGGACAAGGTGATCGGCGTGCTGTACCTCCAGAGCAACAAGCTGGAGGGCTCGTTCACGGCCGACCAGCTCGAGCTGGGGACGGCGATCGCGATTCAGGCGGGGATGGCGATCACGAGCATCGCGAGCGCGGAGAAGGTGCGGAAGTCGATGACGAGCACGATCCGCGCGCTCGTGACGGCGATGGAGATGAAGGACCCGAAGCGCCAGGGGCACGTCCAGAGGGTCGCGGATGCCTCCATCGCGGTCGCGCAGCAGCTCAGGCTCACGAAGGGCGAGGTCGCGAAGATCCACCTGGGCGCGCTCCTGCACGAGGTCGGCAAGATCGGGATCGCGACGCCGCACCCCGACCCGAATACGGCGAAGGCGGAGTACATCCAGTTCGGCGAGAAGATTCTCGCGAACATGGAGGGGTTCCAGGACGTGCTGCCGATCGTGAAGTTCCACCGCGAGCACTGGGACGGTTCGGGCTTCCCGAACGGCACGAAGGGGGAGGAGATCCCGCTGGGCGCGCGCATCGTCGGCGCGGCCAAGATGCTCGACACGATGCTCACCTACGGCGGCGTGGGGGGCGAGGGGATGCCGATCAAGGACGTCCTCATCGAGCTGGGGAAGCAGGGCGGCGTGCAGTTTGACGACAAGGTCGTGCAGGCCCTGCTCGTGTGCCATCGGAACGGCACGCTCTTCCAGCCCCAGAGCCACTTCGAGGACTAGCCCTCGGATATCGGATCTCGGATTTGGGAGTGCGGATTGTTGCGGATTGCGGATGGCCGATTGCGGATTTCCGGGCGCGGCCAATCCGCAATCGGCCATCCGCAATCCGCAACAATCCGCACTCCCAAGTCCGAGATCCGAAATCCTCCGGTGTAGATCCTTGCAGCATCCGCACGTCATCACCGTTCCAGGATCCTCGAGATACCTGGTCCCGTTCTCCGCACGTCGTCTGCCACATCTCTTCGCGAAGGTCCTTGTGCTCGGGAGCGGGATTGCCGGCCTCCGCGCTGCGCTCGCGGCCGCGGAGAAGACCGACGTCCTCGTCGTCACGAAGGCAACCGCCTCGGAGTCCAACACGCGCTACGCCCAGGGGGGGATCGCCGCGCCGATCCCGCCGGGCGACAGCGTCGACGACCACGTCCAGGACACGATCACGGCCGGCGCGGGGCTCTGCGACGCGAAGGTCGTCCGCGACGTCATCCGCTCCGCCCCCGAAGCGATGCGCGAGCTGATCGCCTGGGGGACCCGCTTCGACGCCCGGCGCGGGAAGCTCGACTTCGCGAAGGAGGGCGGCCACGGCCGTGCGCGCGTCCTCCACGCGGGGGGCGACGCGACCGGCGAGGAGGTGGAGCGCGTCCTCCTCGAGCGGGCCCGGAACCACCCGCGGATCACGATCCTCGAGCGGACCTTCGCCATCGACCTCTTCACATGGCAGGATGTCGTCGTCGGGGCGCTCGTGTGGGATCCGGTGAACGGCCTCCGCGCCATCTCCGCGGCCGCGACCGTCCTCGCGACCGGGGGCGCGGGGCAACTCTGGCGCGAGACGACGAACCCCGAGGTCGCCACGGGAGACGGCCTCGCGCTTGCCTTCCGCGCGGGCGCGACCATGGCCGACCTCGAGTTCATGCAGTTCCACCCGACGACGCTTTACCTCGCGGGCGCGACGCGCGCCCTCATCTCCGAGGCGGTCCGCGGCGAGGGGGCGTACCTACGCGACAGGAAGGGCGTCCGGTTCATGGCCGACGTGCACCCCCTCGGCGAGCTGGCCCCGCGCGACGTCGTGAGCCGCGGGATCGTGCGCCGCATGCGGGAGACCGAGGACACGAGCGTCTACCTCGACCTGACCCACCTCCCCGCGGCGCAGGTGAAGGGGCGGTTCCCCGGCCTCGCCCTGCTGTGCGAGACGTTCGGCCTGGACGTGGGGAAGGACCCGATCCCCGTCCGCCCCGCGGCGCACTACATGGTCGGAGGCGTGCACGTCGACCCGCGCGGCAGGACGAGCCTGCGCGGGCTGTGGGCCTGCGGCGAGGTCGCCGCGAGCGGCTTCCACGGGGCGAACCGCCTTGCGTCGAACTCGCTGCTCGAGGGGCTGGTGTGCGGCAAGGAGTGCGGCGAGGCGGCCGCGGCCGCCTCCGCGAAGTCGAAGCCCGGGACGCTCGATGTGGAGAACGACGTCTCGCTCGACGGCCCCGGTCCGATCGACCTCGCCGACGCGCGGATGTCCCTCCGCAGCCTGATGTGGCGCGAGGTCGGCGTGGAGCGCGAGGCCGTCGGGATGGGAGAGGCGGCGAAGCGGATGGAGTTCTGGAGCACCTACATCGCGCGGCGCGCCTTCCACACGCCGGAGGGGTGGGAGATCCAGGACATGCTCGCCCTCGCGCAGCTCGTCACGCGATCGGCGCTGGCCCGCGAGGAGAGCCGCGGGGTCCACTTCCGGACCGACTTCCCCGTGCCGAACGACAAGCGCTGGAGGAGGCGGGTCGAGGTCGTCCGCGGCGATGGAAGCCGTCTTGACACGGCATCGGCAGACCCGTAGGATGCACGCCGACATGGGCGCAAAGACGGAGCATTCGAGCCTGCAGACCAAGTGCGACGACCTGGAAAAGCGCCTCGGCGAGTCCGAGGACCGGGTCCGACGCCTCCTCCTGCAGCTCGACGAGAAGTTCGAAGAGCTGGCCCTCCTCAACGGGCTCCTCCGCGCGATGGGCGCGAGCAAGGGGATCAAGGAGATCCTGCAGCTCTTCGCCACCAACCTCAAGCGCCTCTGCCCCTTCGACCGCCTCTCGATCGCGCTCTACAACCACGAGACGAAGAAGTTCCAGGTCCCCTTCGTGGCGCGCCAGGGGCAGGTCATGCAGAACGAGGACGACCCGCTCCCGTTCGACGACCAGGCGCTGCGCGAGGTCGCAGAGCAGGGGAAGCCGCAGCTCCGCGACAACATCAAGGACACGAAGGTCCACTTCAAGACGGACACCGGGTACATCCGCCGCGGCTACGCCTGCGAACTGCTCTTCCCGCTGGAGGCGGGAGGGAAGGTGTTCGGCACGTTCAACATCGGGTGCTACGAGCCGGGGCGGCTCGACGAGCGGCACAAGAGGCTGATGTCGGAGCTGATCGCCTGCGTCTCGCTTGCGATCAACCAGTACATCAAGTCGCGCGGCGACAAGCCGATCTCGGGCGTGTTCCAGGCCGTTCAGCTCCCGCCGCGCAAGCCCTAGCCTTCTCCACGCGGGCGAGGAGCGCGAGCATCTCCCCGTGGACCCTCCCGTTCGACGCGACGATCTCCCTCGCCATCACGTCGAAGGGCGACCCGTCGTACGCCGTGAGGCGCCCGCCGGCCTCCTCCACGATGACGGCCCCGGCCGCCACGTCCCACGGGTGGAGGCGCGACTCCCAGAAGCCGTCGAAGCGGCCCGCGCCGACGTAGCAGAGGTCGAGCGCCGCGGCGCCCGCGCGGCGGACCGCCTGCGCGGTCATGCAGAACGAGGTGAACCGCTCGAAGTGCGCGTCGGGGCGCTCGCGCAGGTCGTAGGGGAAGCCCGTCGCGAGGAGCGCCTTCCCGAGCGAGTTCGCGCCGGAGACGCGGATACGCCGATCGCCGAGCCACGCCCCGCCGCCCCGGACGGCCCAGAACAACTCGTCGAGGTTCGGGTTGAAGACCGCGCCGACGCGGAGCACGCCCTCCACCTCGAGGGCGATCGAGACGCACCAGTTCGGGAAGCCGTGCGCGTAGTTGGTCGTCCCGTCGAGCGGGTCGACGATCCAGCGGTACGCGGAGCCGCCGCCGGTGTCGAGGTCCTCCTCGGAGAGGACGTCGTGGCCCGGGAAGGCCTCGCCGAGCCTGCGTTGGATGAGCGCCTGCGACGCTCGGTCGGAGGCCGTGACGAGGTTGATGGCGCCCTTGTACTCGATCCGTGGGCGCCTCGCGCGGCGCGCCAGGAGCATCCTGCCCGCCTCGACGGCCGTCCGCTTCGCCACGCGGACCGCCTTCTGCGCGAGGGCCGGGGTCCACATCGGTCGGGTCATGCTAAGTAGCGTCCACTAAGTTTCCCGGGATACACCAACCAGCTCGACTTGGAGTCGCGCGCGTAAGCGCGCGGTGGATCACGCCCGTAAGGGCGTGCGA
>Ga0209726_10003660_pt1 | contig 20571 bp, 19 predicted proteins | sample Subgrocontami54m_FD_187453 | JGI IMG/M metagenome (GOLD analysis project Ga0209726, IMG submission 187453) | Subsurface groundwater microbial communities from S. Glens Falls, New York, USA - GMW46 contaminated, 5.4 m (SPAdes) (version 3) | ecosystem: Environmental > Aquatic > Deep subsurface >... | reverse complement strand
TGAACCAACTGCATATGAGGACCGGCCCGCAGGGGGAGCGAGCAGCTGAGAGGTGGGGTCAAGCCCACCAACCCCTCGAACCTGATCTCGAGAAGCCGCACGGGTCCCGGAATACCGGGGTGGCGGAGCGGAAGACGAGCGTAGGGAATGCGGCCGAAGGATTTTGACCGCACAGGCCAGCCTTTCGGCCCGTTGCGGTCTTTTTCGTGTGCTGAGAAGTCGTTGAGTGATCGCCGACCCCATTGCATTGAGAGATCGTACGACCTCGTGAGCTGTGGCGGCACTGCCATTCCGTTGGCGCGCATGCTGCGCCCTGTTACACGGATGCGCCCAGGTGACCCAAGGCGCTGGTCTAGCGCGCAGGCTACTCCATTTGGGCGTAGGCCCGCTTTGTAGATCGTCGACGGATCGACCGCTCAGGACGTGTCTAGGTGTAATTCTTCCCTCACGTCTAGCATTACTTCGTGAACTGATCCCGCGGCCCGCCATCGGTTCGGATGGACTCCCTCTTGGGGGTGAATCTCGGTTGTTCGCGAATCAAATCTGAATTTCCTGAGGTAGCAGAGTAGTGTTACACGAATCTGGACCGTTACACTTGCGCGACAAGCAACAACTCGAGCGAGGGAATCGTCAATGAGTACCCGTTCGACTCGTGAGGATCCGTTCGAACGTCTCGGCCCGGATGAGCTTAGCGCGTTGCGAGACTGGATTGCCGAACGCGGACGCCGCCGTCGGATCATTGTCGGAATCTCCGGGGCCAGTGCCCCCGTGTATGGGATTCGAACGATAGAGGTTCTGTCTAGAGTGCCGTCAATTGAAACGCATCTGGTTGTGACCAATGGTGCCAAGGAGGTGATGCGTTATGAACTGGGCTACAGCGAAACGGATATTAATCTAGTGCTTGGACATGCCGATGTGGTGTACGAGAATAGCAACATGGCTGCAGCGATTTCGAGTGGCTCCTACAAAACCGACGGCATGATCGTCGCTCCCTGTAGCATGAAGACCCTAGCAGACATAGCCATGTCTCGTGACGAGAGTCTCATTGCCCGCGCGGCTATCTGCTGTCTCAAGGAGGACCGGAAGTTGGTCCTTGTTCCTCGCGAAACACCGGCTACACTCTCATACCTGCAGAATCTAGTCTTGGCTAAGCAGAACGGTGCCGATATCGTCCTTCCTGTGCCCGCTTACTACCATCGCCCCCAAACTCTTGATGAGATCATTGATCATACTGTCCAAAAAGTCTTGGACCTATTTGACATTGATCTGAACCTTTTTCGGCGCTGGGAGACGCCAGTTGACACGAGTTGATCATCCGGTACTTGTTGTTAAGATCGGAGGCAGCGTCCTCACTGAGAGTCGGCAGCGCCGGGTTGGTGTTAGGAAGTCCGCCCTGGTGCATATCGCCATGGATGTCGCCAGTCTGTTACAAACAGGTTACCAGTGCGTAATCATACACGGTGCTGGGCTGATAGGTCACCCAATGGCCGCAGAATATGATCTTATTCATGGGTTAAATCACGAGGGGGCGCTCATGGCGCTGGCCAGAACGTCGAACGCCATGTCGTCGTTTAACGCTCAGCTCGTTGACATTCTTCACAGCAAGTCCATTCCCGCCGTTGGTATGTCCCCTCATACGCTCGCGACAGTATCGCATGGAAAACTACGTGCTTTTCGTGACGCAGCGGTGGCGCAATTCATGGAGATCGGCTGTGTACCCGTTCTCTATGGGGACGTGGTCGTCGATCAGCAGCAAGGGTGCTCAATTCTGTCCGGTGATGTGACGTGTTGCCATCTTGCGCGCAGGCTGGGCGCTGATCTAGCGGTGTTTCTCTCGGACGTGGATGGCGTCTACGATTCAGACCCCAAGATCCACGGCGACGCGAAGTTAATTTCCAGCATTCGGCGTGACCAAGTAGGGCCCGTAGCAGACTTTGGAGGCAGCCCGCAACGCGTCAACGTGACCGGCGAGATGAGAGGAAAGATTGAGTGTATTCTTGGGGAACCCCTTTCCTGCGATGCCGTCATCGCCAACGGCTTCCGACGAGAAGTGCTGAGGGCCGTAGTTGCCGGCGAGCAATTAGGTACCCGAATTCCCGGCCTTAGTTCCTGACCGCTGTCGGCCGTCGCGCCTGGCTTGCGTGCTTGGGACCGTGCCGGACTCGTTCTGATCCATCCGGAGGACGACGGAGGACAGGAGTTGAGGAGCAATTGTCGCTCGTGCAGCCCAGCCTAGGATGAGATCACCATGCCACGAGAGGTGAGAGTCAGTCCTGGGCAGAGTGCGAAACGCCACCGCTCTCGGGAACCGGCCGCGATAGGCAGCTCCGTTCCTTCAACCGCTAACCCATGAAGATTGTCTCCTTCTGACAAAGAGCGGTGTAATATCGACGCGCGGATGAATTCCGCCCTGGGTATTTTTGGCAACGCCAGGCATACCGAACTACTATCCTTCTTACTCAGGGAAGTCTTCGAGTCTGGTGCCCGATGCGTTCGGTGAGCGCTACGACTGCCATTGGTTGGCAGCCAATGACGGAGATTTGTATATGGGCCTACCCTTGCGTGGGGTTCGTGCCGTCGTCCTAGACATCACGGGCACGCTCCAGTACGCAAACGGAACCGTGATTCCAGGAGCGCCGGATGCCGTGCGTGCTCTGAGAACGATGCATCTCGACGTGCGATGTCTCTCGAACAATCCCGCGCAATCTGCTGACCAGGTCGCGCACCGTCTCAACGGGCTTACGCTACCCAATGGGTTCCCAGCTGGGTTTGAGTTTGCGGACGATGAGGTGCTAACAGCCGGCACGCTTGCTGTCAGGTACCTTGTGGAGAACTACGTCGGCCAACAAGTATTGATCCTCGAGCAGGATGGCGAGATCGCACGGCAGTCGGCGGCAGAGGGCGTCCTCATTGATCAGCCTGAGCGCGCGGTCGCGGTGCTTCTTGCGTTGCACAAGAGTCCGTCGCCAAATATGTTGATTGAGGCGGCCAGGTTGATCCGAGAGCACGGGGCACACTTTCTGGCGACTGGGACCGATCCTTTGTGGCCTTACGAACCCGGCTGCTTCCGCTATGGTGCCGGTGCGTTCGTCGACGTCGTCGCGAGGCTGTCCCGACAGAAACCCACGGTGCTCGCCAAACCGTCCGTGTGGTCTGCAAAGGTGTTATCGGAATCGCTTGGGAAGGATACGCACGGATCTAGCATCCTTGTCGTCGGAGACGAGCTAAGTACCGATATTCGACTTGGTCATCGGCTTCGAGCTCAGACAGCCCTGGTTCTAACTGGGGTAGCGCAACCTTGGCAGCGACCCGTGTTTGAGGCGTCCTCAATCCGTCCGGCCGTCGTTCTAGATAGCATAGCTGACGTGCCTAGCTGGCTGGATCCCCAGTGAGCAGTCCCGGAGCATTTTGGGGCGCTGGAGGTGACAGAATCAGTACCGCGAGGCCGACGGAGATCATAACTGCGAGCGTTGGTTCTTGTTCCGCGTGCGGTAGGTCTCTCTACTTGACTAGACGGATCGGGATCAGCCATGCGTGAGATAGCGGTATTGGGGGCAGGCGTAGCGGGCCTGGCCTTTGCCCAGGTGCTCGCTGGTCGGCGCGACTGTCAGGTGACGGTTTTCGAAAAAGAGGACGTCGCGGGTGGTGTCGCGCGCAGTTTCTGTGTCGATGGCTTTACGTTTGATTTCGGGATCCATGGCCTGTACACCACGGACAAACGGGTGCTCTCGCTGTTCCAGAGGCTGATGAGGCGACGACACAGAGTTATTCGCGTTGAGATTCGCGATTACTGTGAAGGCCGGTGGATCCGACATCCACTACAGATGAATCTCGGCGGAGGCCTCCCACAACCACTTGTTCTTGAGTGTTTGCAGAGTTACCTTGAAGCGCGCATTCGAGGCTCCAAGAGAACTTACCGTAACTATCAAGATTGGTGCGAAAGGAATCTCGGCCGCGTATTTAGCGAGCGGTTTCAATTCCCCTATTGTCGTAAGTTCTGGACTGTCGGGCCGGAAGCTCTCACTCACGACTGGATGGGCCCGCGTGTGCGGTCACCCAGCTTTGCTGAGATCATGGAGGGCGTTCTGTATCGGCAGCCTTCAACGGCGCATTACGTGACGGAGGTTTGTTACCCCTCCAGGGGTGGATTCGGGGAGTATGCTCTGGCTCTAGCTCGTGGCATCAACGTCTCCACGCGCATGGAAATCGTTGGTATTGAACCGAACACTCGCGCCCTCACGTTCGCGGACGGCGGACATATCCGATATGACGCCTTGCTTACAACGATCCCGCTGCCTTCTCTTATTAGTTTAATAAGTGGCGCGCCCGCGAACGTAGTCCGCGCGGCAAACGACCTTTGTTGGACGTCCTTAGCGGTCGTCAGTCTTGGGGTCGCTCGTGCGCGCGTACTTCCGTTCCATTGGGTATACGCGTATGACGCGGCGTTGCCTTTTGCCCGACTGAGTTCGCCGAGCCGATGGGCACCACGCAATGCCCCAGAAGGCGCGAGCAGCCTCCAGGCCGAAGTCTACTTCCGCGGCGCGCCGCCCAATGGGGACCAAACTACGGAGGACGTGCTAAACGCCCTGCGGACCATGAATGTCCTACAGAAAGATGATGAAATCATTGCGCAGGACTTCCGCACACTTGCCTATGCGAATGTCGTGTACGACCATCGGCGCGAGAGGGCGCTTAGCCTCATTCACGAATATCTCCGATCCAAGGGCATCGAATGGGCGGGCCGTTATGGCAATTGGGACTATAGCCTTATCGATCAGGTAGTTAGTGATGCCCAAGCTAAGGCGGTCGCGATGATGAATTCATGGGAAGGATAATCTCCTTCGCATTGTCATGTAAGGATAAGGCGTGATGGCACTAGCCATGAAAACAGCCTACTATCGTATGCGTCAGCCTATGGCCTACTTATTGGTGGTTGTGGCCGTCGGGCTTAATTGGCTTCCTGTTCCTGGGCTACAGGTTGCAGCGTTGACTGCCCTTGCCCTCATCCTGATGCAATTGCTTTTTGAGGTCCACGATGCGGCCTCTGCAATCCCGTCGCCTCGATCTTTCCTCGACTTCTTCGCTGCCCAGCCACTGATGAGGGAGTACATTCAACGATCTCTCGATAGAAATGCTCAAGTGTCAATTAAGGGCCTTGGAGTCACAATGCAGCACGCCTGGCCACTCTTGGAGACGATGCTGCTGCCAGTCCTAGATAATGGCCGGGTGAGAAACGTCCACGTGGAATTGGCCGTTCTGGACCCAGAGTGGCCTGACCTGAATCGACTAAACGCGTCATGGAAAACGAGAATTCAAGGGAACGTTGATAGTATCTCGTTAGCGCAATCAATTCTGTCTACCAGGCTAAAAGATAAGAGTTGGCGACTGGAATTATATAAATACCGGCACATGCCGAATTGGCATGGTTTTATGATCGACGAGCAGTACCTATTCATGGGGACATGCGTCTGGAGAGACGGAGTACTGACCGGCGGCGAGAACCGTTATGAGCTATTTGAGGTCTCAGATCAGTTCGGGGGCACCGAGCGCATCAGGCAATTCAACATCTGGTTCGAATACTGCAAGAACAACTACAGCTAGCCGTGCCTGGCGGGGTCCTGTAAGAGAGTGTGAGGACGTCATGCGGTGGCTGAGACTCCGCTGGTTCGTTCGCAAGTCTGTTCTCACGAGTGACTCGGCCATTCAGTACCCGATTTTGTCGGGAAGATTCGCTCGGTCCCTTCACAGAGCTCGCAAGCTCCACGGTGAGATCCCAATAGAATCCGCTGTTTAGCGTTTCACATGTCGTAGCGAAAGATGCAACGGCTGGTCTGCCTGCGTGCTATATTCTGAACCAACTGCATATGAGGACCGGCCCGCAGGGGGAGCGAGCAGCTGAGAGGTGGGGTCAAGCCCACCAACCCCTCGAACCTGATCTCGAGAAGCCGCACGGGTCCCGGAATACCGGGGTGGCGGGGCGGAAGACGAGCGTAGGGAATGCGGCCGAAGGATTATGACCGCACAGGCCAGCCTTTCGGCCCGTTGCGGTCTTTTTCGTGTGCTGAAGAATCCCAGCGGGTCGACAGAAGTTTCCCCGCAGCGGACGGAGGAGAGAGCCATGGCGGTGGTCGATAGGCCTGAGACAGCCAATCAGTCGTTTCCGGCAAGCCAGAAAGTGTACGTCGAGGGGTCTCGGCCGGACATTCGAGTTCCCGCACGGGAGATCACGCTCGAGCCCACCTCCGGCCGGTACGGCGACGAGGAGAACGCCCCGCTTCGCGTCTATGACACGAGCGGTCCGTACACCGACCCCAGCGCCGACACAGACATTCGACAAGGGCTCCAGCCGCTTCGTCGGCCTTGGATCGTGGAGCGCGGCGACGTCGAGGAGTACGACGGCCGCGAGATCGAGCCGCGAGACAACGGAATGCGGAATGGCGATGCGCTCGCCAACATGGCGGTCTTTCCGGGGCTCAAGCGACGCGTCCTCCGCGCGAAGCCCGGCATGGCGCCCACCCAGCTCGCGTACGCTCGGGCCGGCATCATCACGCCTGAGATGGAGTTCATCGCCCTCCGTGAGGAGATCGATCCGGAGTTCGTGCGCTCCGAGGTGGAGCGCGGACGGGCGATCATTCCCGCCAACATCAACCACCCCGAGACCGAGCCAATGATCATCGGTCGCAACTTCCTGGTGAAGATCAACGCAAACATCGGCAACTCGGCCGTCGCCTCCTCGATCGAAGAAGAAGTCGAGAAGATGTGCTGGGCGACCCATTGGGGCGCAGACACGGTCATGGACCTCTCGACCGGCAAGAACATCCACACGACCCGCGAGTGGATCATCCGCAACTCCCCCGTCCCAATCGGCACCGTCCCGATCTACCAGGCCTTGGAGAAGGTCAACGGCAAGATCGAGGAGTTGAGCTGGGAGATCTTCCGGGACACGCTGATCGAGCAGTGCGAGCAAGGCGTCGACTACTTCACCATCCACGCGGGCGTGCGGCTCGCCTACATCCCGCTCACGGCAAAGCGCGTGACGGGCATCGTATCGCGCGGCGGCTCGATCATGGCGGGCTGGTGCCTAGCCCACCACGAGGAGAACTTCCTCTACACCAATTTCGAAGAGATCTGCGAGATCATGCGGGCGTACGACGTGTCCTTCTCCCTGGGCGACGGCTTGAGGCCAGGCTCGACGGCGGACGCCAACGACGAGGCCCAGTTCGCGGAGCTGGACACGCTCGGCGAGCTGACCCAGATCGCCTGGAAGCACGACGTGCAGGTCATGATCGAGGGCCCCGGCCATGTGCCGATGCACAAGATCAAGGAGAACATGGACCGCCAGCTCGAGATATGTCACGAGGCGCCGTTCTACACCCTCGGTCCTCTAGTGACGGACATCGCTCCGGGCTACGACCACATCACGTCAGGCATCGGAGCGGCGATGATCGGCTGGTTCGGCACGGCGCTCCTCTGCTACGTCACGCCGAAGGAGCATCTTGGCCTACCAAACCGCAAGGACGTGAAGGATGGGGTGATCACCTACAAGATCGCGGCCCACGCCGCCGATCTCGCAAAAGGCCACCCCGGCGCTCACCTACGGGACGACGCTCTATCAAAGGCCCGGTTCGAGTTCCGTTGGAAGGACCAGTTCAATCTCGCGCTCGATCCAGATACGGCATACGCGTTCCACGACGAGCTGCTCCCGGCGGAGCCAGCGAAGGTGGCGCACTTCTGCTCGATGTGCGGGCCGCACTTCTGCAGCATGCGCATCACTCAAGACGTGCGCGACTACGCGCGCTCGAAGGGGCTGGAAGACGACAAGGCCCTAGCGGCCGGGCTCGAGGAGAAGGCGCGCCAATTCCGCGAAGCGGGCGGCAGGATCTACCAAGAAGTCTAGGCTAGGACAGGGAGTATGCAAGACAGTCGCAGTGCAACACTGGACAACACGGCATTGTACGAAGAGATCGTGCGACGCATTGCTGACCTTGAGGATCCAGACAAGATCATTCTCTTCGGCAGCCGCGCCCGGGGGGACTACCGGCCGGACAGCGATTTCGACATCCTGGTCATCAAACCCTCGACGAAGCCGAGGTACGCACGGGCGGGATCGCTCTTCGGCGCGCTTGCGCGCCTCCCCGTCGAGGTGGAAATCCTGGTCTACACACCGGAAGAAGTCTACGAGTGGAGCCAGGTTCCCCAGGCATTTGTAACGACCGCCATGCGAGAAGGACTGGTCCTCTATCAAAGACCTTCGTGATCTGGTGCAGGGCTGGATTCGCAAAGCCGAGAGCGACCTCGCCGTTCTCGAGTTGGCCGTAGGCGCCGAAGTAGCACTGGATACCGCCTGCTTCCATGCGCAGCAGACCGCAGAGAAGTATCTCAAGGCGTACCTGCTTGCACGCAACGTCCCCTTCCCGTTTACCCACAACCTCGTACGGCTCGTCGCGCTGTGTGAGACACAGGATCCCCAGTTCGCCACGCTCACGTCGTATGCAGACTCCTTGACCCCGTTCGCGGCCGGGCTGCGGTACGACGGCGAGTTCTGGCCGTCGATGGAGGCGGCGGAAGAGGCGCTCGAAGCCGCAGTAGCGATCAAGCAATTCGTGCTACAACGGATACCTCCACACCTGGCTGCTGGAGATGCTGCCACAACCTAGGCCTAAGCCTAGGGGGCCTCAAAGGGGGAGGGGAACAGTTTGTCCGACGTTGCTCGCTTCACCTTCCTGCTGCTTCGGGATCAGTTGAAGGTCCATAGTCCCAGGCGTACACTACGCGCTGGCGACCCAGGTCCTTGGCGTCCTTTGTGCTTCCTTGCGTACGGTGCTGGAGGCTTCGATGCCGAGCGAGCGCATCCAACGACAGATCGATCGCCTCCTCGACCAGGCAGAAGATGCCATTGGTCGCCAGGAGTGGACCTCTGCGCTCGCAGCCGCCCGAGCAGCTCTGTCCCTTAACAGTCCGAGCGAAGACGCCCGATCGCTCGCGGCAGCGGCGGACGCGGCGCTAGCCGTCCTTTCGGGAGCAGCGTCGAGTGTAGCACCGACGTCTGGCCCCTCGACGCGCACCCCCCAATCTCGTCGGAACCTGGGACCGTGGCGTCCACGCCGCGTTCCTTCTGCGACGGCCGCTACGAGGTCAAGCGGTTCCTTGGCGAGGGCGGGAAGAAGCTGGCGTATCTCGCCCACGATACCAAGCTCGATCGGGACGTAGCGTTCGCTCTGATCAAGACCGATGGGCTCGACCAGGAGGGGCTTCTGCGGATCAAGCGGGAAGCCCAGGCGATGGGCAGACTAGGCGACCACCCGCACATCGTTTCCGTCTTCGACATCGGTGAGGAGGCAGGCCAGCCATACCTCGTGTCCCAGCTCATGGGCGGTGGCGATGTTGAGGGGCTGATCGAGAACGCCCCAGACCAGCGAGTGCCTCTCGCAGAAGCGCTCCGCATCGCCGATGAGGTTTGCCGAGCCCTCGAGCATGCCCCACGCCCAAGGGATCGTCCATCGTGACCTGAAACCTGGAAACGTTTGGCTTACCATGGAACCGCGAAGCTCGGCGACTTCGGGCTCGCCGTCGCGATGAACAAGACGCGGCTGACTCAAGCAGGGATGATGGTCGGGACGGTTTCCTACATGCCACCCGAACAGGCCATAGGTGGCGAAGTCACGCCACGCTCAGACCTGTACTCCTTGGGCGTCAACGTGATCGACTCTGGCTCCTTTGGTCGTCCATCGACATAGACGTAACAGAGGGTATTATGTCGAGCTATTTCGGCGGTCGCGAAATCTGATTCGCAATTAAGCTTCCAGCAATTCCTATCAGCAAAGCTAACAGCACAGACCATGCGGCCACCAAGCGCTCTTTCCAGGCGTTGTCTTTCGCCCCACTTCCTACATCAAATTCAACCGGTGGAAAAGCATTCTTCAAGTAGAGGCCAGCGAACACTGATCCAACGGCTGCCACTATTGTCGGTCCTAGAGAAAATGCGAGATAGGCCACACTGGAAGACGCTGGCAGGGCTGGTATCAAAGCCTGTAGAAGCTGAAGGCTCGACCACACTCCAAGGGATATCAGGCCATAAAGTGGGAGTGTGATCCAGAAGGTGCGCGACCATTCGGCTAGACGCCACCACTGCGCTCGCCGTTGAAAAAAGAATCTTTTTAGCTCATCAAATGCACCCGAGACTATTAGAGGATCATAGCCGTGAACGTCCAGGCTGTTCTTCATCCAACTGTTACGATCAACAAGGTATATCGAGACGTTTATATCGTGACCGTAGCTGCTTATAGTCGCTCGCTTAATGCGCCGTGGCATGTATTCGCTCGTAAAGAACTCTGGCGTACGCCCCTCATGTGAGTCATTCTCCTCAAAGCCTTCTACCCGTATCGCGATATCAGAGTCTTTCGTCAGCCTTCCCACCAATTGGCCGAGTTCAAAGAGAGCCACACTATCCAGTACGATGCCGGCGAATTCATGCTGAAGTCGCCGGGAGTGACGATACTTGAGTGAAACGCTATTGGGCGGATCGCTCACTACAACTCCTTCACGGGTGCGTGGTGTTGGAAGTACAGCAGTATCGTAATCAGTACAGCACATCGTGCGTCAAAGCCCGTAAATGTGTCAGTTAGGCTATCGGAGCATTGTGGCTTGAATCTCTTTAATCTGTTGCTCGGAGAATCGTCGGTAGCCGCTGGGTAAGCGAGTGACTGGGACCAGGCCTTTGTCTGCCCTAGCTCTGAGTGTGTTTTGATGTACTCCGGGTCGTGCCGCTGCGTGGCTGATCGTCAGCAGCTACGCGAGATGATCGGTGGCCTCCTAGTTCCGGTCGCAATGACTGCGAACCTATGGGCAACGGTTGAAGCGTCGAAGAATTCTCTACAAGACACACGCGGTCGAGCGCACGATGTTCCGAGCTTCTGGACGAGCACACGCGCCGCAATCTCGGTATCAGCGCCGAGGAATTCCTTAGAGCATGGGACGCCGGTGAATATATGCCGGTAAGGCAGATTCGCGTGAGGTCATGGAAGTCGCCATGCTGATTCCGTTTGCCCGTTAGTGCCGGGGCGCGATCCTGCGGAAGCTATCCGCGCATTCGTTGAGCCGCTCCAACGAGCTGCCAGTTGTGTCTGTGATGGTGGTACCCGAGATGCGGGGCAGTCTTGGCATCAGGCAGCAGCAGGCTCGCGCACGTCAACCGTTGCCAGCTCGAGCTCATAGCCGCTCCGCGCGGTGTCTTCCCCGGCCTGGCGCATCTCCTCGATGATCTCGAGGGCCTCTGCAACGGCAGATACAAGCAGTGGGGTCTCCTCCACAGGCCCGTGCCCTTGTTCTGCTTCGGAAAGCACCCATCCCTCGATTGCATCCAGCACATTATCTATCGCCTCGTCACGGGTGCGGCCCTGGCTTACGCACCCCGGCATAGCGGGCACAGAGACGGAGATCCATTCCTGATCAGGGACGAGGATAACTGTATAGCGCAAGTCTGGCCCTCCGTCCGATGCAGAAGGGGCGATAGACAGATTTAGGCAGATTATAGAAGAGGACCCTCATCGGTCGAGCCGCCACGGCGAATCCCTGGCGGAGGAAGAGCAGCTAGCGATCGCTCTCAGGGCGCTCTGCAAACGTCGGAGTACCCTCAGTCAGGCCCGTTCGGACGGACCTGACACCCCAGCGTCCGCGAACGTCGCCATCTCGTTCACGATCGCCATTGCGTCATCGACCAAGTGCATGGCGATGGCTGCGCCCGTGCCCTCGCCGAGGCGGAGGTCGAGGTTGAGGAGCGGGGTGAGCTCCATCCGTTCGAGCATGACTCGGTGGCCGATCTCCACGGAATTGTGCGCTGCGATGAGGTAGTCCCGCGCGCCTGGCTGGAGCTCGGTGGCGATCAGGGCCGCGGCGCCTGAGATGAAGCCGTCGATGATGACCGGCACGCGACGTCTCGCTGCCTCCAGAATGACGCCGACGAGTCCTGCGATCTCGTAGCCACCCACCTTCGTCAGAACGTCCAACGGGTCCGTGGGATCGGGCCGGTTCACGGCCAGTGCGCGCTCGATCACCTGGACCTTGCGTTGCCAGCCAGCGTCGTCCAGGCCGGTGCCGCGCCCTGTTACGTTGGCCACCGGCTGGCCGGTGATGACCGCGACGATGGCGCTGGAGGGCGTCGTGTTCCCGATACCCATGTCGCCCGTGCCGACCAGGTCGAGCCCGCGGTCGACTTCGCCTGCGAGGATATCCGCGCCCGTCGCGATTGCAGCGAGCGTCTCTTCGCGCTCCATTGCTGGTCCTAGAGCCATGTTCCGGGTACCGAGGCGGATCTTGCGCTGGATCAGGTCTGGATGCTCGGGAAGTTGGACGGCGACGCCTAGATCAGCCACGACCACGCGAGCTCCGGAGCGACGAGCGAGCACGTTGATCGCCGCTCCGCCGCTGAGGAAGTTCAGCACCATCTGGGGCGTGACTTCCTGCGGATAGGCGGACACGCCCTCGGCGGTCACTCCGTGGTCGCCGACCATCACGATCACCGCCTTGCTGGGGAACGTGGGGTGCGGCTTGCCCGTGATCCCCGCAAGCTTGATCGCCAGGCTCTCCAGACGGCCCAGGCTGCCCACGGGCTTGGTGAGTTGATCGAGGCGCTCCCGTGCGGCGCGCATCGCGGTTTCGTCGAGGGGTGGGATCGTGGTGGTGATCAAGTCGATCAATCTTGGTCTCCTACTGGACTATGACGGCGCCGCGGTTGGTGAGGTGGAAGCGACAGAAGTAGTCATACCGCCCGGGCGTCGTGAACGTATAGGTGAAGACCTCCCCACCGTTCATCGCGCCGGAGTCCCACAGGCCCCTGAGGCTCGTAACCGTGTGCTCTACGAGGCCCTGGTGGTCCCAACGGACGGTTGTCCCGACGGGGACGGTGAGCTGGTTCGGAGTGTAGAAGTTGTCTCGGACAAAGACCGTCGAAGCGAGCGTGTCGGCCGACGGAGCGGGCGTGGGCGGAGCTGGCGCAACCTGGTGCTCCACGCCGACGGCCGCCATCGTGTGCATCCCACCGAGCCAAATGCCGTTGTTCGTGTTCGCCGTCTCGAAGTGATCGTGGAAGGGGAATGCGCCGGGCTGGTCCGCCGTGAATAGCAGGTCGTAGCTCTCGCCGGGCGCCACCAGCACCGTGTCCTTGGAGGGTCCGCCGAGCCACGGCCGGCCGTTCACGCTCGCTAGGGTGAAATGGTAGCCGTGCAGGTGCATCGCATGGGCTACCCGGCCAGCATTGATCGCGCGGATCAGCACCCGGTCGCCGACGTTCGCGTGGATCATCGAGCCCGGGTCTCGCATCGTGTCGGGGTAGGCGAGGCCGTTGATCAGGAAGTAGTTCGGCGAATACGTGCCTGCTACCGCGAAGCTGGCGCCTTGGGCGGCGGCTCTCGAGTCCACCTCACTCAACACCATCGTGTACTGCTGGTCGAATGCGGGCCCGTTGTCGTAGACGGTCTTGGCGCCGTTGGAGGCGTTGACGATCACGGCGCCATACATGCCGAGCTGGTCGGCCGCCGTGTCAGGGTTGCCAACGTACAGGTAGGACCCGGCGCGCTCGGCCCGGAACCGATAGGTTTGGGATCCGCCGGGCGGGGCCGTTTCGGTCCACGCCGGTGCGCCATCGATCCCCTTCAAGCCGAGCCGATGGCTCGATCCGCTCGAGTCTCGGTCGTTGACGAGGGTGATCTCGACGTTGTCGCCCTGGTCCACGGTGATGGCTGGCCCTGGCACGCGTGCGGCGCTGTTGGGGTCTGAGGTGAAGCCGAGGACGGGGAGCTGCGCGCCGTCTGGCATGGCGAGCGACCCGTCTCGAACATAGAGTCGAAAGGTCTTGGTGCTCGCTCCGCGTGCCTGGGGCGCGGTCGTGACGGGTCGAGGCACGCCGACCATCGGACCCGCGTACGGCCGACCAAGCTCATCGCGCACGAGGATGCCGTTGCCCCCAGCCTGAACGAGTAGGTCGTACTTCTCCCCGGGGCCGATAGAAACCGTGTCTGTTGCCGGGCCCCCCGTCCATGGTCGCCCGTCACTGGCCACAATCTGGGGGCTGGAGCCACCGACGCGCATGGTGTGGGTCGTGTAGCCAGCGTTGATCATGCGGACCAGCACGCGCTCGCCTGCGCTTGCTTCTAGATTTGTGGAGACTTCGCTGCCGCGGGCGAAGGGGCGGTCGTTGATGAAGGAAAAGTCGGGTTGGAACCGGAGCCAGTTGTACGGTAGCGCTTCATCCTGAATCGACGCCCGCGCGCCCTCGTGGCCTTCGGTCGCCATCTCGGACAGGACGAGCGTGTGCTCTCGATCGAAGGCGGGGCCGCCCGTGTAGGCGGTGCTCGTGTTTCTCGCGGCGCGCACGATCAGCGGTCCGAACATGCCCATCTGCTGGTGCTCGACGTTGTTCTGATGGCAGTGATAGAAATACGTCCCTGCGTGCGTCGCCCTGAACCTGTAGGTGTACGACTCCCCCTGGCGAACGAGACCCGGAGCAAATGTCTCGGGTACCCCATCGTGTTCCATCGGGGTGTCCAGCCCGTGGAGGTGCACGGTGTGCCCTTCGCCGGCTGGCTGGAGAGTGTTTGCAGTGGGATCGCGATCGTTCACGAGGGTAACGTCGACGGTGTCACCCTCGTCGACCACAATGGCAGGTCCGGGGATTTGGGGCGGGCCGTTGGGGTCGTCGGTGAAGCCCCACACGTACATGGATGAGCCGTCGGGCATGGGGATGTACCCGTCCCGGACGTAGAGCGTGAAGCTCCGCACTTGCGACTGGGCAGTTGCGGGAGTGGCGCTCGAGAGGATCGCTGCGACGCCGACGCCCTGGACGATCAGCAGGAGCCCGATGGCCGCGGCGAGTGGGCGCTGCCACCGCGGCTGGGATTCTCGTCTCGAATCGGAGCGATTCAATGAGCGAGCAACGACGGCCAAAGAGCTACCGTGCCTGAACAGTGATCGTTCCCTTCATCCCTTGCTCCTCGTGGAGCAGGCAAACGTACTGAAACGTGCCAGGGGTATTGAAGGTGAGCGCCCACACCTTCTCCATGGGAACGGTTATGCGCGGGTGCTCGCCGATAAGCCCGGAGCTGTACATGCCCTGCCCATCGTAGATGGGATTGTTCGTCCTAAGCGCTCCGTTTCCGAAGACCAGCCGAGGCGCACTGTTGGGATCTTCGAGCGCTGCCAGGAGCTCGGGCGGAGGCTCGCTGCCGGGAGCCGGTGGCGTGAGGATGGTCCCGTCTGGGAGCTGCAACTGGAACAGGTTGGCGGGCGGTCCGTTCGCGCCGTTTGCGCGGAACGTCACCGTGTGCGGCTGGAGATGATCGACGTACCAGGCCACCGTGTCGCCCTGCCCGACGGTCAATGCCGAGGGAAGAAACGCCTGGATGTCGAGATTCTCGCCGCGCCAGTCGGTGCCCGCGCGCACGAACCACAAGTCAGCGCCTCGAGGACCCTCGATCCGGGTCGGCCTATTCCGTGTTGCGTAAATCAGATCAGCCTGACCCTGACGGATGGCGTCCAGGGCGCTGGCCTGAGCGTCAATCGCGGCCTGCGTTGTGATGCCCGGCGTTCCAGGCGGAACGACCTCGACGCTTCCCACCATGCCGACGTGATAGAGGCAAAGGTAGTTGTACTTGCCAATGCGCGAGAAGGTAATCGAGAGCTCCGTCAGATCGGTCGGCAGCTCGGCGCTGATGAAAGAGCTGCCGTCCCACGCACCGGTCGGCAAGGACGCGAGAAGGAGCTGCGGATTCAGCATCCCCGGTCGGCTCGGGTCTTCGGGCTGCGGGATGAACACGTTGGGAATCGGCTCGTTTCCGGGGAACGTGACCGTGTGGAGCTCGTCGGACTCCACGGCCCAGGTTACCGTCGTCCCCTGGGCGACCCGCACGCCGTTTCCGCCGTAGATGGGATCGCCGACGAAGTCCTCCTGAGCGATTGATCCTGTCCCCTGGCCAACATAGACGCGCAACGCCGCGCGTGACTGCGTCAAGGGCGCTTGTGCTGGGGCCGGCTGAACTGCGGGCGCCTGTGCCGTTGGCGGTTGTGCGGGAGGAGCTTGCGTTGGGGCCTGGACGGTTGGGACCTGCGCGGGTGTCGGCTGCACCGGCGGAACCGGCGCAACTTGGGCTTGGCCAACGGGCGCGGTGAGGACCACGAATGTGGCGATCAAGGCGCCGATGCTCGCGGTAAGTGCTCCGAGAACGACGGCGACTCTGCGCATTCGTCCTCCTTCCAATGTCATCGGGGTGCACGCACTTCGTGCGTGAACGAACGGCGAGCAGTATACCGAACGCTTCCAGGCACGATCACCGGTGGAGCATGAGACTCGCGGCTCGGCGCGCGTCCTGGACGCCAAGAGCGTGAGCGAAAGCGACGTAGGCCATGCCGGCGGCGGCCGCGACGCTGGTCACCAAGATCAGTTGTCCGCTCCAGTGCGTGGCGTCGACGAGCGGCTGCAGCACTCCCTGCAGCACCATGGCCACCACGCCCATCGTGACCCCCGCGAGGCCGATGCGCCACGCGAAGTGGGCCAACTCACGTACTGGGAGCCAGCCGAGACGGCGATGGAGCAGGATCGCCAGTATCGTCGCCTCTGCGAGCGCCGCGACAGAGTTTGCCAGAGCCAGACCACCAAACGTTAGCTCCGTTCGCATGAAGATCAGGCTGAGGGCTACGTTCACGGCGACCGCCCCGGCGGCAATGCGGACGGGCGTCGCGGTGTCGCGCTCGGCGTAAAAGACGCGCGCCACGATCTCGACCACGGAGTGGCCGGGCAATCCGATTGCGAACCAGCCGAGCGCAAACGCCGTCGCAGCAGCATCGGCGGAGCTGAACTCGCCGCGCTCCAGCAGCAGGCTCACGATCGGTCTTCCGAGCACGATCAGCCCGATCGCCGCTGGAATCGTCAGGTACAGGATGAGGCGCAGCCCGAACAGAAACGTCTGCCGCTCTTCTTCGGGCCGCGCCCCCGCGCTCTGTTCGGCCAGCGTGGGGAACACGGCGGTAGATACGGCCATCGCAAAAACGCCGAGGGGGAGCATCAGGAGCAGCCAGGAGTAGTTCAGATACGCGATGCTCCCCGCGACGAGGAACGAGGCGAGCGCAACGTTGATGAGCTGGTTGAGCTGGCTTACGCCGAGCCCGATCACCCGCGGGCCCATGAGCCGCGCGACTTCCCGCACGCCGGGGAGGTCGAGGCCGAACGTTGGCGTGAACCACATCCCCAGGCGGATGAGGCCAGGGACTTGGATGGCGAAGTGCAGGAGCGCTCCTACCACGGCTCCAACCGCCAGCGCCTCGGCCCCGAGCGATCGGAAGAACAAGGCGCTGCAGATGAGGGCAACGTTGTAAGCGAGAGGGGCAGCGGCGGCGAGCGCGAACCGATGCTCTCCATTGAGGACACTGGTCACGAGTGTGCTGACAGCAAACACGGCAGGACAGATGAGCATGATGCGTGTGAGGTGCGCCGCGCGTGCCTGGTCGTCCAATGGCCACCCTGGGACCAGGACTCCCATAATCGCCGGCGCTGCGATGGCGAGCAACGCCGAGATCGCTCCGAGAGCAATGACGCCGATGTTCATCAGCGCGCTCGTGAACCGCCATGCCGCGGCGCGATTGCCCTTGGTCATGTACGAGGTGAAGACTGGAATGAATGCGGCGCCGACGGCGCCCCCGGCGAGCACCTGAAACACGGTGTCCGGGATGCTGATCGCCGCCAGGAATATCTCGTACTCGCGAGAGGCCCCGTACTGGTGGCTGATGACGATGTTTCGCACCAGGCCGAGGATCCTGCTCGCGACGAACCCGCTCATCACGATAAGGGCGGCGCCGAGAATCGCCGTCAGCCTGCGTGTCTCTCGTGCCGGCTCGGTGAGCTCGCTGTCGCTCGGGGGAAGGACGTCCTCAACTGCGCGCTCGGAAGTGTCGTGCGCCGTCCCCGTGGCGTGACCGGGGCCGGGAGCGGTCATCGAATGCTCGTCCGCGCGTTCCCTTTACGCAGGACCGTGTCCGCGACGGCGGCATGGGCCGCTAACTCCGCTCGGTCGTCCAACGGCGTGAGCTCGGCGTCGGGACCAGCGTGACGACGCAGCGCGGTCAGAATGAGCAGATCGGCGAGCCAAGGGTTCTTCGGCAGGATCGGACCGTGGAGGTAGGTCCCCACGGCGCCGCGGTAGCGAGCTCCCTCCCAACCGTCCTCGCCATTGTTGCCCTTGCCGACGATGACCCGTGCGAGAGGCTCCGTCGCGGCTGCCCCATCACGAAGTGAGCTCTGGTCCTCCGATAGGTACGTGCGGCCGCTGTGGTTTTCGAAGCCGACGAGGCGTCGCTGTTCTCCGTCGACGGTAGCCTCGGCGACGACGTTCCCTACGTAGCGGGTCTGGCCTGCAACGGTATGAGCGTGGAATAACCCGGTCCCAGGGATCTCTACCCCGTCGGCGGTTCGGAAGTATTCGCCGAGGAGTTGGTAGCCGCCACAAACGGCCAGCAGTCCTGCGCCATCATCCACCGCCTCTTCGATAGCCTCGCCCGCGCCGGCGGCCAGGTCTCGGCTGACGACCGTCTGCTCGACGTCCTGCCCGCCACCGAAGAAGAATAGATCCGCGGTGGCCGGATCGAAATGATCCCCCACGGTCACGTTTTCGACCTGCAGATCGATGCCGCGCCAAGCGCAGCGCCGCTGGAGGGCAATGATGTTGCCCCGATCGCCGTAGAGGTTCATGAGGTCGCCGTAGAGGTAGACGAGCCGGAGCTGCACTCAGTCCTCCCAGAACGGCGAAACGTGGCCGCGCCGCTGGAGCTCATGCCGCATGTCCAGCATCGCAGTGTAGGTTGGAAAGACCAACACCTCTTGCCCACGGCGGGCCGTGGCTAAGGCCGAGTCGATAGTCGTCGAGAGCAGGGGCTCGACGTCGACGCACGGAACGCCCGCGTACTTCAACCGCAGAGCCATGTCCTGTGCCCGGAGTCCGGTGCAGAGCACCCGGTACCGTCGTTCTGCCAGCACCTCGAAGTCCACGTCCCAGAGCCAGCTCACGTCCGTCCCATCTGCAAAAAGGTCGTTGATTGCGATGACCATCAACGGTTTTTCACCTTGGCCTGTTTGCGCGAGGGCGCTCCCCGAGGCCGGGCTCGGGCCGGCCAATGCCCTCAAGACTTGGTTGAATCCAACGGGATTCTTCACCAGGACCATCACGAGGGCGCCTGATTCGACGGCGATTCGCTCGAAGCGTCCAAAGACGGCTTCGGATCCTCCGATGGATCCAGCGGTCTTGTCGAGCGGGATGCCCAGGGCCGTGCAGATGGCCGCTGCTGCCAGCGCGTTGTAGGCGTTGTATAGACCGGGCAGTGGGAGCTCGAGGGTAGCGGTTTCTCCCGGGGCTTCGATGGTTAGTGTGCTTCCCATTGGGTTCGTAGGACTCGGAACCGAGGCCGCGGTCGCCGCCACGTCGGGCCGTGGGCGGCTCCATCCGCAGCTTGGGCAAGCGTAGTGGCCCAAATGGGAATACGCCGTCCACGCGTAGGCGAGGCGGGCCGCGCAAAAGGGGCACAGGAGCCGGTCCGCATCGTGCGCGACGTAGGCGCCGCCTACCGAGCGATCCTCGAAGCCGAAGGTGAGTACCCGGGCCTTGGCGTCTCGTGCCAACTGCGCGACGGTGGGGTCGTCGGCGTTCAAGATGAGTGTGGCGGAAGGATCGAGCCCTGCGGCGGCGGCGCGCCACGCTTTGGCGACCAGCTCCACCTCTCCGTAGCGGTCGAGCTGATCGCGGAAGACGTTGGTGAGGGCGAGGATCCTCGGGGCGATTGCCGTCGCGGCTGATGGTACCGTGGCCTCGTCCACCTCGAAGATGCCAAGGTCGCCGCGGGGGTGCCCGCTGAGGTCGCTGTTACTCGCGAGGGCGGACACGAGTCCCGTCATGAGGTTTGCCCCCGACCTGTTGTGGATGGGGTGGAACCCAGCGCTCCTGGCGACGTGGGCAACCATGCGGGTCGTGGTCGTCTTTCCGTTGGTGCCCGAAACGATGACTGACCCGCCGCGGAGTTGACGAGCGATGTAGGAAAGCGCGGTCGGTTCGATGCGCGGGACGACGTGCCCCGGTAGCACCGTGCCGCCGTGCCCGATGCATCGACTGACGAGCGAGGCTGTTCTGCCAGCGAGGATCGCAAGCGTGAGCCTCGGCTTCACCGCCGCTCGATTTTCTCGATTCGGTAGCTGTGGGGGCCCATCGGCGTCTGGACCTCGACAACTTCGCCCACGCGACGCTCCATGAGAGCGCTGCCCACTGGCGATTGAGTGGAGATGCGGCCGTCGCGAGCGCTAATCTCGCCCGGGCCGACGATCGTGTACACCACGGCCTCGTTGTCCATGAGGCTGTGGAGTGTCACGATGGTCCCGAGGTCCACTGTTTCTGTGGAATCGCCGGTGTAGATGCTGGCCGCGGATAAGGTCTTCCGAATGTCGTTGATCCGTGTCTGGACCTCGGACAGTCGCTGCTTGGCGGCGTCGTACGGTGCGTTCTCTCGGAAGTCCTTGTCTGCCGCCGCACGGCGCAACTGATC